>OBYP01000006.1_pt1 | contig 335944 bp, 290 predicted proteins | sample 1501461 | NCBI WGS metagenome assembly OBYP01 (sample SAMEA2580201, study PRJEB22360) | human gut metagenome | biome: human gut; feature: human-associated habitat; material: faeces | place: Denmark | collected 2008/2010 | reverse complement strand
TCTCGTTTACAATATCTGCTTTAGTCATTTTTCCTTAAAAAAAATATTATTACTATGTTATTGCTAATTTTTTGGACTGCAAATATATAGCTTTTTAAGCTCCTAAAAAAATATATTCTGCACATTTTTCTAAAAAAATAGTGGCATAGGGTTTTCTTAGAGCTAAAAGAGTTACTTTTGTGTGCCTTTTGAGTAGGATATACAAGATAAATGTTAGATAATACATTAGGAATGAGGATATGAACGAGTTTACGAAAACGATTGTAGAGTGGTATGAAGAGAATAAACGTGAACTGCCCTGGAGGGAGTCTGCCGATCCGTATCTGATCTGGATTTCGGAGATTATTCTTCAACAGACGCGGGTGGCGCAGGGGTATGATTATTTTCTTCGCTTTATCAAGCGTTTTCCCGATGTACAGACTTTGGCTGCTGCGGATGAGAACGAGGTGATGAAGTATTGGCAGGGGTTGGGGTATTATTCGCGTGCCCGCAATCTTCATGCTGCCGCCAAAAGCATGAATGGTGTTTTCCCGAAAACATATCCGGAAGTGCTGGCTCTGAAAGGAGTGGGGGAGTACACGGCGGCAGCTATCTGTTCGTTTGCTTACGGTATGCCTTATGCGGTGGTGGATGGCAATGTGTATCGGGTGCTTTCACGTTATTTCGGTATAGATACTCCGATTGATTCGACGGAAGGAAAAAAACTCTTTGCAGCATTGGCAGATGAGATGTTGGATAAAAAGCATCCGGCTGTTTACAATCAGGGGATAATGGATTTCGGAGCGATTCAGTGTACTCCGCAGTCGCCCAACTGTTTGTTCTGTCCGTTGGCAGGCGGTTGCTCGGCACTTTCGAAGGGGTTAATGACAAAGCTTCCGGTGAAACAGCATAAGACAAAGACTACCAACCGTTACTTCAATTATATTTATGTACGTGCGGGCGCGTATACCTTTATAAATAAACGAACAGGAAATGATATTTGGAAGAATCTGTTCGAATTGCCATTGATAGAGACTCCGACGGCTCTTTCGGAAGAAGAGTTTCTTGCTTTGCCAGAATTCCGTGCATTCTTTGCATCAGGGGAAGTGCCGGTGGTACGTTCTGTTTGCAGGGAAGTGAAGCATGTGTTGTCTCACCGGGTGATTTATGCTAATCTGTATGAAGTAACATTATCTGAAAATTTGACTTCTTTCGGTGATTTCCAGAAAATAAAAGTGGAGGAACTGGAGCAGTACGCTATTTCAAGGCTGGTGCAAACTCTGCTGCAAGCACTAAATGGCAAGTATTAAGTTTTAATACTTAAAATTCTTGCATCCTATTGTTATTCTGTTTAATTTTGGCAGCAGATTTAATTTTAAGAATCATAAACTTGATACAGATATGTCAGTAAATAGAGTGATATTGGTAGGAAATGTAGGACAAGATCCTCGGGTGAAATACTTCGATACAGGTTCGGCAGTGGCAACTTTCCCATTGGCTACGACGGATCGTGGATATACGTTGGCTAATGGAACCCAGATTCCCGAAAGAACAGAGTGGCATAATATCGTTGCATCTAACCGTTTGGCAGAGATTGTAGATAAATATGTGCACAAAGGTGACAAGCTGTATCTGGAAGGGAAAATAAGAACGCGTTCTTACAGCGATCAGTCGGGTGCTATGCGCTATATCACCGAAATTTATGTGGATAATATGGAAATGTTGTCTCCGAAAGGAGCCAACCCGGGTGCGGGAGCTTCTGCTTCCGGACAGCCTGCTATGGGACAGCAGCAACAACCGGTTGCCGGCCAGCCGCAACAAACGCAGCAGTCGCAGGCGCAACCTGTACAAGATAATCCGGCAGATGATTTGCCGTTCTAAATAATGTGATAGTGTGCCAATCGATTTTTTCTAACTCATTGGCACATTATCTTTTGTTTAACTAAAATATAAACTCTTTGGACTCAGATGGTTATTTAAGCCAATTGGCTGACATTTTCAACGGTATTACCGTAAACACTCCTTCTATCTCTGCTATTATTGCCATAGCGCTGGCAGGTGTGCTCCTGCTTGCTTCCGGCTTTGCTTCGGCTTCCGAAATAGCTTTTTTCTCGCTATCTCCTTCTGATCGGAATGATATTGATGAGCGCAATCATCCTTCCGACGATAAAATAAGTGCTCTTCTTGGGGACACCGAACGTCTCTTGGCAACGATATTGATTACGAACAATTTTGTGAATGTGACCATTATCATGCTCTGCAATTTCTTCTTTATGAATGTGTTTGTTTTCCATTCTCCGTTGGCAGAGTTCCTGATACTGACCGTCATCCTGACCTTCCTCCTGTTGTTGTTCGGTGAAATTATGCCTAAGATTTATTCGGCACAGAAAACATTGGCCTTTTGCCGTTTTTCGGCACCGGGAATTTACTTTCTGGAAAAGGTATTCCGTCCGATAGCTACTGTGCTTGTGCGTTCGACAACTTTTCTGAATAAGCATTTTGTGAAGAAGAGTCACAATATTTCTGTGGATGAACTGTCGCACGCGTTGGAATTGACGAATAAAGCGGAGCTTTCTGAAGAGAATAATATTCTGGAGGGAATTATCCGTTTCGGTGGGGAAACCGTGAAGGAGGTGATGACATCACGTCTGGATATGGTCGATCTGGATATCCGTACATCTTTCAAGGAGGTGATGCAATGTATCATTGAAAATGCTTATTCACGTATTCCTATCTATTCCGGTTCACGGGACAATATTAAAGGGGTGCTGTATATTAAAGACCTTCTGCCTCATGTCAATAAGGGGGATAATTTCCGTTGGCAGTCATTGATTCGTCCGGCTTATTTTGTGCCGGAGACGAAGATGATTGATGATTTGCTGCGTGACTTCCAGGCGAATAAGATTCATATTGCTATCGTTGTGGATGAATTTGGAGGAACTTCCGGGCTGGTAACGATGGAGGATATTATCGAAGAGATTGTAGGTGAGATTCACGACGAATACGATGATGAAGAGCGTACATACGTTGTTTTGAATGACCATACCTGGATATTTGAAGCGAAAACGCAGTTGACGGATTTCTATAAGATTGCAAAAGTGGACGAAGACGAGTTTGAGAAGGTGGTGGGTGATGCAGATACATTGGCAGGTATGTTGCTCGAAATTAAAGGTGAATTCCCGACGCTGCATGAGAAAGTGACGTATCACAATTATGAGTTTGAAGTGCTCGAAATGGATAGTCGCCGTATATTGAAAGTTAAGTTTACAATTCTGCCGAAAGAAATGGAAGATGGCGTCGTTTCTGCAGTATAAGACGAATGGCATACAGTGGGCTGTCTGGAAGATGGAAGAGTCTTTGGATGCTTTATTGCTTCTTTTGCCCGGTGCGCGAAGAGCTTTCTGTGAGCAGGAATTGAATCGCTTTGTCTCCGAACGTCGTAAGATGGAATGGTTGTCGGTTCGTGTTCTGTTGTGTTCCATGTTGCAGGAGGATAAGGAAATCGGTTACTCTCCCGAGGGGAAACCTTATCTCACAGATCATTCTTTTTTTATCAGTATTTCTCATACGAAAGGTTATGTGGCGGTGATGCTTGCTTCTTCGGTTCCGGTAGGCATTGACATTGAACAATATGCCCAACGGGTTCACAAGGTATGCGACCGCTATGTCCGTCCTGACGAGCAAGTAGAATCTTATCAGGGAGATATAACTTGGGGGCTGTTATTGCATTGGTCGGCAAAGGAAGCTGTTTTCAAGCGGATGGAAAATGCGGATGCTGATCTTCGTAAACTCCGGCTGACGCATTTTATTCCTCAAGAGGAGGGGACGTTTCAGGTTCAGGAGTTAGTTACGGCGCAGCAAGAACTTTATTCTGTCGGTTATCGTATTTGTCCGGACTTTGTATTGACGTGGACATTGAATTGAACGGACGAGGAAATGTGTGAGGCTCTTTTCTCGGTGTGTTATCATTGTCCGAATGTAGTGTCTTTCTAAAACGAAAAATGAGACTGCCTCATTTTTTTATTTTGAAGCAATCTCATTTTTATGAATTCAAAGCCTTTCAAGCGAAGTCTTTCACTATTGGGTTATTTCTCTTTTTTATTAAGTCGATAGCTCAATGCTCCTGACGGACATTTGCCGATTTGTGCAATTAATTCTTCTGTTGTCGCATTTTCAATCTGCACCCAGGGTCTTTCTTTGGGATGATAAACATTGGGTAGCATCTTTACACATATTCCGGCGTGCTGACATAATTCAGGCTGCCACACAATGGTCAGTTCACCATTGGTATATTCATTTTTTTTTCCCATATATGTATTTATTTAATATGAATACCACGCATTACAATTCGCTTCCATTCCGGATGTTTGTGAATATATCCGGCTACAAACGGGCAAAGCGGTACCAGGCGTAGACCTTGTCGCTCGATGTCTGCCAATGCTTTTTCCGCAAGTTGTGAGCCTACTCCCTTGCCGCCTAATGAGGCGGGTACTTCGGTATGTACAAGGTATATTTCTCCATTGTTTGATTTGATATAGTCTATTTCAGCTATTTTGCCATCGATCTGAAATTCATACCGATGTTTTTCTTCGTTGTCTATTAATTTATAATCTTCTGCCATAATTTTTACGTATTAAGTTCGATTATAATATAAACACTTGGGGAACACTTTTGTTTTACGCGAACAAATATTCTCCAAGTTTATAATCTTTCCAATTGAACTGTGAAGTGTCTCATTAAGGGAGCTTCCCAGGCGATACGTACTCCATGAGTGATGCTTTCTCTGCGTTCATATACATTTTTGAGGGCGGCAGCTATTACATTCATGTGATTGTCGGTATATACTCTGCGGGGGATTGCGAGGCGAAGTAGGTCAAGGCCGTTAAAGCGATTTTCATGGGTCACCGGATCACGGTCGGCAAGGATATAACCGATTTCGCATCCACGGATACCGGCTTCCAGGTAGAGCTCTACGGTTAGCGTCTGCGCCGGGAATTCTTCTTGAGGAACATGTGTCAGCACTTTAGGCGCATCAATGAAGATGGCGTGTCCTCCGGCCGGGCGTTGGTAAGGGATTCCGTATTCATCCAGTTTCTTTGCCAGGTATTCCACTTGTTTGATACGTGTTTCGAGGTTGTCGAATTCGGTGTTTTCGTCCAGTCCGATGGCGAGGGCGTTCATATCCCGTCCATTCATGCCTCCGTAGGTAAGATAGCCTTCGTATTGTACACAGAAGCCTTTTGCACCTTCATACCAGTCTGCACGCCGCGTGGCAATAAATCCGCCCATATTGACGATTCCGTCTTTCTTGGCGCTCATTGTCATGCCATCGGCAAGAGAGAACATTTCCCGTGTGATTTCTTTGATAGTTTTGTCTCGGTAACCTTCTTCGCGCATTTTGATGAAGTAGGCATTCTCGGCAAAACGTGCAGAGTCGAAAAGTACGGGTTTGCCATATTTGTCGGCGATGGCACGTACTTCGTACAGGTTTTGCATAGAGACGGGTTGTCCTCCGGCTGTATTGTTGGTGATGGTGACGATGATAAAAGGAATCCGTTCAGCGTATTCTGTGAGGGCTTTCTGTAATTTATCAGGGTCTATATTTCCTTTAAACGGTATTTCTAGTTGGGTTTGTTTGGCTGCATCGATGGTGCAGTCTAATGCGATGGCATGACGTCCCTCGATGTGCCCTTTGGTGGTGTCGAAATGTGAGTTGCCGGGCACAATGTCTCCTTCATGTACCAAATAAGAGAAAAGAACATTTTCAGCGGCACGTCCCTGATGGGTTGGTATGATGTATTCAAATCCTGTTAGTTTCGTAATCATCTCTTTCAATTTGAAGAATGAGGTTGCTCCGGCATAGCTTTCATCACCTAGCATCATTCCCGCCCATTGGCGGTCGCTCATCGCTCCGGTGCCGGAGTCGGTGATGAGATCGATATAAACCTGTTCTGATTTGAGTTGAAAGACATTATAATGTGCTTCTTTAATCCATTGCTCACGCTCTTCACGTGTGCTTTTCCGGATGGGTTCTACCATCTTGATTTTCCATGATTCAGCAAAAGGTAATTCCATTGTTGTAGATTTATAGTTTAGGTCGACGAATGTAGCTAAAATCTGCGTGATTAACAAATATATGATGACTTTTTGTAAGTTGTGGCTGATGGAATTATTTCTCCGTAGGCTAGTGATATATCAATTTGTGGTAAGAAGATATAAAGAGAGCCGGATCCCTTAAAAGGATATCCGGCTCTTTAAAATTATGCATTCGATTGAGTATGATTATAAGTTTGATTATTGGTAATCAATAGGCTGATTAAAAATAAATATATAATAGGTTGAGGTCAATCGAGCAGTGGTTATTTAGTCTTCGATAGTGATACCGTCAAGACAGAAGTAGGTCGGTGTCAATGGACCGTATTCATTCTTTTTGGTAGATGTTAATGAGAATTTTAGTCCTTTCGTTTCTCCCAATGAAGTTAGATCTACCCATTTCCATTGATCGAGGAGATTGGTTCCTTCTGCCAAATAACAATCTACGTGCATTGTTTTATCATAATTGTAGATAGTAAGTTTGAATGAGTCGTTGCTTCCGAATATTTCTTCTTCACCATAATATCCAGTTCCTTCTTTCATACTGCTATAAGCATAGACACTGTTTGTTACATATAGTCCTTTTACTCTATAGTCTTCCAGTTCATTAGGGTTGTCGTGATCTCTGAATCGTATTGCGGCTTCTTTATCAGAATTCTTTCCGATTTTATATCCGGCAGCTCCAACGATAACGTATGTATTATTGATTACCCCTTTTTTGGTGATAGCGCGATAATCATAGCTTGCGAAGTCTGGACAATCTTCTACTGTACAATTCGTAAATGCAAAGCTATCTGAATAGAAACCGTATGTTGAAGATACACAGTCAAATTCAAAGATTCCACTTGCGTCAGTTAACAGATTGTATTTATAGTTAGTTGTTCCCCACTCACTACTTACTGACCATGAATCATCCGGATTTTCTTGATCGCCCATGTCGAGTGTATGAGTTTCGTAATTAGGCAAGCTAAGTATGTATGTTTTTGTATCGTCATCATCGCTACAGCCACAAAATATAAATACTGATAATAGTAATAATAAGGATAATTTTTTCATGTTCTTTTCTAATTTTAGTTATTAATAAATTGTTGATTATTTTTTGAAATGTAAGTTTTCAACGGTTGTGACTTCGGTTGATATTTCACCCATTTGTCCTGCGTCTTGGTTAACTGCAGTCATAATCTTAACGAAATCTATTTGATCCAAGTCGGCTGGTGTGCCGTTACTGTCCACAGCCCAATCTATCTTGAAATTACTGCCTTCCTTGGTGTTGGGATGGTTGTCTGCATATCCCCATGGATAACAATATCCTACCCATAATCCATTTTCTAAGACAGCATTATCTTTTAGGCGTGTTCCCTGAAATGTGATTTCATCATCTTCTATCCAAAGTGGATAATAGGATTCCTGATTATGGTAACTGTTGCGGAGAATATATCCTTCGTTTTTTTTATTATCCTTCCAGAAAACATTTTGGTTGGCTAGGTTCGGACGGTAATAGGTTATTTCATATTCTCGGGTTTCTGTATCTTTCCCGTATTCGCTGCCTTTCAGTTCATACCATTCGTCATCAGGTTTTCCATTACCGTTTGCATCTTTGGATACGAATACAATTCCCGGTTCGGCACTTCCTCCCAGTTTTCCTGTTCCGGTTTTGGAATTGTAGTAAGCATTACCTCTTACTTTGAAGTCATATTCTCCCGTTACATTCGGAATGGGCTGTGGGAATCCTAAAACAATGTAGCCACCGAATCCTCCTAATGTAATAAGCGATTTTTGCTGGATTCTGCGGGTTGCTTCTTCCAATATTTCATCGTAGGTAAATCCATCCTTGTATGCTGATGTGGTAGTATTGATAAATTGTCCGGGAGCAGGGCGGTATTCCCATACTTTATTGGCGAAAGCTAGAGGGTTTTCCGTGTCATCGTCATTGTCGTCAATATTGCTTTGTGAGGCTTTGTCACTGAATACGATGGTATTCGGGTTAAGTCCGATGTTGTTTAGGCGAAACATGAGTTGTCCTTGTTGGTTGAAACAAAGTAAGTCGCCGTAAGTGGTGTAATCGCGTGCTTCGGTGATATATACATTGTTGCTGTAAGGGTTGATATTGATACCGTAAGGTGTCTTTATCACAGTTCCATCGGTTATGAAATTCTCACGGATTGTTTCTTCTGTTTTCAGATTGAACATCTTGATAGAAGAAGTCTGTGTGGTGTAGTTGTAATTATATAGGTAGGCTATGTCTCCGTCGATGGCGAAGTTTTGCACTTTCTCGTTACATTGAGTGACTTTGTTTGTCCGGCAGTCTATCTTGACGAAATTATAATCTCCGGCTTCTATATCTTCGCCACGGGTGGCTACATAGACGGTTTCATCCGGACCTGCTATTATTTTACCGGGATTCGGGCCTACTATAATTTTGCTACTCTCTTTGAATGTGGCAATATCGACAACGGATACTGTATTATCTACACCCAGCCCTGATGAATAATCCAATCCGCCGGAATTGGAAATATATAGCTTTTCGTTTTGTACACAAATGCCGTCAGGGTTACGTCCCACTGTTGTGATAGCATCTATGGAGAGGGAAGTTGTGTCTATACGCGCAACGGTTCCGTCATAGGAACATACGTATGCTTTTTCTTTATGAAAAGTGATATAGCGTGGTTGGCGGGAACTCCCATTTTCTGCCTGCATCTGAATTTGTTTCAATGAGGTTCCTGTACGAAAATCTATCACTTCTACTGTACTGGAGATGTTGACTACGACATACACCTTGCTTCCATAAATAGCCATATCGTTGGCTGTATCTCCTAATCCTCGGTGGTTGACTGCTTTGAAGTAATCACGAACCATTTGTTGATTACCGAAAGAGAAACGTGCCAATGAGCTGTTATTCTGGTTGAACAGTCCTTCACATAATACATATAATTCGGCGGTACCTGTTTCTGTCGGATCACCTATAATGCCTGATGTGAAAGGTTTGTCTTCCATGTCATCACATGCCATGAATAACAAGATCGATGACAGCCAGCACCAGAATATATATATTAATTTCCTTTTCACGTCAATATCTTATTTTATAATATTTAATATCTTATTTTTATTGTTGCTCTTACAGATCGTCCGGGCATTGGGAAGTATTTCACAATCTCGTAATTCTTGTCCATCAGGTTCAGTACTTCCAAGCTGAAAGAGGTGGTGACTTTTCTTATCAGGAAATCACGGCTTGCAGAAATACTGTGGTCGCTATAACTATCTAATCTGTTTTCGGCAATGTTTTGTCCCAACGCGTAGCGCTTTCCTGAAAATAGGAATGAGTAAGACAGATTGATCCATGGTGTTTCGATACCTGCCTGCCCCGAAGCGGAGATGCGGGGAGTGTAGGCTATCTGGTGTTTGTATGTTGATTCATACGTGTTTGGATCGGGTGGGGTAACGTCTAATGCTCGTTGGTATGTATAGTTGCCCGAGAGGTTTATGCGGATTTTTTCCCCGGGTTGGAGGGAGAGGCTTCCTGTAACATCAATACCTTTGATGTCAACTTGTCCCAGGTTTTTCATGCTCCATACTGCAAGGTTTTTGGTAGGATAAGCGATGATTTTATCTGTTACCTTATTATAATAAGCGTCGATGGTTGCTGACAAATAGGGTAGGAACGAGCATACATTTTTGTTGTATGTCAGTCCGATGTTGTATTGTTTGGCTTTTTCCGGCTTTAGTTGTGTGTTTCCTACTTCTTCGTAATATAAGTCGTTGAAACTTGCTAGGCGGAAAATGTCTTTATAGAAGAAGCGTACACGGAATTCTTCATTATGAAAAGGTTTGAATGCGGCACTTACATAAGGGGTTAATTTACGGTGATTGCCGGCACTGCCGCCTTTCTTTACATCTTCATTGATAATGGTTGCTAATGCGGATGCGGAGATTGTTAACCAGTCATTCACGTATTTGCCGGCGAATGCCGTTAGCCATGAATAGCGCGTGGGTTGTACAAAGTTGTTTAGATCGGCGTTCATGGTGTTGATGCTTCCGTCGGTGGAAAGAGAGAATGAGAGGTTGCTCAACAGTCTGTATAGTACAGAAGCGGAAAGGTAATATTCTTGCTGGTAGTAGCTGTTTTCTGTTTTCTTTAATGAGTTCTTTGTATCGGGGTCTAGGTAACGTTGATAGCTCCAATTCCACTTGGCAGAGGTTTGGAATACCCATTGTTGGCTGAATTCTTTCTTGTATTGACTTTGTATGAAAGTGTTTTTATCCCACAGGTGTTGGGTAGAATGGTCGTTGTAGAAAGTGGTAGCTTTGGGGAGTCCCCGGGAGGATTGGAAGTAATAGGCTTTCAACCGCCATTGTTCTTTATCGGAGAAGTTACCGTAAAGTCCGGCTTCAGCACGGAATGTTTGTACGTCTGTATTCTTCCGTTTCTCACGTGAGGACAGATCTCCTTCTGCACTTCCATAGCGCAGTGTATATGGATAATGTCCGTCAGAAGACATCCATTCGCCATTGACTGACATGCTCCATGTTTTATTGAATTGTTGTTCCAGCAGGAGGGAGGGATTGACTAATCCCCAGGAACCTGTTTTGAAAGCTCCTGCTATGTTGGTCTTTTTGTCTTTTGTGAACTGTGGGGTAAGTGTCTGGATATTCAAGATGCCTGCTGACGCAAAGAAGCGGGCAGGTTGGAAGATGTTATCGCTTTGTCCGTTGTTTAGAGAAAGTCTGTCTACGTTATCAAGCGAGAAACGCCCGATGTCGATTTGTCCCGTTTGGCAATCGGTTAGGGTGATCCCGTCATAGCCAACAGCGGTATGTTGTGCTCCCAGGCTTCGTATGGATACTGTTTTTAGTCCGCCAATACCTCCGTAGTCTTTTACGGTCACTCCGGCAAAGTGTTTCACTGCGTCGGATACTTGCAGGGCGTGCAGGTTTTTCAGGGCGTCTTTGGAGAATACTTGCAGGGGAGCGGTAGAACGTACTTCGCGAGTCTGATAGATATCTGATACTGTTATTTCAGGAATAGAATATGTATGTGTCGTATCTACCTTTTGCTGTTGTGCAAAAAGTGGCATGGATAAGAATTGGCAGCAGAATACTGCAAAGATCATTTTCTTAAATGTTCTCTCTTTCATTTATTCCTTATTTCAGTCTGTTGCTATTTAAAAGTGTCCGGGCGAAATCCCTTCGACCGGACACGCATAAATAAACTTGGCAGAGTTTATTCGTTTTAACACACTTTCTCTGAATTAGAGTGATGAATGAAATGATAGACGACTTGTCCGGTTCATTAGACTCAACGCTTTTTCCTCGAAAGCAGTGAAACATAATTGCATGGTAGGTCTTCTGACTTATTCCTGTTACAAACGCCTTCCCAGATTATTCTCCAGTGGCAATGAGTGAATTGCTTGTAACATGCATGGAACTTACAGCAGCGGGACTGTTCAGGATTTACACCTGATTCCCTTTTAATTGCTTCCCCCGTAAGGGAGTCGCAAACCAATGCGGGACAAAGATAGGGAGTTTATTTGTTTTTTCCAAGTTGGGGGGATATTCTTTTTCTTTCGTCCTGATACGAAAGAGAAAGAACCAACTTGTTTTCTTCGATATTTTCTGTATTTTTGTAAATGAGACTGTCACTTATTACAAAATTTACCAAATTAGCGGATTTTAGAGGCGGGTATTGAGTTGCCCGCCTTTTTTTATTTGTTTGACATAAGATTAGCTTTTAAAAAGTATCTTTGTCTATGTCCAACGTTGGACGTATGAAACAGATTTATTGAAACATAATTGGTCGTTTTTTATAGGTGGATGCAGCGGTATCCACCTATTTTGTTCCTTACTGCACGGTTTTGAACTAATTCATTTCGGTATGGTTTTGAAGCAAATGATACTTTAGCAAACAAGTATTGAAGTGGTAGCCCGAGAAATAATATAGAATTTACCTAACGTACAAACGTACGTTATCTACCGTGTGAATGTCCGTTACCTACCGGGCGAGCATCAACAACCTACCAGACAAAAGTCGGTCATCTGCCGGACGAACAGTTCATGAGGGACACGGGAACAGAAACGGCACCGACGAAGTGATCCGAACCGACAACGGCAGCAGCCAAAGCCATCTTCTCTGCCCAGTATTATTGCTGTTGTTTATAACAGAAATAATACTTTTACTTACTCTTCTTTACTCTTCTCTACTCTACTGGTTTTCATTGGCTTTTCCCCCTTTACTGGTGGGCGTTTCAGCGCTTTGTACACCCCTCTCCGAACACCCTCATTTTTGTATCGTTTTACTCTAGTTCAACATTAGTTAAGTATTCTTCGATAGCTTGTGCGGTGGCATCTTTTAGGAGCACGGTCTTTTCCTTGTTTAAAAGGTAGAGGGTGGGGATAGCCTTCAAATCATATAGTTGTTGTTCTTTGATGGCAAATTTCTTGTCGTATCCGTTGATCCATTCTTTGGGGAATTCATTCAGGTGTTTTCTCCATTCGTCCAACTCTTCGTCAGGGTAGATAGAGAGGACTGTTAGTTTCTTTTGTCCCAAAAGTCGGTTGATGATAGGTGCGTTTTTCAGGGCATCTATTGTTTCTGTGCAGGCATGACAGCCGGGGTTGTTGATGAATAGGAGGATATAGTCGGCTTGCTGTTGATAGAGGGAGCCTTGTGCGCCGGAAGCTAATGTGTAGCTGAAGTTCAGGGCTTTGGTTCCGATACGGTTTTTCTGTGCTAATTCCCGGCGGGCTTTAGGACGTACTTTCTCAATTTCCTCTAACAAGGGAGAAGCTAACATGGCGTCTAATACGGGAATATAGAATTCTTCGTTACGCATGGGGGAGTTGGGGTCGTATAAATATTTATCCGCCAGGTCGGTGATGTAGGTGAATACTTTTTTGTCTACATTCGTTTGTTCGATTGTTTTCCGCATGGCTTCTTGTGCAGTTTCCAACGGGACGTGATTCAGTATGTCACAATAATCCGCCCAAGCTTGTTCGGTCACTTCGGGGTGGTGGATGTAATTAGTGTCGGCGAAGTTGACGTTATCCCAATAGTGTTTTACCAGAAAGTCTGCCCGTTGTTCCGGGGCTGTCATCATTGGGGGGATGGCAGGCAATGTAAAGGTTTTAATGGTGTCTTGTCTTACATCATTTTTGTTCAGACTGGAAGCGTTGCCGCTTTTGCAGGCACAAAGGCAAAGGATGCATATAGCTGGAAGAATATGGATGTTTGTTTTCATAACTAACAATTATTACATTGAACTTATGTAGATTACATTGGTGACAAAGATAATGTCCTTTCTACTTTATTCAAAGAATTTTTCTTCCTTTTATTTTGCTGCGTTCTCTTCTGTTAGTTTTTTTTGATTAGACAAGTTTTGCAGGATAACTCCTGATTTTACTTCTCCTTTGCCAATGTAAATACAAATTCCAGCCCGCCTCCCTGATTGTTCTTGGCGGAGATGCTGCCACCGTGGATGATGACGGCATTCTTCACAATAGCTAGTCCCAGTCCTGTTCCACCTACTTTCCGTGAACGACCTTTGTCTACCCGGTAGAAACGTTCGAAGAGACGATTCAGATGTTCGGGAGATACTCCAATACCTGTGTCGGCAAAGCTGAAATAGTAGAAATTCTCATCTTCACGGAAACAGTTGATATTGATCTGGATATTACTTCCGGCGTATGCGATGGCATTGTCCATTAGATTACGGAAGATGGAATAAAGTAGTGAGTAATTTCCTTTGATTTGTATACTCTTCTTTAAGGAGTTGACGACTGTAATATGTTTTTCGTCAAGCTCCAACGATACTTCGTTGATGATGTTACCTACCAACACACTGATGTCTACCCGTTCCATGTCGATCATGTTGGCGGCTTCATCCATGCGGGTGAGTACGGAGATGTCGCGTAATAACCGACTTAAACGGTTGCTTTGTGCATAACAACGTTCGAGGAATACGTTGATCTTCTCGCGTGGAATATTTTCATTGCTGACAATGGTTTCCAAATACCCTTGGATACTGCTGACGGGAGTTTTCAACTCATGGGCGATATTCTGGGTCAGTTGGCGTTTGAGTCTAACCTGTTCTTCTTCCTGGGTAACGTCGTTGATGGAAATCTCGAAGCTGGCATCCTGGAAGATGATACATTCTACGATAAATGTCCGTCCATTCTTATTGATGGTGACAGACATTCGTTTTTCACCTTTTCCTCTCGAACGTTCTTGCTGATTCTTATTGATAAAATGAATGATCTCTTGCAGTTCGCTGATGGCAAAGACTTCTTCTGTTGTTTCCAGGTTGGAGTCTGAAATCAGGTTGCTGTATTGGGTGAAAAGATTGTTGACAAGAATCTCTTTTTTGTCTTTAGTAAATATACCTAGTCCTTCGTGTGAGATTTGAAGGTGGGTGATTAGCTTTTCACGTTCAATGTAGAGAGCTTCTTTGGTTTCGTGCAGTCGTTTGTAGATTTGAATGATGTGCTGTGATATTTCTCCCAGTTCGTTGTGCGGGAAGGCGGATTGCATAGCCATTTCGATAGGCTCGTTCCGGTCGGCGCGCATCGCAAATTCACGGAGCTGGCTGATGGAAGTCCCCAGTTTGTTGGTGAATTTGTAGAAGATAATCATTAATAATAAGGTCACGATTACGGTAAACCATAAATAGTGCGGGTCTGCTTGCAGGTTGTTGATGAGGCTGACATTGTAAGGTAAAGCCGAACGGACAATATAATCTTTATAATGAGTGGCCGAATAGAAATAGGGAACTCCGGTTGTCTCGGAAGTACGGCGTACATCATATCCGTTGCCATGTTTTATGGCTTTCTGTACTTCCGGACGGTTCAGGTGGTTCTCCATCTGGTTATTATGACTTGGATAGCTGTCGTAAACAACATTTCCTTGAGCATCAATAAGGGTTACACGCAAGTCTTCCAGGATATGGTTATTGATATAACCGTCGATGATTTCACTGTCAAGAGGTTGATTCTCCAGTTGTTCGTAGAGCCTGCTATTGTAATCTTGCAGTTTGGTGTTTAGCAGTTCTATTTTATATTCCCGTTCACGTTGATACTGGTACGCAATAAAACAAATGGCAAATACCAGGAATAGTGAAATAACCGAAAGGAAAAGTTTTCGGCTAAAAGAAAGAAAATGCTTTTGAGTTACAGGCAGGTTCATAATAACTATTTAATTCGGCATAATTATTTATTCAGCTTCAAAACAGTATCCATATCCGAGACGGGTGACAATGCATTTGCCGTATACCCCAATCTTTTTACGCAGACGGGTGATGTTTACGTCGATGGTACGGTCGAGCACGTACACTTCGTCACTCCAGATGCGGGCCAGGATGTCTTCACGGGAAAATACACGTCCTTTATTCTGTACTAGCAGAAGCAAGATCTCAAATTCTTTTTTGGTCAATGGCACTTCTTCATCGTCGATACTTACTTTTTTCTTTGTGATGTCAATAACGAGCGACTGATAAGTAAGACGTTCGGGGACTCTTTCCGTTTCCGTTGTTACTGTGCGTCTTAATACGGCTTTCACACGGGCGATGACTTCACGCAGCGAGAAAGGTTTTGAAATATAATCGTCTGCTCCCAGGTTGAATCCGGTCACAGTATCGTTTTCGGTATCTTTTGCTGTGATAAAGATAATAGGCACTTTAGCTGTTTTCTTGTCTTTTTTCAGGATGTTCGCCATTTTGAATCCGGAGATTTCTCCCATCATCACATCGAGGAGAATCAAGTGATAGCTGCTGATGTCCATCTTCATTGCTTCTTCAGCAGAGTTTGCAGTATCAACTTCATAACCTTCGTTTTCAAGATTGAATTTCAGAATCTCACAGAGGTCTTCTTCATCGTCGACAACTAGAATACGGTAATCGTTCATAAGATGTATGTATTAATGTGATATGACAAAGTTACGTTTTTATTTTATCCTTTGCAAAGATGAGGAGACTTTGTTACGGGCAGATGAAACAGACGTTACAATCGTGTTACATTCCGGGAATTCCGAGAATTGATGAGGAATATGGAAGTTTTTGTTGATTGTAAGAGGAAAAACCGCTCACTATTTGTTATCTTTGTTAGCGAGATACAATAGAAACGTTTGATTATAGAAGCTACAAATAATGATAAAAATTGACTTAAAACGGCATCGGAAGGAAATAATAGGATCTGTGGTGGTACTGTTAATTCTCCTTGGCGGTATGTCTGTGTTTAAATATACTTCATTCAATTCCGGTTTTGAAATTGTGGATGATCTGGGCGGAAATATATTTCCTTCAGCGATTTTGTCTGTTGCCACTACTGATGCGCAGGTGATTGTTCCGTCGGATTCTAATTATTTGGGGAATCCGAAATCGTGTATTGCTGTTCGGGTGAAGTCGAAGACAGCCTATAGCCGGGTACGGATTGAAGTGGCTGAAACGCCTTTTTTCTCCCGTTCGGTGTCGGAATTTGTACTAAACAAGCCTCGAACGGAATATACGATTTATCCTGATATCATCTGGAACTATGAAGCTCTGAAAAATGAGGTGCAGGCAGAACCGGTAAGTGTGGCTATTACTGTCGAGATGAATGGAAAAGATCTGGGGCAACGGGTGCGTACATTCTCTGTGCGCAGTATCAATGAATGTCTGTTGGGGTATGTATCGAATGGAACCAAATTCCATGATACAAGTATTTTCTTTGCTGCCTATGTCAATGAAGAGAATCCGATGATTGACCAGTTGCTTCGCGAAGCACTGAATACTCGTATTGTCAATCGCTTCTTAGGCTATCAGAGTAAGGCTAAAGGGGCGGTGGACAAGCAGGTGTATGCTCTCTGGAATATATTGCAGAAACGCAAATTCCGTTACAGTTCTGTTTCCAACACCAGCCTTTCGAGCAATGTTGTTTTCTCGCAACGGGTTCGTACGTTTGATGATGCACTGGAATCTTCGCAGATTAATTGTGTGGACGGTAGCGTACTGTTTGCATCACTGCTTCGGGCTATAAATATAGATCCTATTCTGGTACGTACGCCGGGACACATGTTTGTGGGGTATTATACCGATAATTCACATACTGATAAGAACTTCCTGGAAACAACAATGATTGGTGATGTCGATCTGGATGACTTTTTCCCGGATGAACAGCTGGACTCCACAATGGTAGGCAAGTCGCAGAATGAAATGTCGCTATTGACTTTCGAGAAATCGAAGCAATATGCTAATAAGAAGTATAAGGAGAACGAAGAAGGTATTCATTCCGGGAAATTGAATTATATGTTTCTGGAGATTTCTAAAGATGTGCGGAGGAAAATACAGCCAATAGGGAAATGATGTTTTGTAATTCGTATTTAATTCGTACTTTTGCCAAGTAATCATTTTAAAGTAAAAGGATGCAAGGCAAGAAATTTATCTCTCCCGGAGCATGGTTTTCTATGAACTATCCATCAGACTGGAATGAGTTTGAAGATGGCGAAGGCTCTTTTCTTTTCTATAATCCCGATGTATGGACGGGGAATTTTCGTATATCCGCATTTAAAGGAAAAGCCGGTTATGGCAAAGATGCCATCCGGCAGGAACTGAAAGAGAACGATTCGGCTTCATTGGTGAAAGTCGGAACGTGGGAATGTGCGTATAGTAAAGAAATGTTTCAGGAGGAGGGAACTTATTATACTTCCCATTTGTGGATTACAGGCGTTGACGATATTGCTTTTGAATGTTCTTTCACCGTGCCTAAAGGTGGAGTTGTGAAGGGGGCGGAAGATGTAATCGCTACTTTGGAGGTACGTAAAGAAGGGCAGAAGTATCCTGCTGAATTGATTCCTGTACGTCTTTCTGAAATTTATTTGATTAATGAGGGATATGAATGGGTGGTATCTACTGTGAAGCAGGAACTGAAAAAGGATTTTCAAGGAATAGAAGAGGACCTCGAAAAACTTCAGCAGGTGATTGACAGCGGTAAAATAGGTTCGAAGAAGAAAGACGAATGGTTGGCTGTCGGCATCACGGTTTGCGCGATTCTAGCAAACGAAGTGGACGGCATGGAATGGAAAACATTGATTGACGGTAATCGTGAAGCCCCCGTGCTTCAATATAAAGACCGTATCATCGACCCGATGAAACTGGCATGGAGCAAAGTAAAGGCAGGAGAACCTTGCAATGTAATAGAAGAATATAAGAAGTGTTTGGATTAAAATGGCAGTACCTTATTTACAGATAGATAACCTGACCAAGTCTTTCGGTGACTTGGTTCTTTTTGAAAATGTATCTTTGGGCATTGCCGAAGGTCAGCGGGTAGGATTAATAGCAAAGAACGGTAGTGGAAAGACTACCTTACTGAATATCATTGCCGGAAAGGAAGGTTATGATAGCGGTAATATTGTTTTTCGTCGTGATCTTCGGGTGGATTACCTGGAACAGGATCCGCAATATCCCGAAGAACTGACAGTGCTCGAAGCCTGTTTCCATCATGGTAACAGCACGGTGGAATTGATAAAGGAGTACGAACGCTGCATGGAAACCGAAGGTCATCCGGGATTGGAAAACCTCTTGGCACGTATGGATCAGGAGAAAGCTTGGGAGTATGAACAGAAAGCCAAGCAAATCCTTTCACAACTTAAAATTCGTAATTTCGATCAGAAAGTGAAGCAACTGTCCGGCGGACAGCTGAAGCGTGTTGCTTTGGCAAACGCTTTGATTACCGAACCGGATCTGTTAATCCTTGATGAGCCGACCAACCATCTGGACTTGGATATGACCGAATGGTTGGAAGATTACCTGCGTCGTACCAACCTTAGCCTGCTGATGGTGACTCACGACCGTTACTTCCTTGATCGTGTTTGCTCCGAGATTATCGAAATAGACAATCAACAAATCTACCAATATAAAGGTAACTACAGCTATTATCTCGAAAAGCGTCAGGAACGTATTGAATCTAAGAGCGTGGAAATAGAGCGTGCCAATAATCTGTATCGTACAGAACTCGACTGGATGCGCCGGATGCCGCAGGCACGCGGACATAAGGCTCGTTACCGGGAAGATGCTTTCTACGAATTGGAAAAGGTTGCGAAGCAGCGTTTTAATACTGATAATGTAAAGCTGGAAGTGAAAGCATCGTATATCGGAAGCAAGATATTTGAAGCTGACCATCTTTTCAAGAGTTTCGGAGATCTAAAGATTCTGGATGATTTCTCTTATATCTTCTCTCGTTATGAGAAGATGGGAATTGTAGGAAATAACGGAACCGGAAAATCTACTTTTATCAAGATATTGATGGGACAAGTCAAGCCTGATAGCGGAACAGTGGATATTGGCGAAACAGTTCGTTTCGGTTATTATTCGCAGGACGGACTTCAGTTTGACGAACAGATGAAAGTGATTGATGTGATACAGGATATTGCCGAAGTCATCGAATTGGGCAATGGAAAGAAGCTGACTGCTTCTCAATTTCTGCAGCATTTCCTGTTTACTCCTGAAACCCAGCATAGCTATGTCTATAAATTGAGTGGGGGAGAGCGTCGCCGTCTTTACCTTTGTACCATCCTGATGCGTAATCCTAACTTCCTGGTATTGGACGAGCCTACCAATGACCTCGATATTATCACGCTGAATGTGCTCGAAGAATATCTCCAAAACTTCAAAGGCTGTGTGATTGTCGTTTCCCATGACCGTTACTTTATGGATAAAGTAGTAGATCACCTGATGGTATTCAACGGACAGGGAGATATTCGTGACTTCCCCGGAAATTATAGTGATTATCGTAACTGGAAAGAAGCAAAGGAACAAAAAGAGAAAGAAGCAGAGAAGCCGCAGGAAGAAAAGACCGCCCGTGTCCGTCTGAACGACAAGCGTAAGATGAGCTTTAAAGAAAAGCGTGAATTCGAGCAACTGGAAAAAGAAATCGCCGAACTGGAAGCTGAAAAAACACAAATTGAGGAACTTCTTTGTAGCGGCACACTTTCCGTTGACGAATTGACTGAAAAGTCAAAACGTTTGCCCGAAGTCAATGATATGATTGACGAAAAGACAATGCGTTGGTTGGAACTTAGCGAAATAGAAGGCTGATTCGTGCCACTATATTGGCACCTTTGTGCCACCTCTTTGGCGTAGCAGTGCCAACATGCTGGCACAGTTGTGCCACTTCGATGGCACAAGTATAGTTTATTATATTCCCGGATAACCAAATAATGATAATATACCCCCAGACAATATAACCTAGTATGACAAACCTAACCAATTATCATAGCCACTGCCTGTATTGCGACGGACGAGCCAATATGGACGATTTTATTCGTTTTGCTATCAGCGAAGGGTTTACTTCTTATGGCATTTCTTCTCATGCTCCACTACCATTTTCTACCGCATGGACGATGGAGTGGGATAGAATGGAAGATTACCTTTCCGAATTCTCTCGTCTGAAAAAGAAATATGCAGGTAAGATAGAGCTTGCCATCGGTCTCGAAATTGACTACCTGAATGAAGAAAACAATCCCTCTTTGCCTTGTTTTCAAAAACTACCACTTGACTACCGGATAGGTTCTGTGCATATGTTGTATTCTCCGGAAGGGAAAATCGTAGATATTGATACCCCGGCAGATCTTTTCCGTCAATTGGTAGACAGGCACTTCGATGGTGACTTGGATTCTGTTGTCCACCTTTATTATAAGAACCTGCTCCGTATGGTAGAGCTGGGAGGATTTGATATTGTCGGCCATGCTGACAAGATGCATTATAACGCTTCCTGTTATCGTCCGGGTTTGCTTGATGAAGCATGGTATGACACGTTGGTCCGCGATTACTTCGCGGTGATTGCTGCACGTGGTTATATGGTGGAAATCAATACCAAGTCTTATCATGAGCTGGGTACATTCTATCCGAATGAACGTTATTTCCCTTTCCTGAAAGAATTGGGTATTCGGGTACAGGTGAATAGTGATGCGCACTACCCTGAAAGAATAAACAATGCCCGCTTCGAAGGATTAGCCGCTTTGAAGAAAGCAGGTTTTACTTCGGTGGTAGAATGGCATGGGGGGAAATGGGAAGATATTCCCATAGGATAAGTTATTCCATATCCAGAATCTCTTGTTTCTCTTCATTCAACGAAACCAATGTCTTTTTTAGCTCGTCTATTCGTGAATCAATTTCAGCCAACTTCTTCAGATACATAGTTCTAGGTAGCACATCTTCATTGGCCATGATAAACTCCTCTTTCTCGTCAAAGAGTTGCTCTATTTGCTCTTCAACTCTATTTATAGCACATGAAATTTCTCCTATCATAAATCTTTCTTTTTTTATAGATGCCTTTATTCCGTCCTCTTGCAAGCATTTGCCTGGAAAAACTCGTTCAACGTATCTTCATAGTTACCATGAAGCATAATATGATGATTTCCCAGTGGATTCTTTAAGAAGTATTCGGCCGGAGTATTCATGTGGATGCGCACTTGTGTACGGCACATATTAATATAATTAGTGTTTTCAGTCAATGTTCCTGTAGACAAGTAATATTCATCCAGACATTCACCGCCACATTTTATGATCGTTACATCCCCCGTCGGAAGTAGCCCTTGTATGGCAATTCCTTTTTCTGTTTCAAAGTGATTGCGGATAATATATCTCTCCGTTTGTTTGAGACCTACGGTGCAATGTGCCAATATCAGTTCATTCGTACGGGAATTAATCATGGAAGGATTTGCCATAAATCCGTCTTTACCCGTAAGTGCTTTAACTGCTAATAGCGTAAATACAGATTGAAGATCTCCTTCACAACCTGCTATTATCCCGTCATCATTCAATAAAGATAATGCCACGCATCCGGTAGTGTCGATTTGTTCAATCAGTTTAAAACAGCTTAATGTCAGCGCTTCCAGATTTTCTTCCTGACAGACCTTTTTGATTGCCCGGTACAGCCGCATGGATTTGATTAAATCTTCAGGAGTTCCTTCGCGGCAGGCAAGAGCTTGTGATGCTACAGCTGCGCATGATGCTCCAACTTGGTCATCCGTAATGTGTTTAAATTGTTCATAAATCCGTTCCAATGGAATATCTACATATTCGATTCCCCAACGACGTTTTGCCAACAAGTAGTCTACGTTACTGGCAACTAACCAGGAAGAAGGACTTCCAATGACTCCGATACGTTTGCCAAACAAAGAACGTTGTGCCTGAAAATTATTATAAAGTGTATGAATACGTAAGATGATAGCCGATAATTCACCGTGCAGAATTTCACTTTTCATTCCGCGTCCCCGTAGCCAGGTGGAAATTTCCAGTGCGGCAGCAAGAGAATTCTGCATACCGTCTGCCAGTAAAATGGCAGGGCGGGGAAGATTCTCAAAGTGCTGTATGACCAGTCTTTCCACCCCACCGGTAGCGACGAAAATGATTTTGAAATCGTCACTACTAAGTTTGTCCATATCTTGATGGTCGACGAACTTTACAGTATAATATTTTTCAATCTCGCTCAAAATAGCTTCGTGCGAGCTACGTAGCGAGACTTGTTTGTGAAGTATTGAAGCGAATGAGATAAGGTGTATGGTCATTATGATATTGTTTTAAGTTTTCTGTATGACAAATGTATAGCTTTCTTTTCAATTTACCATAACGATTTTAACCTTGCTAAGGTTTTTAAAGTTTTTATGTCTCTGTATTCAAATTATTGCGTACATTTGCAGCTCCAAGTAGAAAAAGTAAATAGTAATTAGTAATTTGTAGTTAAAATTATGCCAACCATATCCATTCGCGGAAACGAGATGCCTGCATCTCCTATCAGAAAACTGGCTCCTTTGGCAGACGCTGCCAAGCAACGCGGAGTCCATGTGTTTCACCTGAACATCGGACAGCCTGATCTGCCCACTCCTCAGGCCGCGATTGACGCGATACGCAATATTGATCGTAAAGTGCTGGAATATAGCCCCAGTGCAGGTTATCGTAGCTATCGCGAAAAATTAGTGGGATATTATGCAAAGTTCAATATCAACCTTACAGCAGACGATATAATCATTACATCGGGAGGTTCGGAAGCCGTACTTTTTTCCTTCCTTTCCTGCCTGAATCCGGGAGATGAAATTATCGTTCCGGAACCTGCATACGCTAACTATATGGCATTTGCAATCTCTGCCGGAGCAAAGATTCGCACTATTGCTACGACCATTGAAGAAGGCTTTTCCCTTCCGAAAGTAGAGAAGTTTGAAGAACTGATTAATGAGCGTACGAAAGCGATTCTTATTTGTAACCCAAACAATCCTACCGGTTATTTGTATACACGTCGTGAAATGAATCAGATTCGTGACTTGGTAAAGAAGTACGATTTATTCCTTTTCTCTGATGAAGTATATCGTGAGTTTATATATACCGGTTCTCCATATATTTCTGCCTGCCATCTGGAAGGTATTGAAAATAATGTAGTACTGATTGATTCGGTATCAAAACGATATTCCGAATGTGGTATCCGCATTGGTGCGTTGATTACCAAAAACAAGGAGATACGCGATGCTGTCATGAAGTTCTGTCAGGCTCGTTTAAGTCCTCCGTTGATTGGACAGATTGCTGCAGAAGCTTCTTTGGATGCTCCGGAAGAATATTCACGCGAAACGTATGATGAGTATGTAGAACGTCGTAAATGTCTGATTGACGGTTTGAACCGTATTCCCGGTGTTTATTCGCCCATTCCGATGGGAGCTTTCTATACAGTGGCCAAACTTCCGGTAGATGACTCCGATAAGTTCTGCGCATGGTGTCTTTCTGATTTTGAGTATGAAGGTCAGACTGTATTCATGGCTCCGGCTTCCGGTTTCTATACCACTCCGGGATCTGGAATCAATGAGGTTCGTATTGCTTACGTATTGAAAAAAGAAGATTTAACCCGTGCACTTTTTGTCTTGCAGAAGGCTTTGGAAGTGTATCCGGGAAGAACGGAATAAATTCTAGTATTAAGTATTAACCGTAGTTTCTGGGGTGTTTGTTGCTGCTACACTTAATACTTAATACCTAATACTTAAACAAATGTCTTTATCACTTTTCATAGCCCGGCGTATCTATCGTGAAAGCGATGGCGGAAAGCAGGTGTCACGTCCTGCGGTCCTCATTGCCATGGCGGGTATTGCTATTGGTTTGGCCGTAATGATTATTGCAGTGGCGGTAGTCATCGGGTTTAAAAGTGAAGTGAGAAATAAAGTTATAGGATTCGGGTCGCATATCCAGATAACTAATTTGGATGCGGTCAGTTCTTACGAAACCCATCCCATTGTGGTAGGAGACAGTATGATGACTGCTCTTGCTGATTATCCGGAGATAAGCCATGTGCAGCGTTTCTCTACCAAACCGGGTATGATTAAGACCGATGACGCTTTTCAAGGAATGGTGTTGAAAGGTGTAGGTCCGGAGTTTGACCCCCATTTTATAAAAGAGTATTTGGTAGAAGGGGAGATTCCTGTTTTCAGTGATTCAGTTTCTACCAATCAAGTACTTATCTCGAAAGCGTTGGCAACTAAAATGAAGTTGAAACTGGGAGATAAGATATATACCTATTATATACAGGATGATATTCGCGCTCGTCGCCTGACGATTGCCGGAATTTATCAGACGAATTTCTCCGAATACGACAACCTCTTTTTACTGACGGATCTTAATCTGGTGAATCGTTTGAACGGTTGGCAACCGGAACAGGTGACCGGTGTGGAATTACAGGTGAAAGATTATGATAGACTGGAAGATATAACCTATGAGATCGCAACTGATATTGACAACAGGCAAGATGAGTTGGGAGGTGTGTATTATGTGCGTAACATCGAACAACTGAATCCTCAAATCTTTGCTTGGCTTGATTTATTGGATTTGAACGTATGGGTGATTCTGATTTTGATGATAGGAGTTGCTGGCTTCACCATGATTTCCGGTTTATTGATTATTATCATCGAACGTACCAATATGATTGGGATTTTAAAAGCATTGGGAGCCAATAATTTCACGATTCGCAGAACCTTTCTTTGGTTTGCAGTCTTTTTGATTGGCAAAGGAATGTTTTGGGGCAATGCCATTGGCTTGGCATTCTGTATCCTTCAGTCTCAATTCGGATTCTTTAAACTTGATCCGGCGACTTATTATGTAGATACTGTTCCAGTTTCTTTTAATGTTTTACTTTTTATCTTGATTAATTTGGGCACTTTGTGTGCATCTGTATTGATGTTGATTGGTCCTTCATTTCTTATCACTAAGATCAATCCGGCAAGCTCCATGAGATACGAATAATCCTCTTTTTTCCTATCTGATTTTTACTGCAAAAATAATTTGGTCCATTGCGTGATGTGGAGTGAATAATATGTCTATATTTGCGCCCAATTTACTTAATATCCTCTTGTAGGTTTAATTTTTAACCATTATGAATAATGTGTTAATTCTGTTGGATAATCTGGATGACTGGAAACCGTATTATGAGACAAGTAGTGTCCTGACTGTTTCCGACTATCTAAAAAACAAGCCGGTGGAGAAAGACCGGAAGTTAGTTATTAATCTTAGCAATGATTACAGCTATAACTCTGAAGGGTATTACTGTTCGCTGCTAGCCCAAACGAGAGGACAGAAAGTCATTCCGGATGTTGATATCATCAACAAAATGGAGGCTGGAACGGGGGTGCGGATGGACCGTAGTCTGCAAGCCCTTTGTTATCAATGGATACAGAAGAATGACATCAAGGATGATATCTGGTACCTGAATATCTACTTTGGCAAATGCCGGGAAAAAGGTATGGAACGGATTGCGCGTTTTATTTTCGAGAATTACCCTTGCCCATTGTTAAGAGTGGCTTTGAATACTCATCCCAGAAATCAGATCGAGGGCATTCATTTTCTTCCCCTGAATCAGCTTAATGATGCAGAGCAGGATTTCTTTGCCAATACGCTGGATAACTTTAACAAGAAAATATGGCGTGCACCGAAGTCGGCAAAGGCTTCCCGTTACAGTCTCGCTGTATTGGTCGATCCACAGGAGAAATTTCCTCCCAGCAATAAAGGTGCTCTGCACAAATTGACGGAGGTAGCTAAGAAAATGAACATCCATGTGGAGATGATAACCGAAGATGATGCTATCCGTTTGCTCGAATTTGATGCCTTGTTTATTCGTACTACAACGTCGCTCAATCATTATACATTCCATTTGTCACAGTTGGCTGCACAAAACGGAATGGCTGTTATTGACGATCCGTTGTCTATCATTCGGTGTACGAACAAAGTGTATCTGAAAGAACTTTTTGAGAAGGAAAAGATATCTGCTCCTAAGTCTACATTGATTTTTCAATCCAACCATCATTCGTTTGAACAGATAAGCGAACTGGTAGGTGCTCCTTTTATCCTGAAAATACCGGATGGCTCTTATTCCATTGGTATGAAAAAAGTGTCGAACGAAGAGGAACTGCAAGCCAGTCTGAAGATACTGTTTGAAAAATCGGCTATCTTGCTGGCACAGGCATTTACTCCAACGGAGTTTGACTGGCGTGTCGGTCTATTGAACGGTGTACCGCTCTATGCCTGCAAATATTATATGGCGAAAGGACACTGGCAGATTTACTGTCACTATGATTCGGGCAGAAGCCGTTGTGGATTGGTAGATACGATTCCTATTTATCAGGTGCCTCGTGTGGTATTGGATACAGCTGTAAAGGCTGCCAATCTGATAGGAAAAGGGTTGTATGGAGTCGATCTGAAAATGGTGGATGATAAGGCTTATGTGATTGAAATCAATGACAATCCGAGCATCGATCATGGACTGGAAGATGCCATTATCGGTGATGAAATGTATTACCGTTTGTTGAATCACTTTGAACAAGTGCTAGAAACAAAACATTATTGATTATGGAGCCGATAATCGTCCGTAAAGCACAGCAGGCAGACATTCCCGCTATTTTGGAAATAGAGTGGGAGTGTTTCCGGGAAGACAGTTTTTCAAAAGAGCAGTTTGCCTATCTGATAAGCCGTTCGAAAGGAATTTTCTATGTGATGATGGAGGCGGATAGGGTGATCGCTTATGTCTCCCTGTTATTTCATGGGGGAACTCGCTATTTAAGAATCTATTCGATAGCTGTTCATCCGGATTATAGAGGAAGAGAACTGGGGCAGGTATTGATGGACCAGACGATTCAGACGGCCGGTGAATGTAAGGCTGCAAAGATTACGCTTGAAGTGAAAGTGACCAATACTTCCGCTATCGGGCTATATATGAAAAATGGCTTTATTCCTGTTGGAATAAAGCCATGCTATTATCACGATGGTTCGGATGCTATTTATATGCAGCGATTGATTTAACAATAAGTCTGTCTTCTCACGAAATCCGGTTTATCTTCTCATGAAATCTCCTTTTCCCCGGAAGAAACGGCAGAGTTTGAACTTCAATGACTGTACAGGTTGGATAAGGTCGAAAACAGGTAACGAGAAATAGTATTTTCGTCCTCCACCCATTTCTTTTGCCGTGCGGTTGATAATGACAGCTTGTACTGTAAAGCGCAGTAACCACATCAGGAATGCGATGCCTGCTACCAGCCAGTGGAAATTAAGTATCCCGAATACGATACCTGCTATACAGGCAATATAGAATAACAAACGGGAGAATGTCTCAAATCCCAGGAGGTAACGCTGTATTCCGTGGTAGAATCTGGCAGTAGCCATATAACTAACCTTTTCTTCTTTCCAATCTTTGTAGCGATATACGGGCTGTATCCGTGTGGTAGCGTTGAAGTCTGTTTCAACACGGGTGTTGGAGGAGGTAGCTAGCTCATTAATGAATAAATCATCTTCTCCACGTTGCAGATTCAGGTATTTGGAGAAACCTTTCTGTTGAAAGAATAGTTCTTTCCGGTAAGCCAGGTTGCGTCCGATACCGATATAAGGTTTTCCGGCCAGCGCGAATCCCAGATAGCGCAAAGACTGGAACAAAGTATCGAATGCAGTACGTTTGTGCAACCATCCTTTTGTGCGGTCGTATCCGCTATATCCCAACACAATTTGGGTCTGCGGAGTGAAATTACGTGCCATCAGTTTTAGCCACTGGTTGCTGGCGGGCATACAGTTTGTTTCCGTAAATACGAGCCAGTCATGTTTGCTGGCTTTGATGCCTAACGTTAGAGCCAGTTTCTTATGACTGATATAGCGTGCACTTTCGGGCGTAAAACTATGGTAAAGATGAGGATATTTTTCTTCCATCACTCCCAGTATATCCTCGGTATCATCTGTGGAAGCATCATTGATGACAATCACTTCAAATTGTGGATAGTCCTGTTCCAGAATGGCAGGTAGAATTTTACGAAGATTTTCAGCCTCATTGCGTGCACAGAGAATCACGGAAAGTGGAGGCAGTTCTCGTATGAAATGCACCTCTTCTTTGCCTACAGCTTTATTGTGGACATGTATTCGATTGTACAGGCCGAAATAATAAATGAGCTGGATGATAAAAAGAATACCTGCCACCGATAAAAGAATCAGTTCGACAGTATTGAATGTAAATGTTTCCATCAAATTTTAGTGTCGTTTTTACAGCCGCAAAAGTACACAATTTTTCGGTAGTTTCGTCATCTCGATGGGAGGTTATTTCGCAAGTCGAGATATTCTTTCTTGAACATATCCACAAAAAGAAAGAATAATGAAAGCAGCAACGGACCGAAGATGACTCCCATAAACCCGAATATCGGCAGGCCGATGACTACTCCGAAAATAGTGATAAGCGGATGTGTATCCGCCATCTTCTTTTGAAGGATGAACCGGATAAGGTTGTCCGATTGCGATACGACGATAGCTCCATAGCCAAAAAGCCCGATGGCGTTGAACCAGTCTCCGCTGATGGCAAGATAAGCGGCTACAGGAAACCATACCAATGCCGTACCTACCATCGGAATGATGGTTGCAAAGCAGGTCAGGAATCCCAGCATCAGTATGTTGGGTGCTCCGAAAAGCAGATAGCCTATCATAGCCACGCCTCCCTGAATGATAGCCAGTAAGGGAATGCCGATAGCATTGGAACGGACAATCATATTGATTTCGTGAATGACTTCCTGCGTATTGGTTTCATTAAATGGCAGAATGTCATTGACATAAGCTTCCATCTTTTTTCCTCCAATCAGCATGAAGTAAAGCACAAAGATCATGACGAACAGGTTGATGGCAAGGCTGCTGATGCTTTCCATTATAATTTGTCCGATACGGGGAAGTATGGACATGATGAATGACAGCGTATCTTTTCCCAATACATCGTATCCTGTTTTCTCTTTGATGAATTCTGCTACCTGTTGAATAGGTGCAATATAGGTCTGTGGATCCAGATTGATATCCTGTAACTTGTTTGCCACCATCCAGACAGTCAATCCCAAAGGGATAAGAAAGACGAAAATCGTTTCTGCGGTAATCAACAGTGCGCTGATGCTTCGTTTCAGCTTTCGTTTTTCTACCAGATGATTCATCTGTCCGCGTACAAGAATGTAGATGGTGAGTGCTCCCAGCAATCCCCCCAGAAAAGGAGTGATTTGGCGGAAGATGATGACTCCCATAAACAGGATGATGACAATGAGGGAATATTTCCAGTATTGTTCTTTGGTGCTCATATCGTGTAAAATTCGTTTATATGATAATAAACACTCGAAGGCCGTGAAAGGTTTGTTTTACAGTGAAATGTCGATATGAAAAATTGTTTTACCGGGACGGCTTTCCAAAATAGACAAATGACCGTTGTGGTTACGGATGATTTGTCGGCAGAGACTTAATCCGATACCGGTTCCTTCGGATTTGGTGGTGAAGAACGGAATGAATATTTTTTCCTGCAGTTCATCGGGGATACCGGGACCATTGTCTGTGACGTCGATAGATATATGCTCGTCCCGATATGCATAAATTTCGATTGCTCCGTCTGTTCTTCCGTCTAACGCCTGAATGGAGTTTCTAAGGAGATTGAGCAGGACTTGGGATAGCTGGTTCTCGTCTCCATCCATGTCGATGAATTCCGGCTGACAGGTAAGTGTGAAATGAATCTGATTTTCCTGAAAATCGGTAGACAGGAGTTCTTGCAGATTTTGCAGGAGGGCTGTTAGTGAAAACCGTTTCCTTTCCGGTTGGGGCAGATAGGAGAGACGACGGAAAGATTCGGTAAATTCCAGCAGGCGTTCACTTTGTGCCTGGATGATATGAAGTCCGCGAAGTGTTTTTTCGCTGTTGTCCGGATATGCGGATAATGTTTGCGACAGGGAGATGATGGGAGCAATGGTGTTCATGATTTCGTGGGTAAGCACGTGGCTTAGCTTGTTCCATGATTCACTCTCTTTATCATTCAGTTCATTGCTGATATCCTTGATGGATAAGATGGTAATAGTTTCGTTCTGTAATTTCATCTGGTTTTGAGACAGACTAAGTCGTTCTTTCTTCTCTTTTTCCTGCAGGATAGGTTTCAGTTGGTCGTATTGGGCTAGTTGCTGGCATCCCAATAAAGTCAGTGCGGCACTGTTGGCCATCATTATTTTTCCGGAAGAATCCCATGCCAACACACCGCTAGGGACTTCTTCCAATAGCGAACGGTAGAAATGTTCCTGCTTTGAATATTCAGCTTGAGTTCGGATGAGCAGGGCATTGATACGGTTGAGTGAACGATTCAGCATTTCCTGTTCCCGGCTGACATTGTTTTCGGGGAAATAGAGCATATTGTCTTTGTCTTCTATCGCATCGAAGAAAAGGCGTAATTTTTGGTTGAAAGAGTTTAGCTTATTCACTAATCTTCCAATCTGAAACAAGGAGCAGATAACCAGTAATATCCCTATTACCACTCCTTGTTGGGAAATAATGAGCCATAGACCTGTTCCTGCGGTAGCAAGAATAAATAGGATATGTCCTAATGTGGTCCAATATATATGTCGGCTGAATAGCATACGGCTTAGGGCTTAAATCGTTTCAGTTTATTGTAGAGCGTTTGTCGGCTGATACCAAGTTGTTCGGCCGCAGCAGTCAGGTTTCCATTATTTTGCAAGATGGCCGTCTCGATGGCTTGTCGTTCCACTTCTTCCAGATTGGGCACCGCTTGGACTGTCTGTGGTTTCCAAGTCTGTTTCACCAGAATATCTTTAGGACGTATCACGTTGCTTTCGCATAAAATAACCGCCTTTTCGATGGTGTGTTGCAGTTCCCGGATATTGCCCGGCCAATGATAGGAGCGTAGCTTTTCAATCGTTTGCTCATGCATTCGCATTTCCGGTCGTTGATATTTGGAAGCGAAGCGATGAAGAAAAGCATCGATGAATAATAATAGATCATCTCCCCGTTCTCTCAAAGGGGGAATTTCCAGATGGATGGTATTGATGCGATAGAATAAGTCTTCGCGGAACAAACCTTCTTTAATCATCTCCGGTATGTCTTTGTTGGTGGCGGAGATGAGTCGGATATCAACGGGAATCACTTTGTTGCTTCCGATTCGGGTGATATTTCGGTTTTGTAGTACAGTCAGTAGTTTGGCCTGCAATGCAAGAGGGAGATTTCCGATTTCATCCATAAAAAGCGAACCACCATTGGCGGCTTCGAATTTACCCGGACGGCTTTCATAAGCATCAGTAAACGCTCCACGTTCGTGTCCGAAGAGTTCACTCTCAAAGAGCGATTCGCTGATAGCCCCCATATCGACACTAAGTAACTGACGGGTGTTTCGTGAAGATAAGCGATGTATTTCCCTGGCTAACATCTCTTTTCCTGTTCCGTTTTCTCCGGTTATCAGGATATTGGCATCGGTTTTGGCGACTTTAGTAACTACCTTAATTAGCTGTAGCATTGCAGGGGAATGACCGATCAACATTTCTGACTTATTCAGATTTTCATCACCGGATGCTTTCTGGGTTGATTTGGGAGAGTTTTTATGATGGGTTGGACGATTGTTTTGATAGGCTTCCTTTATTTTCTGTATCAGTATGTGGTTATCCCATGGTTTTAGTAGAAAATCTGTTGCACCATTCTTCAGTGCTTTAACGGCTAATTCTACATCACCGTAGGCGGTTAGCATAATAACGGGCAGTGAAGGGCGGATTTCATGGATATGTTTCAGCCAGTACAGTCCCTCGTTACCATTGTTGATTCCTGCTGAAAAGTTCATATCCAGAATCACAATATCAATCGGAGTGGTAGATAAGATGGTCGTGATTTGATTAGGATTGGCAGCTGTGCGGACTGTGCTGAACACATTCTCGAGTAATAACTCCAGTGAGGCTAATACACTCTTATTGTCGTCTACAATTAAAATCGTTCCTGTTTCCATACGCAAGATTGGGGGCTCTGTCCGTTGAATGTTCCTTTTAAGTTTCCGGGTAAAGGTATCTGTTTTTGATTTTCTTTGCAAGGGAGTGTCCAATAATTAGACGTTTTCATACAAAGTTTATGCTGGAATGAGTCAGAACGAGTTAGAATGGGGTAGAATAGAGGGATTCTCTCGGTAATGTCCAATTATTGGACGTTAGGGCGTTTAATTTTTGGACGGTGGAAGAATTATGTGATTTCTATTTGTTTTATAATCAATTATTTATGATTTGTGGCATTGCATTTGCTTTTATCATCCTGCTATCACACAATCATATATTATAAAGGATGAAAAGATTTCTTTTACTACTATTGCTTTCAGTGCCGGTTTTCCTGCTAGCCCAATCCGCTATGAGTTTGGACGATTGCATTCGTTTGGCTTATAAACAGAATCCGGCTGTACGTAACGGAGTTATCGGCATAAAGGAAACGAAAGCGGATTATATAGCTTCTGTCGGTGCTTTCCTGCCGCACATAGTGGTTAATGCGGAAACAGGCAAACGATTCGGACGTTCGCTGGATCCTGACACCAATGGGTATACCAGTGAATCTTTTGAAGAGGGAACGGTGGGACTTGATATGACACTTTCCTTATTTGAAGGCTTTTCGCGTATCAATCAGGTGCGTTTCCGGAAAATGAACAAAGAACGTAGTGAATGGGAGCTGAAAGAGAAACAGAATGAACTGGCCTATCAGGTGACGGATGCTTATTACAAACTGATTCTGGAGAGAAAATTGCTCGATCTTGCTTTGGAACAAAGCCGGTTGAGCGAAAGGTATTTGAAACAGACAGAGGTCTTCGTGGAACTGGGATTGAAATCAGCTTCCGATTTACAGGAGGTGAAAGCACGCCGGGAGGGAGATATTTATCGTTATCAGTCGCGCGAAAATAGCAGTCGGATCGCTTTATTGCATCTGAAACAATTAATGAATATCCAGCCGGGCGACACACTCGCTATTCTGGATACGATTACAGCATCCCAATTACCACCATATTCTGTTTCGACTGTGGAAACTCTATACGCACAATCTATCGAAATATTGCCCTCCATACGTATGATTGATTTGAAACAAAAAGCAGCTCATAAAGAGTATGCGATAGCGGGAGGAGCTTTCTCACCCTCTGTCTTTGCTCGCTTCACCGTCGGTTCCAATTATTATAATACAGCTTTCTCGGCCAGACAATTGCGTGATAATATAGGAAAATATGTGGGTGTTGGCATCTCCTTTCCCCTGCTAAGCGGTTTGCAACGTTTGACCAATCAGCGCAAGCTGAAATTGAATATGTATCGGCTCAAAAACGAAGAAGAACTTGAAAAACAACAATTATATACGGATATTGAGCAAACACTCCTTTCTCTTCACACCGGATATAGTGAACATCAGCAGGCATTATCACAACTTGACGCTGAAACACTGGTACTGAAAGAATCCGAACGGAAATGGGAAGAGGGATTGATTTCCGTCTTTCAATTGATGGAAGCCCGTAACCGGTTTATTGCTGCCAAAGCAGAACTGGTTCGTGTACGCTTGCAAATAGAAATGATGATGAAACTAGAAAAATATTATCGACAAGGAACTTTTTTATAAACCATTATGGATACACTTATTGAACGAAAACCCGGCATCAATCGCAAACGTCTTTATTGGGTCGGTGGGGTAATGCTCGGACTTGCTGTGATTGCCTATTTTATTTTCAGAGATACAGCCTCTTCTATGGCAGTGGAGAAAGACCGGCTGACAATTGCTACTGTCGAGCAGGCCGAGTTCAGTGATTATATCCGTGTGATTGGTCAGGTCATGCCTAGCCGGATTATCTATATGGATGCCATCGAGGGCGGTCGTGTGGAAGAGCGCCTGAAAGAAGAGGGAACTATGGTAAAGGCCGGTGATGTGATTCTGCGTCTTAGCAACCCATTGCTCAATATCGGTATCATGCAGAGTGAAGCCGATCTTGCTTATCAGGAAAACGAGTTGCGTAATACCCGGATTAGTATGGAGCAGGAACGACTGCAACTGAAACAAGAACGTATCGGCCTGAATAAAGAGCTTATCGGGAAGCAACGCCGTTATGAGCAGTATAAACGTTTGGTAAACGAACAACTGATAGCACGTGAAGACTATCGCCAGGCAGAGGAAGAATATATAGCAGCCAAAGAGCAACTGGCTGTTATTGACGAACGTATCCGGCAGGATCATATTTTTCGGGAAAGTCAGATAGGCAGTCTTGACGAGAATATACGTAATATGAAACGGAGCTTGGCATTGGTTCGTGAGCGTTTGGAAAACCTGAAAGTGAAAGCTCCGATTGACGGACAGGTAGGAAACCTGAATGCGCAAATCGGGCAATCTATTTCTGCCGGCGAACATATCGGGCAAATCATCACTTCCGACCTTAAAGTACAGGCACAGATAGACGAGCACTACGTAGAACGGGTACTTCCCGGACTTCCTGCCGACTTTACCCGTGACGGAGGAACCTATAAACTGGAAGTGACTAAACCTTATCCTGAAGTGAAAGACGGTCAGTTTCGTACAGACCTCAATTTTATATCCGAACGACCGGAGAATATCCGTGCCGGACAGACTTATCACATAAACCTGCAATTGGGTGATCCGGCACAAGCTATTCTGGTTCCCCGTGGCGGATTCTTTCAAATTACCGGGGGCCGATGGATGTACGTTGTCGATGAAAGTGGTACATTTGCCACGCGGCGCCCTGTGAAGATAGGACGGCAGAATCCACTGTATTACGAGGTGACAGACGGTTTGTCTCCGGGTGAGAAAGTAATCATATCCGGGTATGAATTATTTGGAGACAATGAGAAACTAATACTAAAATAATGAATAATTATTATGATTAAAACAGAAAAACTATCTATGCTTTTCACCACAGAAGAGGTGCAGACAAAAGCATTGAATGATGTCACCTTACAGGTGGAACAAGGAGAATTTGTAGCGATAATGGGACCGTCAGGATGCGGCAAATCCACCTTGCTGAATATTCTCGGTACATTGGATTCTCCGACTTCCGGTTCTTACTTTTTTGAGGGGAAGCAAGTCGATAAAATGACTGAAAACCAGTTGACTGCTTTGCGGAAAGGTAATCTGGGCTTTATCTTTCAGAGTTTCAACCTGATTGACGAACTGACCGTGTATGAGAATGTGGAACTGCCACTTGTCTATCTGGGTATGAAGACTCTCCAACGGAAAGAACGAGTCAATAAAGTGCTCGAAAAAGTCAACCTGTTACATCGTGCGAATCATTATCCCCAGCAGTTATCCGGCGGACAGCAACAGCGTGTAGCCATTGTCCGTGCCGTAGTGACCGAATGTAAACTACTGCTGGCCGACGAACCTACCGGAAATCTGGATTCGGTGAATGGCATCGAAGTGATGGAACTGTTGAGCGAACTCAACCGTCAGGGAACCACAATCATTATCGTCACCCACTCACAGCGGGATGCGAAGTATGCACACCGGGTCATCCAACTATTGGACGGACAGATTGTAGCCGAAAACATCAACCGTCCGCTGGAAAAGAAAACGTCATCTAAAAACGAAACCGTATGATAGGGAATTACTGGAATAGTGCCTATCGGAATCTGATGAAGCGGAAGAAGTTCAGTTTCATCAATATCTTTGGATTGGCAATCGGAATGGCATCGGCATTACTGATGCTAACCTATGTCACTTTTGAGTTCAGCTTTGATAAAATGCACACGAAATATGCCCATATCTATCGGGTGCAAAGTACTTTTCATGAAGGGGAAGTCCTGACCGATTACTGGGCGACCAGCTCTTTCGGATATGCCTCGGCCATGAAAGAGAATCTTGCCGGAATCGAAGATTATACCCGTATCGCTACCCATCTCCAACCGGAGCAGATTGTGAAATATGGCGAACTGACATTACGGGAGAATCAGATAGCCTATGCCGATCCGGGCTTCTTCCGTCTTTTTGATTTCGAACTTCTGAAAGGGGATAAAAAGACTTGTCTCTCCATGCCCCGGCAAGTGGTAATCACCGAACGTATTGCCCGTAAGTATTTCAAAGATGAAGACCCTATCGGCAAAATTCTGATCTTTACCGGAACGTATGATAAAGTATCGTGCGAAGTGACCGGAGTCATGAAAGAAATGCCCTCCAACTCACACATTCATTATAATTTTCTGATTTCCTATGCCTCTCTGCCTCAATATATGCAGGAATACTGGTATAAGCATGAAGCCTATACGTATGTTTTGCTCGATTCACCGGAAAGAAAAGCGGAGATAGAAAAAGAATTTCCTGTGATGGCGGAGAAATACAAGACAGAGGAAGCACTGAAAAATAAGACGTGGGGCGTGTCTTTAATTCCCTTGGCAGATATACATCTCACCCCACAGATAGGCTATGAGACGGAAACCAAAGGAAATCGTTCTGCTATGATCGCCCTGATTTTTGCGGCTGTCGCTATTCTGGTTATTGCCTGGATTAACTATATCAATCTGACCGTAGCACGTTCGATGGAGCGTGCTAAAGAAGTGGGAGTGCGCAGGGTAGTGGGAGCTTTCCGCCAACAGTTGATTTATCAATTCCTGTTTGAGGCCTTGGTTATGAATCTGATAGCTTTCATATTAGCTGTGGGATTAATAGAACTGGTTCTTCCACATTTCAACCAATTGGTAGGACGTACAGTTACGTTTTCTGTCTGGTTCATGGATTACTGGTGGATTTTGCTGGTTCTCGTTTTTATAGCCGGAATATTTATTTCCGGGTATTATCCGGCATTGGCTTTGTTGAATCGCAAACCTATAACCTTGTTGAAAGGGAAGTTTTTGCATAGCAAGTCAGGCGACCGAACCCGTCAGGTACTGGTGGTTGTCCAGTATACAGCTTCCATGATTTTACTTTGTGTTACATTGATTGTTTTTGCACAGCTGAATTTTATGCGCAATCAATCTTTGGGAGTGAAAACCAGCCAGACATTAGTGGTTAAGTTTCCGGGACATACAGAGGGGCAGAATATCAAGTTGGAAGCAATGAAAAAAGCAATCGCGCGTCTTCCTCTGGTCCATCGGGTTACTTTTTCCGGTGCCGTGCCGGGCGAAGAAGTGGCCACATTCCTTTCCAATCGTCGCACCAATGACGCTTTGAAGCAGAACCGTCTTTATGAGATGCTGGCTTGTGATCCTGATTATGCGGATGCATACGGTTTGCAGATAGTAGCCGGAAGAAGTTTCTCCGAAGAATATGGTGATGATGTCGATAAACTGGTGATTAATGAAACAGCTGTACGTAATCTGGGATTTGCTTCCAATGATGAGGCGATAGGCGAGTTGGTAACAGTGGAATGTACTGATGCGCCGATGCAGATTATCGGAGTGGTGAAAGATTATCATCAGCAGGCGTTGAGCAAGAACTATACACCTATCATGCTGATTCATAAAGATAAAATTGATTGGTTGCCCCAGCGTTATATCTCTGTTGTGATGGCTTCCGGAAATCCCCGTGAACTGGTATCTCAAGTGCAAGAGATCTGGAATCAGTATTTCGCGGATTCCAGCTTTGATTATTTCTTCCTCGATCAGTTCTTCGACCACCAATATCGGCAAGACGAGGTTTTCGGAGCGATGATCGGTTCGTTCACCGGATTGGCAATCTTTATTTCCTGTCTCGGACTTTGGGTATTAGTCATGTTTTCCTGTTCCACCCGCACCAAAGAGATGGGAATACGTAAAGTGTTGGGAGCTTCCCGCTGGAATCTTTTCTATCAGTTGGTCAAAGGATTTTTCCAGTTGATTTTGATTGCAGTTGTTATAGCTCTTCCGGTAGCTTGGTTTAGTATGAATGCCTGGTTAAGTCATTATGCTTTCCGTACCGATCTCAAAGCGTGGTTCTTTATAGTACCTGTATTGCTGATGCTGTTTATCTCATTTGTGACAGTGGCTTTCCAGACAATGAAAATAATAATGAGCAAACCTGCTCGTTCATTGCGATATGAGTAATCTCTGAATCTACTCCATCGGATATTTGTTAATATCCGATGGATTTATGTTAAATGTTAACGAAACTGTTACTTCTATTAAACCATGTTATAAGATACGCTACTTGAGCCTGAAAATTTGGAGATATGCAGAAAGTCCGTATCTTTGCAATGTGTTTTTCATAGTATTAGATTTAAGGTTAACAAAAGATTGGCTGTCTGGGATAGATAGCCTTTTTTTATGCTCTTTTCCCAGCAAAAACATAGCGTCACTATCCGGTCGGGATGGTTACCCTATCCCACGAATATACCGTCACTATCATAAGTGGATACCGTCACCATGTTTAAAATGAATTTTTCTATCCTTTCTGTTATTCTATCATTCCCATCCTATCGTAAGTTGTCAATAAAATTCCAATATGCTTATTAGTTGGAATAGCAATCTGATAATACGCTGATATTTAGCTGATTATATGGCTTGTTTTTTGGTTTAAAACCAAAGCCCCGTTCCTTTAAAAGGAACGACCCGTTTCTCGGTGTGCAACGATGTGTTTCTCACCGAGGAACAAGACATGTACTTTAATTAAGTCGTGAAACTAGCTTAAATGTTCGTTTTTTTTGCAGAATGTACGACTTTGTAATTTCGGATTATAACTCCACGATATTAAAATTCTGATGACTGATTTTGGGCAATAGTATTTTAAGAATGTCCTCCAACCTGATTTTTAGACTGCATGTGTTTACGCATGGATGACATCCTATATATGTTGATTCAAGAATTTCTTTATCAATCAGGAGCTGTACTTTGTTCTCTTTATCGTAGATAAGACCTAGAATACTGACAGCCCCCGGAAAAGTACACAAGAGATTTTCCATTGCCTTTTCGGAAGCGAAAGAGAGATGGGAACTACCTATCTGTCCGGCAAGTTCTTTTGTTTTCAATTTTTTATTTGCGGGCAATAAGAGCATGAAGTATTCTTGCTGTTTATTAGTCAGAAACAGACTTTTGCATGAAGTACAACCTAGCTTTTGGGCTATTTCTGCTCCTTCCTCCATAGTCATTATGGCTGGGTGGTGTAGACTTTGATACGCTACTCCCAGTTTGTCAAGAGTGGCATAGATTTTATTCTCATGTGTTTCTGTATATTCTGAATCAGGACTCATATAATCGCTTTTTTTGATTGTTGCAAAGATAAAAGATACAATAGACATAACCTAGATTTTTATATGTGATTTTGTCTGTATCTTTAATTGCTTATTTTTGGGGGTATCCTATCTTATGAATTTATGCCTTCACTATAATAAGTAGATATCGCTACTATGTTTAAAATGAGTATCTCTGCTCTTGCTATTGTTCTAAATGAGAGCTCAATATGTACTAAAAGTATGTTTCTCAACATAAATGTACATTTTCTTATTATAATGCCCTTGTATTCTAAAAAAAATCTTTTAATATTGCATTTGTATTATTTGTCAGACAAATACTACAAATAGTAAAATCTAATAATATGAAGATAGAAATTAATCAAACAACATTGATCGATCAGGTAGAAGACAGCTTACTTACCTACTTTAAAAAGAATGATTTGAGATGTGGAGATTCTATTCCCAATGAGAATAATCTGGCCGCAGAATTAGGAGTTGCAAGAAGTGTTGTCAGAGAAGCTTTGAGCCGTTTGAAAATGATGGGACTGATTCATGCGCGCCCTCGTAAGGGAATGGTTTTGACTGAACCTTCCATTTTAGGTGGAATGAAAAGAGTGATAGATCCTCGTGTTTTGAGTGAAGAAACAATTTTGGATTTATTGGATTTCAGAATCGCACTTGAAATAGGAATATCAAGTGATATTTTCCGTAAGATAACTCCTAAAGATATTGAGGAATTGAGCGAGATTGTGAAAATGGGAATTGTTTTCGAGAATAACGAGTATGCGTTAATCAGCGAATCGGCTTTTCATACAAAACTATACAAAATTACGGGAAATAAAATAATATCTGAATTTCAGGAAATCATTCATCCTATACTTGTCTATGTGAAAGAAAAGTTCAAAGATTACTTAAAACCTATAAATATAGAGATGAGTAAAAGCGGCAGAATAGCTACTCATGCTGATTTATTGGATTTTATAAGAAAAGGAGATGAGAAAGGCTATCGTGATGCCATTGAAAGACATTTTGAGGTTTATAAGATTTTTAAAGTGAACCGGAGTCTGGAATTGATGGCAGAGAAAAACGAAGAAGAAAGGATAGATAGTATATGAGAAAACTGTATTTTTTTATTTTATATTTATCTTTAATTTTATCATATATGAATACGGCTTGTTCGAGAAAAGGAGAAAATAAGATAGTAATGCAATGGGAAAACTCATTGTTACTTCCGGGATGTACCGGTATGCTGAAAAACGTTGGATTGGCTGGTGCATACTCAGGAATAGTAGAGGATAAATTACTAGTGCTGGGAGGAGCCAACTTTCCTGATAAATATCCTTGGGAGGGAGGAGTTAAAACTTGGTGGTCTACTTTATATAGTTATGATCTGCACATGGATAAGTGGACTGTTTATGATGATTTCCTTAACAGCCCATTAGCTTATGGAGTTTCGATATGCTTGCCGGAAGGGTTATTATGTATTGGAGGATGCGATCGTATGCAATGTAGCGATAAAGTTTTTCTCATAAAAAAAGAGGGCGTTTCATTTGTAGTAGATTCTGTTAGTTATCCGGCTTTACCGGTTCCGTTGGCAAATGCAACGGGGGCTATTGGGGATAACTGTATTTATATTGCTGGGGGGCAGGAAACTATGACAAATGAACAGTCGACCAATCATTTTTATATGCTTGATTTATTGCATAAAGAAAAAGGATGGCAGAAGATGCCCGGTTGGGAGGGACCATCGCTCGCCTATGCGGTAAGTGTGGTTCAGGGAGGACGATTCTATCTTTTTAGTGGAAGGAGTTATGCTCCGAATGAAGTGATGGTAGAATATACGGAGGGGTACGTATATGAACCAGGTAGCAGGAAATGGAGCAAAATAGCTGGTAATTTTCCTGTAATGGCGGGGACTGCTATTCCATATGAAAAAGACAAGATAATACTACTGGGAGGAGTTGAAGAAATACTACCTACATCTCCCGAGCATCCGGGATTTAGCCGTAAGTTACGAGTCATCAGTACAGAAACAAATTCTTTGGTGGATTCTTTAGACTGCCCTTATCCTATTCCTGTTACGACAAATGCGGTTTATATGGGGAATGACGTTTACGTGGTAAGCGGTGAAATACAACCTGGTATACGAACTCCCTTAATTTTGAAAGGAACTTTCTGAAAATAAAGTAAAATAACAATCTAATTAAATGCACTATGAACAATTATGAAAAACTGGAAGGTATGGTTGCGGCCACCTTCACCCCATTGGATGAGAATGGGGACGTAAATTTATCTGTTATTGATAAATATGCTGATTGGATAGCATCGACTCCTATCAAAGGGGTATTTGTGTGCGGCACAACCGGTGAATTTTCTTCATTGGCGATCGATGAGCGTAAATTAATTCTTGAAAAATGGCTCGTTTCTGCCCGTAAGCGATTCAAGGTCATAGCTCATGTAGGCTCAAACTGTCAACGAAGTGCAATGGAACTGGCACGTCATGCTGCACAAGTAGGGGCCGATGCTATTGCTTCAATTGCTCCCTCTTTTTTTAAACCGGGAACAGTAGATGAATTAGTTGATTTTTTTGCACCTATTTGCCACTCTGCTGCTGGCTTACCTTTCTATTATTATAATATGCCATCGATTACAGGGGTTAATTTGCCGGTGGATAAGTTTTTGGTAGAAGGGAAAAAGAAAATACCTAATCTGGTGGGTACTAAGTTTACTCATAATAACCTGATGGAGATGGGAGTTTGCATAGAGTTGGAGCAACATCGGTTTGAAGTATTGCATGGTTATGATGAAATTCTTATTTCTGGCTTGGCTATGGGAGCTGTAGCAGGAGTTGGGAGTACGTATAATTATATACCTAATGTCTATCAGGCTATTTTTGATTCAATGAAAATGAACGATTTGGAAACGGCTCGCCACAATCAGATAAAATCCATACGTACCGTGGAGGTTATTATTAAATATGGTGGCGGAGTGCGCGGTGGCAAAGCGATTATGAAGCTGATAGGTATTGATTGCGGTTCTTGCCGGTTGCCGATAAAACCTTTTTCTGTTGATGAATATGAAAAACTAAGAGGTGATTTGGACGCTATAAAATTCTTTGAATTCTGAAAATAATAAAGAGGAGATGACAGTAAAAGTGTATTGCTGGGGTAAGCTACTTTACTTTCTGTCTATCCCCTCCAATCTAGTTAAATGCGTTCAAAATTACCTAAAATAAAGATACTATGAAAGTAAGTAAGAAAATATTTATCATATTTTCGATGATTTTGTTATTGGTGTCACCAGTCACATCTTTAGGTAAAGACATAAAATGGGTACTGGAGAGACCTGTTATTCCTGTGTTGGTAAAGAAACCGGCAAATCCTGTAATGAAGATAACTTTAATCAGGACAGATAATCAACCTTATGTTATCCGGCAAATAGATCTGGATTTATTGGGGAGCACGAATGTGGCAGATATTGTTTCTGTTGCCATATATGGTGCGAAGAAGAATGGACTGATAGATACGTCTCGTTTACTTTGTAATGCACTTCCCGCTACACAAAAAATGTCATTTACTAATGAAGTGCAGGTTAATCAGGATTCTTTGTCTTTTTGGGTAGCCGTAACATTGAAAGATACGGTTTCACTGGATCATCGTGTTCAGGTTAATTGTAACCGGGTGAAAACCACGAAAGGCAATCTGAAAATTTTGGATAAAACAAGTAAACCTTTACGAGTAGGAGTAGCTGTACGACAGAAAGGACAGGATGGATGTATCTCATCACGTATTCCAGGATTAGCTACTAGTAATAAAGGCACTTTATTGGCCATTTTTGATGCCCGCTATGATTATCCTCGTGATTTGCAGGGAAATATAGATATTGCTCTTCATCGTAGTACAGATAAGGGAGTAACTTGGCAACCCATTCAAACTGTTTTGGATATGAGGGAATGGGGAGGTTTACCACAGAAATACAATGGAGTGAGTGATGCCTGTATTTTAGTAGATAAAAATACTGGTGATATTTATGTAGCCGGATTGTGGATGCACGGTCTGCTGGATAAAAACGGAAAGTGGATAGAAGGTCTGAATGAAAACAGTACGAACTGGACACATCAATGGAAAGGTAGAGGTTCTCAACCAGGAACAGGGCTAAAAGAAACTTCCCAGTTTATGATAGCAAAAAGTACGGATGATGGTCTTAGCTGGGGCTTTCCGGATAATATAACCTCAAAGACGAAACGCCCTGAATGGTGGTTATTTGCACCTGCACCCGGACAGGGAATTACGTTGACAGACGGAACGTTGGTATTTCCTACACAAGGACGTGACGAAAACGGGCTTCCTTTCTCGAATATTACGTATAGTAAAGATCATGGAAAGACGTGGGTGACCAGTAATCCTGCATATCAGGATGTTACGGAATGTAGTGTCGTACAATTGGGTGACGGCGCCTTGATGTTGAACATGCGTGATAACCGGAACAGAGGAAATAAAGACGTGAACGGTCGTAGAATCTGCACAACTATTGATCTGGGAGAAAGTTGGAAAGAACATCCAACTTCACGGAGAGCACTCGTAGAACCTACTTGTATGGCAAGTCTGCATCGACATGAGTATATGGAAGAAGGAAAGAAGAAAAGCATGCTTCTGTTTGTAAATCCGAATAATTATGGGACAAGAGATAATCTGACTTTAAAAGTTAGTTTTGATGATGGAATGACTTGGTCGGAAGAACATTGGATTCTTTTCGACCAATATCGTAGTGCCGGATATTCCTGCATTACATCCATAGATGAAAATTCAATAGGTATATTATATGAGAGTAGTCAGTCGGATTTAGCTTTTATAAAAATCAATTTAATAGAGATTTTAAAGTAAACGGACATGAATAATAAAACTTCAAATATATATCCTTGGGTAGTGGTTGGGCTGCTGTGGGGTGTTGCCTTGTTGAATTATATGGACAGGCAAATGCTTTCCACTATGCGAATTCCAATGATGGAGGATGTGCGGGAATTGGAATCAGCAGCCAATTTCGGTCGCCTGATGGCTGTATTTTTGTGGGTATACGGACTGATGAGTCCTTTATCGGGGATTGTCGGTGATCGTATGAGCCGCAAATGGTTGATTGTAGGTAGTCTGTGTGTGTGGTCAGGAGTTACTTACTTGATGGGATATGCCACCACTTTCAATCAACTCTACTGGTTGCGTGGAATTATGGGAATTAGTGAAGCGTTGTATTTACCTGCTGCTTTGTCATTGATTGCCGATTTTCATAAAGATAAGACTCGTTCGTTGGCTGTGGGAATACATATGACAGGGTTGTATGTGGGACAGGCTATCGGTGGATTTGGGGCTACTTTTGCAGCAATCTATTCCTGGCATACAACATTCCATTGGTTTGGTATTATAGGTGTGGGTTATGGTGTTATTCTGGCATTTCTTCTGCGTGATAAAGAGAGAGGAAGTGTATCAGAAAATCAGAAGATGAAAAAGATTCCTGTATTGAAGAGTTTGGGAATGTTATTTTCCAATGTCTTTTTCTGGATTATCTTATTTTATTTCTGTGTACCGGGCACCCCGGGATGGGCGGCAAAGAACTGGTTACCGACTCTTTTCTCTGACAGCTTATCTATTGATATTTCGGTAGCAGGTCCTATGTCTACTATTTCTATAGCTTTGTCCTCATTATTCGGTGTGTTGGCAGGTGGATATATATCCGACCGTTGGGTATTAAAAAATGTACGTGGAAGAGTATATACTGGTGCTATGGGTTTGGGGCTTATCATACCTTCCTTGTTGTTTATCGGATATGGTCATTCTATTTTCGCACTGGTGATGGGGGCTATGCTGTTTGGGATAGGTTTTGGTATGTTTGACGCAAATAATATGCCTATTCTCTGTCAGTTTGTGTCTGCACGTTACAGGGCAACTGCCTATGGTATTATGAATATGTGTGGTGTATTTGCCGGAGCTATTATTACGAGCCTTCTGGGTGAGTCGATGGATGCCGGACATTTGGGACGCGATTTTGCGTTGCTTGCTATACTGGTATTTGTTATGCTGGTCATTTTGGTCACTTGTTTGCGACCTAAAACGATTGATATGAAAGATTAATCCTTAATTTTTTAGTTATGTTAAATGCACAATTTTTTTATAACAGGATAACTCATATGGTAGGAATCTTGTTGATGTTTCTCTATTTATGGTATCCTTTGGTTCAGGCTGCGCCTGGCCAGTCGGGTACAAGTCCTAAAAAGATAACAGTGAAAGGAGTAGTTCTGGATGATGCTAAAGAACCGTTAATAGGGGTTTCGGTTCTTGTCAAGGGCATTGAGGGAGGAACAATAACAAATGTTGATGGTAAATTCACCATTGAGGCACCTGCTAACGGAGTATTGATATTCTCGTACATTGGTATGGATACGCAAGAAGTTGATATCAAAGGTAGGCAGGATATTATTGTAACAATGAGAAGTGGGGTAGTTGCCCTCTCTGATGTTGTAGTTATAGGTTATGGAGAGGCTTCCAGACGGACGATTACTTCTTCAATCTCTAAAGTAAAAGGGGATGTGTTGAGTGATATGTCTATCTCTTCCCCAGTGGAGGGGCTAAAAGGACGAATTTCAGGAGTTCGGGTGGTACAAACAAATAATACTCCCGGTGGAGGATTCTCTATAAAGGTAAGAGGAGGTTCTTCTATTACCCAAAGCAATGAGCCTTTGGTGTTAGTCGATGGAGTAGAACGAAGCATGAATGATATTACTCCGGAGGATATATCTTCTATAGATGTGTTGAAGGATGCTGCTTCCACAGCTATATATGGTGCACGAGGTTCAAATGGAGTTATTTTAATTTCTACAAAGAAAGGCCAATTCAATAGTGCTCCCAGAATCACGTTCGAAGCGAGTGTAGCCTATCAGGAACCGGAAACTTTACGTGATTTCTTAAATGCAGAAGAATATATCAATGTGTTAAGACCGGCTATTGCTATCAGTCCGTCTCCACAATGGAATCAAAGTTCCGGTTATTCTGTATCATCTGCCAATACAGGAAGCAGTATTTACTCCACCCGTTATTACAATGAAGGAGATGTACTTCCCAATGGCTGGAAAACAATGCCCGATCCTTTGGATCCTTCAAAGACATTAATGTTCTGTGATACTGACTGGCAGGGATTAATGTTTGGTTCGGCTCTTTGGCAGAACTACCATTTAAATATAGACGGTGGAAGTAATATAATTCGCTATAATGCCAGTGTAGGATACACGGATGATGGCGGTGTCGGACTGGCAACCGGTTACAAGCGGTTTAACTTAAAAAGTAATGCTGAAGCGAAAATTTCCGATAACCTGACTGCCAATATCAATGTAAACTTTCAACGAACTTCATCAGAGGCTTATGCTAATCAACGAGATGCCATTTCCCGTGGATTATCAGCTACTCCAACGCAAATAGTCTATATGGAAGACGGCACTCCGGCACAAGGCTACAATGCTACCTCGCAGACTCCTATTTTTTATAATTATTATAATGATGATTCCGATATAACTAAATATCTTTCTTTAGCAGGAAACCTGAAATGGCAAATTTTACCACAATGGTCTGTTAACCTGTCGGGGTCTTATTATGATACAACGAACAAACAAAGTACGTTTATGCGGTCGAATTATTATTCGCAAGCTCGTGAGGCAACTTCTACATGGACTGAAACAAACCGATTGAAAACAGAACTATATACCCGTTATAATTTCAGTATACAACAAAAACATAATGTGGATGTCATGGTAGGTTATGCTTATCAGAAAAGAGATTATGAAAAACTGTATGCTTACGGTACGGGAGGTAGTAGTGATAAGATAACCACGATTGATGCATCAGCGGAAACATTGGGTTCCTCTACTATGAGCAAGGACGTAGAAGTAGGATTTTTTGGAAGATTTAATTATAATTTTAAAGAAAAATATCTACTCACTTTGACTGGACGCTATGACGCTTCTTCTAAATTTGTGAAGGACAATCGTTGGGGATTTTTTCCGGGTATGTCTGCCGGATGGATTATTAGTGAGGAAGAATTCATGAAAGACATGCATTGGCTGGATTATTTGAAAGCCCGATTTAGTTATGGTACTACAGGAAATAATGGAATCGGAGTTAATGATGCTCTTGGAAAATATACAGCTACCTATAAATACAATGGCAATGCTGCTGTAAGAGGAACAATTCTGCCTAATCAAAATCTGACATGGGAGACTACTACCCAAATGGATTTGGGACTTGAACTGGGAGTATTGAATAACCGTGTTTATTTATCGTTCGATTTTTATAATAAAAAGACCAAAAATTTATTGTATGACATGAGTTTGCCGAATACTACCGGCTATGCGTCTATAAAGACTAACTTGGGTTCTGTACGTTTTTGGGGATATGAATTAGAGCTGACAACGCAAAACATTGATTCAAAAGATTTCAAATGGGAATCTAAATTTGTTTTCTCACAAAATAAGAATAAAGTATTGGAACTTCCTAACAATGGAATGGCAAAGAATCGCACGGGGACGAGCGACTATCCGATATACTCTAATGGTAATGGAACATTTTTTGGCGGATTGGCAGAAGGAGAGCCGTTATATCGTTTTTACGGATATAAAGCTATTGGAATTTATCAGACAGATGAGGAAGCTGCTAAAGCAGAATACGATCAGATGGCAAGAGGATTTAATTATAAAGATGGAACGACTGTTGCAGGTCGAAAATTTGCAGGTGACTATATTTGGGCTGACAGAAATAAAGATGGAGTGATAACGAAAAATCAAGATTTGTTTTGTTTGGGAACAACCGAGCCGACTGTGACCGGAAGCATTGGCAATACCTTTACTTATAAAAGCTGGTCTTTGAGTGTCTATCTGGATTATGCGTTAGGACATTCTATCTATGATGAAAGTTTTAGCAGATATTTTTATGCTACTTTCTCTACGAATTATGCATTAGCCAAAGATGTAGAGAAATGCTGGAAACAACCCGGAGATGTTACTCGGTATGCCAAGTTCTGGGCAAATGATTCGGGAACTGGACAAGGTAACTTCAACAGAGTTTCAAACGTATTTACATATAAAGGTGACTATCTATGTATCCGGGATATTGCTTTAAGCTATAGGTTCCCTAAAAAATGGATGCAGAAGATTAGCATTGAAAATTTGCAATTGACCCTGTCTGGTAGTAATCTTTATTATTTTACGGCTGTGAAAGGAATCTCTCCTGAAATAGGAACAGCTTCTACTTATAATAGTTCATATAGTAATTATCCTCCAGTGAGACGTCTGTCTGTCGCAGCAAAGGTTACTTTTTAATCATTTAAAAAAAATAAGAAAAATGAAAACCAACACAATAAAATTCCTATTATTTCTGTTGCCATTGGGATTGTTTTCCTGTATCGGAGATTTGGACGTAATACAGAAAAGTACCATAAACTCTGAAAATATGTTGGAAAATGAAGGTGATATGAAAGCTGCCATGTATGGATCTTTTTATTCTTTCAGGAATGCATATAAGACAAATTTGAGTTATTGGGGTGATTTCCGTTCAGGGCTAATTGGTCCGGGGCTTGGCAGTTTTAATGGAACTGCATTAGTCAGTAACAAAATTACTTCGTCTGAAACAAAGGGAACTAGCTGGGAACTTTTATATAAGAGTATCAATGATTGTAACATGATTCTCAAATATGTGGATGAAGTTACTTTTCAGGATGAGAATTTGCGTAATCAGATAAAAGCAAATGCTTACTTTTTGAGAGCTTACATGTATTTCACAATAGTAAGGGTATGGGGAGACGCTCCATTGATGCTTGAAGGGATTGAGTCGGACGAAGGTGATATGATGCCATCAAGAGTAGATGCAACACTTCTCTATGAGCAGGTGAAGAATGATATAGAAGCAGCTTTGGGAGTGATGCCCGCTTCTGTTACAGACCGTACTACAGGTTCGCAAGCTGCTATCAATATGCTGGCTACTGACTATTACCTATGGATGTATAAATGTAGGAATGTTGGAAAAGATGCGTTGACTAGAGCTTCAGAAGCAGTTGATAATGTATTGGGGAATAAAACTTATTCATTGCTTCCTGATTATTCAAAAATATTCGATATAAAAAGTAAGAACAGTGCGGAAATTATCTTTACTATGCACTTTGAACGTGATGAGGCTGAAGGTGGTTACCCGGCAAGTTATCTGATTCCGGATAGTAAATATACAGACGATAAGAAATACCGGGATGCTAATAATGTAAAAACAGGAAGTCAAGACCAATGGTATTCTTTAAGTAGTACGATTCAGACGTTAATTAATGAAATCAGTGAGGATGCTCGTACAACAACGACTTTTACAGTCTTCACTATTCCCGAAACCGGTAACAGTTATTCCTGGATTAATAAGTTTACGGGTGAATGGACAGATAATACGCGTTACTTTACATCAGATATTCCTATATATCGTTATGCTGAAGCTCTTCTCTTTAAAGCTGAAATAGAAAATGAGTTGAATGGAACTCCTCTTTTTTATCTGAATCAGATTGCTCAACGGGCTTACGGAAAAGAAAATTACTATCCGTCTACTCTTACTAAAGAAGAAATAAATGAAGCCATATTTAATGAACGGCTCAAAGAGTTTGCTGCTGAAGGTAAAAGCTGGTGGGATTATATCCGTATGGGATATGTATTTACTAAGATACCGTCATTACTGGGAAGACAAAATGAAACCAACATTTTGTTATGGCCTATCTCTTCAGATTGCTTTGAGAATAATCCGAATATTCGTCAAACTATTGGCTATAACTAATAATTAATACGAAATCAGATGAAACATAGATTATTATACTCATTATTTATCTTCTCCATTTTATGTACAGCTTGTGGAGATGATTTGAAATTTGGTCCAAATTCGGGGATCGTAATTCCGGAGGAACCGACAGAAGATGATCCAAAGGAAGACGAAGATCCGGAAATAAACTATCCGGATAATCGTGAAATAGTGGAAAGTATTGTATATGAGGCTGGTAAAGATAATCATATTTATTTCCGGATACCGGCACTTACCGTAACTAAAAAAGGAACGATACTTGCATTTTGTGAAGCTCGTAATACTAAGGCTGATTTTTATGAGGGAAATGAGGATAAATTTCCTGTTGTTCCGGTGGGAAGTACTAAAGATTTGGGTGATATTGATTTAGCTGTCAAACGTTCTACGGATGGTGGAAAGACGTGGGACAATATGATAACTGTCGTTGATGATTATGATAATACCTGTGGGAATCCGGCACCTGTTGTAGTTGAATCTACGGGAAGAATATATTTGTTTTGGTGTTGGGGACGTTATCCCAATCAATTGGAAAGCAAGTTCGTTTCATCTACTTCTGACGGTCATACCAGGCGTGTGTTTTATTGTTATTCGGATGATGACGGACAAACTTGGAGCACTCAATATGATTTGACAAGCCGATTGAAAAAAAGCGATTGGAGTTGGTATGCTACAGGACCTTGTCATGGTATTCAAAAGCAGCTTGCTCCTCAAAAGGGACGAATCATTATTTCAGCTAACCATCGGGATAATGGTAATAAGGACAATTATTCTCATATTATCTATTCTGATGACAACGGTTCTACCTGGCAATTGGGAGGAAGAACGGAGATAGGAGGGAATGAGTCGAGCCTGACTGAACTTGCGGACGGAAGTTTATTGATTAATATGCGTCGGGTAGTGAAAGATAATAACGGAAACGATTTGCCTTCTGAGTATAGAGCTTCAGCTGTTAGTAAGGATGGAGGTGCTACGTGGGAGAAGTCTGTTGTCAATCAGGATTTGATTGACCCTGGGTGTCAAGGTTCTATTGTCAATTATCCTATAAATAAGAATCGTAGTAATACTTTGTTATTGAGTAATACCCATCATTCTTCTTCGCGTTCCAATCTTTGTATATCCAAGAGTATTGACGGAGGTATCTCTTGGACTACCCCGCTGGTTATCTGGAGTGGACGGGCCGCTTATTCGGATATTATTACCTTACAAGATGGTTCGGTATGTGTCATTTATGAAAATGGTTCCGGTAAATTTGGAAAGGCAAATCCTAATGAGCAAATAAGCTTTTACAGAGTGCCTCCTTCTCTTTTAGGGGATAAGTTGAATCTTTAATTAATAAACGAGTAGTAATTATGAAGATAATAAAAATAAATATCACATGCTTGGTGGCACTTCTTTCTGTGTTGTTTATAGGATGTGAAGTGGACTATAAGGATATAGACACATTAGGCAAGGCAGATAGCGGTGCTTCCGAGGTAAGTATCAATCTGGATTTATTTGTGGCTGGTAGTTGGACTCCTGACCAAGTTGCCACTAGTGCCGGAGAATTGAAAGTGGAAAAGTATGATCTCTTTATTTTCAAGGTATCATCTGACGGAAACTATTTGGAATATAAAGAAATGAATATTACACCGGATGCTTCTGAAATGGTACCGTATAATCAGAGTATTAAGATTGGGAATAGAAATATTGTTTTGCCTACAGGTGGGACGAAACGGGTAGTGGTAATAGCCAATGCCAATGATAAGGTTAGTTATCCTGTTTTGTGTTCGTTGGCAGAGAGTACAAAATCAGATTTCTCCGATGTGACCGTATATGATAAATTTATCAATGATTTTTCTATAAAAGCGGATAAGCAGCAGACCTCTCCGTTTGTCATGATGGGAAACGCCTTGATTGCTAACGCGGATATGGAGAATGTCGGCATAACCTTAGCCCCGCAATATGCGAAGATAAATATAAAGAATAAAGCAGCAGGTTCTGAAACAAACGGACTTTTTATTTCTTCCGTGCAATTGAAGAATGTACCGGAAAGTGCTTATCCTTTTATTAATGATTATAGTAAGAAGACATCGCGTTTTGTCAACTATGAGGTGAATATGTTGGATAACGGAGCATTGGAGGAAATGATTCCCGATAAGTTATATCTTTTGTATACTCCGGGTACCAGCAGTGCGTCAGCTGACTATAGAGTGACTGTGCTGATAAAAGGGAAAAAGAATGGAGTTGATTTCGAGAAAGAGTTTCCTTGCTCTAATCCGATGTATCCGGGATACCTCTTTAACATGATTTTGTCATTATCCGGGAATGAAGTGGAAGCGGAGTTTGTACCTAACTGGTCTGATGGTAATTTCTCTATTAGCGGTGTGCATCTGAAAAATAATAAAATGACTTTCCCATTCACAGCTGATAAATTCTGGGGATATGAAATTTTCTGGGCTACTAATATGGCGGGAGCCGTGAGTGTGGAGAAACAGGGAAATGAATCTTGGTATAGTATTACTGTGGAGGAAAATCTTGTGAGGGTTTGTTGTTTGGAAGATAATACTTCTGGTAGGGAACGAACAGCTTCATTTGCAATCGGTCTTGGGAAGAAGAAAGAAACGGTAGAAATAGTTCAGCAATCGATGCCTTCTACCATTACGTTTAATGGTATGGAATGGTTAGACCGGAATTTGGGAGCTATTTTACCTTTAACAGAAGAAAATATAACTCATTCAGATACGTATGGTTATTATTATCAATGGGGAAGGAATGTTCCATTCCCAACTTTTGGAACAGTTAGTATTGTAGTTAGTGATCCGGGGATAACGATACAGCAGGCACATGGCATGAAAGAATTTATAGTTTCATCTTCATCCTCCACGGATTGGTATACAGCCGTTTCTGTTGCAGACAAAACTACAACTTGGGAAGATAGGACAGGAAGTTTGGAAAACCCCTGTCCGGAAGGTTATCATGTACCAAGTTACAGAGAATATCAGACGATTTTACCATATAAAAACTCTGCAGGCATTGGTAATTTTAGTAACGTTAATTTTAAAATAAATTCGGCGGAGATATTGGATGATACCGGGACACTTTATGATGCGCTTTATGTTACATCTGCTAAGGATGAGGCTACTATTTATGCTATAAAGAAATATCAGACTGATGGTGCGTACTATTTGAGATTACGTCGTATAAAGACGGACTCCGGTATTTATCTTCGCATTGACAGATTGCCCGGTAATGCGCAGAGTGACTTTGTTGGTGAAAGTGCCGATGCTAAACTATCGTCTGCTTCGGCTATCTTTAACTCTGCAACAACAGGGATGGAAACCATTTATTTTCCGGCAGCCGGTAGACGTAATAATAAAACCGGTGAACTAGTTAATCAAGGAATAAATCTGTATAGTTGGGCCGCTACTTGCTGGGATGTAAGTTCTTCTGGTATTTATTTTGATCCTTTAGATGGGAATACTAGAATTTATTGTATAGCACAGGCTAGGTCTTTTGCCCAAACAGTTCGTTGTATTAAAAACTATTAGAATTGATGTTTATGAAAACATTTACATTATTATTTATAATATATATGTTGAGTGCTTACGGCAGTTATGCCGTAGCATTTGACAATGTCGTAGGAAAAATTACTTGTGGTCAGAAACCCGTTTCCAATGTTCTTGTTTCTGATGGAGTAGAAGTGGTGAAGACAAATGCTGAAGGATATTTCCATTTTAATTCGAAGAAAGAAGACGGATATGTGTTTATTTCTGTTCCAGGTAACTATGAAGTAGATCATATAGGCATTATTCCGAATCATTTTGCTCGTTTGAAGAAGGGATATAGTGAAGTGGACACTGTGAACTTCCATCTGACTAAAAGAGAAAATAAGGATTGTGAAATTTTCATGTTTACGGATATACATCTGACAAATGACCGTGTTGACAATGACTTACCGCAATTTGGAAAGACTTTTTATCCAGATATTGTATCACAAATAAAAGCCCGCGCAAATAAACCAGTTTATGCAATATGCCTGGGTGATATGACTACTGATGTGAAATGGCATATCAATCATTATGCATTACCAGAATATTTGGAAACGATGAAAGATTTTCCTATTCCCGTATATCATGCCATGGGCAATCATGATAATGAACGCAAGGTGATTGAGAATATATCCGATTGGGATTTTTATGGTGAATCAGTTTATAAAGATGTAATAGGGCCTAATTACTATTCTTTTAATATTGGTGCGTGGCATGTTATGATACTGGATAATATCATAACAGGTGGTCCGGTGAAAAAGAATGGGAAGCTGAATTATCAGTTTACCTATCGTATAGATGACCAACAAATGGAGTGGATAAAAAAAGATTTGTCTTTTATGCCGAAGAATACTCCCATTATGGTAGGTATGCATGTTCCTCCATTAAAATACACAGGCATGAAAAATGGAGTGTTGGAAACTGACTATGACTTTGAGAATGCAAAAGAATTTTTGGATTGTTTTGCTGAATTTAATCAGGTTCAGATTTTCGCAGGACATACACACAGAAGTAGTAATTATGTTTATGGTGATAATATCACTCTTCATAATTTACCTTCCGCGTCTGCTGTTTCTTGGAAAATAAATGGAGAGACTAGTCGATTAATTAGTGAAGACGGTTCTCCTGCCGGATATTGGATTATAAAAGTAAAAGGTGATAATCTCCAATGGCAGTTTAAGGCTGCTGAAAGAGATTTGGAGAAGAGCCAATTCTTTGTATATGATTTGAATTGTGTCCCAGAACAATTTGGCGGGAGCAAGGATTCTAATGAAATATTGATAAACATTTATAATTGGGATCCTGACTGGAAAGTAGAGGTTACAGAGAATGGGCGTTCTTTAGATGTTTCTCATTGTTGGACCCGTGACCCTCTATATCGTTTAATTAGAAGTGACGAAGATGCGTTGCCCGGTAGACCTACTGCTTTCTTGGCTAATTACAACTCTCATATGTTTAAAGTGAAAGCAGCTAATGCCAAAAGTCCTATAAGTATTCGCATTACTGATGGGTTTGGCAATGTTTATAAAACGATGATGAAAAGACCAAAGAAATTCTCTTGGGATATGGAATAAATAGAGTTTTCTGACTCCAGTCGAATAGGCTGGAGTCAAAAAAACAGATATAGATGATATTATGCCTGTCTTTTGTTGCTTATTTTTATATTTGCATACAAAATGATAGTATAATGAAAAATCTGTTTGTTATAACACTTCGTATTTTGATGCTTTTGGTATTTATTGCTTCGTGTGGACTAGGTTATGTAATATACGAAGATACACTGACTGCCTGGTGGATACCTGTTGGAATGGCACTTTTGATTGCTCTTGCTACTATCCCGTTTTATAAGAAATGGATATGGCTGACAACCATGGATGATAAAGTAATTAATTGTTTGTGTCATTTGGCTTGCATCGGTGCCATCAGTTATGTATTGTTTCTTGGCGGTAATTATTGGTTTGCCGATCCTGCTTCCACACACGAAGAAACAGTGATGGTACAGAAAAAATATGTAGAAACACACAAGAAGACCCGTAGAGTAGGCAGGCATCGTTATGTTTCGGATGGCATACGTAAGGAATACTATTTGCAGGTAGCTTTTGAGAATGGAGCTGTGGAAGAATTGCATGTGTCACTTTCCACTTATAATAAAACCAAGGCAGGTGCACCAAAGATACTAACTTTACAAAAAGGTTTTTTCGGATTACCAGTGATTACAAAAGGACTTTAATCAATCATTGTGATATAGATATGGAAAATAGAGAATTGTATGAAAGAATGTTGTCGGGGACTATGTATAATGATTTGTCTGCAGAACTGGTTCAGAGAAGAGAACAAGTCGTTTTTCTGACTAATGATTATAACTCTACTTATGGAAAACCCAAAGAGGTTCGTGAAGCATTATTACGCAAAATGTTGAAAGGCATTGGGGAGAATGTTCACTTCGAACCCAATTTCCGGTGTGAGTTTGGATTTAATATCACTATAGGAAACAACTTCTTTGCTAATTTTGATTGCATCATGTTGGATGGGAATCTTATTACAATAGGGGATAATGTCTTGTTGGGACCACGTGTCGGACTGTACACTGCAAATCATGCACTTGATGCTCGGGAACGCGTTATGGGAGGTTGCTATGCACGTCCGATTGTGATTGAGGATAATGTCTGGATTGGTGCAGGCGTCCATATTATGGGTGGTGTTACCATTGGAAGAAATTCGGTAATCGGAGCAGGAAGTGTAGTGACTAAGGATGTGCCGGAAAATGTGATCGCTGCAGGAGTTCCATGTAAAGTAATTCGGGAGATCACGGATAAAGATAAGACCGACTTTTTAGGCTAGGTTGGCGTGTGCTATTAAAAAAAGTCACATCACTTTTAGAGGATATAAATCGTTCTGAAAGTGATGTGTCTTTTAAAAAGAGGTTCTTCTTTAAGTGAAATTCCATAGTTCGGACGATTTTTCGTCTTATCAATTTTGTGTTTTGTCTACAAACGGGATGTATTCGTCTCATTTCAAAAATCGGCAATCTTCTATACTTTATCTTCGTGACGAAATAAAAACAGAATAAAATCATGAAGATGAATAAAACTAGATTATTAGAAAAAATATCTATTCAGTCAGGTATCTCCGCAGATGAATGCAGCGCAGTACTCAAAATCTTTGAAAGAGTTCTTAGTGAAGAGTTAACCCGGAAAATACATCGTTATGGCGGGTGGATACTTTTGTTGGTTGCTTTGTTGGTATCCGCAGTGGCGTTTAGTCAGACACCGCAGAGAAAAGGACGGCCGGTACAGACAATCCGGGGAATGGTTATTGACGGGGATTCAAAACACCCGATACCGTATGCAACGGTGAGATTATCCGAAAAAGAGGGAACTGGTACGATAACAGACAGTCTCGGTCGTTTCAGCATACCACAGGTTCCTGTTGGACGGCATACGGTAGAGGCAGCCTTTATGGGATATGAACCGGGTATTTTCAGAGAGATACTGGTAACTTCCGCCAAAGAGGTTTATTTGGAAATTCCTTTGAAAGAAAGTGTAAACGAACTCAATGAAGTAGTGATTCGTGCCAGGACCAATAAAGAGGAAGCGATGAATAAGATGGCTACTACTGGAGCCCGTATGTTGAGTGTGGAAGAAGCGAGCCGCTATGCCGGAGGTTTTGACGACCCTGCCCGTTTGGTATCTTCCTTTGCCGGAGTGGCCCCCAGTGTATCTTCCAATGGAATATCCATTCATGGCAATGCTCCCCATCTGTTGCAGTGGCGATTGGAAGACGTTGAAATTCCGAACCCGAATCACTTTGCGGATATTGCCACATTGGGTGGAGGGATACTTTCATCTCTTAGTTCGCAGGTATTGGGTAATTCCGATTTTTTTACCGGAGCTTTTCCGGCAGAATATGGAAATGCGGTATCTGGTGTGTTTGATATGAAATTGCGTAATGGAAATAACCAGAAGAATGAGAATACGCTTCAAGTGGGCATCATGGGAATTGATGTAGCTTCCGAAGGACCGTTAAGCAAGAAGCACAAAGCATCCTATATTTTCAATTATCGGTATTCCACAACAGGACTTCTGAACTTGGAGGGCGGAAAGATGGACTATCAGGACTTGAACTTCAAACTGAATTTCCCGACACAGAAAGCAGGAACATTCTCTGTCTGGGGAACCAGCCTGATTGATAAATTCGGCAGTGATTTTGAAAAGAATACGGATAAATGGGAATATATGAGCGACCGTAGCGAATCAAAAGACAAACAGTATATGGCTGCCGGAGGTATCAGCCACCGTTATTTCTTCAACAATGACGCATCACTGAAAACCACTATTGCCGGTACTTATTCGCAATTGGACGGTGGAGCAATCCTATTTAACCACTCTTTGGAATCCACCCCCTACATGGATCTTAACTCAAAACATACTAACTTAATACTAACTTCGACTTTTAACCGTAAATTCAGTAACCGTTTTACTAATAAGATAGGATTTACGTATAATGCCATGTTCTATCAAATGAACCTTGCCATTGCTCCTTATGAAGCCGAATCACTGGAAACCGTATCTCAAGGAAAAGGCAATACGAGTCTGATATCTGCCTACAATAGTTCTTCTGTAGGATTGACGGAACGCTGGACGCTCAATGCCGGTATTTACGGGCAATTTCTGACTCTGAATAATAAATGGTCTGTTGAGCCCCGTATTGGTTTGAAATGGCAAGCTACTCCGAAAGCAACTTTCGCACTGGCTTATGGTATGTACAGTCGCATGGAGAAAATGGACGTCTATTTTGTGAAAACGAAAAGTACAGGAGACAAATCCGTCAACAAGGAACTCGATTTCACCAAAGCGCAGCACGTCATGTTATCTTTTGGATACAAAATATCCGATCGCATGAATCTGAAAATAGAACCTTATATCCAATTTCTCCATGATGTGCCTGTGATGGCTGACAGCTCTTATTCCGTACTCAACCGTTCTGATTTCTATGTGGAAGACGCATTGGTTAATAAAGGAAGAGGACGCAACATCGGTATTGACATCACTTTAGAACGTTTCCTGGAAAAAGGACTCTATTACATGATTTCCGGTTCTCTTTTCGATTCCCGCTACCGGGGCGGAGACGGTGTGTGGTACAATACGAAGTTTAATCGGAATTATGTCATCAACGGACTGATTGGAAAGGAATGGATGCTGGGACGTAACAGACAGAATATTCTTAGCATCAATCTGAAATTGACCTTACAAGGAGGTGACCGGTATTCTCCGATTGACAGGGAAGCAACGATGAATCATCCTGATAAAGAGGTACAGTATGACGAAACGAAAGCATTTTCTAAACAGTATTCTCCCATGCTTATCGGCAACTATACCGTGAGTTACCGCATCAACAAGAAGAAAGTCTCTCATGAGTTTGCAGTGAAAGGACTTAATTTTACCGGTGCGAAAGAACACTATGGACATGAATATAATGTGAAAACTGGAAAAATTGATGTTAGTGACGGTTCTACAACATTGACAAATGTGAGTTATAAACTTGAATTTTAAATAACCGATATAGAAGTCCAACCGGAAAAATGTTTTATCTTCGTCCCCGGAGATAAAACATCTTCCCTGATTAAATACACGATGGCTGAAACAATAACAACAGACAATAAATCTACTTTATTATATCGATTCCTCGTTAGTCCGGAACTTCGATGGGCGCGTTATCTGGTGCTTATTATGGTGTTGGCTACCATATCATTCAATCAGGTTTTTATTATATTCCTCGATTATCGGGATATATTGGGAGGATGGATTTATACATTCACTTTCTTATATCTACTGACTTATATAGGAGTTATTTATCTGAATCTTTTCTGGCTCTTTCCAAAGTTTTTGCTGAAAAGACGCTATCTAACCTACATATCCTTACTTTCAGTAGCAATGATGCTTGCCCTGGCAATACAAATGGCAACGGAATATGTATCTTATTCCTGCTGGCCGGAATTTTACGAACGTGCCTCCTATTTCTCCATACCTATAGTGATGGATTATATATCTTCTTTCATGTTGTCTACACTCTGCATGATAGGAGGAACAATGACCGTTCTCCTGAAAGAATGGATGATAGATCATCAACGTGTCTCACAAATGGAAAAGGTTCACGTTCTTTCGGAAGTGGAACAGCTAAAAGAACAAGTCAGCCCCGAACTTCTTTTCAAAACATTGCATCATTCGGGAGAACTGACATTGAGCGAACCGGAAAAAGCTTCGAAGATGCTGATGAAATTAAGTCAACTACTTCGCTATCAGCTATATGATTGCAGCAGAACAAAGGTATTGCTTAGTAGTGAAATTAATTTCCTGAATAATTACCTGACCTTGGAACAGAATTCTCAGGCACAATTCAATTATGAACTGCTTGCGGATGGAGAAGTAAATAGAACACTGGTTCCACCCTTGCTTTTCATTCCATTTGTGCAATATATTGTAAAATCAATCAACGAACAGCGAACATCAATCCCTGTTTCTCTCAAAATCCATTTGAAAGTAGAAGAGAACACAATTATATTCACTTGTCTTTGCCTACAAGTGAATCTTTTGGAAGATAAAGGACTTGAAAGAATCCGCCAAAGACTGAACTTATTATATGGCAATCGTTACAGACTATTCCTGACGACAGAAAGCATCTGGTTGGAATTGAAAGGAGGTGAAGTATGAACCTGAATACAGAACATAGAAGAATGGAAGATAAAAGTGTCACAGCTTTTCTGTTAAGTCCTCATTACCGGACATGTAGACATCTGTTACTGCAAATAATAGTTCTTTTGATGACTATTAATGTCTTTTGGTACGAACCTTTGCAGTCAGTTTCTTTTTGGCGGCGTTTTGGTGGATTCCTGGCATATTTTGTTTCCATTAATACGGTAATCTATATGAACCTGTATATATTAGTACCCTGTTTCCTGTTGAAGAACCGTTTGGGGCACTATGTTCTGGCGGCTGTCCTGACGAATTTGGTAGTCATCGTCTTCCTTTCAGTCACCCAGGGATTACTCTTTGAAGTAATTCTGCCCGGAAAAGATCCTGGCAGATTCGCTACTTTCATTAATACTTTTTCGGGGATACTGACCATCGGTTTTGTTACCGCAGGTTCGGCAGCCATATCCTTGTTTACCCATTGGTTGCGTTATAATCTGCGTATTGACGAACTCGAGTCCACTACTTTGCAATCCGAACTGACATTTCTGAAGAATCAGATTAACCCGCATTTTCTTTTCAATATGCTGAATAATGCCAATGTCCTGATAAAGAGAAATCCGAAAGAAGCTTCCAAAGTACTTTTTAAACTGGAAGATTTGCTACGGTATCAGATTAACGACAGTTCGCGTGAAAGAGTTTCATTGGCTTCGGATATCCGTTTCCTGAATGACTATCTGAATTTGGAAAAGATACGCCGTGACAATTTCCAGTTTACGTTGAGGCAGGAGGGAGAAGTGGATTCCATTTGGATTCAGCCTTTGTTATTCATTCCTTTTGTGGAAAATGCGGTGAAACATAGTTTTGATAGTGAGCATTCTTCGTATGTCCATGTCTTTTTTAAGGTGGATGCTCACCGACTGGATTTCCGGTGTGAGAATTCTAAACCGGCTGTTGCAGTCCAGCAGGGTAAAGTCGGTGGAATCGGACTTGCCAATATCCAGCGTAGGTTAGGATTACTGTATCCTGAACATTATAAGTTGGAACAAAGAGAAGATGAAAATCTCTATTCTGTAATTTTAAGTATAACATTATGAATTGTATCATTGTAGATGATGAACCCTTGGCACGTGAGGCCATGAAGTTATTGATAGAAGAATCCGATAACCTCCAGTTGATAGGCAGTTTTAACAGTGCTGCAACTGCTTCCGACTTTATGGAGCAACAGGGAGTCGATCTGGTTTTTCTGGATATTCAGATGCCTGGGATTACAGGAATAGAGTTTGCCCGTACAATTTCCAAAAAGACACTGGTTATTTTCACCACAGCCTATACAGAATATGCGTTGGATAGCTATGAAGTAGATGCAATCGACTATCTGATTAAGCCTGTCGAAGCGGAACGTTTTCAAAAGGCGGTGGATAAAGCGTTATCCTATCATTCTCTATTATTGAAAGAAGAAAAAGAAGCTATCGAAACGATTGTTGCCGCTGAATATTTCTTCGTAAAGGCAGAGCGCCGGTATTTCAAGGTGAATTTCTCCGATATTCTCTTTATTGAGGGATTGAAAGATTACGTCATTCTTCAACTGAACGACCAGCGTATCATTACTCGCATGAGCCTGAAAGCCATATTCGATTTATTACCAAAATCTATTTTTTTGCGGGTGAATAAATCCTATATCGTCAATACCGATCATATCGAGTCATTTGACAATAATGATATATTTATAAAATCCTATGAAATTGCTATCGGTAATAGTTACCGGGACGACTTCTTTGAAGGTTTTGTAATGAAACAAAGATTGTGATTTTTCATTTTTGTTTGGTTACATAATTTTCAAATGGTATATTTGTAGCCAAAATAAAGAATACGTGATTGGCACAACAGACTATATTAGTATTAAGTTAACTGATGAGACGCAGTTTCGTTCTATATTCGACAAATATTACATATCTCTATGTATGTTTGCTAATCAGTATGTCGAAAATGATGCAGTAGCGGCTGATATTGTTCAGGAGTGTTTTGTGAAGTTGTGGCAGTTGCGCGATGATTTCATGTATGTGCATCAGATTAAATCATTCCTCTATACGTCGGTACGCAATAAATCTTTGAATGAACTGGAACATACCAAGGTCATGAACGAGTATGCACAGAAAGTTCAGGAAATGAGTAAAGACTCTTTTTTTCAAGACAAGGTCATAGCAGAAGAAAGTTACCGGATATTGGTGGATGCCATTGAAAAACTGCCACCGCAGATGAAAAGCATTATGCAACTGGCACTTGAGGGAAAAAGCAATCCGGAAATTGCTGAAACACTGAATATTTCCGGCGAAACGGTACACTCCCAGAAAAAGATTGCCTACCGTAAATTACGCGTATATTTGAAAGACTATTACTACCTGGTTTTTTACTTTTTATAGTTTCTTTTAAAAAAAACATTTTTAATACACCCTGATTTTCAATTCACCTGTTTTAGTATAAACAACGATTAAAACATGTGAATTATGATAAACCAACATTTCTATATTGCAAGACTCATTGCCAGATACTTATCTGATGAAATCGAGGAAGAAGAACAGGCAGAACTGACCCGGTGGAGAAATGAATCGCCCGAAAACGAACGCCTTTTTCGGGAAATCTGCAAGGAAGAGAACATAAAGCAGAATATGCAGAAGCGGCAAACTTTCCATACAGAGGACGGATGGGAGGGAGTGCAAAGAAAAATCCAACGCCATCGGTTCAGACATCGGATACTGAATATATGTAAATATGCTGCTATTTTCATTTTTCCGGTGGTTATTGCTACTGTGGCAATATATAAGAGCGGTAATGAACCCCAGCCGTTATCTCAAGTAGCGAAACAAATTGTTCCGGGTGGTAAGAAAGCCGTTCTTATTCTGGATAATGGAGAAGCAATTGATTTGAAGTCTACCTCCGGCGTGGAATTGAAAGAAAAAGATGGTACAGTCATTCAGGTGGATTCTACAGCATTGAATTATCAGCAGGCTCCCGCCCGGACATCCGAAAAACTTGCATATAATAAGGTAAACGTTCCTCGTGGTGGTGAATATCAGCTGACGTTGAGCGATGGAAGTAAAGTACAGTTGAATTCTATGAGTTCCATCCGTTTCCCTGTTCAGTTTGCACAGGATTGCCGTCTGGTAGAATTGGAGGGAGAGGCCTATTTCGAAGTAAGCAAAACCGGACAGCCTTTTATTGTACAAACCAAAGGGATGAAAATAGAAGTATTAGGAACTACTTTTAATATATCAGCTTACGCAAACGAAGAATATCAAACTACACTTGTCAGCGGTTCGGTAAAAGTACAGACTGAAAATGGAAGCAACCGGATTCTGAAACCATCGGAACAGGCTTGTATTACTCCGGGCAGCAACCAGATCAATGTACGCAATGTAGATACTGCATTTTATACTTCATGGATACATGGAAAGATCAATTTCAAGGACCAGCGATTGGACGACATCATGAAAACTCTTGCCAGATGGTATGATATGGATGTAGTCTATGAGAATGAGGCGACGAAAGAGTTACGCTTCGGTTGCTATGTTAACCGCTATAATGAGATTACCCCATTGGTGAAATTGTTGGAGCAAACGGGTAGAGTAACTGTCACAGTAGAAGGAAAAACTATCAAAATATTCACTAATCATTAATCCCTGTTTTATGGAAAAACTACGTAATGTTGCCAGATTTGGGAAATATGGAAAACGTCTTTGTATGATGTTCCTTTTTCTCTGTATTACGACTTCAGGGCTGATGCGCGCATCTGTATTCGCACAGACCACGGTTACAGCCAAATTCAGAAATGTAACACTGAATGAAGTTCTTTGGGAAATTCAGAAACAAACGGACTTTACCTTTATCTACAGCACAAATGATGCAAAGAAAGTCAGAGTGGAAAATCTGGATGTGAAGAATGAACTGATTTCTGAAGTGCTTAACAAATGCCTGCGAAATAGCGGACTGACTTATACGGTTCATGATGGAGTAATTGCCATCCGTAAGGCTGAACCCGTTAGGACGGAAACTGTTGCACGTGAGAAATATACGATTACAGGGAAAGTAATTGAAGATAGTGGAGAGCCGATAATCGGAGCTAATGTCATCGTGAAAGGTACAACTAACGGTATGATGACTGATATGGACGGTAATTTCCATCTGGAAGTTACAGACAAGAAAGTGACTCTGATGGTTTCTTATATCGGTTATACGTCACAGGAGGTAGTTGCAACTCCCGGCAAGCCGATGAGCATAATCCTGAAAGTGGATAATAACCTGTTGGACGAAGTGATTGTAACGGGATATGGTACTTTCAAGAAATCGGCTTATGCAGGTTCTGCCAGTATCGTAAAGACAGATGCTGTGAAAGATGTGCCTAATGTATCTTTCCAACAGATGTTGGAGGGGGCGGCTCCCGGTGTCAGCGTAAATACCGGTTCGGGTATACCGGGTTCGTCAACGTCCATCCGTATCCGTGGTATGGGTTCGTTTAATGCCTCCAATTCTCCGCTGTATGTAGTGGATGGTGTTCCCGTATTGTCGGGTAATATTGGTGCATCTGGTAGTGATTCCGGTTTGGATGTAATGTCTACCTTGAATACATCGGATATTGAAAGCATCACTGTTATCAAGGATGCCGCTGCTGCTTCACTTTATGGTTCACGTGCAGCGAATGGAGTTGTCATTATTACTACGAAACAAGGAAAAGCAGGTAAACCGGTCTTTAAATTGAAATCGGATTGGGGATTCTCTAATTTTGCCATGCCTTTCCGCGAATTGATGGGCGGACAGGAACGTCGTAACCTGATCCACGAGGGGCTTCGAAATTATGCTTTAACTTATAGCGGTAAGACCGATGATGAGGTGGGACTTCATCAGGGGATGACCGAGAATGAAGCATGGGCTTATGCCGATTCGAATATTGACCAGTATGCACCGATCCCTTGGTGTGGTTTTGTGAATTGGGATGATTATCTGTTCCGTAACGGTAGCCACCAGAATTACGAGTTTTCAGCTTCCGGCGGACAGGAAAAGATTAAATACTATACGTCCATCGGCTATATGAAGCAGGATGGTGTTACGATAAACTCCGGTCTGGAACGTATTTCTGCACGTTTGAATGTAGACTATCAAATGGCTAAATGGATGAATATCGGTGCAAAGATACAGTTCTCCAAAGTGAATCAGGATACTTATTCGGAAGGGACATCGTATACTTCTCCAATTTACGGTACGCGTAATGGAGCCACACCGTCTGACCCTATATGGAATGAAGACGGCACCTGGAACCGTGCATTAATCAAATTGGATGACCGTAACCCGATGTTATCAAATTCTTATAATTTTAAGAGAGAATATGCGACTCGTTCTTTCAATACCGTATATGCATCATTCGATATTTGGAAAGGAATCAAGTTTGCGTCTACATTCAGCTATGATTTTGTGATGAACAAGTCTCGTGCATGGAAAGACCCGCGTACCAGTGACGGTGACGATGATAACGGACGTTTCAGTAAAGATTATAATGATATTACCAATATGACATGGTCTAATATTCTGACTTATCAGACAAAGATCAAGAAAAAACATAATCTGGACCTTTTGGCTGGTTATGAAATCAACAGTAAGGAGTCGGATGGACTGGGAACTACTATCTCTAATTTTGCACGCTGGGATAAACCGGAAGTCAACAATGGTGTAGTGTATCAGAGTATGGGAGGTTCTAACAGTACGACGCGTATTGTCTCTTATATTACACGTGCCAACTATGATTATGACAACAAATACTATCTGGGAGCGAGTTGGAGAACAGACGGAAGTTCGCGATTGGCAAGAGAGAATCGTTGGGGAAATTTCTGGTCATTGTCCGGTGCATGGAGAGTGAGTAGCGAGAGTTTTATGAAACCTCTTCAGAACTGGTTAAGTGACTTGAAACTTAGAGTTTCTTACGGTGTGAACGGAACTCTGCCGTCTTCTTATTATGGATATATGGGATTGAGCAGTCTGACCAGTAATTATAACGATAATCCGGGTATCAAGCAGTCGCAACTGGAAAACAAGGAACTGACTTGGGAAACCAACTACAACTTCAACTCCGGTATCGACTTGGGATTCTTCGACAACAGACTGAATGTTACATTTGAATATTACGTTCGTACAACGAAAAATCTGCTTTACAGCCGGCCATTATCTCTTGCAACAGGTTTCTCAAGTTATCTTGCCAACATAGGTAAATTACAAAACAAGGGATATGAATTGGAAATTCGTTCAACTAATATCGAGACAAAAGATTTTCGTTGGAGCACTAGTTTGAATCTGGGACATAATGCCAATAAAATCCTGAAGTTGGACGGAGATTTGAAACAAGTAACCAGCGGAACATCTATTCATAAGGTAGGTTTGCCCTATTCTACCTATTATATGATTGAATTTGCAGGCATCGACCCGGTAGACGGTGAACCGATGTTCTATAAGAATACGACGGATGAAAATGGAAATCTGAACAAAGAAACTACTAAAGATCCGCGTAGTGCGGAAAAAGTGATACTGCAATGTGCTGATCCTACTATCACCGGTGGACTGGGTAACAGCATCTCTTATAAGTGGTTTGATCTGAATTTTAATGTGAATTTCTCTTTTGGAGCATGGAACTATGACGGCTCGGCAAGTAAACTGGAACACGGTGGCGACGGAACGCTGAATATTCCTATTTATTATCGGAAACGCTGGCAGAAGGAGGGTGATGAAACGAGTATTGAACGTTTTGTAGTCGGTAGATCAATTTCCATGACCGATTATGCTACCACACGTCGTTTATACAGTGGAGATTATGTTCGTCTGAAGAATCTGACTTTCGGCTTTACACTGCCGAAGACATGGACCCGGAAAGTGGGTATAGACAATATACGTCTGTATGCATCGGGCAATAACCTGTTAACTTGGGCGGCATACGATTATATTGACCCCGAATCGGGTTCATCACCTAGTTGGGATACTCCTCCGATGAGAACCTATACATTCGGTTTGGAAGTGAAATTCTAAGTGCATTAATCTATAAATGAATAAGTATGAAAAAGATAAAATATATAGCTTTAGGTGTCTTTGCAACCTTATTGAGTAGTTGCGGAAATGATTGGTTAGATTTGCAATCTTCCACAGCTATAGAAACCGATGGTTCATTGACCGAATTAAGAGATTTTGAATTTGTGCTGAACGGTGCATACAGTAGTATGCAGTCATCCAGTTATTATGGAGCAGATATGTTCTGTTATGGTGATTTGAGGGGAGATGACATGAAATCTTATAAGTCTTCCAGCACCAATGTCAGTTTCTATACATTCAAGTACAATAAGACGAATGGACCTAGTGGTTTCTGGGGGATGTACTACGGTATTGGTAAGAACCTGAACATTTTATTCCGGGATATTGAAAAGATAAAGCTTGTTCCCGATCGGGAAATTACAACTCCGAAACTGGAGAAGCTGACAGAGCAGGAGTATTATAATGACTTGAAAGGAGAGGCTTTGGCAATACGTGCCTTGTTGCTGTTCGATATGACACGTATTTACGGGTATCCTTATCTGAAAGATAACGGGGCATCACTGGCTGTGCCCATTATTGATAAAGTGGTAGAAGATAAGAATATCAAACCTTCCCGCAATACGACCGCCCAATGTTATAAGGCCATCACAGACGACCTGACAGATGCGGTGAAGCTGCTTCGTCCGGTAAAGAAAGAGGGTAAGATCAATAAATGGGGGGCAATGACATTATTAAGCCGGGTTTATCTCTATATGGGGAATGACAAAGAGGCATACGATGTGGCTGCCGAAGCTATCAAAGGTGCGGAAAAACAAGGCTATAAGTTGTGGACCAATGATGAATATGCCAAGATATGGGCTACTCCGTTCAATAGTGAACTGTTGTTCGAAATTGTGAATCTGACTACTGATAGTCCGGGAAAATCATCCATCGGTTATCTTAGCACCAAATATAATCTGATAGCCACCGAAAAGTATTGGAAAGACTACATGAAAGACAATTCCGATGATGTTCGTAGTCAGATGGTGTCTACGGCAAGTAGCAGTAAACCTTATTGCTTGAAATATCCGGCACAAGGTTCTAAAACGTATGAAGATGCCAATATCCCGGTTTTCCGTCTGTCGGAACTCTATCTGAATGCAGCTGAAGCTGCGATTAAGAAGAATGATATACCTAATACGCGCAAGTATCTGAAACCTATTTATGCACGTACGGATAAGGATCTGGATGCCGTGGCAGATGAAGATATAAACCTGGATCTGGTGCTTGAACAGCGTCGCATTGAATTCTGGGGAGAGGGACAACGTTTCTTTGATTTACTTAGAAATAACAAGAAAGTGATACGTGAAGATTATTTGAGCGAAGTTCCCAATGAAGCAGTAGAGTTTGATTGGAGTTATTATAAAATCGTTCTTCCTGTTCCTAACCACGAAATGGAGTACAATGAGAATATGGTTCAGAATCCGGAATATGAATTGCATTAATTAACGCATTAACGTATAGAAATTATGAAAAAGATATATAGCATCTATTTCCTTTTGGGTTTGTTCATCACGGCCTTTTATTCGTGCGGGGAAGATCTGACTCCCGTGGGACCGGATATAGCTGAAATCACTCATTTCCGTAATGATGGTCCTTACCTTTTCTATGAAAACGGTAGACTTAAAATTCTGGAAGTGACTAAAGATAATGCATTGAACATTCGTGAAGAATCCGGATTGCCGGCCGGATTGAAACTAGATGTGTATTCGGATGATAATCAACTCCTTTTTCAGGTACCCATTAATAAGATTGAGAATTTTGAACGTCCGGCATGGGAAGACCGTACCGAGTATGCTAAAACATTTGCCGTATCCGACCTTCACGGGCGTTTCGACTTGTTTGCTGCTATTCTGAAAACAGGGGAAGTGATTAATGATAAATATGAATGGATATATGGCAGTAACCATTTGGTGATTGATGGTGATATTTTCGATCGTGGAGCAGACGTACTTCCTATTTTATGGCTCATATACAAATTGGAATTTGAGGCGAAAGCTGTTGGTGGCAGAGTGACAACCATCTTGGGGGATCACGAAGAAATGATAATGCGTGATAATCTGAAATATACGTATGCCAAGTACAACACTCTTTCGCAAAGAGCGATGAACATAACCTATGGAAAGATGTGGGGACTGACGAATGTGATGGGTAACTGGCTGCGTTCTAAAAACACCATTCAGATTGTAGGTGAAAACCTTTATGTTCATGCAGGATTGAGTAAGGCGTTTATGGAACGCGAAGAGACGATTCCCGAAATCAATGAACTGGTGAGCAAGAGCATTTACCTTTCAAAAGAGGAACGGAAAAAACAATATCCGGATATTGCCGATTTCCTTTATAGCGATAGTTATAACGGTCCGTTGTGGTATCGTGGAATGGTTAAGACTGGCAGTGATTACAGTCCGATAAAAGAAGCGGATGTAGATAAACTTCTGGCTGAATATGATGTCAAACGTATTATTATCGGTCATACAGAAAATAGTCGTGTGAAGTATACCTATAATAAAAAGGTATATGATATTTGTGTGAATCATCCCAAGGCTTTTGAAAAAGAGACTCGTGCCGTGGTTATTGAAGGAGATGATATTAAAGCCATCAATGACGAAGGAGAATTAGTAACGATTAAAAAATAAACTTCAAGAAAGAAAAGAATATGAGCACTCGTTTTTTGAGATTATTTCTTTCTACTCTTGTTCTCGTTTTCATAAGTTCCGGCATTCAGGCCGGAACTTATCATTCAGGAGATAAGAAAAAAGAGAAATTATCTGGTGACGGACCCTATATACTCTATCAGGCAGACGGTAGTACGCGGGTTATTAATGTCAATAAGAAAGGGCGGATTACAGACAAGACTTATGCGACATTACCTAAAGATTTCAGTTTCCGTGTGACGGATCATGAGGGACGGTATCCGTTTGATGTAAAACTCCATCCATTGAAAAGACCGGAGTGGCAATATACCCGTCCGGAAAAAGTTTTTGTGATGTCCGATCCTCATGGGCGGCTGGATTGTGTGATTAGTCTGTTGCAAGGAAATGGAGTGATTAATGATAACTATCAATGGAATTTCGGTAGCAATCATTTGGTGATTATCGGAGATATTTTCGACCGTGGCAAGGATGTATTGCAGATCTTCTGGCTGTTCTATAAGTTGGAAGACGAAGCGGCTAAAGCGGGCGGTCATGTCTCTTTCCTTATGGGAAACCATGAGGCTCTGGTGTTGTCCAACGATCTTCGCTATACAAAAGATAAATATAAATTGCTGGCAGAAAAACTGGGAGTGGAATATCCTTCATTATTCGGCACAAATACCGAATTGGGTCGTTGGCTTGCAACACGTAATACAATGCAAATCATTGGAACCGATTTATATGTACATGCCGGATTAGGAAAATTATTCTATGATAAGGACTTGAATATCCCCACTGTGAACGAGGAAATGAGCCGGGCACTTTTCATGAGTAAAAAAGAGCGTAAGGCGCTTTCTCCACTGACTGATTTTCTGTATGGCAATGACGGTCCGATCTGGTATCGCGGCCTGGTGAGAAAAGATCCCCAATATAAACCGTTGGCACAGGACTCTTTACAAATGATGTTGGATCGTTATATGATAAAACATATCATTGTGGGGCACACTATCTTTAAGGATATTTCAACCTTTTATAATGGTAAAGTGATCGCTGTCAATGTTGACAATAAGGAGAATCGGAAGAAAAAGCGTGGACGGGCTATATTGATAGACAATGGAGTTTATTACGTCGTTGGTGACGACGGTGTTCAGAGGAAACTATAATAATTTCAAAGCTAAAGCCACAAGAACGATAGAGGTATAATGAAAGTAATTTACTTGCAAACCTTTATTGTTCTTGTGGCTTTTGGTATTCTATATAAATGTATTCATTTATATGTTTTTGTTTTTCATCACCACAGATTCTATAAAATCACAGAAATTATCCACAGACTTTTCATTGCGGATTTGTTTGGCTAATTCCATTGCTTTTGTTTTATACATGGGATTAGTTACTAAATCATTCACTTTTTCTTTTAATTCCCGGTCGGAAATTTTATTGATTTTGATGCATTTCGGTCCTATTCCCAACTGTTGAACACGATAAGCCCAATAGGGCTGGTCGATGATTAGCGGCATGACAACTTGTGGTTTACCTGCACGGGCTACACTGTGTGTTGTTCCGCTTCCTCCATGATGCATGACAGCATCACAGTGAGGAAATATCAGACTGTGCGGAATGGTGTGTGTCAATAGGAAGATATCCTTATCGTTTGCTAAGGACTTTCCTGTACCCGACCAGCCGGAGCCGATAATCAACCGGAAATTCAGTTGTCGGCAGATATGGATTAACCGATTACAAAAAGCATCGCTTTCTTTTGCGCTGCAACTCCCTAATGTAAAGAAGATAACAGGTCTTTGTTCTTGCTGAATGAAATCCAGAAGTTGCTGATAGGCATCCGTATCATAGTGTAGTGCGTCATTGAAACAGTATCCTCCAATATCCCATTTATACTTCCAATCGGGATCTGTATTACCGAGATAACGGCTGTACAGCATATAATTAAAGGCTCTTTCCGTGGAATAATAACCGCAGTTCTTTAAAGGCTTCAGTCCTAACTGTTCCCGGTTCTTATTAATGGTTTTCTGCGTCATATAGTTGTTGCCGATATTGAGCAGCTTCCAGATAAACCGGGGAGTGAAAATTGGATGAGGCTTTGGATAAGGGAAGATAGGAGGGGGGATATGCCTGCCGGGTATAAAAGGGGCAAAGGCAGTCCGGATAAATGGTTTCTGACAATAATCAGCAACACTGGCTGCTGCAAATTCGGAGTTGGTGGCTATCAGTATATCATGCTCTTTCAGTAGAGGAATCAGTTGCTTGAACTGTACGTCAATCACATCGCGCATCCACTTTAGATAAGGTTTGGCTCCTTCCGATTTCTCTCCTGCTTTCGATACCATTCCTTGTATATCATCAAAATCCTGTAAGACATAATCCAGCTGATATGCTTTTGCTTCTTTTTCAAATATTTGTGGAAGATTCAATGTGACTTGATGCCCTCGTTTTATCAGCGCGGAGGCAATGGTCAGATAAGGATAGATATCTCCTTGTGATCCTCTGGTAACCAAAAGTATTTTCATGGCGGAACGTTTATAGTGATTAATTCCGGATAATGCCGAGCAGACGTAATTTTTCCCGGTTGAGGTGGTAATGCTCTTCCATTTTAGACATATTGTCCTCGCCGAAATCAATGGGTTTGTCGAGCTTGTTCACTTCACGATAACCTTTATATACTTTCTTAATCATTTTGCGAGGATTGAAAGTTAAAGAAGAAGTGATAAAGCAACCATGTGTACACCAGCAGTTTGCTTTATATCCATGTCCGATCGCTTCTATTTCTTGCTTCATAGCTTCACTTTGCATGATTTGCTGTACGTCGCAATCGTAATCTTTCACGTTGCCAAGCGGTTCACGCAATTCACAGGAACGGAATCGACCGTCATAATCAATAACCAATGTCGTTTCTCCTGCCGTACAGTCCATACCCCAGGGAGTTGGCTGGTCGATATTACTTGCCCGGATATCATATAAAGCTCGGATAATACCTATATAGAAGAACTTTGTGATAGGTTTGCGCAAACCGGAAGTGTTACTCACCATTCGTTTGGCATAAGCTCTATATATAGGGGCTGCTTCATCCTGAATCCGTCGGAGGGTGGATTCGTCCAATGCTTTGACTCCGTCTTCGCGGGTGACGCCACGGGCTGCTTCAATCGTATGAGTAGATAAATGGAAACGTCCATACATCCACGTCATGAAATCATTAATCTGGTCTATATTATATTTAGTGATAACCGTGGCTACATTGAGCAATACTTTTCCATCGTCTTTAAAATGTTCGCTTACTTTCCGTATGGTATCTGCCGCTTTATAAAAATTGCCTGGTACCCCTCGTTGTGTATCATGTGTATCTCCGAATCCATCCAGTGAGATGCTGACATTGATATTACAATCCGGACAGTTGGTGCGGAATCGTTTCACCCATTCGATGACACGATCCGGCTTCAGTCCGTTTGTCGGCATATTGACATCTTTGATTTGGTTATTGCGGTAAAACATTTCAAGAATTTCAGGAAGATCTTCCCGGAGTGTCGGCTCGCCTCCAGATACCCACAACTTGTTGATTTCTCCGGCCGTCTCTGATATTTTCCTGATTTCTTCGAAAGTCAAATCCCTTTCTTTCTTAGCCATATCGTTGGCATAAAAGCACATGGCACATTTGGCATTACACTTTCGGTAACAAATAAAAAGATGGACTCTAACCTTCTTTCCGAATTCATAGAACGAAAAGAACTTCTTGTACGCTTGGTCTTCATATTATTAGAATATTGCTTTAATTATTGGCTAATACATATCTATATGAGACAAAAGTACATAAATCTTCAATTCGAAGTCCAGCGGTGAAAAGTAAAATTCTTACCTTTTCACTGTAAATGAATACCATAAGGCAACCTATTATAAAGAACTAGCCCTCTATCCATCTTCAAAAGACGAATAGAGGGTAGTCACCATGACGAGAAAAAAGTCGAAGTCTATTGCTTTGCTTCGTTATTTTGTTTCAGAAGAAATTCATCAATTGCTTTTTTAAGCTGGTCTTTGGGCATAGCTCCCTGCATGATTCTAGGTTCCTCTTTCATCGGAATCATCAATAAGGTAGGGATGCTGCGGATACCGAATGCCGCTGCTAGATCTTGTTCTTTGTCCACATCAATCTGATAGATATCTACTTTACCGCTATATTCTTTGCTCAGTTCTTCCAGAATCGGGTGCATCACCTTACATGGACCACACCAGGTAGCATAGAAATCTACGATAGCAGGACGGCTGCCCTCAAATTTCCAATCGTTCGGATTGGCTTCATAATTATATACTTTCTTTAAAAAATCTGCTTTATTTAATGCTACTACTTCCATTTTATTGTCCTCCTTTGTTGATTCATTACTCTTTTTATTTTCTCCGCTGTTGCCTGCACAAGCTGTGGTTGCCAATACAACGGCAAAAGCACTCAATAAACCTTTCATTAGTTTCATATACTATCTTTCTTTTTGTTTTCTCTGTTGCAAAGATAGGGGATATAAAGGGAATAAAAAATAGCAATTTGACAGAAACTCTTGGCAAAACTTCCCTCGGATAGTTACTGAACGCTAAAATTTGTCTATTATTCTTTGGAGGAAATAAAAATAAGCACTACTTTTGCCGCGATAAAATGAGTATTCACCCTTTAAAAACAGATGGAAAGGGTATTAATTATGTTGGAGCTATAATATTTTCAAATTAGGACTAAGTTGTCTCGTCGAGAGGATGAGGCTTTGCAACTTATTGTTTTTACACTGAACCTATGGTTCTTATATTGACCGCAATTCTACTAACAAGCGGTAATCGTTGATTAGTCCTGCAATCACTTTTTATATTTTAAATTAATCACTTCAATGCGGTGGTGAGGTATTTCATATCCATATCCAAAGCATTGGTATCACGTGTATTGCATTGTTGTCTGCCGGTGAGGCCGACAGGGAATGCTGTATGCGAACGAAAAAAGAGTATGGGAATACGATTAAAAGATTTAAGCAAACTGGGATACCGGGATAATGTTGCCCGTAGTCTGGTAGTGGACATTGTGAGCAAACATTGCAAATACGACACTAAAGAACAGATTGAAATGACATTGAGCGATATACTCGAGCATCCCGAATTTTACAAAAATAATGAAATTTGGAATAAGCTGGCCAAACGCCTTTCGCCTACTATCATAGCGAAAGAGTTTATAGCTTATGATTTATTGGATGAGCCGTTGATGTATAAAACCTATGGAGGTAAATTTATCGAAACGCTTGCCAAACAACAGATGAACCTGGCTATGCGCTTACCTGTAACGGTGGCCGGAGCATTGATGCCTGACGCTCATGCCGGATACGGGTTACCTATCGGTGGAGTGCTTGCTACGGATAATGTAGTGATTCCGTATGCCGTAGGCGTTGATATCGGTTGTCGGATGAGCCTGACGGTATTTGATGCCAGCGCCGACTTCCTGAAACGATATACCTATCAGATGAAAGAAGCCTTGAAAGATTTCACTCATTTCGGTATGGATGGCGGATTGGGTTTTGAGCAAGAACATGAGGTGTTGGATAGGGAAGAATTCCGTTTGACGCCTTTGTTGAGAGATTTGCATGGAAAGGCAGTACGTCAACTGGGGAGTTCCGGTGGTGGCAATCATTTTGTGGAGTTCGGCGAGATCGCTCTGCAAGAAAATAACGTGTTGAATCTTCCAGAAGGAAATTATCTGGCATTGTTGTCACATTCCGGTTCACGAGGATTGGGAGCTGCCATTGCCAAACATTACAGCCTGTTGGCACGTGAAGTGTGCAGGCTTCCCCGTGAAGCACAGCATTTTGCCTGGCTGGATTTAAACACTGAAGCGGGGCAGGAGTATTGGATGAGTATGGATCTGGCAGGTGATTATGCCCGTGCCTGTCATGAGCGAATTCATTTGAATTTGGCGAAAGCATTAGGGTTGAAGCCGCTCGCTAATGTCAACAACCATCATAACTTCGCTTGGAGAGAGGAAATAGCACCGGGGCGTATGGCAATCGTGCATCGCAAAGGAGCTACTCCGGCACAGAAAGGACAAGCGGGATTGATTCCCGGTAGCATGGCTACTGCAGGTTATCTGGTTTGTGGCAAAGGGATGGAAGCTGCTTTAAATTCGGCTTCTCATGGAGCCGGCAGGGCGATGTCCCGCCAGAAGGCAAAAGATAGTTTTACGCAATCGGCTTTGAAGAAACTACTGTCGCAGGCGGGAGTGACTTTGATTGGTGGGAGCGTGGAAGAAATGCCACTGGCATATAAGGATATTGACAGAGTGATGTATACACAGGAAACGCTGGTGGAAGTGCAGGGTAAATTTATGCCTCGCATCGTTCGAATGAATAAGGAGTGATGTGATGAAAGAAATTAGTATTTAATTAAAAAAAAAGAAAGAAATGATATCAGAGAAATATGGTCGCACTTATCACTATCCGTTCTCTCCCGGAACGACTAGTGACGACCGGATTAACCATACGTATTGGGAGGACATCCAACGGATTCGGACATTGGTGCATACCGAGAAGCTGGATGGAGAGAATAATTGTTTAAGTCAGTGGGGTGTTTTTGCCCGTTCGCATGCTGCTCCTACTACTTCACCTTGGACGAGGCAACTGCGTGAGCGTTGGGGATTGATAAAGAATGATTTGGGTGATATAGAAATCTTTGGAGAGAATCTATATGCCGTACATTCCATAGAATATCAGCGATTAGAAACGCATTTTTATGTTTTTGCAGTCCGCTGTATGGATCAGTGGCTGTCGTGGGAAGAAGTAAAGTTTTATGCAGCTTTATTCGACTTTCCTACTGTTCCGGAGTTGAAGATAGAGTCTGTTTCCGGTTTGACACCGGAACTATTAAAACAGGAAATCATCCGTATGTCACAAGAACCGGCTATCTTCGGCTCTTGTGAACCGTGGACGAAAGAGGTTTGTACCCGTGAGGGAGTAGTCAGCCGCAATGTCGGAGAATATCTGGTAAGCGAATTTGCACATAATGTATTTAAGTATGTGCGGAAAGGACATGTTAAAACAGATGAGCATTGGACACGTAACTGGAAGCGTGCCCCGCTTGTTTGGGAATTTAATAATGAAAAGGAGGAATAAAGATGAATTGGAAATTGATAGAAGATAAATCGTGGTGCTCACTCGAACAACTGTTCGAGTGGGTGCGCGAAATGAATACTGTTCAGCAGGATATTCGTTATCATGCCGAGGGAAGTGTAGCCGAACATACCCGTATGGTGTTGGAGGCATTGCAGCAGTCTTCCGCTTATCATTCTCTTTCTACTTTGGAGAAAGAAATCATTTGGACATCTGCCTTGTTGCATGATGTTGAAAAACGTTCAACTTCCGTGGATGAAGGAGAGGGGCGGGTATCTGCTAAAGGACATGCCAGAAAAGGAGAGTACACTGTCCGCACTATTTTATACCGGGATTGTCCTGCTCCATTCCATATCCGGGAACAGATTGCATCTTTAGTCCGGTATCATGGATTACCTGTTTGGCTGATGGAGAAGCCTGACTCTGTGAAGAAACTCTGTGAAGCTTCTTTACGGGTAGATACTTTATTACTAAAGATGTTGGCCGACGCTGATATCAGAGGACGCATTTGTAAAGATAAGAATGAACTGCTGGAAGCACTGGAACTGTTTGAGATTTTCTGCCGTGAACAGGATTGTTGGAAGAAACCAAGAGAATTTGCCACTGATTATGCACGTTTTCATTACTTCCATACTGAAGACAGTTATATCGATTATGTCCCTCACGAACAGTTTAAATGTGAAGTGACGATGTTGTCAGGACTTCCGGGAATGGGGAAGGATTATTATATTCAATCTGCTGGCATAGATGTTCCTGTGGTGAGTTTGGACGTCATTCGTCGAAAACACAAATTGAGTCCTACGGATAAGTCTGCGAATGGATGGGTAGTGCAAACAGCGAAAGAGGAAGCCAGAACGTATCTCCGCAAAGGTCAGGACTTTGTTTGGAATGCTACTAACATAACTCGTCAGATGCGTGCCCAATTGATTGGTTTGTTTGTTGATTATGGTGCAAAAGTAAAGATAGTCTATCTGGAACAACCATACCACATTTGGCGTCAACAAAATAAAAGCAGGGAATATGCACTTCCTGAATCTGTTTTAGATAAAATGTTGGATAAACTGGAGGTTCCTCAACTGGCGGAAGCGCATGAAGTCGTATATCATGTGGTATAAGCAACGTGAAAAGTTGATAAAGGTGATTCTAGAGCCACTCATTTGATGATGAGAAATAGAATTGTTATTTGTTAGAAGAATTATTGTGTATCAGAATTATATCTGTTATATTTGAGAATATTATGATGGTTGTAATTCTGATATCATGGAACACATAGTTAAAACTTATATTTTACTTTTATTCTCTTTATTAGTATCTTCTATAGGATATGCACAAGAAGAGAACGATATCATATATATTCAGGAAGGGAAATGGGGCGTTATTTTGTGTGGTGAACGTGGTTATGCTTGGCTGGATAATAAAGGAGATACTATTTTCGGCTTTGGAAAATTACAGGAAATTTCAGCTGATGATGACTTTAATTTGGTCTTGGCTGAAAAAGCCTTGTAGTGAAGAGGCAGGATAAGGTGGGAGTGGTGATGAAGGATGGTGAGCAGCTAATTCCCTGCGAGTATGATTCGATTTCTTCATGGTGGGAATATGGGCCTTCCGCGCATTATGTTGTGAAAGATAAAAAAGTGGGAATTATTGATTATATCGGTAAAGTATTACTTCCTACAGAATATGATAGTTTGGATTATGTAACTAAAGATGTTGTAATAGTAACTAAGGATAGTAAATATGGAGCTGTTGATATAAATAATAGATTAGTGCTTCTTTTCGAATATGATGATATTAGATTTGATATTGAGGAATGGTGTGCTACAGGTTATGAGTATATTAGATATATTTATGTGCGTAAAGATAAGAGATATTATAAATATGATAGAGAAACACCTATTATGGAAGTGATGCTTCAGAAAAGTATAATAGATAAGATATTTAAAAATTATTTGTAGTTATATTTAACAGTTTCAAGGAAAGATGTGAGAGAGAATAAGTTGAAATCACCCTCACTACGCTAATGCTGTAGTAAAGGTGATTGCTTATTTCTGGCACTTTTCGTACGTTTTCTACCAAGAAGAACCGGTTTATATCAGTGCTTTACTGCTATTTTCTTCATCGGATCCTGCATTAAGTCGTTTCTGCAAATATTTTACATTCTCAAGATGTATATAGTTAACTAAGTACATCTGCTTAAACTGCCATGTGTTTTTTAGTAGTATTCACAATACTGTATGGATTTGAACTAATTCATAGTATAGGAGTTTGAACTAAACATTACATAATGAAAAAACTATCTATCATACTATCATTCATTTTAGTAATGTTTTAATTATCACTGTAATATCTATGATAGATAGCTTTAAAAAAATGTATCTATCATACTTTTACCAGTAAAAACGGGTTACCTATCATCTACAAAATAGCCGTATAAATATCCTATAAGCATAAGACGGCTTGTTTTTGTCATAATGAAGCCATATAAATCCGAATATCGCAGCTCAAAAATCCCACTTAAACGGCGATAAGTTTATAGCCCACAAGTGTGTGCTGCATAGCCCGCATATGTAGGCTGTATGGTTTACATGCGTGGGCTGTACGGCACACACTTGTGAACTATAGAAATACTGCCGCTCCCCATAGATAATTAAGCTGTCAAATACAGGTTATCATCCTATAAAGTGTGCATTCGTATGTCTTTAAATGGATTATCTCACCTAATGCTACACTAAAATAGATACAGTATAGGAATGATAGATGTTTTTTCCACTATGTATGACCGAATCCATACAGTTTCACTCATTTTCGCACTGTTTCATTCATTTCCGTGCAAAAACGAGCTAAATGTTTTAATATCTAATGGTTAAGCGGAAGTATTATCACGCTTTGTTAACAGTATTATTATCTTCTTCAATTTTAGGGTAATTAACTGAAAATATAAACAATAATTCCTGTAATCGCCACATATATTAAAGCATAAGGAATAGCTGCTTTCAGTATTTCACCTTCTTTTCCCTGTTGGTTTCCGGCAGAAGTAGCAATGGCAATACTTTGTGGAGAGATAATCTTACCCCCTGTAGCACCTACTGTATTTGCAGCAGACAGCCAATCCGGACTGACATGAATTTGCCCAGCCACACTTGCTTGCAACTTTCCGAAAAGGATGTTGGAAGATGTATCGCTTCCGGTGATAAACGTTCCCAAACAACCGATAACCGGAGCAAATAACGGGTATAAACTTCCGGTAGCCGTAGCCAGTGCTGTGGCAATCACGGCGATCATTCCGGAACTATCCATAATAGTAGATAACCCCACGAGGCAGATAACCGTAATGAATGTTTTCTTCAACTGCTTCACGGTATTCCAAAGAACGATGAACAGATCTTTTACTTTAGCCCCCTGAATCAATCCACCGATAAAAGTACCGATGAAAAGCAATACTCCGGCATGAGTCAGCCAGGAAATAGTATAATTGACGGTGGACGCATTGATAGGCAGACTGATTCTCGTAATCCAATTGTTCTCTAAAGTATGACGCAATCCCGGAAAGAGCGGACTGGTCAGAATAATCAGAAACAGAATCAGTAAATAAATGCTCCATGCATTTAATATATCTTTCGTTTTCAGATGACTTTTTCGTGTTTTCTCTTCTTTGGATGCAGTAAGTTTTCCATAAATAACGATTACGATAATAGAAAGAATACTGCCGATTATGGCCGGAGATTCAGCACCCATATATTTTGCTGCCACATATTGGCTGGCTAAAGAGACTCCGCCTACCAATAAAGCCAGGAATATATTTTTCGGGAGCGATTTAAGTTTGGAGTCAGTAAGGAAAAGTAGAACCAGCGGAATCAGGAACATTAAAACGGATAATTGCAATACGACATTCGTGCTAAGATGCAATACATCCAGATTCGTTTCTTTGGCCAGCACCAATACCGGAGTTCCGATTGCTCCGAAAGCAGTAGCTACACTATTGGCAATCAGACTCACCGTTGCCGAAAAGATAGGCTTGAATCCCAGACTGATAAGAATTGCCGCCGGAATAGCTACTGCTGTTCCGAAGCCGGCCATAGCTTCCAATAGACCTCCAAATCCCCAAGTCAGTAATAACACCTGAATACTTTTATCGGTAGAAATAGATGCGAATTGCTGTTTGATAATCTCCATCTTTTCAGTTTTCAACAATACATTATAACTGAAAATAGCCATCAAAATAATGATTAAGATAGGAGAGACAGCTTTTAATGCTCCATATAAAAAGGAGTAAAACAGATTGTCTACCGAGAAAGCAAAGCCGAAAAGAGCAATCAGCATCGTTACAATCAGAGAAATGATACTACTTTTATCACCTGACATTTTAAAAAATGCCATCAGTATAATCAACAGTAACACTGGAATAACAGCAAGGATCAAGGTCATAATTATCAGATTTAAAAAGTGGAACGTCGTTTATTATTGATATAACAAACGAACGCCCCACTTTGGTCGGTTGAATAAATAGATTTTTCTGTTTATTTCATCTTCACACTTAAAACTTGTTGTAATTGTTTTAAGTTGGCAAGGGCAGCTTCGTTACCTAGCTTTGCTGCCTGCTCGAATGCGGCCATGGCACGGTTAATGTCTCCGTTAAGGAAATTGTAGACTCCGGTATTGTTGATGAATTCGGCAGTATTGTGGTCGGCTTTTTCCATAAACTTCACTGCTGCATTCAAATCTTTTTGTGATAATGCGACAGCTCCTGCGTTCAGGTTGGCTACAGCGTCAGTAGGATACATGCGTACAGCAATATCGAATACATTAACAAAATCCTTGCTGCCTTTCGGATAACTGTTAGCTACCTGATACATTTCGTTCAGACTAAGATATTTCGGATTTTCCCGGATAATGATGCGGCCTTGTTCAACATCGAAATTGACAACGGTGTAGTCAATTTTGCAATTCACTTTACGCAGTCTCGGATAAATCTCTTTCAACATGGTACGGTAAGGAGCTCCTCCACCTACGCGCATGATTTCCTGTTTACGTTTGGCATCGTCAGTCGTATTTTTGATGATGTTCAGGAATGTTTCCTTCTCCTTCATCGAAGAAGATTGGAGTGCTTTTACCAATCCATCCCAGTTCTCACCACCAAAAGTCACTTTATATAGTTTGGAAGACACTTTTTCGTTCTTAACCAGATAATCCTTCAAAGCTTCCGCACGTTTTTTGGAAAGCTGTTCATTGAAGGCAAGAGGTCCTTCCGGCGAGGCGAAACCTTCGATACTGATACCTTTTACAGTCAGGTTCCGGTCATTCTGTATTTTGTCAAACATGGCATGGATATTCACCAATTCAGCATGATTGTTCATGAAGTCGGTAAGGATCACCGATTTGTTGACCGGAAAATCCAGATGAGCTTCATATTGTTCGCTACGGTTTTTGACCACTTCTACGGTTGGCTGAATATAGGCAATGATAGGAGACATGGCACTTAAACGTTTGGCTTCGGTAGATACATCATTGGTAATCAGTTCCTGTGCATTCATTTCCTGATAATTGCCGCATCCGCATAGATTCTCTACAAGTTGCAAACTGGCATTAGCCATCCAGGGTTTGTAAGGAATCACCTGCGTATAATTAAAAGTTTCCCTTTTATTATAAGGAACGATAATGGCGGTAGGTTCTTGCTTAGTGATTGCCAGACCGCGGATATATGCTTTTTCGCGTCTTTTACCATTGACGATGATTTCTTGCAAGGATACATTATGCTGTCCGTCCGTCAGCAGGGGAATAAGGCTTAAACTTCGGGCGGAACCTATTGTCAGATTCTTCATGTCGAAGGTCATGCCGACATAAAGAGAGTTACCTTGTTGCCATAAAGATACGTTCGAGAGAGTGAGCGCATCGTTCAGGAATTTTTGTGCATGAGCCGGTAGGATGGCGGCTGCAAAAGCTATAAATAGATAAATAAGTTTTCTTTTCATCATTGTAAGTTTTAGAAAGTTCGATTATTTGATGACATAAATGAAGCTAAGACCGACTTTGGTCGGGCCGAAATAATTACTGGTGTTATGTCCCAGCTTTTCACCTCCGTCACCACGGGCATACTTATCATATTCCAGACGGGCGTATCCCACTCCGATGGTAGCTTCCATACTCCATCGTTTGCTTATGATCCATTGATATCCGTAGGAAATACCGGCTCCGTACAGATTGCCGTCGTAACGGTCATGTCCCATTCCGAATATATTCAGATTGCTGACATTCATTTCTCCGTAATGTCCGTGTAAACCGAAGAAACTTCCGTTGAAACGTTCGCAGAGCCAATAGCGTAATTCCGGCTGAACGAGCCAATGTTTGATTTGACGGTCGTCACCAAACTTCCACGGATTGTAGTTACCGGATATGTCGAGAGTCAGTTTCTTTGCCAATCCCACTTCGATTCCTAAATTGGGCGTAGAAGTGGCCCAATAGAGAGCATTGGTCTTGATGGCAAATTTGGGTAGATAGGTTTCATTCCGTTGTACCTGTGCATGAATACTTGTACCGAACACGAGCAGGAAACCGGCTGCTAATAAGATTTTAATTGTTCTCATTTTGTTAGGGTATAGGTTTTATTAAAAATGATAAGCGATAAACAGAAAAGCGGGGAAGTTTGTTGTCGCAACCTGCAAAAAAAAGCTCCCTAAATAAATGGATAAAGATGTTTTAAGGCATAAATGCTAACAATTTCCACGCATGATGCGTTCATTATATAAAAGTACCTTTGTGTAATCAATATGACAATGATTTCATTTATTACTGTTTATTTTTACACACACATACAACTTTAATAATTACAGCCTATGAAAGAGCTTATTAGCAACCTGGAAGAACTGAACAGGAAAGCAGAAAAAGGCGGCGGAGACGCTCGCATTGAAAAACAACATTCTGTGGGCAAACTGACCGCCCGTGAACGCATCGATTTATTATTGGAGAAAGGTTCGTTTATCGAACTGGATAAGTTGGTAACCCATCGGTGTACCGATTTCGGTATGGAAAAGCAGAAATTTGCTGGAGACGGGGTGGTGACGGGATATGGTATGATTGGCAAGCGCCTGGTTTATGTATTCGCACAGGATTTCACCGTATTTGGAGGAGCTCTTTCGGAAACGCACGCTAAGAAAATTTGTAAAGTGATGGACATGGCCATGCAGATGGGAGCACCCATCATCGGATTGAATGACTCGGGAGGTGCACGAATTCAGGAAGGAGTACGTTCTTTGGCCGGATATGCCGAGATATTCCTGCGCAATTCTATGGCATCCGGAGTGATTCCACAGATTAGCGCAATCATGGGACCTTGTGCCGGTGGTGCTGTTTATTCTCCTGCATTGACCGATTTTATTTTGATGGTGAAAAACTCCGGTTATATGTTTATTACAGGACCGGATGTGGTGAGAAGCGTGACACAGGAAGAAGTGACAAAAGAAGAACTCGGTGGAGTAGGCGTGCACATGACAAAGTCCGGTGTAGCCCATCTTTCTGCGGAAAACGATATTGAGTGCATCAATTATATTCGTGAATTGATCTCCTATCTGCCGGGGAATAATATGGAAGAGCCTCCGTTTGTAGCGACCAGCGATTCGCCGACTCGCCTGACTCCGGAACTGGCAGATTTGATTCCGTCCAATCCGAATCAGCCGTATAATATAAAAGAGATGATAGAAGCGGTGGCTGATGATAATAGTTTCTTCGAGCTTCAGGCAGAATATGCTGCGAATATTGTGACGGGATATATCCGCCTGAATGGAAAAACGGTGGGAGTGGTGGCTAATCAGCCATTGGTGCTTGCTGGTACACTGGATATCAATGCGTCTATCAAAGCCGCTCGTTTTGTCCGCTTCTGTGATGCTTTCAATATCCCTTTACTGACACTGGTAGATGTTCCGGGATTCCTTCCGGGAATCGATCAGGAATATGGCGGAATTATCCGTAACGGGGCAAAATTACTTTATGCTTATTGTGAGGCTACGGTGCCGAAAGTGACGGTTATTACCCGCAAAGCATACGGTGGTGCTTACGATGTGATGAGTTCCAAGCATATCCGTGGAGATGTAAATCTTGCTTTCCCTACCGCCGAAATCGCGGTGATGGGACCGGATGGAGCTGTGAATATCCTTTTCCGTAAGGAAATAGATAAAGCCGAGAAACCCGAAGAGAAACGGAAAGAACTTCAGGATGATTATCGCGGAAAGTTTGCCAATCCTTACCGGGCGGCGGAACTGGGATATGTGGATGAAGTAATCGATCCGGCAGTAACCCGTTTGCGGTTGATTCGAAGTTTCGAGATGCTTGCCAACAAACGGCAGTCGAATCCTCCTAAGAAACATTCTAATCTACCGCTGTAAGCCTGTTTATGGATTAAATCCGTGCCTAAAATTATTAAATTGCTCTTTTAAGTTTTGACTTCTAAAAAGAAAAAGATTATGATAAAAAAAATATTAGTAGCCAACCGGGGTGAGATAGCGATGCGCATCTTTCGGACTTGTCGGGTGATGAATATCTCGACAGTGGCTGTTTATACCCATGTAGACCGCGGAGCTTTGCACGTGCGTTATGCGGAAGAAGCCTATTGCATCTCCGAATCGCCCGAAGATACCTCCTACCTAAAGCCGGAATTGATATTGTCCATTGCCAAAAAGACCGGAGCTGCTATTCATCCGGGATATGGTTTCCTGTCGGAGAATGCGGATTTTGCCCGCCGTTGCGAAGAAGAGGGAGTGATTTTTATCGGACCGAGTGCGGATATTATTTCCAAAATGGGAATCAAGACGGAGGCCCGTAAGATTATGCGGGAAGCAGGATTGCCTATTGTGCCCGGAACCGAAACACCCGTACAGGGCATTGATGAAGTGAAGAAGGTAGCTAATGAAGTTGGCTATCCCATTATGCTGAAAGCACTTGCGGGAGGTGGAGGAAAAGGTATGCGTCTGGTACGTACGGAAGAAGAGGTGGAAACTGCTCTCCGTTTGTCGCAATCCGAAGCAGGGACATCCTTTGGCAATGATGCGGTTTATATTGAAAAATATATTGAGAATCCGCATCATATCGAAGTTCAGATCATGGGAGATAAGTATGGAAATGTCGTTCATCTGTATGAACGTGAATGTTCCATTCAGCGTCGTAACCAAAAGGTGATAGAAGAAAGTCCTTCTCCTTTTGTGAAAGAGGAGACGAGAAAGAAGATGTTGAAGGTAGCTGTGGAAGCCTGTAAAAAAATAGGTTATTACAGTGCCGGGACATTGGAGTTTATGATGGATAAGGACCAGAACTTCTATTTTCTCGAGATGAATACCCGTTTGCAGGTAGAGCATCCTGTGACGGAGGAGTGCACAGGCGTTGACTTGGTACGGGATATGATAACTGTTGCTGCCGGAAATCCATTACCTTACAAACAGGATGATATTGAGTTTAGCGGAGCAGCGATCGAATGTCGTATTTACGCCGAAGATCCGGAGAATAACTTCATGCCTTCTCCCGGTGTGATTACTGTCCGTGAAGCTCCCGAGGGACGTAACCTGCGTCTTGACAGTGCCGCTTATGCGGGATTTGAAGTCTCTTTGCATTATGACCCGATGATTGCAAAGCTTTGTTGTTGGGGACGTACCCGTGCTTCGGCCATTTCTAATATGGCACGTGCTCTGCGCGAGTATAAGATTCTGGGAATCAAAACGACGATTCCTTTCCATCAACGTGTATTGAAGAATGCGGCTTTCCTGAAAGGTGAATATGACACGACGTTTATTGATACACGCTTCGATAAGGAAGACCTGAAACGTCGTCAGAATACAGATCCGACAGTGGCTGTCATTGCTGCCGCAGTGCGACATTACGAGCGCGAGAAAGAAGCGGCTTCCCGTGCAACAACACTCCCGGTAGTAGGAGAATCACTCTGGAAGTATTATGGTAAATTGCAGATGACTGCTAATAATTATTGATTTGAGACTAATAAATAACGGAACAGATTATGGGTACAACATTAGCTACATATTACGCCAAGCTCCAGGATATGCCGGACAGTGAATATAAGGTAGAAATTCTGGAGGACGGGCCAATCAAGAAGATTGCAGTCAATGGTAAGATATATGAGGTCGATTATAACATGGGTGGCGACTCTATCCATTCGATCATCATCGATCACCACTCGCATGGAGTGCAGATTTCTCCTTCTTCCAATAATTCATATACGATTATGAATAAAGGGGAGCTTTATCAGATTGAATTGCAGGGAGAAATGGAGAAGATACATAATGCCCGCACTGCTGCTGAATCCGTAGGGCGTCAGGTGGTACAGGCACCGATGCCGGGAGTTATTCTGAAGACGTATGTAAAGAAAGGAGATCTCGTGAAGCGGGGTGATCCGCTTTGTGTATTGGTGGCGATGAAAATGGAGAATGAGATACGTTCGGTGACGGATGGAGTTGTGAAAGAAGTATTCGTGGAAGATGGCATGAAGGTGGGATTGAACGACCGGATTATGGTAATTGAGTAATTCTTTGAAAAAAACGGGGTAAATACGTGCTTTTATTCAAAAAAATAGCGTAGTTCTATTTAATTTTTTGAGTTTCAAAAAATAAGCAGGGGATAGAAATAGGGCAGGTAACGATTTAGTGACGAAAGTCCATCGCTCGTTTGCGCTTTTCTGCATAACCTCAAATAACTCTTCAAGTACAAAAGTAGTTAATATCCTTAACCTTAGCAAGTCTTTGCAGGAGAAATTTCCCCGATAAAATTCCTCGTCCGAATAAGGTCATAACTTGAATCCGTTTCCTTTTTTCGGGGAAACGGATTTTTTCTTCAATGGAAACGTCTCGAATATCTTGTCCTGTTTTCCGGCCATTTCGAACAGTCTCTTCTCAATGTTTTTCCAATCATAAGTACCGGAGAGCATTATTACATTTTCATCAAAATCAATATCTTCAAAATAAGTGATGGCTTTAAGCGGTCTTATAACATTGGATTTTGGGAACTTACGTTCATAACATTTCAACATGGAATAAAAAGAGAGCTGTGTGGAAAGGAAAGCGATGTCTATGAAATCCTTTAGGCGAGAACCATTGTCAGCGATAGCAGACAGTTTCATGGCTACGATATCTTCCAAAGCGTACAATCTGATGCCATCTTCCATGCAAGGATTTCCCAGACGTTCATAAGCGTGTGTGATACAATCTATCTTAACTCCGTTGATACTTCCCTTCAGCGTATTCTTTTCCAGAAAGTCCGTACGAAAACCATATTTTGTCTCAAGAAAATCCTTTAGCAGAAGAACATCAAACGGGTAAGGAGTAAAAAGGTCAAGATCCACTGACTTCCGATGACCAAGATATAAGGCAAGGGCCGTTCCTCCAGCAAGGCAGAAAGAATCCAGCATACTCTCGGATTGCAGTTCTTTCAAGAGTTCAAGAGTTGTTCCCTCAACAGTTTCCGTGTGTAGCATTTCAAGTCTTCTTTTTTCAAGTTAAAAACGATACAGGCAAAGTTTATGTCGCGGGGTGAAAGGAAAGGAATTTCCTTGATTATTTCCCGAAACCCTTCAATGCCTCCATAAAGGTTGAATCCGGCATAATAGTCCTCCAGCCATCCTCTTTCCAGAATCCGTTGCACGACGATCTTCCGTGACTTCCACCAATCGAAGTCCGACAAGTCGTATTCCCATAACAATGACGGGGAAACGGAACATGCTCCATATTTCTTGTAATCGTCAAATATTGTCATCTCATCCTAAATGAATCTTATTACAAAGATAGCCTTTTCACCTTGAAGATACAAATTTTCCTTCAGGGATGTATCGGAACCAATAAAAAAATATCGAGAAAACATCATTGATACATAATAGTTTACTAACAAAATATGGGGCTGGCGGTATCCGTCAGCCCTATGTTCGACTTCCGATTTTCTCAAAATTTGCAAGCGAATAAAGCAAATAAACAGTGTCGAACAAATAAAAGAAAACCGATGATGGAAGACGGTAAAAATGAAATCAGAGAACTCAGACAAATGATAGAGGAATGCTTCGAGCGTCAGAGCAAACTCATCACCAAACTGGAGATGGAGCTGGAGGCACTCAGCAACTTCAACGGCAAGCAGATGCTGGACAGCCGCGATATGCGCCTCCAGTTGAAAGTCTGTGACCGGACGTTGATACGCTGGCGCATGTCAGGCAAACTGCCGTCTTTCAAAATCAGCGGCAAGGTCTATTTCTGGGCATTCGACGTGTACAAATTCCTACGGGAAGAATACGGGACGGATAGCCTTCTGAATGACAACAAGAATAAAAAACTGTAATAATCATAAAAATAGAACAAATGGAAAACCAAAGCAAGTACATCATGATCGAGCGCAACAAGTTTGCCGCTCTTGTCAAGACACACCGCAAATGCCTGCAAATGTTAAACATCCTGACCTATGCACATACAGTCAAGGAAGTGCAGCTAACCTTCACGCTGGAAGAGATCTGTGAATTGCTCCAGATGTCCCGTGAGGAAGTGGAAACGCAACGCCAAAAGGGATACATCCGTTTCAGCGTGCAGAACGGCATAACCGTTTATGAGATCACGGACATTCTCCGATTGAAGAATATGTTGGAAATGGGGAAAATATACCGCAAGATAGATGAGAAAGTGTTTGTCTTGCCGGCACTAACCGATTAAAATCATTCAAGATGAAACAATTAGTACATGCCTCGCTGTTCAGTGGGTTCGGGGCGGCAGACCTTGCCGCCGAATGAATGGGATGGCGCAACGCCTTCCATTGCGAGATAGATGAGTTTTGTAACCGGATTTTAAATTATTGGTTCAGCCATGCAAAAAGTTATACGGACATTACAATTACGGATTTTCGGGAATGAAGGGGAAGAATCGACATCCTCACAGGAGGTTTCCCCTGCCAGCCATTCTCAGTCGCCGGCCAGCGGAAGGGCGCGGAGGATGACCGTTACCTCTGGCCTCATATGCTCCGCGCCATACGTGAAATCCGGCCCGGTTGGGTCATTGGCGAGAACGTTGCTGGCATCCTCACGATGGTACAGCCCGGTAAGGCGGCTCACGTGGGAAACCGTCACGCTCTGTTCGGAGAGATGGACCCTATATACCGAAAACGGGAGGAATATGTCGTCGAGACCATCTGCCGAGATCTTGAGCGAGAAGGATATACCGTCCAACCGCTGCTTATTCCGGCTTGTGCCGTCGGTGCGCCGCACCGCAGGGATCGTGCCTGGTTTGTTGCCCACGCCGATGGCGCGGGATTGCAGTCCGAGGGGACCCAACTGCCGTCAGAAAGGTCTTCCGGAAATAATCCGCGAGATGCTGCTGCCCACGCCGACAGCGACGGAGATACACCACCGGCAACGGGTGGAACGCTGGAAACAGCAGGGGCGCACCTCCATGCACGACATGGAGGACGGGGAGAAGAATCCCAACGGCCTGACGGACTTCCTGGACTTTCACGGTTTACTCCCGACTCCGACGGCAAGGGATTGGAAAGGGGCTCCCACACTGGAGAATTTCAAAAGGAAAGGCAAGAATCCCCGGCAGGGAAGCCTGCCGGATTTCTTTGCCCTGACTGGGAAAAGTTTCCAACTCAATCCCCTGTTTGTAGCGGAAATGATGGGCTTCCCACCGGACTGGACGGTATTACCTTTTCTTCCTGGCGGCAACAGTCTGTAAAAGGATATGGAAACGCCATCGTACCACAGGTAATATATGAGATTTTCAAAGCAATAGAATCAACTTATAAATAATAGACAGCATGCATACATTCATTATAGCGGAACATCCTGAGTTCGGTAAGATCCGGACAGTCGAAAAGGAAGGCAAAATATGGTTTTGCGCAAAGGATGTCGCCGCATCATTGGGATACGCCAATACAAGGGATGCCATAGACCGGCATTGTAAACAGAAGGGAGTCTGCATCCACGACATCCCCACCACAGGCGGACGTCAGCAAGTCAAATTCATAGATGAGGGGAACGTGTACAGGCTCATAGCCGGAAGCCGCCTGCCTTCGGCAGAAAGGTTTGAAAGCTGGATCTTTGACGACCTTGTCCCACGGACATTAAAAGAAGGTGGATACCTGCTTGACATAAAGGGAGAAACCGACTCCGAACTGCTTTCACGGGCCTTGTTGCTCGCAGAAAACAAGATAAAGGAACGCGACAGGCATATATCCGCATTGGAAGAAAAAAACGCGCAGAACGCCATTAAATTGAGCAGGCAGACTCCGAAAGTGAGGTATTTTGACGAGGTCCTGCATTCTGCAAGTACATATACAACCACGCAGATAGCCAAAGAACTTGGAATGAGCGGAAGGGAGCTTAATTACAGGCTGAAACTGCTTGGAGTCCAGTTCCGCCAGTCAGGAACATGGATGCTTACCGCCCGATACCACAAGGAAGGATATACCCGGACACATACGCATATATGGCAAAACCGGAACGGCGAAACCGGAACGGCCATGCATACCGTATGGACGGAACGCGGCAGGCTTTTTATCCATCAGCTGCTGGATTTCAATCTTGGGTATTAGGCATCGCAGCATATTCCCACATTATAGATACGGTTGTCTGTAATGCGGGAAATGTTGGAAGCCCTATATGAATGAAGGGAGAGCATTACAAAAATAGCATATGCTCTCCCTCGTCCTTTTTTATTTCTCGTAAAGCAGTAGAAATTCCATTTTTCTGCGTCTTTCTATTGATTCGACCTTCCGTCCCCGGTAGTGGCAATAGGAAATGTATTCCCGGTATATATCACGGTCTCCCGCTTCCAGCTTCTTCAACAGGCGACTTTTGGGGTGTTTCCCGTACCCGATCAATGCTGATGTCCCGACATTATAGCTCAAAACTGTTAAAAGCAGTGCGTCATTACCATACCTGCGGAACAAAGCGTAACGTTTCATGAGATCCTTGCGTAGCAGTGTCTCCGCTTCTTGCTCTGTCATGTCGTAGGACAGGTTTTCTCCCGGCAATTTGCGGTGTCCAAATCCGTAGTAGGGATAATCAGAATGATCATGAAGTCCTTCTCATTGTTTTACAAGACTGACCGCAAGTTCAAACTTTACCGGATCCGGCCCCTGCCACATTTCTACAGACTGTGCCGGCAGACCGGTCGTTAACAGTGCCATCATAAGCATGCATACTATTGCCTTTACTCTTCAAACAGACATTCTCTCTATTTTTTTCATTGTTTTTACTATAACTTTAGTCCTCTCTTTTGTTCATTTCTCCGGTTGGCCTTTGAAGCATGTTCTTGCTCCTGCCTCTGCCGTGGCGTTGCGGTAAGAAAACGGACAAGAAGGTCATATTCACGGATAAGCTGCTGCGAACATTCGAGCCGGAGTGTATGGGCCAGATTGCTCATCGGGCTTGTACTTCTGGCAGAGATCTCCTGCTCCAGCAGTTTGTCCAAACAGACATTCCTTCTTCGCTGTATGTATTCCTGAATCTGCTGCGGAGTTTCAAGTTTCCTGACATTGGAACGCAGGTCATTCAAGCATTTATACATATAATGCAGCTTATAAAATTCCTCGGACTTGTCTTCAAAGAAAGAAAGGTAATCTGCATTTGATTTTGCCGTTCCCGCCTGGATTTCTTCATCCAGTGTTTCTATTGTCGAATCCAGCCGGTCCATAAACTTTATGACATTCGGTGTCTGTTGTACCATTTCATTATATTTTTAATCCGTTTGACTTTTTCTTCACAGGCTGCCCGTTTGCCTCTTTCACCTCCCTTTTCGGTTCCTTGAGGGAGAGGATGCTTGAAAAGCCCTGGCAATCCCGGATCAGCCGGTGTATGCACTCCAATGACAAGGTATGGGCCAAATTCGCCATCGGATTGGTGCTGTTCCTTACCGGAGGGTTGGAAAGCAGCCTTTCCTGCTGGTATTTGATGACATCCTGAAAATATCTTTGCAATTCTTCCACCTTGTCCGTCCCGTTCACCTTGTTGCGGAACACGCCGTAGTAGTCGCGCAAGCGATTAGCCTTGTACACGTCATCAGCCTTCCACTCAAAGAAGCGGGAATAGTCCTTTTGAGCCTCTTCCATCCCTTTCCGTATCTGTTCTTCCGCTACGGCTATCTTCCTGTCCAGCGATTGCCGCAACTGTTCGATATTCCAATTATCCTGTTCCATACATTATATTTTTAATCCGTCAGATTTCTTTTTTGTCTCAGGTTCTTTTTTCACATTGGCTTCCTCACGGGGAGGTTTCATTGAAAGAAGCTGCCCGAATCCGTTATAATCATGTAAAAGCTGCCTGGTACATTCCATCTTATAGGAATGGGCCAGATTGAAAATCTCGTCTGAATAATGGGAATAGATCTCACCGTTCAGCAGTGTTCCGAGGCTTTTCTCCCGTTTTTCGCGCAGGTAGTCATGCACTTCGTCGGGTCCCTTTGCTTCCTTGACAATTTTATGGAACTCCTTGTATTTCTCAGCCATATAATGCTCCTTGAACAAGTCCTTGCCCGCCCACGCAAAATAATAGAGGTAATCGGAATCCATCTGCTCCTTGTATTTTTTAATTTTCCCGTCCTTGATCCTTATCTGCATTTCCAGATATTCCGATAACCGGTCCATGCCGTATTTTTCCTGTTCCGTCATATGTATCCTGTCTTTACTGTTCAATATTAGAATCTGTCCCATCCTCAATGGAAAACGGTATGTCCAGTGTCCGTTCCACCCCGAAATTATCCACCGCCACAAAACGAATTTCCGGATTATCTTCTCCCACGTTCCTGTAAAACAGGGTAAATATCTGGTGGCAAGGATCTGTCGCATCGACCTTCGCTATGCCGGAAAGGTCCGCCAGTTCCCGGTTTACCAGCCTGCAGCCGTCCTTGTCGAAAACTTCGCCTTCACCCTCCAACTGTATGTATCCGATGCGGTAACGGGCCTCCCGGTAATCTCTCTCCCGGTTAAGGGTCAAACGGATCTCCACCATCTCGTCCGGTGCGATGCCTTCCTGCAAATACCAGGAAGAAAGCGAGAAATCATATGCCTGCTGTACTTCCAGACGGTCGTCGCAACCGGCAAAGACGCACGCCAGCAAAGCCAGCGCGCATCCTACAAAGAATGTTCTTGTTTTCATTGTCATGTTCTTATAAAGATTAATTGATGATATATTTCAATCCGACGGCCACAACCGTATGGAAATGCCCTACGGACGATCCGAAAAACACACGCTCCCTTACATTGAAAAGGAAAGCCCAACGGTCGGTCAGGTACGCTTCCATCTCGAATGCCGGAGCAAAGCCGTAGATGAAAGCCCCGCCATTCCTCAAGGTCGCCCCGTCGTAAAGCGTCCTCTCATTCCGGTTCACCGCCTCATAGCCGGCCAGCGCAAACAATCCCGCAGACAAAAACACGTTCTTGCCCCTGTCCGAAAGGAATGGAAAGAAACAGCCTCCCTCTGCGGTGAACTGCTCCTTGGGAACGGCTATGTCCTTGTAGGCGTAATGCTTCTTCACATAATCCGCCCCGAACACCCAGCGTGAACGGTTACGGTTGTAACGGCTCAGGGCCAGTCCGAGTTGAAAGTTCCCTCTTAGATGCTTCACGTTCCTTCCGAAGTCGTCCACACCGCCCATTGTCAGCTGTATTCCCGTCTGTCCGGGCAGATAGCGTTGGGCGGAAACCTTTCCTGCCAGGGAGGATAGGAAGGCGCACATCATTATCAGCAGATATTTCCTCATAGAATTACTCCTTTATCAGTTCGTCCACCAGTTTGGCGTCTACCAGGTCGCTATTTTCGATATAGAACCGTTGGTGACGTCCGCCATCCTTTTCGTAGATTTCCACCTCGATGAGCTTGTCATCGGGAATGACCACCTTGTGGAAAGCATAGACAATGCGTCCTTCCCCCTTGCCTTCAATACGCCTCAGTTCGTTGAGCGCACGCACCGGCTCGATATAGGTCTCCTGCTGGGCTGTCCGCTTGGCCACTTTCTTGTCCACCACCTTGAACCGTACAAAATCAATGTCGAAAGGCACATGGGAGGAATTGGCCAGCGAGATATGGAAGAACAACAGGTCCTTATGTACATAGATGCCTTTGAGCAGGGCCTGCATACCGAACTGCCGACAGCCGATGTGCTTCACGTCCCTGCGGTCCTGCCTGTGGACGGTATACATCAGGCTGGCAATGACCGACGGGTCTTCCTCGCCAAGTTCGCTGACACGGACGGCACTCCTGCAGCCGGACTCATCCGGTGAGAGCCAACGGTCCATGTTGATGTTCAACGCTTCCGGCTCTTCCTCGTAGGAGACGATGAAAGAATAGAACGAACCGTCCCCCGTGATGACCGAGAAGTTCGTCTCTCCGGGAAAATCCCGAACCGCGGCCTTGACGCGCACCACGTTCTCCACGCCGTCCGCCTTGCCCGCGATGATGTCCGTGCTGCCCAGGTCGACATAACGGACTTCCGAGGGGAAGAGGATATGTACCGTCTTGCTGAAGGGTACGCCTATCTTGTAAGGCGTAATGTGCTGGCCGGCTGTCAGGATTCTGACTTCGCCCTCCGTTTTTTTCTCTTGTGCCCGACAGGTCGCTCCTGCCAGCACAGCCATGATTAAAAGAAAGAATGTTCTCATCGTGAATGTTTTTTAGAATTTATATTAAACCATTATTGTTTTTTCGCGACCAACAGCACCTTGTAGCCGGCCTTGAGTTTTACCTTGACAGCCTTGATTCGCCGGGAAACGAACCGTGTCCCTCCTTGCAGGATGCCCCGCGTCAAGTCCATCGCAACCTGCTGTCCGGCAGAACCGGCAAAGGAGATACTGCTGCCCATGCTTTGACTCACGTCCCCCAATACTTCCTTGGCAGCTGTCCGGCTTTCCGATCCCGGCACGAAGATGCCGCGCTGCCCGTCGATATCATACGTGGCCAGCTGGACGGGAATGATGTTGCCCGAATATTCGATGCTGCTCACGAGGATATCCAAGCGTTCACCCTGGATGTTGGCCGTTCCGGTGATAAGGCTGTTGACCGGCACGGTAACATTTCCCGCCTGCAAGGACTCAAGCAGGCGCAATTTTACCCGTCCTCCCTGTTCGATGGTCTGGCTCTCCGAAATGCAGGCCGGAATGGTGTTCGTCCCCATCCGGTAGCTGCTGCCCACCGCCGTATTGAAACCGTAATTCCTTTCCACCGCCAACGAAGCGATAAAGGCTGAATCCGTTACCGGCTGTTCCAGAGCGGAGGTTGTCCCGGTTTCCACCCTGCTGACAGGAACCGGATCAGGCTTTTCTTCCTCCACTGTCTTGCCGGATACGTCGGCTTTCGGGTTCAGGTACTTGGCGGCCAACCGGTAAGATTGTTCCATCATCTCCTCGCGGGATTCCGTCCGGCGGCTTTCCGCTTCCGCCTTTTCCAGCCTGCGGTGCAGTTCATCCATCTTTTGTTCCAGCCCGCCGTTTGCCGTTTGCGGAGTTTCATAAAAGCTTTCCAACTGGCCGGCGATTTTCTCGTAAGTATCAGCCGACTGCCGTATGTTCCCATCCGGGGAAGGAATGCTGTCCGCGCCCCCTTTCCCTTCCAGCAGCCTTTCGGCAAGGTCGGAAAGCGACTGCATCCGTTTGTCTTTCTCGTGCCGGGCCTGCTGCCTTTCATAAACGTCCGTTTTATTCCCTTCCAGCTGGACCGCCGCGGGTTCCGGCACGTTCACATTGAATCCCGAACCGCCCGCCGTTTTCTGCCCGTCACCTTCGGAAGGGACGAGAATCCAATAAATGACAGCCAGGAACGCCAGCACGAAGACGGGTATGACGATGAACTTTCTGCGCCGCAGGATTTCCTCCTCTGTAGGCTGCTTCCTCTGCTCTTTCCCGTCAGGAGAGACGGTGCCGGTTCCATCCTGTGCGGTCTCTTCCGCCGCCATGCGCTCTTCTTCCATGTTACTTTCCAATTTTTCCATATTTACTCGATTGTTTGTTTATGAGACAAGCGTTTATTCCGTCCTCTTCGGCGAGAAACGGCAACTGCCGGAGCATGTCCGTCATGCTTCCTCTTCCGAAAGGGAGTTCCATGCCGGCATGTGCCGGTTTCAACCGGCTGACGGCACGCAGCAGCACGATGCCCGAAGCGATGCAGGTGAAGACCAGCATGGCTATGAGGATACCCCGTTTTTGTTTCTCAGAAAGACTTTCCAAATAAGCCTTCGCCTTTTCTTTCACTGTTGATTTTATTCCCATTATATAAAATGTTATCAAATGATTGACTGCTACAGGTGCATTACCTTTCCGCGGTACGCAGGTCCCTGTTTTCCAAAATCTCAAAATGCTCCGCCATGAATCCTTGCGGGTTGTTGTCCGAGCGGACCGTGCTCTGCAGGCGGCAGCGTGTCACCAAGGAGCGTTCGGTGATGTTGCTTCCCCGGATGATCATCTGCCTGGCATAGGTGGTGACGCGGTAAGGATAGCTTTCAAAATCGCACTGCATGCTGTCCACCACCACTGTCTGGTTGACATTCCCGCTGATGATCCGGTTATAGAAACCTTTCTCGTTCCAGTCGCGGTAATATCCGTACAGGCTTTTGTCCGCCAGATACATCGCACGGCCCACGTTTGACTCGATGGCAGCCTTGTCCGGGGCCAGCGTGAAAAACAACTCGTGCAGGCGGCGCACATGCTCCCTGGCTTCCACCGGACGGTTCCGCGCGGCATCCTGCGAAAGGGCCATGATAAGGGATTTCCCCTCGTCCAGCACGTAGATCTTCTCCCGCTGCGCTTCGGCGAACCGGAAAGATTTCCAGATGGAAAAGCCGGTCAGGAACGTGCATACGGCAAGGAACACGAGGCTGAACAGGCGGATTTGCCTGAACGAGGATTCGATATTTTTTAGGCTCTTGAATTCCATGTCTTAAAGTGAATGAATGTTATTACCCGGTTTGTTCTTATTTCTTCAGCAATACGCCGGCCACGTTGCCCGTGGATGCCCCGGCTACGGCTCCTCCCACATTGGCGGCCTTGCCTGCCGTGTTGTTCATGTTCCGGCTGTATGCCCCCATGCCTCCGGCCTGGACCACCCAGTTCGCCACGGTAGGGACGCAGAAGTATCCCACCAGCCCTATGAGCATGAACGCCAGATAAATGGCCGACGACCCGTCCGGAGAGAATACGCTTAAAGGATCCTGTATCATTTCCATCTCGCTTTGCAGCACCAGCGTCTGTATCTTGGCGAGCATCACGCCGAGCAGGTCGGAGATGGGCAACCAAAGATATACGCTGATATACCGTGCCAGCCACTGGACAAGCGTGTTCTGGAAACCGTCGAAGACCGACACGGCAAAGGCTATGGGCCCCAGGACCGAAAGGACAATGAGGAAGAAGGTACGGATCGTGTCCACCACCAGCGAAGCGGCTCGGAAAAGGAACTCCATCACCTTGCGCAGGATGGTCTGCACGATGCCCTGCAGGGAGAACGAATACCCGATATGGGACATCTGTTGCATGACCGCATAGTCTTCCTCGCTCCAGCCCATGTCCGCGATTTCCTTTTCCAGTTCCTCGTCCGTGGGATTGAATTCTCCGGTCACGGCCACCTTCAGGGGCATTTCGGAGAGCAGCCTGTCCTTTTCCTCCTGGAACTTCCTCACGTTGAAAGTCTGGTCGTGGAGCATGGCCCCCGTTCCCTTCACGATGGGACTGAGTATTCCGTTCAGGCTTCCCAGGACGATCACGTCGAAAAACAAGATGCAGATGCCCAGTACGAAGGGACGCAACATGCCGAACACATCCACCGGTTCGGCACGCGAGAGGGACTGCCACACACGGTAGGCTATGTAGAAGAGCGCACCCAGGGCGGCGATGGCCGTTGCAAGCGTCATCATCGGCTGGCACAGTTCGGTCATCTCGTCATACAGCCGGCGCAGGATACCGTGCAGGCTGTCAAAAGATAGGGATAACAATATCATATGTCCTTCTGTTTAAAAGTTTACCAATAGCGTTCGTCCTCCCCGTAAAGTTTCAGGACCTGTTCGGTCTCGCCCTTCTCCCTGACCCGCAGGTAGGAGATGCGCCGGTTCTTTCGGGTATAGTAGTTCACCAGCGTCTTGTAATGCTTCATCTCGCGGTACACCCGCTCTATGAGGTCCAGCCGTTCCTTGTCCGTCATGGACATGCCGGTGGGGTTGATGATGTTCTTCAGCTCGGCCACGGACGCGCTGCTTTTCTTCATGATGTTGTTGTAGCCGAAGGCGATGGCCTCCAGCTCCCGCTGCGTATAGTTCTCGTCGGTGAGCATCTTCCCGTAGTTCGTCACGTAGCTCTCCGAGATTTCCGAGAGCATCAGCACGGACTCCTTGACCTTCAGGCTCCCGCTGACCAGCGAGTTCACGCTCTTGAGCATGTCGTAATATTTCCGGCTCTGCTCATAAATTTTCGAGGCCTCCTTGAAGGTGGAGAGCGCGTTCTGCGCCGTCTCGGAGGTTTCCACCATCTCGTTGACGCTGTTCACGATGCCCTGCGCCAGGTTGCCCGGATCGGTCACCACCCATTGCGCCCGTGTGGCGGATGCAACGAGGAAGAAAGCGCACAATAAACCAACAATCTTTCGTTTCATATACATGTTCCTTTTTTCGTTTATACAATCTGTTATTTCTTCTTGCTTTTTTCCGCAGCCAGCAGGCGGACGGCCTGCTCCATGCATCCCTGCTTCTCCGCCATCCGTTCCACTTCCAGCTTCTCGCTCTCCTCCGTCGTATAGGTGAGGTATTCGGCTGTGGAGGTTTCCGTGGCATAGACGGCAGACTGTACGCCTCCGAGTCCGATCCATACTTCCTTGTATTTTCGTGAGGGGTCGTTGGCGCGGTTGATGGAGAGGATCTGCGAGCATTCCTTGTCGGTCAGCCCCAAAAGGGTCTGTATCCGTTCGAACTTATTGAGGTATTTCCTCTGGTCAAGAAGGATCTTGCAGTCCGAGTTGTTGATGATGGCTTCCTTCACGATCGGGGACGAGATGATGTCGTCCACCTCCTGAGTGACCACCACGGCCTCCCCGAAATATTTCCTGACCGTCTTGAAAAGATACAAAACGTAGGCACTCATATTGGCCGACATCAGGGCCTTCCAACATTCTTCGATCAGTATCATTTTCCGGATACCCTTCAGGCGGCGCATCTTGGAGATGAACGTCTCCATGATGATGAGCGTCACCACCGGAAGCAGCACCTTGTTCGACGAGATATTGTCCAGCTCGAAGACGATGAACCGCTTGTGGGTCAGGTCGATTCCCTTATCCGAATTCAAGAGGAAATCATAATCCCCTCCTTTGTAGAACGGCTCCAGCACGTTCAGGAACCCGTCGATGTCGAAGTCCTTCTCGCGTACCTTCTTTTCCTCCAGCATCCGTCGGTACTCATCCCGGACGAACTCATAGAAACCGTTGAAGTCAGGACTGAGCTCCGGACGCTCCATGATCCTGCGGACATAGGCATTCACCGCCCCGGAGAGGGCGACCTCTTCGGAGCGTTTCGGCACTTCGTCCTCCCGTTTCCAAAGTGTCAGGATCAGCGTCTTGATGCTTTCCCTTTTTTCCACGTCGAACTGCCGGTCCTCGCTGTAGAAGGGATTGAACGTGATCGGACGGTCCTCCTCATAAGTGATGTAAATCCCGTCCTCTCCTTTGGTCCGTTCATGGATGAGCCGGCACAGCCCCTTGTAGCTGTTTCCCGTATCCACCAGTAGGATGTGCGCGCCCTGTTCATAGTAATTGCGCACGAGATGGTTGGTAAAGAATGACTTGCCGCTGCCGGAAGGCCCGAGGATGAATTTGTTGCGGTTGGTCGTGATGCCGCGCTTCATCGGTTCATCCGAAATGTCCACATGGAGGGGTTTCCCGCTCAGGCGGTCCGCCATCTTGATGCCGAAGGGAGATGGCGAGGAGGCATAGTTCGTTTCCCCGACAAAAAGGCATACGGCCTGTTCGATAAACGTATGGAAGGATTCCTCCGCAGGAAAATCACCCTCTCCTCCGGGGATGCCCGCCCAATAAAGGGTCGGCGCGTCCACGGTATTGTGACGGGGTTTGCAGCCCATTTGTGCCAGGGCCGATCCGGTGTCGTTCCGGATGTTCTTCAGCCTGTCCCTGTCTTCCGACCAGGCCATGACGTTGCAATGGCAACGCACGGGGATCAGCCCGAAGGAATGCGCCTCGTTCAGGTATTCCTCCACCCACTGCCGGTTGATTTCGTTGGCACGGCTGTAGCGTGAGAGGGAACGCATGTTCCTGGCCGCTTTCTCGAAATGGCGGAGGATTTCCGCCGGGTCATCTATAAACACGTATTGGTTATAAATGTGGTTATAGGGAAGCAGCAACCCGACGGGAGCGGCAAAGGAGAGGCGGCAATCGCTGCGGTCCGTGGAGTATTTCTCATAACGCCCGTCCGTCCGCACCGCTGCGGGCAGGTCGTCCGCGTCGGAAAGCGTATATACCGAGAGCCGCTTGTCGCCAATGCGTACTTCCCCGCCTCCAAGCCGGATATCCTCCAATGTGGCGGTTTGCTCCTGCGACAGGGAGAAATATTTCTCCACCAGTCCGGCCTCATGCCTTGTCCCCGCAATCTCGTCCGTGGTGAACCGTTCCAGGCGGACCAGCCCGGAATCGCCCATGATGCGTTCAAACTGCTCCACGGCTTCCAAGAACCGGAACACCCCTTCCTTGTCCCGGATTTCTTTCGGGAGGATATGCCCCCTGCAGAGGACGGAAAAGTTGCTCTGCTGGCGCATCCGCTCTTTCGTGGTCCGGGTAATAAACAGGTAGGAAAAATGGTTCAGGAACGGGCGTTCGTTGAAATGCAGCTCGAAACAGCGATCCAGGAATCCCGTTCCTTCCGTCCCTGCCTGCGCCTTGTACCTCTCCTCCAGGAACCAGTCCTGGCGGTGGACGATGGTGTGGCAGGGCAATACCTTGACCGCTTTCCCTCATGCCTCGTGCATGGCCTCGTAATCGGCGGAAGTCAGGGTGAAGACTTCCGGAAGGCTGACTTTGAACCCGACGGTCACGTCCGCGTCCTTCGAAAGGATGCACCCGTCCTCCACGGCAAGAAGGGGGAACTTACTTTCCAGGGTGGCCGCTTTCAGTATGTTTCGCATATTTTCTTCGTTTAAAGAGTGATGTGATACGTTTTCTGTTAATGATGTAATAAGGACGGTAGCCTGCCGCAGCCAGCTTCATCAGCCCGTGGGGGCCGTATTTCTTGTTCAGGCGGAACACGCCCAAGGCGATTCCCGAAGCCGACAGGAGGCAAAAAACGATGCAGAACCAGCGGTTCACGCCCGCCATATAGAAAATGACGAACAAGAGGAAGACGGCGAGCAGGCCGCCGGCAAAGATGTAGAGGTATTGCGAACGGAGGCCGCAAAACTCCACATCCCGCCCGATGCCTTTGTTGAGCTTGTATTCCATACGCCGCGGCACTACAAAAAGAATGACCTGAGCACGGTGGCCGCCACGATCAGGAACACGCAAGCCCCGAACCAACTGCCGGCGGTCTTGCCCGTATCGGGATCGCCGGACGAGAACTTGCTGTACACGCGGACAGCACCGATCAGGCCGCATAATGCGCCGCAGCAATAGATTAACTTCACTGCCGGGTCAAAATAGCTGGTCACCATCTGCGTGGCCTGGACCAATCCGGCTGATCCGTCTCCTTGCGCGAAGGCGGCGGCTGTCCACAACGCCATTCATGTCAAGATGAAGGTTGCTCTTGCCGGAATGCATTTCTTGAATAATGCCTTCAATACGCCCGATGTCTTTTTTGACCGGCGGGATGGTGAAAATAAATGTACTTTCGGATCTCTCATTGTTTTTAACCTATTATATGTTAGACTTTCTTTTTAAACCAGCCGCAGACAAGATGCCTGCGGCTGTCCTTGCAACCACTTTTTGTTGCCGGTATCAACCGGTATCGTGATAGCTTCCCATCGTGACCTCCTTTTTTAACTGCCGTTTATTACTTGTTTTCCGTCGTGCAGGATTGTTCCTGCGGATTGCCGGATCAACCGGTATCAAAATAACCTCTTGTCATCATTTTGTCTTTGGATAGTCCGTAACTTGTCTGCCGTTTCCCGTTTCTTCAATAGGAAGGGAAATCAGCCGGAATCCTGATAGCGTCTCATGCCTGCCTCCTTTTTTAATGGTCCGTAACTTGTTTTTCAAAACCGGAAGTCTCCTGCAGGATCATCCCGAATCATAATAACCTTTTTTCATTTCCTGTGTATTTGCCGTTATAGCCCTTTTCCCCTCTCGTACCGGATTGCAGGGCCGTTTCATCCGGAATCGTAATAGTCTGTCATTTTCGATTGCTCCTTTCCTTTTTTAATGTCGTTTAACCGTGTGTCCTTTGGACATCAGCTTGAATCAAAATACGCCATAAACTTCTCTTGTTAGGGGATAAACTCGGCGATGTCAAAATCCCGGACGATGCTTTCCCTGTCCTTTTTCACCAACAGGGTAGGTTCCTCCCCGCTATCGACATACAGCCGCATATACCGTTTCAATTTCTCGTCGCTGCCCAAGACGCTCGCCTGCAGGATACGCTCCATGTTCGTGCCGTCCAGACGCTTCAATGTCTGCCGGGCGTGGGATTGTTCCGCTTCCGATGACTGTCCGCCGTCCATGATTTTGGAAAGCAGGTCCATATCATCAAAGGACACGCCCTTGGGACGGTGCGGGTCAGGCCGTTCCACATAACCGGTAATCTCATAGCGTTCCGGTATATCTTCCGATTCCAGCCGCCCGAATGGATCGGGAATTCCAAGCTCCTCCTTTATTCCGAAAGCAGGGCTTCCGGTCGTTTCCGTTTGTGTTTCCCCGTTTTCCGTATCCGGGAATTGCCGCATCCGGTACAGGCTCTTTCCAAGGATGTCCCCATCGGGCTTGTCCGCTTCCGGTGCTTCTTGCAAGGGGGAAGCCGGGGATGTTTTCCGTTTCCCTCTCCATTCAAGCAGGCGGCCTGTATGGACGTACTTTTCGATACTCAGATAGGATGCGTAGAGGAACAGCAGGATAAATGCGCAGCCCATACCGTCTGTCATTGCCATATTTGTTTTTTTAATACGATTGTCGTTTATAGAATTCCTTTATTTTCTCAATCAGCCCGGCTTTCTCCCTGAAATGCTCTATGATGATCCGGCTGGCTACGCCCGCTATCGTGAAATCCTTGCGACGGACAATCCAGACCAAATCGGAAAGCAACCTGTACGCTTCCTTGTCGATATGCAGGGGGTTACGTCCGGAGGAAGAGAAATCATTCAGGTGTGAGCTGATATACTCTTCGATGTCCTGTTCCGCAGACATTCCCCTGATATCCGGCGGAAGGGCCTCCTCCTTATGGACGGGAATGGCCTTGGACGAACTGGAGCTGTATATCCCTTGCGCGCCTAAGGCGGCTACTTTTTCAAGGATGGCCTTCTCATCAATCTGCCGGGGATCGATCTTCTTTCTTCCGGAACCTTCCATATTATGAAACCTGTGAAGGTGAACACTTCTCCAGACCTGTGATGGCGCATATCTCGTCCACCAGTTCCGTAAGCCCCGATCCTTTTATCTGGCGGTTGTCCGCCGGAAACAGGGTAGACCGGAAGACGCTGCCCTGCCGGGCGCTCAGTTCCTTGTTGTAGCGTTTGGTGTCTGGGATGCGCGTCTGCAGCAGGTGCAGTTTCGAGGCCTGCATGACCTTGTTCCATGACTCATAGGTCTCCTTGCGCTCGCGCTTGTCTATCATGTTCCAAAAGAGATGGATCCCTTTCAGGTCGCAATTCCGGCGGGCAACCAGTTCCTCCTCGACCACGGCGGCAAACTGCAGGGAACTCTGCATCACGATGTTGTCCGCTTTTAAGGGAATGAAGATGTGGTGCATGGAGGCCACGGTCTGAATCACGCCCATGCTGCGGAGCGTGCCGGGCAGGTCGAACAGCACAATGTCGAATTCCATGCCCCGTTCTTCCGTGTAGCGGTAGAAATCAGCCATTGCATTTTCAGGGTCGCTCTCAATGATCGGGTAGGCAAGTTTCCGGATCTGTTCATGCTGGCGGTAAAGGGCCACTTTCAGGATATCGTTCTCTCCGATGCGTTCCATGTCACGGCCTCTCATCTGGGTGATGCTGTGCTGGGGAGCGTCGCAGTCCACTACAGCCACATCGTATCCCCGCTGATAATGCAGGATACCGGCTGCAAGTACGGTAAAGGCCGTTTTGCCGACCCCTCCTTTCTGGCTGGCGAATGCGATAAATAAAGGTTCTTTGCTCATCGTTCTTTTATTTTGATGGTTACTCTGTGACGGGCTTTCCCGTCGTTTGATGCCACAAAGGAATAAAGAAGCCTTATACGCTCAAATACCCTGTCATGCATTGTCATGGATTGTCGGTTTTTGTCATGGCAAGGAAGGCGGTGAAAGGAAAAAAGACTTTGGGAAGGGGGTCGGGATTCACGCCTCCCATGAAAAAACGGATGTGGCGGAAACATTCCGGTGAAAAGAAAAAATCCCTGTCGGGAAACAAAACCAGCAGGGATCGCAATAATAAAGGAACGGGCTTCAATCAACCCTTGATATAACCGTACTTTTCCAAGTCGGCCATGAAATGTTCGGGCGTGTCGGTTCTCACCGTCACCCCATGCAGTTCGTCATACCGCTTGGAGAAATTCACCATGTACTCCTCGTCGGTGCAGTCATGGTCGAACCAGCTGCCCTCGCGGAGTAGGCGTACAAATTCCGAAGCGTCGGAAGCGGCAATCCTGCCGCCATCCGACAAAAGATACATATGCTTGCTCATGCCGATAATTTTTTAGTTCTTAACTTATAATAGAGTTTCTGTTCACTGTCCAGGAAAGGGATATTCTGAAGCGCGGTGGCTGCAGGCACTTGCCCCCTCGTGGCAAAGGTAACCAATTTGTGGAGAAACAATACCCAATTGCGCATTTTTGTGAAATTGGTCGTCCCCGAATGCTGGCGGAACTCAACCGTCTTGTGCCGTGAATAGGCTTCGAGGTTCACCTTGTGGTAACGGTTGCCGATTCTGCTTTTCAGTTCGTCCACCGTCCTGGCCGAGCGTATCATCTCGTCTGATACATGCCCCAATCCCCGGCAATAGCGGTTATCCCTGCGGGATGCCGGCATAAACCTGTCGATGACCGGTTCCAGATGTTTGTAGCTCAGGGCCAGGTTACGCCAGGTATCTATGCTGAAACCTGCGGCATCGATATGCACGTGAAGCCCGCAGCTTTCGTTCACTTTCACGTCGCACAGGTCAAGCACCCAGCAGACCTTCTCCAGTTCCCGTAACCCGGTTTCACCGACCAGAATCGGGCTGACCAGCTCGAACGTGTTGTCACCGTTCAGGCTGCTGTCCGTCACGAGCTTCCAATGCGGACGGGTGGTATGGTTGTAGCCTTCCACCGCAACCTCAATCCCTGCTTCCCTGAGTTCGCGTGCGAGCCGTTCACGAGAACAGTTGTATGCCTCGATCTCAATGCCGAACTTGCGGTTGAAAGTATAATCCAATGTGGCTGTCACCGGACGGACATTCAGACCGCCTTCCTGTTCCCTCATCCGGCGCAAGGCGTTCACTACAAAGCCGTAATTGCCGTTGGTCACCATTCTCGCGATTTCCGCACGGGGAACCCCTAAAAGGAACAGCTGCCGGATCTTGCTTGTCTTCGTTGTCTCTTGGGCTAAAATGCTTCTAATTTGCTCGTTCATAATTTGTTACCTCCTTTATTATTATACCTCTAAGATAGTGCTTTTATAGGATATGTCATAATTATATGAGCCTTATTATCATTGGTTTAGCTTAGTTTCACTTAGACTAAGAGTCCTTATTTTTAATGTACGGATCTTACCTGCGGAAGTCCAAAAAACGGAAGCAGAGCCATATAGCGTTATAGGAGTATCAGACTATATCCATATAACAATACCGCCATATATGGATATGGTTCGTTCAGCATATAGCCATAGCTGCATACAGTAAAATAACGGTATGGCAAGATAAGCATATAGTCAATAACCGATATAGGATTATAGCGACATCACAATATAGCCGTATAATGATATATGGAGATACCCGACAAATTTGAAGCGAACTACCCCTTTTATACCGGAACAGCAAGCCTGTATCGGAGTAAATATATGGATATATGCCGATAGGAATATATGGATATAGCGCATTACGGGAGAGGAAATCCCCAAAGGAATACCGGAATATGAACGGTTTTCACGGAAGAAACGGTCGGTTACCGATGGAAAACCTGATTATAGCGATATATGGATATAGCAGGATACTTCAAATCGTGGTCCGCTCCTGCGGACAGCAAGTTGTGTTTTCGTTAAACGAAAACCAAACGGTTTAACGGCTACCGCCGCCAAACCGTTTACCCCCAAGATATGCTCCGAAGTCGCATATCTGTATCAGGTATCAAGAAAGGATCAGACAGGTTGAATAAACCGGAAAAGTGAACAGTTTTCCGATATTTAAGTCAGAAATCATATATGAAATATTGAATGACACTTGTATTTTTGCAAAATAACAGTACCCCCGTGGCTGCTTATCCGAAAACATTTTCTATCTTTGTCAAGTCGTGCAAGCGACTGACATATATAATTGAAAGTGTTTCGCTAACACCTTGTATTAGAAATCTGGTAAATTTCAAATGGAAGCAGGGCAAAGCAGCAACACTCATTACGTGTATCTGTATGTAAACGACATACGATATGGGTGTGGGGTACTGTTTTCATTTATTTGCTTCCAGGTTTTACCAGAACCTCTAATACAAATAAGTAAACCGGCTCCACACTTTCTTGTTAAATAGTGCGGCATTCAAGTCCGGTGGCGAAAATGGGGTCAGTTCGAAATGTTGATTTTCAATAATGGAATCCATGTGTGTTGAATAATTGACGGATAATTGGTCATGAATGAATAGAAATCCGTAAAATTTATCAGCATTCATAATTTCCATAGGTAGGATTTTGCTATTTTTACGCAGAAAAACTGGATAAGATTATGAAAAATGTAATTGCTATAATAAAAAACGCTTGGGGTGACAGTCCGCCACCGAAAGTCAAAACCGGCTTTATTCCCAATCCCTGTGATTGGGAGAAAAAAAATTATCTGACGAACCCCGGTTCTTACTACCGGCAAAAGGCATCGGTCGGATTTATAGCCATGAAAGGATGGCTTTTCACTATTTTGCGTTTGCCGAGCTGTTCCTTTGCTAACCAAGCGTTTTCTTACTTTCTTTTTCCATTCTCTATCCTGAATAATCAGATTCTCGCAATATATAAATTATACAATCACTTTTGGAATGATATAAAGGTGTCTTATCCTGTAAAAACTGCTATGAAAAAAACGACATTCATAGCTTTGTTTGCAGGTATAGTATTGTCAGCCGGAGCTCAGAATACGAACCGGATAACCGAAGAGGAGCCTGATATAAAGGTGACAAAGGATACGGTATGGAATATGGCGACTGAAAAGAAAGCGGCACCCAAGGTACAATTCCCACAACCGGGAGACAAAATTGATGTACTGGATCCTATCGTGTACAGTTTATGCTATACCACCGCCTATGATAGGCTCGCCCGAAAATCCGTCAAGGTGAAAACTTACAGGAAAGAGTACGCCCCGTATATCCACGCCGGCTATGACTTTGGCGTAAAGCATTGGAAAGAAATCGTTCTAAAAGACTATTCCTCGCTCTGGAAACAATTGCGGGGCATTGCAGAGAGTACCGGAATGGAAAGGATCTGCTTCCGCAACGGAGTCCTTATGGGAGCATACTCAACAAATCCCAATCCGGAATTGGATTATATCGACGCTGCTATTTCCGCTGTACTGAAACAGGTAAGAAAGCATATCGCTTCAGAAAACGAGATGGCACGGCAATATTACACCTTGTCCGACAAATGGTTTTCTTTTTTCAATAAAGAAAAAGAACGCTATTACGACATTGCAATGCACAACAGACCTTATTTTCTGTGCCAAGAGCATGCCGACGATGCCCTTATTCTTCCAGAGTGGATAGATACCGCCACAGCAAGCAATGACCTCACCCAATCGGAAGCCCTGGCTTCGGCAATTGCAAAATTTGATTCTCCTGCCGCTCCGGACGGCATCCGCAGGCTGAAAGACAACATAAAGCTTACACCCGACGAACGGAATGCCTTGCTGGCACCTAACGATATGATTTCGTATGCCGTAGGCGTAGCACAAGCTGGCTGGATCATGGAATATAAATGGTTTATAGGAGAAGCCCACAGAGAGGAGTTTGATGCAATGCTCCTTTCCCCGGGAAACCGCCCTGCCATCATGGCCGCTTTTGGAGACGGACTGAGGAGTGCCATGGATATAACGGAACGTTTCAAAAATGCGATTCTGTGTCAGGACTGCGACTCGATATATCTTATGAACAAAGCCATCAAAGCAGAATTGAACAAAGCATACAGACAAAACGTAGTTTATGGTTATGTCTTTATGAACGGAATGGATGCCGTTGAAATATACAGGGCCGGTGCCGAGTGGGATATTCCTGAAAAACAAACGGCCAGCGGATTGCGGCTTGATAAGGACCGGGTGCTTGAAGGTTTCAGGGATTATCTGGAGGGACATTTGAAAATGGGTGTCGAATATGCCCGGACACTGACCAAGGGGCGCAATGCCATTGACTGGCATTTATATGAAAAAGATACGGAGACAATAGACTTGTCCGAAAACGGATTCCAGCCTGCCATTCCGCTTAATATAGAAACTGGCTCTCAAAGTGAATTAAGTGCAGAACTGTCGCAGATGCTTACACTCCCGCAAGAAGTTGCCGGGCAGAACATTACGGGCAAGGTAATGGCTACGGTGGTAATTGAGGCCGATGGTGCTGTCAGCAAAGTGGAAATTACAAGTTCGCCGCATCCGGCTTTGAGCGAAACAGTAACGGATTGTATCTACCGCATGAGGTTCATGCCGGCAAAATACTGTGGAGAATGCGTTGCATCCGTTGCAGTTATTCCGGTATCATTTTGATTATAAATATAATATCACCATTCATCATGAGAAGATTATTATCAACCGTCCTGCTTGCAAGCTTCGTATTGGGAGCGTGGGCACAAAACAAGACGAAGATGACAGAAGAAGAGAAAAAAGAGGCCATGGAGCAACTTGAAGTGCTCTATCAGTTCGAGACCGGAACGGCATTCGGCGAATTTGATTCATTGACAGAAAACCAAGAGTTCAAACAGAATATGCTCCCTTGGGAAAAATGGGCGGACAAATTCAAGCACAAGAGCTTTAAAAACGGCCTGTCAAGACTGTTCATGTGCTTTGACAAGGCATTCATAGAGCCGAACAAGGATTCTCCTATCTTTTTCAACCTCATGCTAAGGGGCAAAGAAGAAGATGTATCTTCATATTTCGGCGTTCGGCAAGGATCCGGCCTGTGGGAAAAGTATTATCACGAGGATGAGAACGGGAACTTCACGGGGTTCTGCAAAGAACTTTTCTTCGACCTGGAGACTGATTTGCAGCTTCATTTGACTGACAAGCAGGGTAAACCAGTCTATATACACCCGGAAGAAGACATCTATTTGCTTGAGGGCGGCGACTATGCCCAGAACAAAGACATGTTGAATATATGGTTCGGATTACAGATACCACTAACTGTTCCTTATCAGGAAATTGCAGGCGGACACATCTCCTTGTCTTTCTATATGCCGCAGGAATATGACCGCATCACAGTACCCATAAAGAATCTTGGAGACAAACCGGTACAGGTGACTTGGGGCAGCAAGACTTTTTCCATAGAAAAGGTTGACAGCAACGGCTTCATCATTTCCGCAGACGCAGAGACTCTCGACAAACTGAAAAGCATGAAGCGCCTTTATCGCAGGAACGGGAACTGGTACGAGCCGTCCTCCTCAACAGCCACAACAGGAGATTTGGACAAGATTCTGAAAAATAGTACAGGGAAAATCACGTTTGAAGAGTGGTTGAAAGAAAAAGGCATCGACCCTAACAACCTGGAAGAGACCTTGAAACACTTTATGGAAGATGAAGCCTCAGAGGAAGATGACGGTACAGACAATGCCGGAGTGATGGGAAAACACTACAGGACTGCCTTGCAGGGGGATAGTTTGTTGCTCTACATGCCGGTCGAAAAGAGACGGAAAATTGCCGAGATAACCGTATTTGCCCCATCGGAAGGCGAAGCATCCCGGTTAATAATCAACCGCGAGCGATGCAACGAACTTATCGAATGGTTGTGCACAGGAAAATCACCGGACAATAAAAAGCAGACCGAACCGGAAGAGATGGAGGAAGTGGATTATTTCAGTCCTGATTTCCAGCCAGCCAAGCCTATCAACCCACAGACAGGAATGCCGGACGAATGGAACACGGTCTTGGCACGATTCCTCAGGAAGCCGGAAGAGGCAGTCGAGCAAGGAATTACAGGAAGAATGACGGCGGAAATAACCATCGGAACTGACGGCGTTGCCAGCAACGTAAAAATAAACGGAGACCCTCACCCGTTATTGGAAAAAGCGGTCTGCGACTGCCTCTACGGCATAAAGTATGTCCCGGCAAAATGGAAGGGAAAAGCGATCTCCTTTGTCGCTACTCTCCCCGTCATTTTTAACTGACCGAGCCTATGGAAGGATATATTCTGGTTGTATTGCAGGTTTTACTTTCCGGACTGATTGTCTGGAGAAGGAGGCAACAGAACCACGGAAAGACAGGATGCTTCCCGGTATTCATGACAGTTGCTGTGTTGAGAAAAAATCTTCTTCACCGGCACTGGAAGCTGCCGCTATAGATGCTGTAAAGAAGTTGCCGATATTGCTTCCTGCTACACAGAACAATAAACCGATCTCATTCCAAATGGTATTACCTGTCAGGTTCGAGAAAAGATAAATTGATATATGGACAAGGATTTTTCAATATGCAAGTATCTCCTGTCGAAGACAGAAAATGACGAACAGATGGAAGCCCGTCTGAGGATGCTTTGTGTGGCAATGGCGAAAGATATACCGGAAGAGAAACGCAAACGACGCATCCGTCCGTTTTTCACGGACACGGAGTTCATGAACAGAATTGCGGGATGGATGAACGAACTGCCGGAAGCCATCACCTGCGTACAACGTGAATTTGCGGACTGGCTGGAACTCTTCATGATGTCGGCAGAAGCGGAATCCACACGTTATGTAATCCGACTACAGGCATGGTATATTCATTTCTGTTGCGTGGAAGAACTGCTGACAATGTGCAGACTGTTACAGCGACTCCAGCTTGAGCATCTGGACCCTGTACGGAACCGGATGATTCATTACTTCCGCGAGGCACGGCAACTGTGCGGAATGCCTTCCCTCTCCCGTCCGGCAGAGGGAATCGAAGTTTCGATACGTCTGCTGGATGCCACCTATGACCGTATAACCCGAAATATCGTGCTTCAGGCTGAAGAACTGCTGGGTATCCATACAGACCATTCCTTTGTGGAGAAAGTATTGGAATGCTATACCAAAGCGAGAAACACCGAAGATCTGGCGGAACTGTGTGACGCAAGCAGCATTGTCACCTTCCGGCGGACATTTCTTAGACTGTTCAACTGTCCTGTTGCCCAGTGGCTCCGGCAGAAACGGGCCGAACAGGTGCTGAAACTGTTAAGGACTACACATCTTCCCTTACAGGAAATCGCCGAGCAATGCGGGTTTGCAAACCAGTCTTACCTGTCTGATTTCTGCAAGCGGAATCTCGGTGATACACCAGTAAATATCCGGAGAAACAAAATTGAAATGAAACAATAAAAATAGACTTGAATATGAAATCAATGATTCTTGCCCTGCTTGTTACAATGTTAAGTTTCAACGGCTATGCACAGACTAAAACGGGAAGGGATATGGAACAGGAAATAAAGAAAATGGAAGAACTGATACAGGAGGAATTAGGAATGGTAAAGACCTACTCGGAGAAACCAGCCTACTATCTGCAAGTAAACAAAACAGGATGCAGACTGCTTGTCAGGGTAAATGACATTCCAATGGGATACCATTTTGTAGAGGATGAAGGTGAGTCTATACTATATCCTATCAATGATTTACTTTTTGGAAGCTGTAAACATACCGTAAGTATACAGGTTTATCCTCGAATGGGAGAAACAGAAATTACTAAAGATGCCAGTGTAAATATTAAGGTTGTGCATTATAAAGAAAAACTGGTTGGTATGCCTGAAACATTGGTAGAATTAGATACTCCAACAGACATTGGGATGAAAAAAATCCCATTGTACACTGATTCTATAAGTTTCAATGCTACGCTTCCTTTTGATCATAAAAAGATACTTGCCGAAGCAACAGATTTGCGGACAATACCCAATTTGGAAGAAAAAGTTCTTGCCCATTACAATATGGTGCGTCAAATGATGATTGATGGAAATTATTATGAGTATAATAAAATGCGCCTTGCCAGTACATGGGTTTTGACAGAAATGAATTACTTGGGAAAAGAGGCTTTGGAGAAAACATATATTGATTCAGACGATTTATTCCGTTTTTTATGCAATCCTATAGATTGGATTGCAGCACCAATACAAAATTATGAGATGGTCGTTTGTGGAAATGGAAAATTAGTTTATCTAAGAAGAAAACTTGAACTCGATGATGTTTTACGGGTTGGTTTCTATGATACAGAGGAGGAGAAAAGGCTATCACCTGAAAAGCGTACTGTTACAGCATCAAAGTTCATCCTCCTTTATATGCCACAAGGCAGTGATGAATTAGTGGAGTTGTATTAGAGAGAAATATCAAGAAATGCAGTGAATACAGAACTATCAATCAAATCAGTATGAAACTAAAAACATTTATCATCATGGGACTATTAAGTATGTTTGGTTTGGGTAACTGTAATGCCCAGCAAAAAGATAATGCCACGAAAAGAGAGTTGCATTATACCATGAACGAAAGTGCTCCGAAGAACTACTACCTGCTCACGATGTCGAGTAACGGATGTAATTTCAGAGTTATTGTAAACGATATTCCTGTATATGGTTTCTGGGATAGTGGAACATATTCCGGTTCGTATCCCATAAACCATTTCATCCAGAAGAGCGGGACACAAAGGCTGAAAGTAGAAATTTACCCGGCTTATCGACATGAAGATTTAGGGATAAACAGTGAAGAACCGCTCTATCTGGAAATAAAGAAACGCTTGGACGGTCAGACGCTGGACGATTATGTGGCGGTACTGACAAACCCAATCCCCAAAGTCAAGAAAGGAATACCGTATTATGAATACGAATGTACATTTGAAGCAGAAGTACCTTACGAAATAACCGAGCTTGACGAACTGGTAGATTTGTCGCAGGAACCGGACATCGAACAGCAGGTGGTCGCCAAATACAATGAGCTGAAGGATATGTACGAGAAAAAGAGGTTTTCGGCTTTCCAAAAAGAGTTTGATACAAGAAATAAAAGAATTTGGGTTACAAATTACATTCCAGTCAATAAGGGAGAAAAAGATGACAATGAAGACATAGAGAGAATGAAGAAATCTTACAAACATGTCGCCCCCATACAAAATTATGAAATGAGATTCTTTGGTGACAAAAAGCTGGTAATGCTTTTCAGCAAAGAGGATTGCACTTATGCTTTCAGATTGTATGATGGAGGCAGGACAATGTGGGCTATTCCATTTTTCTTAGGAATGCGTAAAGGCAGTGATAAATTGGAAGTCGTTTTTTAACACGTTATGTATTGGGACGATTTCAAGAAATAAGCTTCACTAAATGTCTGGTATTATGAAATGGATTATGCTATCGTTTATGTGTGTATTGTTGTTGTTCTGTCAGGGAAAGACTTCATCTGGGACGGACGGCGACAGGCAGGTATCTGTGCCTGATACTGTGCTGGCTTATAAGTATAAGGAATCGGGAAAGGAAAAATCAGCTAACGGTGACCAACAAGGGGCAATAGATGATTATACAAAAGCAATATGTTTTAATCCTAATTATGATACAGCTTATCATAATAGGGGCGTGATTAAAGCTGCTATTGGAGATTATAATGGTGCAATTTCTGATTACAATAAAGCCATTGAAATCAATCCACAATTAAAATTTTCGTTCTTTTCTCGCGGAAATGCAAAAGTTAAACTGAAAGATAACATAGGAGCTATGTATGATTTTTCCAAAGCTATAGAGCTTGATTCCAATTACATCAATCCATATATCAACCGTGGTGTTCTTAAATCTAAAATGGGTGATTATAATGGCGAACTCTCTGATTATCGTATAGCCATAAAAAAATGTGAGCCCAATGCAAACTTATATAATAACTTAGGTCGTACCTTATACGATTTGGAGCGTTTCAGAGAATCGGCTGAAGCCTATGGCGAAGGAATAAAGCATTTTCCAAAGGACTACAGGTTGTATTACGGTCGTGGGCTTGCCCGCCAACGGACAGGAGACAAACATGGAGCCTGCGAGGACTGGATGAAAAGCAGCGAATTGGGATGTGTACAGGCAAACATCCTGCTGCCTCTGTGTGATGAATATATGAAGGAAAGAACAGATTCCCTGAAAAGACAAAATGAGGGGAAAGAGCAATCAGAGTAATAACGTCTTGCACAAAAGTGGAAATTGGGAAATCTTAATCTGAACGATATGATGGCATCAAAGAAGTTGCTTGTTTTCATTCCTTTCGTGTTCCTCTACATGGTTTGGATGGATAAGGGAGTTGCGGTCGTCGACCCCTGTTCCGCCACACCCGGATATGAGTATGCCGAAGGGCTGGCAGCACTCGTGTCGTTCCCCTTCGCAGCCGGAGCACTGCTTCATGGGTGTCTGCGTGGATGCGCCGTTCCGAAATCGGCAAAGAGACTGGCGGTAGGTCTGCTGCCTACGGTCTTGCTGGGAATATCGTGCTTCGGCGTAACTTGTTTTCTATATCGCATCGAAGCTGCGTTACGAAATACCAAGGTATGGAGTTTGATTTACGATGTGGACTGCCATCACGACGCCGAACCCAAAATGGTTTTCTGGTTTTCTGCGATTTCCATCGTATTTTATCTATTCCTGCTCTTGTGTTTTGCCGCCTTGCGTGCCTGTATCGGTCACAAGGGTAAATTAACATAATAACAACCGTATGAAACAGAACAGATACAGCGGCAGGAAACAGCGGAAACAACTTATTGTAAAACATATTTTTAAACAGTTATGGAAACAGACAGACCCTCCACAGCCAGAATTATAGCCGGAAGCTTAGTTCTACTATGTATATTTCCGATATTTGGAATCTGTGTTTACGGAATGTATTATCTTATGGAACTTTACCCTGCTCGAAAATTCTCGATTTTTGAACACTTCTGGGGAAAACTATTAATAATATTTATATCCGGAATTATATTTCTAATATCCATAGGAATACTTGTATCATTAGTATTAGTTGCAGTGAAAATATGGATGGGAAAGAGTAGAATGATGAAACATGTCATATACCCTTTTCCAACGGTATTGACAACCGAACTTGCTGATGCAATGAAGGTGGAAAGAGCAGATGATGAGTTTTTCATCTTTAACCGTCATTCACTAATTCGAGGTACTTTAATAGTAACCGGAGGAATCCTTTCATGCGTTGGAATCATCACAATCGGTGTGGAAATGAACGATCCATTCAGTGAAGTTTACTGGCCTCCATTCAGTGGAGGAATTTTGGCATCTTTTCTTCTTCTTCTGAACGGACTGATGACTTCTTCCCGACGCTTTGTATTGGACAGAATGAACGGTACTGTAACTTTTCCGCGCCATTTGTTTTTTCCGAGCTGCACAATACCTTTTTCAAAAGTTGTGCCCGGATATTCAAACGGAAACTTATGTTTTGCACATCCTCGAAGTGGAATAGTCATTCCTGTTCTTGGGGCATATGATTCCGGTTGGTGGTCGTTCTATGTACTCTATATGGACAAGAACCGCCCGCTGCCACAAGGTGATGTTTTCGACCCCTACCGCGAGAAGGACTTCCTGCGCAGAAAGGCGGCAGGTTTCCCAAAACCGATATATCCCAATACCATCCTCGTTACTGACGCATATATGGGATATATATACGGTACGGATGAGTTCAAGCAAAGGCTCTCCAAGATAAAACACAGGATAGTGCATTATCACGACAGAGTATCATGGTATTGTCAGGAGCATGGAATTGAAATACCAAACGACAACGATTTAGTATTAATCGGTCTTTGGAAAAAACAGTTTGTGTTCAAACTCTTCGCTCCGGAAAACGTAGAATACATCGTAATCCCGGACGATACGGTATTGACCGACTGTTTTCTATGCGACAGTGAAACGGATGAAGTAAAATACATCAAGTGAATTAATGAAATGATAAAAGCCGATTCATTAATACTGATATATTTTGACTCTGTATGATGAATATATGAAGAAAGATGTAGAATGAAAACAGAAAGAGATATGGAACCAAAAACAGACAGTAACAGACCCTCTACAATCAGAATTATAGCCGGAATCTTAGTTCTATTATGCACATTTCCAATATTCGTGTACGGCAACTTTGGTATTCATGACCTTATGCAGTTTCCTTATGAAAAAATGAGTTTTTTTGAGCATATATGGGGTAAGCTGTTAGTTATATTAGTATCAGGAACAATCTACCTGACACTATTAGGAGTCATGACTATATTCTTATTAATAGCATTGAAAATATGGAGTGGGAAAAGAGAAAAGCCGGGACATATCATATACCCGTTCCCAGCCGTATTGACAACTGAAATTGCCGATTTCTACAAGGTGGAAAGGGCAGATGACCAATTTCTTATTTTCACTACACCTTCTCAAATACGCGGATTTCTGATAGGTATCGGAGCAGCTATTTTATGCATTGGAATATTTTGCTTCTGCAAAGAAATAGACAACCCATACAGTGAAATTTATTGGCCTGTTTCAAGTGCAACATTTATTTTAGCTCCATTTATTCTGCTGGTCAGCCAAGTATTTGCACATAAGCGTAGGTTTGTACTGGACAGGATGAACGGTACTGTAACATTTCCACGCCATCTGTTCTTTCCTCGTTGTACTGTTCCTTTCTCGAAGGTCATTCCGGGATATTCAAAAGGTACTATGAACCTTGCATTTAGGTTTTGTTTTTTACATCCGCGAACTAAAGCAGCCATACCTGTTCTTGCAGAATATGATTCCGATTGGTGGCCATTCTATGTACTCTATATGGACAAGAACCGCCCGCTGCCGCAAGGCGAAGTGTTCGACCCCTACCGCGAGAAGGACTTCCTGCGTAGAAAGGCGGCAGGTTTCCCAAAACCGATATATCCCAATACCATCCTCGTTACTGACGCATATATGGGATATATATACGGTACGGATGAGTTCAAGCAAAGGCTCTCCAAGATAAAACACAGGATAGTGCATTATCACGACAGAGTATCATGGTATTGTCAGGAGCATGGAATTGAAATACCAAACGACAACGATTTAGTATTAATCGGTCTTTGGAAAAAACAGTTTGTGTTCAAACTCTTCGCTCCGGAAAACGTAGAATACATCGTAATCCCGGACGATACGGTATTGACCGACTGTTTCCTATGCGACAGTGAAACGGATGAAGTAAAATATATTAAATAACAAAAAGAATAACGGAATATGAAATTAAATAAAATAGCCCTTGCAAAACTTGCGAAAGGGTATATGGTAAACAATGAAGGTAAAGTATATGAAAGTCTAAGTGATGGGAGTCGTAGAGAAGTGTACGATTGTAGTTACTATACGACTGATGGAAAAATTATCTATGTTAAACAAGGTAGGAACTGGACTACAAGAACTGGAGATGGAAAGATTTTATCAACAGAAGGAATAAATCAATATGAGCATTTTGCGAACAACGGTGCACGAGTCACAATTTTGAATTTGCTCTCTAAAAGTATAGGATATTGGGATATCTTTTCTTCTGTAACAAATATGAATGCAAGCGATAATTCGAAACCATTATCTGTTTCTTTACCAGGTGTAACAGGCAGCTGTGGAATGGCTATATCTCTGTTAGTGGAGTTGGGTGGTCTTATAGCAGAAGATATGTATTGTAAGGGAGAAGAAGTAGAAGCAGACTATATGTATTTTGAGTTGGAGAAAGTTAAAAATAAAGGAATAGATGCGGTTAAACAAACTATTAGACAATTTAGTAATAGTAAAAACTCAAAATTGCGTTTTGATATAATTTATGTATCTCCTCAAATAGCAGATGATATTATTAAAGGTAAATACAAACATTTTGAAGATTTAAGAAGGGCTTCAAACGAAAGTGATGATGAAAGTATTGCTGTTTTATATGAAACATTTGAAAGTAAAAATGGAAAAACTTATCTAATCAACAGCTTTTATATAAACCAACAAAATGATTATTGAAGCATCAATGATGCAAATTTTATTTGATATATTACTAAAAAGTATTTAATATGAAGTCTATTGTATTTATTTTTATTATTGTTTTTATTATAGGATGTGGCTCTAATGAAAATCTCGTTTCTGTAAGACAAACTCAAAACGATAGTCCTGTTATATTGAGGATAAGGAAAGATAGAACCTCTATTCATAGTTTATTATATCCTATAGCATTTGAATTTAAGAAAAATGGTAATAGAGAGATTTATTATTTCGAAAACTCTTATTTTGCCAAAAATGAAAATATATGTCCTGGAACAGCGGGATGCTATCTACGGGTGGGTGATAAAGATAAATATCTGACTTGTTCTTATAAAAAGTTTGACGGAAAAATAAAATATGTTGTTGACGAAAATGATACAATAAAAGAATTTATGTCTGTATATTACAAAAAAATGATCAATGAAAATAATGACACTATTCATGTTTCTTTAAAAGAATTCAATAACCATTTTAAATATATTATTGATAATTTCTTCGAGGGAGATTCTATCTATTTGCATTTTCATGATCATAAAAGATGGATTGATGTTCCTTTGAGAGTTTCTTTCAATTGATAGCCCATGCAACTTATGGTCGTGGGCTTGCCCGCCAACGGACAGGAGACAAACGTGGAGCCTGCGAGGACTGGATGAAAAGCAGCGAATTGGGATGTGTACAGGCAAACATCCTGCTGCCTCTGTGTGATGAATATATGAAGGAAAGAACAGATTCCCTGAAAAGACAAAATGAGGGGAAAGAGCAATCAGAGTAATAACGTCTTGCACAAAAGTGGAAATTGGGAAATCTTAATCTGAACGATATGATGGCATCAAAGAAGTTGCTTGTTTTCATTCCTTTCGTGTTCCTCTACATGGTTTGGATGGATAAGGGAGTTGCGGTCGTCGACCCCTGTTCCGCCACACCCGGATATGAGTATGCCGAAGGGCTGGCAGCACTCGTGTCGTTCCCCTTCGCAGCCGGAGCACTGCTTCATGGGTACCTGCGTGGATGCGCCGTTCCGAAATCGGCAAAGAGACTGGCGGTAGGTCTGTTGCCTACGGTCTTGCTGGGAATATCGTGCTTCAGCGTAACTTGTTTTCTATATCGCATCGAAGCTGCGTTACGAAATACCAAGATGTGAAGTTTGATTTACGATGTGGACTGCCATCACGACGCCGAACCCAAAATGATTTTCTGGTTTTCTGCGATTTCCATCGTATTTTATCTACTCCTGCTCTTGTGTCTTGCCGCCTTGCGTGCCTGTATCGGTCACAAGGGTAAATTAGCATAATAAGTCAATCGTATGAAACAGAACAGATACAGCGGCAGGAAGCGGCGGAAACAACTTATTGTAAAACATATTTTTAAACAGTTATGGAAACAAAAACAGATAGTAACCGACCATCTACCATCAGAATTATAGCCGGAAGTTTAGTTCTATTATGTCATTGATAATCAGATGCTGTTTGAAGCCGTAAAACCATCCCATGGAACATTTACCCCGCTCGGTAAGGCCCTTAAAAGTCTTGTGGATCAATATGCGTTGGTTCCGACATACACGCAGCGGTGTGGAATCCACGAAACTGATGCCGGTACAGGTACCTAACAGGACCTCCTTGATGAAAATGGCCAGTTGCAAAAGGACTTCCTTTTCCAGTTCCACAAAACGGTTATAGGACACACGCTTGGGAAAGAGGTGCGTCAAATGCCTACAGACATATTCCTTGTAATAATGTTTGAAACACCTGAAACCTCCAGAGTGAAACAGGATCAGGATGACCATGATTTCCGCATCGCTCATCCGATTGGGTTTGTTCCGATGCTTTTGATTCTTTTCTTCAACCATATATTTTTCCTGTACTTTGGCAAATTCCTTGCAAAAGTCATCCGCCATACAATAAATCTCCGTAACTTTAGCCTCTGAGAACATAGTGGTAATCGATTAAATGTTATAATTCGTCACTATAAATTTAATGCTTTTATCGCTATGTTCTTATTTTTCAAACAAATAAATTTAATCTTTATATCGAACTCACGTTATATTAAATGAATTAATGAAACGATAAAAGTAGATTCATTAATACTGATATATTTTGAAAATTTCTCAGAAAATAAAAACGAACTAAAACAGACACAATCATGAAATCCGAAAATAATAAAAACAGGCAACATCGCAAGAATATAATAGGAGATGCCGAGTGTCAGGAATCCGAAATAAGAAAAGGAAAATGGTATGCAAGGAAATACTGGATAATGACATTTGGCATGTGTATCATTTTCTTTCTTTTCATACTTTCAATTATATTACTGAATATAAACAATGGTAAAGTCACATTTGTAAATACAACACTTGAATTGATAGCCATTAACGGAGGATTCTGCCTAATTAAATATATAATCATAAAAATGGATTGGCACAGATATCCTAAAATTCCCTTAGAACACAATGCCATACTGAAAAATGTCACTTTACCAGATTATTGGAAAGACTCTACAGGGAAAAAGTTCAAATTTAGTAAGATTGATGACCAGAAAATCATAATTGACAATGACCATATATTCATGAGAGTATTTTCGTTCATAATCTTTCTATGTATATTTTTATTTTTTGTTTATTATGCAGATTTCACTCTTTCAAATATTGTAACTAAAGATTATTTAGATGCATTATTTTGTCTTGAAGCGGAAGTCATTGCAATAGTCGGTGGAATAAGTACTATTCTAATGCCATGGAAGAGGATTATTATTGACCGTACTTCCAAAACCATCACTTTACCCGGACGATTATATCAAAAGAGGGAAACATTACCATATGACAAATTTGCAATAACTCTTGATACTAACGAATATGCAAAGTCTTTAAACGGTAATGGTGAAGAAGTAGTAGCAATAACCAACCTAAATCAGTCTTCGTGTAAAATAGCTACAGGTGTTGCAGGCGGTATAAACGCCGCCAGACAATTCGCACGCTTCATCCAACTATATATGGAGGAAGAAGAATTGCAGAACATACCGGAGTTTGAAAAATACAGTCATATTATAGAATCATAAAAAAGAGTCAAACATTATCAACCTTACTTGTAGAATAGAACAATTTTCATACCTTTGTAAGGTTGTGTAAAAACAGAAACTTTAAGAGCGTGTTGGCTAATACCTTGTATTAGGAATCTGGTAAATTTCAAAGGAAGCAAGGAGAAAAAGACAACACTTGTGGCTTATAATCATTAATATAGGCCACAGCGTGTATATTGCAAATCTTAATCCAAATTATCCCGGATTTTCCATACAGGAGTTATTCACTTTACGTACTTTATGTGTTTTTGTACACATGGTCAGTTGATGCCACAAAAATTATACAATGGAAGAATATGGGATTGAAATTCAAAATAGTCTTAGGTTATGGCATTCTAATAGTCCTGCTTGCCGTAACCATTTATCTGTTCCGTAGCGAACAGGTAAAGAAAAACACCCTTCTTCGCAATGAAAGAGAACTGGTTGCCACCTGGCAACTCACAGAGCAGATCTACGCAGATTTACTTGAACTTGCCACGGAGGGTGAAATGGTAAGCGTCTGGAAGCAGGAGGATTATATTTCTTACAGAAAGAAAAGAACGGACATATGCGACACGTTGCAGATTCTGAAGAATAATGCCCATACTCTCGGACTCCAGAACAGAATAGATTCTCTTTGCTTTCTGCTAAAGGATAAAGAACTGCTGCTTGGAACGGTTATGAATACGTTTAAAAGGCTTCAAAGCCAAACAGATATAGTCAATGAGAGGATTCCAACCATCATCTCAAAAGTAGAGAAACTTCCAGATATTACAAAGGAAAAAGCCATTCAAGAGGAACCCAAGCGGAGAAAAAACATTTTTTCCATATTTCGCAGAAAAGAGAAAAAATCCGCATATCTTCAACATAAGGAAAATGCAGAAAACCCTCAAGAAAAAAATTCCTCTTCCGTTACCACCGGGATGCTTTATTCCTTGAACCGTGCAGTTTCAAAAGAGAGACAGGCACAACAGATTATGTTGACCAACCAGATGGACAGTCTGTACACTAAAAATACAATTCTTAACCAAAAGTTGAACAGCCTTATCCGAACACTTGAATTTGAAAGTAACCAAAGAATTTCCGACAGATACAGGCAGTTCGTGTCGGAGAGGGAACAGTCATATCTTCTTATTTCCTTTCTTGCCATATCCGTCTCCCTGCTTGCCATTCTGTTGTATTTCATAATCCATAGAGAGTTAAACAGGAAATACCGGTACGAGAAGGAACTTGAAACATCGGATAGAAGGAACAGGGAACTGTTGCAGTCAAGAAAAGACATGATGCTATCCATTGCACATGACCTGCGCTCTCCACTGAGTACGATAAAGGGTGCTGCGGAACTCTTGCCGGAGGAGTCCGTACCGGAACACCGGAACGAATATTTGGAAAGTATATCACACGCTTCTGATTATATGCTTACTCTTGTTGAAACACTTATGAATTTTTATTTACTGGACACAGAGCAGAACCGTCCGCAAATTTCGGTTTATCATCTGGAATCCCTGTTCAAGGAAGTTGCAGATAATTTTCTTCTGCAAGCCAGAAAGAAAGACCTTCTATTTTCAAGTGAATATCTTAATATAGACATTGTTGTCAGCGGTGACAGAGGACAACTGCAACAAATCATAAGTAACCTGATTGCCAATGCGCTCAAATTTACAGAAAAAGGAAGCATATGCCTGAGAGCCGAATATCATGACGGTGAGCTGCGTTTTTCCGTACAGGATACCGGCTGCGGAATGAACAGTAAGGATATGGAAAGGATATTCACAGCCTTTGAACGGCTTGAAAATGCCCGTAATGTACCGGGATTCGGGCTTGGGCTGACCATTTCGTATCGTCTTGTTTCACGGATGGGCGGCAATATCCGTGTTGAAAGCCGTCCGGGAGAAGGCAGTACATTCATTGTCATTCTTCCCCTGCAGCAGGCGAACGAGAAATCTCCGATAGAGGAAAGCAAGCCCGTTTCCGTCATTTCAAGACTGAACGGCATTTCCGTGCTTCTGCTTGACGATGACATCAGACAGCTCCGCATCACGGGAGAAATACTCAAACGGCTCGGAGCAGACTGTACCTTATGCACCACCAGCCGTGAACTTATAGTCCGGATAAGGGAGAAAAGCTATGATGTACTGCTGACAGATATCCAGATGCCTGAAATGGACGGGTTCTCCATTCTTGAGCTGCTCCGTTCCTCCAATATAGGCTGCGCGAACAGTATTCCGGTGATAGCCCTGACTGCCCGTGTAGATGATGACGTGAACTATCTTTCATGCGGATTTGCCGGCTGCATCCGTAAGCCGTTTTCCATCGACAGCTTGTCTGCAGGCATATCCGGAGTCATCGGAACGGCAAAAGAACGAGCCTGGAAGCCGGACTTGTCCCTGCTTTTTACCGGAGAGGACAACCATAAGGAAATGCTGAAGATCTTTGTCAATGAAAGCCGTAAGGAACTCTCCCTGCTGCATGATGCACTGCATAGAAATGACAGACAAGCCCTTCGGGATATCCTTCACAAGAACCTGCCGCTTTGGGAAACCGTGAATCTGGATTATCCCATAGAAATGCTCCATGAGATTGTCACAACGAACCCGGAAGAATGGCAGGAAAAACATCTTAAGGAAATATATCGGATTGAACAGGCTGCATCGAAACTAATCATCCATGTTGAAAAAATGCAGGAGGAAACACATGAAAAGAACAATACTGATAATTGAAGACGATATAATATTCAGCCGTAGTATAAGCAACTGGTTGAGAAAAAACAATATAGAAACGGAATGCGTGGCAGAGCTTTCTTCTGCACGCAAGAAACTTTCATCCAGGGAGTATGATCTTGTCCTCGCAGACTTGCGTCTGCCTGACGGCAACAGTACGGAACTGCTAAGATGGATACATGAAAGGAACCTGAATGTTCCATTTCTTATAATGACCAATTACGGTCAGATTGAAAATGCGGTGGAAGCCATGCAACTCGGTGCTGTAAATTATCTCTGCAAACCCATACAGCCGGACAAACTGCAGGAGTCCATCAACAAGGTTTTCAGTCGTATAAAACATGATATAAATGAATTCTATCGTGGAGAAAGTGACAAGGCCCGGGAAATGTACCGCCAAATAAACCTGGTTGCGGCTTCCGACATATCCGTCCTTCTGCGCGGAGCTTCCGGTACGGGCAAGGAACACATAGCACGGGAACTGCATGAACAAAGCCGTAGAAAGAACAAGCCGTATGTAACGGTTGACTGCGGATCCATTCCCGAAGAACTTGCCGCGTCTGAATTCTTCGGTCACCGCAAAGGTTCATTCACCGGTGCTGACTGTGACAAGACCGGGCTGTTTCAGGAAGCAGACGGCGGGACACTCTTTCTTGATGAGATAGGCAACCTCTCCTACAAGACACAGATGCTCCTGCTTCGTGCCTTGCAGGAAAAATGTTACAAGCAGGTCGGTTCCACGAAAGAACGCCGCTTTGACATCCGTCTTTTGGCCGCTACAAATGAGAATCTGGAAAGAGCCATAGCGGAAGGACGTTTCCGGGAGGATCTGTTTCACCGTCTCAACGAGTTCACCATCCGGGTTCCCCGATTATCCGAATGCCCGGAAGACATACTTCCCATGGCAAAATTCTTCCTTGACCGTTTTTCCAAAGAATACAGGCTGTCTGTTCAGGGATTTGACTGTCTTGCCATAGCCGCCATGCGGGAATACGGATGGCCTGGAAACATCAGGGAACTGAGAAATACCGTCCGCAGAGCCATGCTACTTGCCACCAACGGCTGGATAACAGCCGGCAACATGATACTTGACCTGAGTGTAAGACCGGAAGAGAATGTGATTCTCTCAGAAGACGAGAAGGAACGGCAGCTGCTCATGAAAATACTTGAACAGACAGGAAACAACCGTTCAAAGACGGCCAAACTCCTTAACATGAGCCGTACAACCCTGTACGAAAAGCTGAAAAGATATGGAATCATCTGATGCAGACAGGGGTGTCGGAACCCCCGACTCCCATAGGATTAACTCTTTTTGTCTTGCATTACGGCTGGTTTCCTTTTATGTTTGACACAAAAAACAAATCATAAAAAACGGTGAATTATGAAGATACACTCTTTATGCGGCAGGCTCCGTATGCAGATCTGCGACTTTGAACGCCGGGAAAGAATGTGGAAAACAGGACTGGCACAGGCCATGAGGCTTTCCCCTCTAAAAGGCAGCGTTCAGGAAATCATAGAAACCCTTCTCCTTGTCCCGATAACAAATACCCTTTGCAGGGAAACCGGCAAAGTAATCCGTTACAGACAGACGCTTACGGGCAGTTTCACATTATTATACAGGAACAGACCTTTTGCGGTCATCTTTCTACCCAATCCCGGAACCGGAAGGGTATTCATAAAATATCTGAACTCCAACGGTGTACAGTGTACAGCTTTGAAAGAGCTGTGGGATACGGACGAGATTGCCGGATTTATCCGTCAGAACCTTTCCTGAGAATCCTACCGATGTGAGGGGGCTTACAAAAAGTGTACATATTCCTTACACTATTGTAAGGCAGGTGCACATTGTAAATTTACACTTAATAAACAGCGTAAAATATATTCATCTGTCTGACTGACACTTATCAACTTTCATGCTGACTTCCATATATGGGGCATAGTATTAGTCCATATATAAACCGAATGTGATACTTAAATTAGAAGCGTATGGAAACATTAATAAGCAGCAGTCTGTTTGGATATTTTGCAGAAACCTTCCTGGAAGGGAAAACAATCACAGAAGACAAGGTAAGCGGTGCTTGTGGAGAGTTCATATCCCAACTCTCCCTGCTGGCAAACGGAGAACAGGCAGTGATAGACAAGTTACGTCATCTTAGGATATTGGAACTGGAACTTGATCTCTACAGAAACATGCCGGGATACAGTTCTGATCATATAATGGAAATGTATCTTACAAAAACAACCTCCCTTGTCAAGATGGAAATCGAACTTCTTCTTTTTTCAGTGGAACATCCGGAATGTCAGGTCGACTCCAATATACAGAAGAAACGTTCCGGTGCTTCGTCCATACATTGGAACGGTTCCATCATCAATTTAATGGAACTGATAGCTTCGCTGGACTATTCCGGTCTTATCACCAATGACAACGGTAACCGCCAGTCCTTTGCCGGACTGGTTGCCGCATTTGAAGATTTTTTCAATATCAGTCTTCCCAAACCCTACGACCTGCGTGCCGACCTGTCACGCAGGAAAAAGAACCTTTCCGTCCTGCTTCCCAAACTCCGGGAAGCCTACGAGAAAAACATTGTAAACTGTGGGATCGACCGGCGTTGAAACGGCAAGGAAATATCCCTGTCAGTAAAAGTCATTTCCTGTCAGGGATAGTCATCTTCCGATATTTGGCCGGCATTGAAAATCTCACTTATTTTGCCTCCGTAAAAACAATCCAAGAAAATTCATGTCCTATGGCTAAGATAAAACAGACCGGCAAGCTGAAACAAGCTGCCATCGCACAGCCCTGAAAGGGCGGGCGCAAGCCCAAGGATGAATCCGAGCTTCATTCCTATTATTACGGTTTCCGTCTGGACGAAATGCAGAACATCGAGTTCGAAAGGCTGTACGCAAATTCCGGCGCGAAGACCAAGTCGCAGTTCATCCTGTCGTCCATTTTCGGCAAACCCCTGAAGGTCGTGAAAATCGACAAGGCGGCTATGGATTTCTACATCCGGCTCACGAACCTGCAAAGCGACTACCGCCGTGTGGGTGTGAATTACAACCAGACGGTCAAGGCCATCCACAGCGGGGAGCTGACCGGAAAGAAAGCCCTGGCTCTGCTTTACAAGTTGGAACAGCTGACCGTGGAATACATCGCTCTGAACAAAGAAATCATACGTCTGACCAAAGAATTCGAACAATGGTTGCAAAGATAACATCCGGCGTGTCCGTCTACGGGGCACTTTATTACAACCAAGAGAAAGTGGACAAAGGCAAAGCGCGGACACTGGCATGAAACCGCATCATGGAACGTCCCGACGGGACGGTCGGCATACCCGAGTGCATGCGCAGCTTCGAGGCTTACCTCGCAGCCAACCGGCGGACGGAAAAGCCGGTGATCCACCTCTCGCTCAATCCCCATCCCGATGACAGGCTCTCCGATGAAGAACTGGAGGCCATCGGACGGGAATACATGGAGAAGCTGGGATACGGCGACCAGCCTTATATCATCTTCCGGCATGACGACAACGCACGTCCCCATATCCATATCGTTTCCCTGCGTATCGACGGGCAGGGAAGAAAGATCCGGGATTATAAGGAATGGGAGCGTTCGATGGAGATATGCCGGGCATTGGAACAGAAATACGGCCTGCTGCCCTCACGGAAAGAAAGGCCCCAAATATCCTCCCCGATGTCCAAGGTAGATCCGGCAAAAGGCGATTTGAAACACCAGATAGCCTGTGTGGTCAAGTCGGCCTTGCAGAATTACCACTTCCAGTCGCTTAAAGAATTCAAGGCCCTGCTCGGCCTCTTTAACGTGACGGTGGAGGAAGTACGCAAGAGGGTTGACGGCAAAACATGCAACGGGCTGGTCTACGCGGCACTTGACGAAAGAGGCAAACGTTCCGGCGTAGGCATCAAATCCAGCGACATCGGCAGGAGCGTCGGTTATGAGGCCCTGCAAAAGAAGTTCATCCGAAGCAAGGCATGGCTCAAGAAACATCCTGTGCCTGAAAGGACAAAGGCTGCTATCCGGAAAGCCTTGCGGCAGGATACCCGAACAGGATTCCTCCGGGAGCTGGCCGAAGCCGGAATCGTCCCCATACTTTGGGAAAACGAAAACGGCGTGATTTATGGCGTAACCTATATCGACCATCAATCCAAAACGGTCTTCAAAGGCTCCCTGCTTGGCAAAGAGTTCTCCGCTTCCATCCTGAACAGGTTGTACGGCATATCCTCCACGACGGCTTCCCATGAGGCTACCGCCTTGGAAGCGGAACCGGCAAGAGGGGAAACCGGGCTGACGGAAGGGTTGCTGGATATCTTCTTGACGGAATCCCGTCCTTATCCGGGAGAAGAAACCGCAGAAGGTCTCTATGGAAAGAAGAAGAAAAAGAGACGGAAACGGCAAGGGCCATATCTCGGCTAACAATATGCCATCCAAAGAGAAAACAAAAGAAACAAGAATTACGAACCTATTAACAAACGACAGCCATGTCACAAGAAGACGCCAGAGGACTGGCCAAGACCATCGATTTCATGCGTGCGGTCAGCATCCTGTTCCTCGCGATGAACATTTATTATTTCTGCTATCCGTTTTTCCACCATTTGGGATGCACCAACGGCATAGTGGACAAGATCCTCTTGAACCTGCAACGGGATACGGGACTGTTCTCCCATTCGCTGGTAAGCAAATCCTTCTGCCTGATGTTCCTTTTCTTTTCCTCGATGGGGGCCAGGGGGCGCAGGGAGATGGAAATGTCCCGGCGGCGTATCGGCTGTTTTTTAACGGTTGGCCTGTTCTTTTATTTCGGCAGCGAACTGCTGCTCGTCTTGGGGTGGGACATCCGGCTCGTCACGCTGCTGTACGTGTCTGCCGCCACTACGGGTTACATCTGTCTTTTGACCGCCGGCATGTGGATCGGCCGTTTATTGAAAAACCAGCTGATGGACGACGTGTTCAACGAGGAAAACGAGTCCTTCATGCAAGAGACCAGACTGATGGTCAACGAATACTCGGTAAATCTCCCCACACGCTTCTATTACAGGAAGAAGTGGCATGACGGCTGGATCAACGTGGTAAACCCGTTCCGCGCGACTCTCGTGCTGGGTACGCCGGGTTCGGGCAAGAGCTACGCCGTCATCAACAATTACATACGCCAGCAGATAGCCAAAGGTTTCGCCTGCTACATTTACGATTTCAAGCATCCTGACCTGAGCACCATCGCTTACAACCAGTTGCTTAATAACAGGGACAAGTACGACGGAAACGTGCAGTTCTATGTAATCAATTTCGATGACCCGCGCCGCAGCCACAGATGCAACCCGATCAATCCGGCCTTCATGTCGGACATAGCGGACGCTTACGAGTCGGCGTATGTCATCATGCTGAACCTGAACAAAAGTTGGATACAGAAACAGGGCGACTTCTTCGTGGAATCCCCGATTATCCTGCTGGCAGCCATCATATGGTATCTTAAAATTTTCGAAGGCGGGAAATACTGTACCTTCCCCCATGCCATCGAGCTGCTGAACAAGCCCTATTCGGACGTGTTCACCATACTGACCTCGTACAAGGAACTCGAGAATTACCTTTCCCCCTTCATGGATGCCTGGAAAGGCGGGGCGATGGAGCAGCTCCAGGGCCAGATAGCGAGCGCGAAGATACCGCTCTCGCGCATGATCAGCCCCTCGCTCTACTGGATCATGAGCGGGGATGACTTCACCTTGGATATCAACAATCCGAAGGAACCCAAAGTGCTGTGCGTGGGCAACAACCCCGACCGTCAGAACATCTATTCGGCTGCTCTGGGACTGTATAACGCCCGCATCGTCAAACTGGTCAACCGGAAAGGCAGGCTGAAAAGCTCCATCCTTGTGGACGAGGTACCGACCATCTATTTCCGGGGACTTGACACGCTGATCGCCACGGCACGAAGCAACAAGGTGGCGGTCTGTTTGGGAGCGCAGGACTTCAGCCAGCTGGTACGCGACTACGGGGAAAAGGAGGCGCGCGTGATCCAGAACACCATCGGCAACATCTTTTCCGGGCAGGTGGTCGGGGAAACCGCGAAAAACCTTTCCGAACGTTTCGGCAAAGTGCTTCAACAGCGTAAGTCGGTCAACATGACCAAGGAAGACACATCTACCAATATCAGTACCCAGCTTGACTCCCTGATACCTGCCTCCAAGATATCCAACCTCTCGCAGGGGATGTTCGTGGGAAGCGTGTCGGACAATTTCGGAGAAACCATCAAGCAAAAGATTTTCCATGCCCGGATCGTGGTGGACAACGCACGGGTGGAAGCCGAAACGAAGGCATACAAACCGATACCCGTTATTGCGGATTTCACAGGCGAGGACGGCAAAGACCATATGCAGGAGGAAATCGAGCGCAACTACTACCGGATCAAGGAAGAAGTAGGCGAGATTATCCGCCGGGAGCTCCGGCGCATCGAAAACGATCCGGAGCTGAAGCATCTGCTGGAAACAGACGAGGAATAGTATATATAAGAATAGGATTGCTCCGGCAGTCCGCTATTTGATAACCATTTAATTTAAGTTTTATGACTGAGAAAAAGAAAAACAACAATCCCACGGGAAAACCCTGCTTCCCGTGGGTAGGGGGAAAGAGAAGACTGCTTCCCGTCCTGACCGGGTCATTGCCGGGTAATTTTTCCGAAACGGAAACCTATGTGGAACCCTTCGTAGGCGGCGGCGCGCTGTTCTTCTGACTAAGACAGGCCTACCCGCATGTCCGTTGCGTGATCAACGACTCCAACGAGAGCCTGGTGAACGTGTACCGCATCATCCAGAATTCCCATGAGGAACTGATCAAGGTACTGGGCAGTATCCAGAGGGAATACCATGCCTTGGAAGAACACGCGGACAGGAAGGCATGCTTTGTGGAAAAGCGCACGCTCTTCAACGAGGGGAATCCGGACAATGTCACCCGTGCCGCCCTGTTTATCTTCTTCATGCGTACCTGTTACAACGGCATCTATTCGGTAAACCGGCAAGGAAAGCTCTCCGTGACGTTCGGCGCAGGCAACCGCGCGAAAATATTGGAAGAAGAACTCATACGCACCAACCATACTCTGCTTCAGGGAGTCACCATCTTGGACGGGGACTACCGGCAGACCGGCAAATACGCGGGTGAGAAGACCTTCTTCTACTTCGATCCTCCCTACAAGCCGGTCAACGAGTCGGGTGACTGTACCTCCTACATGCCCAATGACTTCGATGACAGCGACCAGGTCCGCCTGGCGGAGTTCTGCCGTGAGATCGGGAATGCCGGCAGCAAATGAATGCTATCCAACTCCGACCCGCGCGAGAAGAATCCTTTGAACACCTTCTTCGACGACCTGTACGACGGTTTCCATATCCAGCGGCTGAGCATCTTCCGTTCGGTCTGCTCCATTGCCGAGAAACGGAAATCTGTCAATGAGCTGCTGATACGGAATTATTAATACGGACCGGCACACGGTAAAAACAGACGAGACGGGAATTTCTCTCCCGCCTCGTCTTGTCATATACCCGTATAAGCATACAGCAACGCCTTACGATTACCTGTTCATTTTTCATCCGCTTTCCGCTTTCAGATCCGGACGTGTGTCGTTCTTCCTTTTTAAACGGTGCTGCAAAAATTCGTTCAGGTCCTTGTGCGGCAGGTAGTGCACTGCCTTGTCCGTCACGTTCACGCACTGCCGCCTGATTTCCTCCGTCGCTTTCCGGCCCGCGCCGTCGTTGTCCAGGAAACAACAGACATGGCCATAACTCTTTAATATGTCCAATGCTCCGGACAGATTGCCGACCGAGTTAAGCACCACGCAATCCGGCACATGTCTTCCTTGTTTTAACGTGAGGTATGAGAGGTAATCCATGAAGCCTTCGAACACCAATACCGCCGAGCCTTCATTTTTGTCCGCCGAATGCCTGATATGGGAGATGTCCTTCGGAGAAGTCGAACCCTTGAAATAAGGATTGCGTATTTCCATGCCGCCTTTCCGGTTCTTGAACCCGATGCCGAAATACCATTTGCCACGCATCCTGTAATGTACTTCCACGCATTCCCTCAAGGCAATATCGGAAGGTATTCCCCTTTTTGACAAATACTCCAGCAACACCGAATTGCGGAGCGGTAAGCAGCGCAGCTCTTCAAACGCCGGAGATGCGGCGGCAGGAGTCCGGGCTGTCGGGATAGGCATGAGTGGCGGGAAACACCCTTCTATGCAATTCAATACGGAAGGAATATCCTGTGTCCGGTACATTCTTTGTGCCAGGTCGATGATACTTCCTCCCGTCCCTTCGCCAAAGTCATATCACAACCCTTTGGAAAGGCTGACCTTGAACGACGGGGTACGTTCTTCCCTGAACGGCGAACGATACCACAAACTGTCTCCCTGCTGTTTCACGGGAGAGAACCCCAACCGCCGGAGAAACGCTTCCAGCGGAATCTTCTTCGCAGTTTCAATATTCATCAGTTGATATTTTAAGTAAGAGTAAATATATCCGGTTATCTGTCAAACCATTCCAACGGATCCAGCAACCTGCCATCCCTCTCCAGTTCGAAATGCAGGTGGTTGCCTGTTGAAACTCCCGTACTGCCTACATTCCCGATATGGCATCCCATACGGACAGCCTCGCCCTCCGTTACAAAAATCCGGCTCATATGCGCATAGAGGGTGGAATATCCTCCTGCGTGGCGAATACGGACAAACCAGCCGTAGCCCGGACTGTATCCGGCTTTCGATACTTTCCCGTTGCCGGAGCTGTATACCGGCGTGCCATAGGGAGCGGCCAGATCCACCCCTTTGTGGAATATCCTTCTCTTTCTTACCGGATGCATCCTGCTTCCGAATTCGGAAGATACCCGGTAACGGGTATGCCTGCCGTCAAGGGGGAACAGCACCGGATAATCCGTCAGGATAAGGACCGCCTTCCTTACCTTTCAGTCTTCCGCCTGTCCCTCCGATACCGGTACATGCCCAGCTGGCCGTTTCCGGAGGTTTTCCGCCATTTCCCCTCCCTTTCCGATACAAGAAGAGAATGACAAAAGGTGACTAAACATGACTATCAATGACAACTTTCTCATAATCAATTTATTTAATGGCGAAGATAGTAATTTTACCTCCCGAAACGATTCATTCACTTTAAAATTAACAATTATGCAAGAAGCAGATCCTGCTGTACAAGACAGCGAAAGAACCGGCCAGGAAATCGGCTACCTGATGGCTTACGACAAGAAAGAACAAAAGGCGAAGGGCGTAAAAGGCATTGCCGCGAACGGCGATCTGGAAACCCTCGAAGCCAATGAGCGGAACAAGGGGCAGTTTGTCCGTGTGGACCGGTATGGCAACTTTTTCTCCAACTTCGGAAAAAATTTCATTTACCAGTACAACCATCCCACACGCTTTTCCCTTTACCGGATGCCGGAAAATACGCCGGCGGAACAGGCGGCGAGCAAAATAGAGGAAGCGCAGCAGCCGCAGAATGAAATGCTCCGCAGGGAACTCTCCAAGAACAACCGCATCTATAACAACCATTTTTTCAACGAGAGGGAAATCAACTGGGAACAGGCCGCACGTTATGGCATCACGCCGGATCTCCTGCGTCAGACAGGCGACATGGAGCGTATCCTGCAAGGCCGCCAATCCGGAATCGCCTATGACATCTCAATGAATACCGAACTGGGAAGACAAAAGGGGGATGCCAAGCTCTCGCTGTTCCGCGATGAGAACGGCCTCGCCAAATTTGACCTGCACTTCATCCGACAAGTCCCGAAAGTAGGACAGGAATACCGCGGTTACAAGATAGAGGAAGATGTCCTGGATGCCTTGAACCGGACCGGCAACGCCGGAAAAACGGTGGACCTCGTCGTGGATTACCGTACCAAAGAAATGAAACCCTGCTATCTTTCCAAAGACCCCGTGACCAACGAAATGTTTTTCCTGCCTGTAGACCAGGCCCGCCACCCGCGCAAGATCAAGGATTATGAGCTGAACGACAAGGAATATGCCGATTATGTGGCAGGGAAAGAAGTCCCCATCGAATTCAAATCCGCAAACGGTAAGACATGCCGGACATCCATCCAGATAAGCGCGGCTGAACGCGGTACGGAATTTCTTTGGGAAAGAAGCACGAAGAAACCGGAGAAGAAGCAAGGGCAGAAGCAGACAGCCACCCCTGACGAAACAACCGGAAAACCGGCGAAGCGTACCAAAAAATCCGTAACTCCTAAAATGTAATCCGATGAAAACAGAAACCGAAAACATAAAGGATTTAGAATTGCTCAGGGAAAAAGGAGGGAAAGGCAATCTTCTTGTCTGTTACGAGACCGGCAAGAACAAGCCCCATTCCGAGTCTTCCTACCGGATCTATCCGATCGGAGAGGAACCGTCAGCCATGACCGCCCAATTCCTGACCCGGTTACACGTCGGGGTGGAAACCGCCCGGATATCGGCATTCATCCCCGATACCCGCATGGAGGTCTATTCCTTCTCCCGCATGTCCGAGCTCCCTTCCTTTTCTCACAGCATCCCGGTCAAAGAATACATTACTGATATGCTGTTGCCCCATATTAGGAAGAACGGGCTGAAACCGGCGGTAAGTGTCAACCTGCGTGACATGGTATTCATACGTTCCGAAGGGCTGTCGGTAGAGCCGGGTGTCATTCTCAGGTTGAATGCCGCCCAGATTGACCGGCTCATGGATTTTCGCAGGCGGCAGGACGAACTGGCTGCAAGGTATGAATACATTCCCCGGCATAAACTGCCCCTGCGCGTCATCGAGACTTCCAAGGGAATATTGGTATTCAGCGGCAGTAACATCGGCTGGAAAGGAATTGACAGCTTCTACATTTTTTTGTTGGGCAATTATTTTTCAACACATGCGGAACCCGGCCCCGTCAAGCAATACTGTGTGGATTCCCCTTCCGATAGGCTGTACGGACTTACAGACGTGTCCTGCCGGAAAGAACCGGGAAATAACAGATACACATTCGATTTTTTCGATGCATATGCGAATGTAGGGCCGTCGGATAAGAAAGGCTGGATGCTGGAGTTCGCCACAGACATGAAACCGTCTGATACGGAATATCTTCGTCTGGAGGATTTCTCCGGTTGCCGCCCGGAAGGGAACAACAAGGATATCTGCCGGTTGCTTGCCTTGCAAAGGCATTTCGACAGGGATATCATCCTCAATCCGGCTTTCGCCTACCATTTCCCGTTCAAGGAATTCGTCAGGAGGATGGATGATTGTATAAACGGCCTCTCCAAGGGGGACAGTATGGAAAAAATACTGGATGACATGCGGAAAAAGTCAGACCATATCCTGAAAACGGAATTCAGGGTAAGGGGATACGGCATCTGCAAGCAGCCCGATAAAAAAGAAAAAAGCGAAAAAACGAAAAGGAACAATAAACTAAAACGATAATACGATGGACAGAATATCCCAGAATCCCTATTTCCATCCGGAACAAGCCGGCGTAATCTGTGTCGCCGTGGACAAGCACGGGCATTATCTTCCGTCTCCGGCAAACGCCCTCCGTTTCTTGCAGCAAGAGGACACAGAGGGCGGGATCAGACGCTTTTTGGATGACAACGTGAAGGCAGCCTCCTGCCTCACATACGTGCCAGACGTGACAATGCTCGTATTCCGTTTTAGGAATATGAAAGACATACCATTCCCTGAAGCGGAGCAGACAGCGGACCGTTACATACATGACAGCCTTTTCCCTTACCTGACATCGGAGGACCTGTTGCCGGAAAAGACAATCTCCCTTGCCGATGCGGTGTATGCGTCCCGTACCAAAGGAACGCCGGACTGCTCCGTACTGAAAAGGTACTTCATGCAGGAGAGCGGTTATATCGATTTTTTGACAGAGCAGCGCGATAGGAAGGAGGTCTACCGTCAGCAAGCGGAATATGTACTGCCACTTACGGTCGTGAGAAATAATTTCGGTTACCTGTTCTTTTCAGGAAACGAAGTCGGAAAGGAAGGGTTCAAGGCTTGCATCCAGCATATGGCGGACCATTATTTTGACCCGTATTACGACATGGGAAAGCTGGACATTTATGAATGTTCCGCCCTTGACGAAAGGATGTTACGGCATATCGACACGGCGTATGCCCCGTACCGTTACTTGCCGGTAAACGGGTTCGATTTTTCTCCCCGCCGATATGTGGCCCCCTCCTGTTTGCCGGACGGCCTGACAGACCATCTAAGGCCGGTTTACACCCATCCGTTGCATCCGGATGCGGACAGTTTTGCCGGTTTCGCCCTGCATTTCAAGGAGGATGAAAGGACACGGGCGGTCATAAGCAGGCAGAATAACGATATTTGCCGGCTGCTGGCCGTCAAACGCTATGGTTATATGAATGTCCACGACAAACCGTTCACTTATTTCAAGACATTGCTTCCCGTCGCCAAAAAACTTGAACAGGCGGCAAGGGTCAGGCCGGGAAAAGGGTTCGACGCGGAAAACTTCAGGATCTTCTCCCTTACCCTCCGAAGGCAGGCGGAAGCCATCCTGCACAGGGATTTTGACGTAAGAGGCCACCGTTCCATCGTGAACCAGCTGGATGACGGGAACCTATCCTTTACGATAGGCCGTGTCAAATTGAATTCTGTACAGAGGGCTGTACTTGCAGACGGACATGCCGTACATCTTCCGGAGAATGACTGCAGGGAATACGGCCATCAACTATATTGCATGGCCGACAGGCTTGACAACTGCCTGAAAACTTCGGATAAGCCTTTTCCCGGTGTACAGACATACCGGATGCTCGACGGGTTGATCCGGCGGATGGAAACGGAACCGGACAAGAAAGCGCAGAGGAAAGGAACAGGGAAACAACGGAATACTCCTAAAATGTAATTTGTCATGAACGAAAATACGGATACAAAACGGCCACAGGTCACATTATTCAATGTGGACGGGCAGAACACGCTGACCGATTATAAGCTATGCCATAATGACCTTGAATGCGGAGAATACCTGTTCCGACAGGTGGAACTTGCCCTCGGAGGGGCATATATTCCCAAAGAAACCATCTATTGCCTGGACGAGCGGATAGAAGCCGGCACGGATATACCCCGATTGCTGGAAGACTGTATCCGGCAAGGAGACATTCACGACATGCCCTCCTTCCTGCTAAGGGAACTGACATTCCTGTACGAGAAATCCGGTGTCCGTTTGCCGGAAAATATGGCAGACATATTGATTTTATCCGAGGAAACAGTGTTGAATCCGCAAAGCCGGGAAATGCTGAAAGAATATGACTCATATCATGCCCAAAGGGAACAGGACATCAAGAGCCGTACCATCACAGGCATCGAAACCGGACCGGGCACAATGTTCTTCGATGATTCGGGCAGGGGACTGCGTAACATGGGGAGATACCTGCAGTATATTGCCGACAATTATTTCCTGCCGGAATTCCAAGGAACGGAAGGTTTGAATATTTATTACTTCAGCACTTCCAACCGGCATATTGCGGAAATCGCCCGGAAATCCGCAGGCATGCTTGTTGAAGGAGAGGACGGTCCATGCCTTACTTCCCCTTCAGGGTATATGCAGCCCCAAGGAATCATGAAGGATTACGCGCCGGCTATGAAATGCCCCATGAATCCGGACAAAGCCGGATATGACAATTTTCTGCAGACATTCAATCTCTTTCCCGATAAAAGAATGGAAGACATTGCCTGTTTGTTGGAAATCCGGGAAAGGGGCATCGAATCCCCGGAAAGACGTCACGGGGGATTCCTTCACAAAAGCTGTTTCGAGAAAATATGTGAACGGCTGGATTCTTCGTTATTGGAGCTGCCGGCACATTCCCCTTTGGTCAAGGTACTCCAGCAGACGGCCAAGGATATGGCCGGAAGAATCCTGCAAATGGAATATGGTGCCAGGGGATACAGGGCTTCCATGCAAGGAAAAGTGCCGGAATCCCCAAGCAGGAGAGCGGGAAGCATAAAAGGAACCAAACCCAGAATGTAATATGCCCATATGGTTGAAATGGCCGGGACTGCCCAAAATACGTCTCCCGAAAGAAAAGCTGATGAACATCTATCTGGAACTGTGTCCGGACAATCGGATAAACTCCTTCATGGTAACTCCTTACAGGCCGCAGGATGCGGACCCTTTTATGGAGTACTTGAGGCATAGTGCCCGTAAAGCCATGAAAGAAGGAAACGGGACGATTCCGGACAACCTGCTGCTGTCCTTTAACGGAATACCCGAAAAGCAGCTTCCCCCGCCGGAAGCACTGCTTGAAGGGAAGCCGGAAAAGGCATGGAGGTTCATGCTTGAATGCGGTGGGATTACCGGTGAAAATTCAGTCCCGCTCAGAAAGGCCGTCTACCTGGAAGCGCAAGGAAGGGAAATGAACCGGGAAAACCTGCAAGCGGTAGGACATTCTTCCGCTTATAGGAACTACGAAGCCTATGAAACGGCGATGGCGAAAATTTCCGAGGGGAAAAACGCCCGGTTCCGTCTTACTTTCGTGAAAACAGAGCATGGCGTCAGGGTGTTCAACGACGGCCTGCACGGTCCCGGATGGTTGCGTGGCCTGCTGCAGGAAACGGCGGACCGTTTCTATTCCCCTGCCTGTGAAAGAGTGAAAACACTTTCCATATACCGGATTGAGACGTCTTCCCGACGGTTGTTGGAGATGTCGCGGGAAACCGGACGGGATTTTCCCCTCTCGCAACCGGGATTGGAGCTCCTTGCCGGTTATCTTCCTGCCGTTTCTTTCGACATGTCCCCCACAGCCGCCAACCTGAACCGTTTCGTGGCAGCCAATTCCCTGGCGTTGTCCGGCTATAATTTGGAGATTATGACCCTGCAGGATATTGCCGACAAGGGATATGCCCATCTGTACATGGACGGGGCTTTCCGCTACAAGAAAGAGTTTTCCTGTATAGAAAAAGGATTCCGCACGCTTGCAAGGGAAAAAGAATATTATCGGGAGTTTCCCTTTGAAGAAATGGCATGCAAGATTCAGGAGAAGGCCAAGGAGCTTGCGGAATTCCTTTTGAAAAAAGAAGGAATCCGCCGGGATATTCCGCCCATGAATCCGGACATGGAAAAATATGCCGGCAGGATACGGCTCAAAATGGAACATCCGGAGGAAAAGGAAAGATGTTCCACGAATACCGGAAAGAAAAGGAATTCGTCTTCCAAACGACAAAGCAACAGAAAAAAACAGGTAAAACCCCAATTGTAACTCATCATATATGGAAACAAAAAATTTATCCGCTCCGGAAAACATGCTTGATGTCGGCAGGCGTACCATCGACCGCAAGGCATTGCTGAAAACCATAAAGGATATTTTCTCATACAGGAATCCCATCCGGCAATTTTGGGAAGGCTACCGTTTCAATGTAATCCGTTGGAACGCCTCCAATCTGAGGAAGCCTTCCGTAAGGAAGCGTATCGGCCTGCTTTTTGAAACCAGAAGCCCTTTTAAGATCCTCCGTGACAATTTCCGGCAAAACCGTTCGGACCTGCTCGCCTATTGGGAAAGGGCCGTTATTGGCGACATCAACCGCTCACTGGTTGAATTAGGCAGCATACCATTGGGAAACAAACCCCGCGACTTGAACAAACGGATAAGTGATATCGGAAAGAAAATAAACCGGATGGGAAGCTATGACCGGTGTCCGGACCTGCTTCGGGAGGCATTACTGTTATCCACATACGAATATATATTTGCATCTCCTTATGACCGGAAATTTGGAGGCCTCTGCCCGGATGACATTTGTGAAATGCTCTGCCGGAACGGTGTTCCAAGTGGAAGCCTTTCCTTTCAGAACTACGAAAGCATTCTGAACGGAAGAGACACGGTCACCTATGAATACGCATCCGATGGGAAAGATGCCCTTTACCTCAAACCGCTGGACCATGTGAAGCTGGAGATTACCCCCAAAGGATATGATATGGCTCTCATAGGGTCTCCTTCTCTCCGGACGGTTCCCGTAAACGATCCGGAACGGCTCTCGGAAAAAGCGAAAAAGCCCGGAACAAGGAAAACTTCATCCAAAAAGACAGGGAAGTCGAAAAGGAAAGGGCAGAAAATAAGATAATCCATAAAATAGGTAAACAATAAAAATGTAAAGTTATGAATGTCGTGATTTGTGAGAAACCTTGTGTGGCGAAAAGGATCGCCCGTGTATTGGGAGTAGGAAAGACGGAAGACGGCTATCTTTCCGGGAACGGCTACGCCGTCACATGAACATTCGGTCACCTGTTGGCCCCGCTTCCTCCTTTCATCCATAAAGAAGAAGGCATTGCAAAGGAGATGCTTCCCTTTGTTCCCGATACGTTCAGGCCGGTCATCCGGCAAATAAAAACGAAAGAAGGCTTCAAGGACGATCCGCTTGCCGTGAAACAACTGGAAGTCATCCGAAAATTGTTGCAAGACGCGGATAGGGTGATTACAGCCACGGATACCTCCCGTGAGGGCCAGCTCATTGCCCGTAACCTCTACGGTTATCTGGAATTCAAGGGGGAAACGGAACGCTTGTGGCTCTCTTCCCTGACAGAGAAGGCGATCCTGAAAGCCTTCCGGGAACTCAAGCCGGACCGTGAATACGACAGCCTGTATCTGGCCGGAAAGGCACGGCGGGAAGCCGACTGGATCATCGGCTACAATGCAAGCCTGGTGCTTGCCCTCGCTGCCGGAAAAAGGAATTATTCATTGGGACGGGTGCAGACACCGGTGCTTGCCCTCGTCTGCCGGCGTTACCTGGCGAACAGGGACTCCGTAAGCGATTCCGGCTATCGGTTGGAGCTTTCGGCAGTCAAAGAAGGGAAAGAACCGGTCTTTGAATGCCCGGATATTTATATGAGAGAGGAAGATGCCATGACTGCCCGAGGCCGGATCTCATCGAGACGAACGGCCACGGTGACACGGGTGGAAAAACAGGAGATAGCGGAACGGCCTCCGCTACCGCATGATTTGTCCTCCTTGCTGAAAGAGGCGAACAACCGGCTCGGATTGACTGTAGGACAGACGATATCCGTCCTGCAAAAGCTCTATGAGGAAGGCTATATTTCATATCCGCGTACATCATGCCGGTACATCCGCAAGGACATGCTGGAAGGGATGCCGGCGGTGCTTGCGGCACTGAAAGCCGACCCCCGTTTTGCCCGCCATGCGGAATCACTGGAAGGCAGTGCGTTGAATCTCCATGCCGTCGATGATGACAAGGCGGCTGTCCACCATGCCATCATCATAACGGAAAACCGGGCAGGATGCCTGTCGCCGGATGAACAGGCCGTTTATTCGTTGATCGCAGGCAGGATGCTGGAAGCATTCTCCCCGGACTGCATCAAAGAAAACAGGATGGCCGCCCTGGAATGCGGCGGTATCCGCTTTGAGACCCTATGCGTCAGAACGCTGGATGCCGGTTGGAAAAGCATTTACGGCGATGCGGGAACGGAAAGAAATGCGCAGCTTCCAGAATTGGTACAAGGGGAAGAATTGCCGGTGACGGACATCACCATCCGGAGCGGGAAGAAATCCCCTTTGCCGCTCTTTACGGAAGCCACGTTGCTGTGCGAAATGGAAGAATGCGGATTGGGAACACCGGTCACCAGGGCCGGTATCATCGAATTGCTTGTGGCACGCCGCTATGTCGAAAGGCAAGGATGCAACCTGTTGCCCACTCCCAAAGGCATGGAAGTGTATGAAGCCGTTAAGGACAAGCTGATTGCCGACACGGGCATGACCGACCGCTGGGAACAGGGCTTGCGGGATATCGAACAGGGCTGTCTCAATGCGGGCGTATTCATGGGGAATGTCCGGGAGTTTACAAAACGGATCGTGTCGGAACTGTCGGATATCAAGATGGCGCATTCCGAACCGCTTCGATACCGCTGTCCCAAATGCGGAGGGGAAACGGTAACCCTGCACCGGAAAGTGGCCAGATGCAATGATCCGGATTGCGCGTTCCTGCTCTTCCGGCTGTTTAACGGCAGGGAATTGACGGACGGGCAAATGCTCCGGCTCCTTGAAGGAAAACGCACCTCCTATCTGGAATTTACCAGCAAAAGGGGAAAGTTGTACGAAGCCTCCCTCAAGATGGATGAGAATTACAAGATCGGAATGAAGTTCAAGGACAACCGTCCGAAAGAATAGCCTCTATCCGCCTGCAATTCGTCTGTAATGCAACCGGAAAATGCCTTTGCCGAAACTTCGTGTTCCGGTCAGTTCCCACAAGGAATATCCGGAACTCCCTTCAAACAGGCGGCTTCCTTTTCCCTGAAAGCAAGGCAGGACGTACAATACCAGTTCGTCGGCCATGCGGAAACGGAGAAGGCTGTCCATGAAAGGAAGCGTTTCGGGAGTAACCTCTGAAAGATATATGCCGGTAGATTCCTGCTTCCACCTTGTCAAGGTAATGAAAGGGGTGTCCGGCGTAAGATTGGACAAGGCCCGTCTTCTGATACGGGTAAGACCATATCGGTCAGGATATTCCCACAGGTCTGGAAATGTCGGCTGGAGGGCAAGGTAGCCGTCGAGCGTGATGAAAGCCAGTATTTGAACCGTCGCCATATGAATATGCAGTTTCTTGTTCGTAATGGTTCCGGGGAAGTCATAAAAAGAGCGTGACTTCACGTGGCTTCAAAACGGAGGTTCTGGTAAAACCTTTGAATAGTTGCCGCGTAAAAGCCACGCTATGACAATGCATAGCATAGCCCTACGCAGAAGCCTCTATTCAAAATTGAAATTTACCAGATTCCCGTTTTAAGAGCGTCCTGCGGAACGTTATGTCTATATATCAACAGGGACAGAACCTGCCTGCCCCCGAAAGAACTCGTATTTTACGGCGTAAAGATAAGAAATAAATCCGATATCCCGGACAAATGCGCTAAGGCGGTTTAAAGGGGAGGTCGTATTTGCCGACTCCCCGGCTGTCGATGGCGTTTGCCGACCGTGCATGGCATGCCGGTTCAGGGAAGCGGAAGCGCTTCATTTTTATACATAAATATAAACGAACTTATAAATACATTTTTATGGAAATTACAATTATTGAAACAAGCGCGTACTTGGAACTGAAAAGACAGCTTAGCATGTTGTCCGTGCAGCTAAGCGATTTCCAGAAGAAAGTGTCTCCTGTCTCACCGGAGAAGTGGCTGGACGCCCAGGAAGTCTGCCTGGCTCTCGGCATATCCAAAAGAAGCCTGCAGAACCACAGGGACAGGGGACTGATCCCTTATTCAAGCATTGGCGGGAAATGCTTCTACAAGGAAGCGGATATCCAAAAGATATTGGAAGAAGGTCTTATCAGAAAAAGAAAAAAATAATGGCGGAAATCATTACAAAGGATTCGGACGAGTTCAAGGAACTGGCCGGATGGATGAAGAAGATCGGCAAATCGGTGGAAAATGCGGTGGCAAGAATACGGCCTGCCATAGCCGACGAACATTACCTGCAGGGAGAAGACGTATGTACGCTGCTGCATATTTCAAAACGGACACTGCAAACGCTGCGTGACGAAGGCGCGATACCTTATACGACCATCGGAGGGAAAATTCTTTATCCCGAAAGCGTATTGTATGAGACATTGCGGAAGAATTACCGGAACTACAGGCAGTATGCCGGATAACCGGTCGTAAGATAGGGTAAAGGGGGTGTTTGTCCTGATTCATATTGGACAAGCACCCCCTTCCTTTTAGTTGGCCAGACGGAACATCCCGCCTATCTTTTCACGCATCCTGTCGGTATCTTCCCCGATCTTGGGATTGACAAGTTCGGCGTATACCTGTGTTGAAATAATGGTTTTGTGCCCTAAAACCTTCTGCAGCGTTTCCAACGGCATGCCTTTGGTCAGGGCCAAGGTCGCAAAAGTATGACGTCCCACATGGGGGCTGATCCGGACACTGCAACCGGCTTTTTCCCCGATGCGTTTCAAGCTGTCCTCCATGCTTCCGACCTCTCCCACGGGAAACACCCTGTCCGGAGAGATTTTATATTCGTTCACCCCCTTATACTTCTCTATCAGCTCGACGGCTATCGGAAGCAGCTTGACAACGTAAGCCGCTTTGGTTTTCACACGGTTCCCTACCAGCCAGGTGTTGCCCTCCGAATCCGTATGGACATTCCGGTAAGTAAGCTCTTTCAAATCGGCATGGGCCAGGCCGCTGAAACACATAAAGACGAACATGTCCCGAATGGCCTGCTGACGCTTGTAATTCAGCTTGACGCGAATGACACGCTGCAAATCCTCTTCCGACAAAAAGGGGCGTTTTTTGTATTCGGGCCTGCATACGAACTTCTTAAACGGGTGCTTGTGGATCCATCCTTCGTCCATCGCCAGATACATCAGCCATTTCAACGTGTTGACACGCTCGAATGCCGTTGATTTGGCCAATCCGCGCACGGACAGCATCCAATTATAATAGTTCTTGATGAAATCCACATCCAGCGACATCAGGGGAATATCCTCCGTTCCTAATTTGTCTTTCAAATAACACAGCAGGCACTTGTACTCGTCCACCAAACCGCGATAGGTGCTTTCGGCCTTGGTTTTGCCGACTTGCCGTTTGTAATCCCGTATCTGGATGTCGAAGATTTCCATCAGCGAATGGATTCCGTCCCCGAAACCGTTATAACGGTCATAGACTTTCTTGGCCGTCACAAACGAATCATGATCGGAAATATACTGGTAATGCTTTCCTATCTGCGCCTTGATGTTTTCCAAATCCCGGTTCAGCCTCCTTGCCTCTTCGGACTTCCCTTTGGCACAGTTCCCTTTGGCATCCCATAAGGAAAAGGGGACATCGCGCTTGCAGCTGAAACTTGCCGTCGTGCCATTGACGGTGATACGGCCCATGATGGGAACACGGCCATTTTTGATAGCCGCGTTCTTGGTGTAGAACAAAACTCGAAAAGTACTTCTCATAAACTCAATTTTTTCTGTTACAAAGTTACTGTTTATTGAGTCATTTGAAGCTATGAAAAATAATGCAATACATTGAAAAATAACCGCTTGAATGCAATATTCGACCGCCTTTGGAAAGGTAACGATTAAGTAACGGAACTATCGTCAAAATATGCTTTTTGCAGCGTCGTTATTCAATCCGAGAAATGTTCTTCGTCCATTAATGCTCTAATTTAGAGAATAAAATCACCTATATGTCATCCCTTCTAAAAATCCTCGACTTTTTTTCATAAAATATTTACTTTTGGCAGATAAGTACGTATTTACACCGTTACATTATGAGCATCGAACAAAGCAAAGAAGCATTATTAGAACAGTTAGAAGCACTTAAAAAAGAAAACGAGCAGCTTAGAAAAGAACTTTCTACCCTTAGGGATGAGAAATATAACGATCGTCCTGTTAGTTTTAAAGAAAAATATGCTGTTAGAATACTAGACTCTCTTCCCGATATGCTGACTGTCTTCAATCAGAGTGAGGTAGGTATTGAAGTTGTTTCCAATGAGGAAACCAACCATGTAGGAATATCAAACAAGGATTTTAGAGGGATGCGTATGCAGGATATGGTTCCACCGGAAGCATATCAGAATATTCACTCCAATATGCGTCATGCTATCACCACCGGAACTGTTTCAACTGCACATCACGAACTGGATTTTAATGGTGAACGCCATTATTACGAGAACCGTATTTTTCCGTTGGATGAGGAATACGTGCTGATTATGTGTCGTGACATAACGGAACGAGTGGCTACCCAAAGACAATTGGAAGTTTTTAAAAGTGTGCTTGATAAGGTGAGTGACAGTATTCTTGCTGTGGCGGAAGATGGAACGCTGGTTTATGCAAATAAGCAATTTATAGAAGAATACGGTGTAACGCAGGAGTTGGGTACACAAAAAATATATGATTTGCGTGTCTCTATGACCAACAAGGAGGCATGGGAACAAAAGCTCCAGGTGATACGCGATCATGAAGGAAGTCTGGCTTATCGGGCGGCTTATATACCTTACGGGCATACGAAGGAGAGAGTACATCAGGTATCTACTTTCCTGATTCGTGAAAATAATCAGGAACTCACCTGGTTCTTTACGCAGGACATTACCGATGTTATCAAGAAACGGGATGAACTCCGTGAACTGAATCTGTTATTAGATGGCATTTTAAATAATATTCCGGTCTATTTGTTTGTGAAAGATCCGGAAGATGATCTTAGATATTTATATTGGAATAAGGCATTTGCCGATCATTCGGGTATTCCGGCATCTAAAGCTATCGGGCATACGGATTATGAGATATTTCCGGTGCACGGAGACGCGGAGAAATTCCGTAAGGATGATTTGGAATTACTCCAGACTCATAAGCGTATTGATATGCAGGAAACTTATCTGTCCGCTAATGGAGAAGCACGTATCGTGCAAACTTTGAAAGCACTCGTACCGATGGAGGGACGTAAACCTTTGCTGATTGGCATTTCGTGGGATATTACTAATCTTCAGAATATTGAGCAGGAACTAATCAAGGCAAGGATTAAAGCGGAGCAATCCGACAGATTGAAAAGTGCTTTCCTTGCTAACATGAGTCATGAGATCCGGACCCCGCTGAATGCCATTGTAGGATTCTCCCAATTATTGCCTTCTGCCGAAACTGCTGAAGAGAAAAAGCTCTATTCGGGTATTATCAATCAGAATTCGGATATCTTGTTGCAATTGATTAATGATATTCTGGATTTATCGAAGATAGAAGCCGGAACACTGGAATATATCAAACGTCCAATGAATCTGGGAGAGGTTTGCCGAACAATTTATACTGTTCATAAAGAACGTGTGAAAGAAGGGGTAACTCTTGTTTTTGATAATGAGGAGGAGGATTTGCTCATGGAGGGAGATCAGAACCGTATCATGCAGGTGATAACGAATTTCCTGACTAATGCAAGTAAGTTTACCTATGAAGGAGAGATCCGTTTAGGTTTTGGACGAATGGATAAAGATATTCGTGTGTATGTAAAGGATACAGGAATAGGGATAGAACCGGAAAAGGTAGATCATATCTTCGAGCGTTTTGTCAAACTGAACTCTTTTGCCCAAGGGACAGGATTAGGTCTGTCTATCTGTCGGATGATTATCGAAAAAATCGGTGGAGAAATAGGGGTGACTTCCGAACTGGGTAAAGGCTCCACATTCTATTTCACGATCCCTTATGAAGAAACCGGAGAGCATGGTAAATTCTTTAAAGAGTCGAAAGTGGTATCTAAAGGAAATACAGTCAATCGTGTACAACAGATTAAGAAGATTCTGGTAGCAGAAGATGTGGAGAGCAATTTTATCTTGCTGAAGAATCTGATTGGCAGGGAATATACATTGCTTTGGGCTAAAGACGGAGTGGAAGCTATCGAAATGTATAAGCAGTACCAACCGGACTTAATCCTGATGGATGTAAAAATGCCGCGTATGGATGGACTGGAAGCAACCCATATTATCCGCTCTTATTCTAAAGAAATTCCGATCATTGCTTTGACGGCTTATGCTTTTGAGGCGGATAAAGAATTGGCATTGGAGATGGGTTGTAATGACTTTGTGACCAAACCGATTTCGGAAAGAACATTGAGAAAGGCTTTAGATAAATATTCGACTACTGTTTAAAAAAAGGGATTATGGCTATATGTATCCGGTGAAAGTTACTTATGATAGCCATAATCCACAAAAGAGTACGATTGTTGTCGAGTGAAAGTAGTCGGTGATTGTTTTTCTATAGATTCTTTTTTATTTCCGGAACCAGTATAAACTTCGTTTCCGGAAAATACTTTTTCAGCCAGGTTCGGATAAATTCCATTGTATCATTCTGAATTGTCTTGTCTTCTACGGTAGGATATAAATTATATAATACGGTATCTAGTACAATGCCGCGTTTTTGTATTGCTTCGAGACTAAGCAGGGTATGATTGATACTCCCCAGTTTGCCCGAAGTAACAAAGATAAGCGGATATTTTTCTTGGACGATGTAGTCAATGGTTAAAAGTTCAGTAGTGAGGGGAACCATAAGGCCGCCTGCTCCTTCGAGTAAAACAGAGTCATACCGTTCACTCAATTCTTCGGTCGCACGTTTTATTTTATCAAAGTCGATGGGACGGTTATCTAGCTGGGAAGCAAGATGCGGAGAGGCGGGATAAGAGAAAATCTCCGGCATGGTTAGTCCCTCTTGGTCTTCTTTGGTGAAAGGGATTCCCATGATTTGCCGATGTAGGTCAATATCTTCGGAATGACCTACATTTCCCGTTTGAATAAATTTCTGGGTGATGGTGCGATGGCCATTCTTGTTCCATTCACGAGCTAGAAAGCCGGTGGCATAGCTTTTTCCGGCATCAGTGTCGATACCGCTTACGAAATATACATTCTGTTTCATACTTTTTTCTTTTTTGCGATGATATAAATGGGATGATATGTTAAGGACACAGAAGCGCCCTGAGTAAATTCCTGCGTGTAACGTTCACAGAAGAGTTGCAAGTCACGACGAGTCCATTGTTGTTGGGGGAGATTGTTCTTAAAATTATTTTTTGAATTGTTGTCTGATGAACACAAATCGTTCTCTTGTTTTCCGGTAGGAGAGGATTGCGTTGATAAGCCATTGACTCCGGTTTGCTTCAAGTGATATAGTACTTTTATCGGGTCTTCGAACGAAAGCGGGATAAGCTCTTCTTCTGAATACAGTATGTCAAAATGGGGTGACAAAGCTACTTCGAGCTCTTCCCGTGAACGATAAGGAAGTCCGTTGCCGGTAAGTTCGCGTATTTCTTTCATGTTTTCTTTTCCAAAAGTGCTAAAAGCAAAATAACCCTGATTATTGAGTAGGGTATTACACCTTTCGAAAAAGTTTTCCGGTGATTCGAACCATTGCAAGGCGGAGCAGGAAGTTATCAATGTACTTTCGGTGGGGAAAGAGACTGTTTCGGCATCTCCCGGAAGAAAAGAAACCTGCTTCTTCATTAATAAGTCCTCACAGCAATATTTCATATCGGGGCAAAGGTCATTAAGTAATAACTCTTCCGGACGGAGGGCTTGGAGTAGCATACGGGAGTAAATACCGGTTCCGCAGCCAAATTCAATTACTTTCGAGCAGGGAGAAGGTATGTGTTCTGTAAGCAAACGAATCATTTTACCTGCTATTTGCCGTTGCACGTTTGCTTCCTTTGGATAGGTAGTGATAGCTTTTGAAAAACGTTCTGCGATTAGTCGTTTATTCATAATCAATATTTGTTTAATAGGCTGATATACTTGATAATCACTTTATTTTAAAATGATGGATGCATCAGTTCTCCGGCTGCATGAGTATCGTGTTAAAAAGCTCTTGTTGGTAATGTGCCGCTTCCACTTGTTCAAGAGAGTCCACTTGGTTTTCCCATGCCAAATATTGGTTATCCGGGAGGAAAATGCGGTCGCCTTTTCCTATGATAGCTTTTTGCCATTTAAAATCAGAGGGCGGCAATGATAAATATTGTTGTTGTATAGCGGCAAGTTCTTCTTTGAGTTCTTCCATCGGACGCTGGGGGGATATGGTTTGAAAAGTTTTATAGTCAGCTATTGAACCACACATTCTTCTTTGAAATTTTTGCAAGGTTTGTTCATTCAGCCCTTGAAGTGTGCCATCGAAAATAGAGTGAGCGATACCTTTGGTTTCGTGTATGGGGTAGAGGGTGCCGTTGATGGCGATACTTTGGGAGACAGGCAGATGTGGGTACTGCTTCATGATTTGCGAAGCTGCCCAGACTCCCATCGACCAGGCGATAAGTGTAATCTGGGAATAGGTTTCCAATAAGTCGGTATCAAATGCTAATGAACGGTAATCATAGCAAATCATCCAGTCCTTATCTGTAGGATGAATGGTCAGGAAAGGAGTTTCGTCCATCCCCCAACCGGCGAAGAAAAGCAATAGATGCTTCTGATTATTCTTTATGATAAAATGCTGCTTCATTCGTTTATCAGTTTGATGAGTTGGTCAATTTCATGTTCAGTGATGTCCGCTGTCAGTGAAAAACGGATACGTGAAGTTCCGTCGGGTACGGTAGGTGGACGGACGGGCAATGCATAGAATCCTTTGCGCTGGAGTTCTTCTGCTTTCAATATGGTATCTTCACTGGCTCCTATAATCATAGGTACAATATGGCTCACCGATGGGCAATTATATCCTTTGGCTGTAAGGGCTACCTTTAGCTTTTCACTGATTTGTAGCAGGTGAGCCCTCTTATGTTGTAAAGCTGAAAGGCGTTCTAACACCCACGAAGTCCACTGGATATTGATAGGAGGAAGTGCGGTGGTGAATATAAACGTGCGCATTTTATTAATAAGATATTCCCGAATGAGTTGCCGACAGACAATATAGGCACCTGCCGAAGCAATGGCTTTTCCGAATGTTCCTACCAAAAAGTCTATATCGTTGATACAGTCCTGTTCTTCGGCACATCCTAATCCTTTTTTTCCTCGTACACCAAAAGCATGAGCCTCATCTACATAAAGAAGAACATTGGAATAACTCTTTTTGAGTTGAATGAGAGCGGGAAGATCAGCTTCATCGCCATCCATGCTGAAGATACTTTCGGTAACAATAATAAGCTGCTCATAAGCGTTATGATTTTCAGCAATCAGTCGTTGCAACTGGGAAATATCATTGTGACGATACCGAATACATTTAGCTGATGATAATTTAATTCCGTCTATCAGGCTTGCATGCACTAGCTTGTCGGCAAGAATCAGTGTGTGAGTATTGCAAATGGCAGGAAGTATTCCTGTATTGGCATGATAACCACTATTGAATATAAGTGCACTTTCCGTTCCGAACATCGTGGCTAGCTGTTGCTCCAACTTCTGATAGTCACTAAAATTGCCGGTCAGTAACCGGGAAGAGGAGGAAGTAGGCAGGAATGTTTCAGGGGTGAGTGTTTTTAAGAATTCCTTCCTCAATGAAATGTCATTGGACAGCCCGAGATAATCATTAGAAGATAGGTTCAACATTCGTTGTCCGTTCAGCAGAACATCTCGTCCTTCGTGAATAAGCGGTGGGAGAGAACGGTAGTTCTTTTTCTCTTTCAAGGTCTGGAGTTCCTGGTTTATATGTTCTAATGTCATGAATTATTGTTTTAAGTAATAAGTATTCGATATATGGATGGTTGAAAGCGTAATCAGTTGTCTATAAGATGTTTATTGTCTAAAGAAGTATCCCGAAAGTTTCTCACCGACCAAGGCATCCTTCCTCGGTGAGGAAAGGCTCGTTCCTCACCGAGGAACACCCTTTTGCTCACCGAGGAACAGATTCTTGGGTGAAAATCTGGTAATATTCTTCTTATCTGTCATCTTTTTTGAATAACTTTAAGTAAGCCGGAAGTCAGTTTGCTTAATTGTTCCGAAGTGATGATGAAAGGCGGCATCAGATATACCAGCTTGCCAAAGGGACGTACCCAGATTCTTTCTTCCACAAATCTTCGTTGCATATAGGCCATATTTACCGGACGTTTCATCTCAATGACTCCGATGGCTCCGAGTATTCGTACATCAGCCACTTCCGGAAATTTCTGTGCAGGAGCCAGTTCTTCTTTCAGTTGAGTTTCGATTCGCTTCACATTCTCTTGCCAACCGGATTCGAGCAGCAGGCGAACGGAAGCGCAAGCCACTGCACACGCAAGTGGATTCCCCATAAATGTAGGTCCGTGCATAAAAGCTCCCGGTGCGTGGTTAGAGATTGTATCTGCTATCCGGTTGCTGGTCAATACAGCAGAAAGTGTCATATATCCTCCGGTCAGTGCTTTACCGATACACATTATATCCGGTTCTACTCCGGCATGTTCCCAAGCAAAAAGTTTACCGGTTCGTCCGAATCCCGTTGCTATCTCATCGAAAATAAGAAGAATATCGTGCTTCCGGCAAAGCTTTTCTGCTTCACGCAGGTACTGCGGATGATAAAACCACATCCCGCCTGCTCCCTGTACCACCGGTTCTAGAATAAGCGCCGCCAACTCTTTTGAATGTTTTTCAATCATCTCTTGTAGAGGTAGTATATCTTTCGGATTCCATTCTCCGTCGAACCGGGAAGTGGGGGACGGGACAAAATAACGTACAGGCAATGCCGAACCGAAAAGACTGTGCATACCCGTCACCGGATCACATACAGACATGGCATTCCACGTATCACCGTGATAGCCGGAACGGATAGTCACGAAATTGTTCTTTTCCGGTTTTCCTGCTGCATACCAATATTGTACAGCCATTTTCAGTGCCACTTCTACGGCTACCGAACCGGAGTCAGCATAGAATATTTTCTGCATGGAGGAAGGAACCAAAGGCAATAACAATTTCCCCAGTTCAATGGCCGGATCATGCGTCAGTCCTCCGAACATGACATGAGACATTTTATCTAATTGTTCTTTTGCCGCCTGATTTAATACCGGATGATTATATCCATGCACTGCACACCACCAGGAAGACATTCCGTCAATGAGCGTTCGTCCGTCTTCGAGGGTAATGGTAGCGCCGTCTGCCCGTTTTACTTTGTAGACAGGAAGCGGATCGGTAGTCGAAGTATACGGATGCCAGATGTGCTCGCGATCAAATTGGGAATCGGCGAAATGATAGCCTTCTTCCTGAATCATCTTTTTGTCTTCCGATACTTTGGAGCCGAGTGTTGTCAATAGGTCGCCTACGATAGCCGAGTTAATTCCGATATATAATGCCTTGTGCATCGCTTCGGAAGAAAGTTGTGAACGTCCTCCGGCAAAACGCAGAAAAGCGGTCGGATTGATAAAACGAAAGAGTGCGATGGTTTTAAGTATTTCTTCTTCGCTTAGAGGCTGCTCGTTTTCCAGTGGAGTTCCCGGAATCGGACTAAGCAGGTTGATAGGTATGGATTGAACATTCAGTTCTGCCAATGTGAAAGCAAATTCAATCCGTTGTTCCATCGTTTCTCCCATGCCGATGATACCTCCGCAACAGATATCCATGCCTACACGACGGGCTGCATCGAGAGTAGCCAGTTTCTGTTCTTGCGTATGCGTAGAGCAGAGTTTGGAAAAATAAGACGGGGCAGTTTCCAGATTACAGTGATAACGGGTGATTCCCGCTTCATGCAGGGAACGCAATTCTTCTTCATTGAGCAGTCCCAGAGAAGCACAAAGTTGAATCGACGAATGTCGACGCATATAGTGGACTGTATCGCAAAGTTGGGTAATCTGTTTGGGAGATGGTTTTCGTCCGCTGGTAACGAGGGAGAATCGGTTGACGTCCTGGGCTTCGTTGTATTGGGCCTGTCGAAGACATTCTTCAGCGGGAAGGAGATCGTAAATCTCGGCTTTAGTCTGGTAGTGGGAGGATTGTGCACACCATTTGCAGTTTTCCGGACATCGGCCGGACTTGGCGTTGATGATGGAACACATGTCGAACTCGTGCGAAGCACGCGCGACGGTAATCTCATGCGCGGCGGCATAAAGCGCCTCGCTGTCAGCCATGTTGGCTAGCCAAGCAGCTTGGTCGGGTGATATGTCGATACCCGCCAACACTTGGTCTTTGATTTCCTGAAGTGTCATAAATGTATGATAAGGGATAGTTTGTGCAGCATTCTGCTTACGAAGAGCAACGTCTACTACATTGATATGCAGATGACCGATTTGGAATTCACGTCCCATACTTGCAAAGGCAGCATAGTTCTTTCTTCCCCAGTAGCGAAAGCGGGAAAGGAGCGTGCGTGTGGTCTGTATGTGGCGTTGTTGCTTCATTGATTTTTTTACTTTTGTTCGTTAGAACGTGGCAAATGTACAAAGATTCTTTGGATAAGCAAGTTGATGATTTCTAGTTTCTGTGGTATTATTTCTTTTTCCTGTATTCTTTGCGGGTGTTGAAGTTGAATCCGGCATATATTTGGAGAGTACCGAATCCATTGTCTACAGAGAAATTGTTGCGATGATAATTGTAGTTTTTCCCAACAAAAGAAGTACCTACATAATACTTTCCGGTGTTGTAGACAATCCCTGCACGAACCAGAAAATCCAGATTGAATTTACCGTACCATGCTTTTGCTTCATTTGTTTCTGCGTCCACATCGGAAGCTTTGTAGGCAATGGCAGGGGTGAGAGACAGGCATGCCAGACAGTTGCGGGCAAAGACCCAATTGTAGGCGTAGCCGAAACTGATATTGGCATTGGTGTATTTAATATTCTTGACTTTCATGGCAGGATTCATCGCCTCCAGGATAAACCCCGGAAGTGCTGTATAGTCGAAGTCGAGATGATGCTTTGAAATGGAAAAACCTGCAATAAATGTACCTGCATTGCGTCGTTGATTAGTGGACTGACTGAATGCGGCAGGATAGGAGAATTTACGGTTATTGAAGATATAATATAGATTCAGTCCTTTGATATCTACCTTTATTCCGCTGAAATCTTCGGAATAGTTAGAGGGGATATCGTCTGAAAATCCTCTGATTTTATGTATTTTGTAATCATTACCAGTGCGGCGATAGAAGATATCCACACCCAGTTTGGAACTGTATAGGCTAAGATCGAATTCTGTTCCTCTGTTCTTTCGGGTACCTTTTTTGAAAATATCGTTCACATCTACAGACCATCCCAGGAAAATCCATCGCCAGCCGAAATACAATCCTATCTTGTTGTGCGGGTTGGGAGAAAAACTAAGTTTCTGTGGCTGCGGCAATTCACTGGTGATAGAATAATACTCAAAGTTGCTGAAATGAGTAACCATCAGCGCATAGTTATAACGGTTGGGACTGATATAGAGCGTATCGAAATCACTGAAGTTCATAAACTTCTTGATCGCTCTTTTAAAAGCACTTGGCTTGGTGGTTGTTGTGGAATCTACTTCTGTACTATCGTTGCCTAAAGAGACTTTCTCTTCAGTCTGCGCCTGTAAGGACAGTGAAAATAACAGAAAAAGATATAGAATAACCCGTTTCCCCATGTGGTTCTTTGTTGGTATAGATATTTTTAGTTTCACGAATGTACTATCTTTCGTTGATTTATACTAGCAATCTTCTAAAAAATGTTTCGTTTCCTAAACAAAAAAGTTCAATGTACTGTTAGTTACAACAAGCAAATAAATCTTAAGCCACAAAATTATGAGAATCTATTTACGTTTATTAGTCGTGTCTCTTCTGCTTTTTGCAGGAAATATAGTATATGCGGAAGCACAGCAGGAGAAACGCGTGACAGGCACAGTGACTTCTGAAGGAGAACCTTTGCCTGGTGTCTCCGTACAATTGAAAGGAGCATCTTCCGGCACCATTACCGATATTGATGGAAAGTATTCGATTGAGATTCCTGCGACCGGCACTTTAGTGTTCCGTTTTGTAGGAATGAGAACGGTGGAACAACCGGTGAATAACCGGAGTGTGATTAATGTCACGTTGGAATCGGAAAGTAAGGAACTGGAAGAAGTAATGGTGGTAGCTTATGCTACCGCTAAAAAGTATAGTTTTACCGGAGCAGCTTCGACGATGAAAGCAGGTGAGATTGAAAAGTTACAGACTTCCAGCATATCACGTGTATTAGAGGGCACGGTATCCGGAGTACAGGCAAGTGCGGCAAGTGGGCAGCCAGGTACGGATGCGGAAATCCGTATTCGTGGTATCGGATCTATCAACGCTTCCAGCGCCCCGCTTTATGTAGTGGACGGTGTCCCGTTCGATGGTAGTGTGAACTCTATCAATCCGGATGACATATCTTCGATGACAGTATTGAAAGATGCGGCCTCTGCTGCTTTGTACGGTTCCCGTGGTGCGAATGGAGTGATTATTATCACCACCAAGCAGGGAGATCAAAATACCAAAGCAACGGTAAAGGTGAAAGCTTCCTTAGGAGGTTCCAACCGTGCCGTGCGTGATTATGATCGTGTCAGTACCGACCAATATTTTGAATTGTATTGGGAAGCACTTCGCAATCAGTACGCCAAGAGCGCGGATTATACTCCGGCAACTGCTGCGGCACAAGCATCCAAAGACCTGGTTACGAAATTGATGGGAGGTGGACCGAATCCATACGGTCCCCAATATGCGCAACCGGTCGGTACAGATGGAAAATTGGTGGCAGGTGCCCGTCCATTATGGAATTCAGACTGGAGTGACGCCATGGAACAACAAGCACTTCGCACAGAGTTGAATCTAAGTGTTTCCGGAGGCGGAAAAGCAAATCAGTATTTCTTTTCAGCCGGATACCTGAATGATAAAGGTATTGCGCTTGAATCCGGTTATCAGCGTTTCAATCTTCGTTCCAATATCACCAGCGAAATGACCTCCTGGTTGAAGGGAGGAGTCAATTTGAGTTTTGCACATTCTATGCAGAACTATCCGGTTTCTTCCGACTCTAAAACCAGTAACGTGATTACCGCAGGGCGTACCATGCCGGGATTTTATCCGATTTATGAAATGAATACCGACGGTAGTTACAAATTGGATGAGAATGGAGACCGCATTTATGACTTCGGCTCTTATCGTCCTTCCGGTTCGATGGCAAACTGGAATCTGCCGGCTACTTTGCCTTTAGACAAATCAGAACGAATGAAAGATGAAGTTTCCGGTCGTACTTTTCTGGAAGCTACGATTATTGAGGGATTGAAATTCAAGACTAGTTTTAACTTTGACTTGATTAATTATAATACGTTGGATTATACGAACCCCCAATTGGGCCCGGCTAAAGAAAACGGCGGCGGCGTCAGCCGAATGAATACCCGTACTTTCTCTTGGACATGGAATAATATTGCTACGTATGACAAGACAATCGGTGAACATCATTTTAATGTCCTTGCCGGTGTGGAAGCCTATTCTTACCGTTATGATGAACTGACAGCATCACGTTCCAAAATGGCACAGCCTGATATGCCGGAACTGGTAGTCGGTTCGCAGTTGACCGGAGGTTCGGGGTATCGCATCGATTATGCGTTGGTGGGTTATCTGACTCAAGCATTATACGACTATCAAAATAAATATTTCTTCTCGGCATCCTATCGTCGCGACGGTTCTTCACGTTTTGCGCCGGAGACCCGCTGGGGAAATTTCTGGTCGTTGGGTACTTCTTGGCGTATCGACCGGGAAGAGTTTATGGCAAGTACTTCCGACTGGTTGTCTGCCTTGACTCTGAAAATGAGCTATGGTGCGCAGGGAAATGACAACCTAGGTACTTATTATGCAAGTAAAGGACTTTATACTATTGTTTCCAATTTGGGAGAAAATGCGTTAGTGTCCGACCGTATGGCAACTCCGAATCTGAAATGGGAAACAAACCTCAACTTTAATGTAGGTATCGACTTCTCCCTGTTCAATAACCGTTTTTCCGGTTCGTTTGATTTCTTTACACGTCGTTCGAAAGACCTGCTTTATTCACGTCCGATAGCTCCTTCCCTGGGATACGGTTCTATTGACGAAAATGTAGGAGCCTTGAAGAATACAGGTATAGAAATGGTACTTAACGGAACGATTATCAATCAGAATGGTTGGGTATGGAAACTGGGTATGAACTTGACGCATTATAAGAATAAGGTGACAGACCTCCCATTGAAAGATATGCCGCGAAGTGGTGTGAACAAGTTGCAGGTAGGTCGTTCGGTGTATGATTTCTATATGATAGAGTGGGCGGGGATAGATCCTGAAAACGGAGATCCGCTGTGGTATAAGGATGAGGTGGATGCAAATAAGAATCCGACCGGAAAACGTGTCACAACAAATGATTATGGTTCGGCTGACTATTATTATGTTGACAAATCGTCTCTTCCGAAGGTGTATGGCGGATTCAATACGTCTCTTTCTTGGAAAGGATTCGATCTTTCGGCTATCTTTGCTTACAGTATCGGCGGATATATCTACAATCGTGATGTTACAATGATTCTGCACAATGGAAGTTTGGAAGGTCGCGACTGGTCGACGGAGATTCTAAGAAGATGGACTCCCGACAATCGCTATACCGATGTCCCTGCTTTGAGTACTACCTCTAATAACTGGAACTCGGCTTCCACTCGCTTCTTGCAGAATAATTCGTATATGCGATTGAAAAACCTGACACTTTCCTATAACTTACCCAAACAATGGATTAGTAAGTTGTCATTGAGCAGTGTGCAGGTATATGTACAAGGAGATAATCTGTTTACCATTCACCGGAATCAGGGACTAGACCCTGAACAGGGAATTACCGGTATCACTTATTACCGTTATCCGGCTATGCGAACCATCTCCGGAGGTATCAATGTTTCTTTCTAAATTCAGACTAAATTATGAGAAAAATAAAAATTCAATCCATTCTTGCGGCAGTTGCCGGACTTTTCCTGGCAACGAGTTGTAGCAGCAGTTTTTTGGATACGGACCCCACAGATGCGGTAAGTTCGGATAAGGTATCTGTACCCGAAAATGCGGAGGCACTTGTGAATGGTGCCTGGTATAATCTGTTTGATTATTCAAGTACCTATGCCAATATCGGTTATCGGGCACTTCAGTGTCTGGATGATATGATGGCAAGTGATATTGTTTCCCGTCCGAAATATGGTTTTAACTCTTCGTATCAGTTTAATGATATAGCGCAATCCTCAAATGGTAGAACAGAGTTTGCCTGGTATCTGATATATAAAACGATAGATAATTGTAACACTGCCATTTCTATCAAGGGGGATTCGGAAGAACTCCGTCAGGCACAGGGACAAGCATTGGCATTACGCGCCTTTTGTTATTTGCACTTGGTACAGCATTATCAATTCACCTACTTGAAAGATAAAGATGCTTCGTGTGTTCCTATATATACCGAACCTAGCAATAGCTCCACTGTACCGAAAGGAAAATCAACAGTGGCACAGGTTTATCAGCTTATTTTCGACGACCTCACTTTGGCGAAGGACTATTTGAAAAACTATGTCCGCAGCGGTGATAATCAAAAGTTCAAACCAAATGTAGCAGTAGTCAACGGTCTTTTGGCTCGTGCTTACTTGCTGACAGGACAGTGGGAAGAAGCTGCGAAAGCTGCTGAAGCAGCACGTGCAGGATATACGTTGATGACAACTACAGCCGAGTATGAAGGTTTTAATAATATTTCCAATAAAGAATGGATATGGGGATTTCCTCAAATTCCTTCCCAATCGGATGCCAGCTATAATTTCTATTATTTGGATGCAACATACGTAGGAGCATATAGCAGCTTTATGGCTGATCCCCATCTGAAAGATACATTTACCGAAGGTGATATTCGTTTACCTTTGTTTCAATGGATGCGTGAAGGATATTTGGGATATAAGAAATTTCACATGCGTGCAGATGATACGGCTGATCTGGTCTTGATGCGTGCTGCTGAAATGTATTTGATAGAAGCGGAGGCGAAAGTTCGTGATGGTGTAGCGTTGGCACAGGCTGTAGCTCCATTGAATACATTGCGTAATGCCCGTGGAGTAGGGGATTATGAGGTGACAGGAAAATCACAGGAAGATGTAATCAATGAGATTCTGATGGAACGTCGCCGTGAACTTTGGGGAGAAGGATTTGGTATTACCGATATACTTCGTACACAAAAGGCAGTAGAACGTGCTGCTTTATCGGATGAGATGCAAAAGACAGAAGTCGATTGCTGGCAGGAGGGTGGTAGCTTTGAAAAACGAAATCCTCTGGGACATTGGTTCCTTAACTTCCCGAACGGTAAACCGTTTACAGTAAATAGCACCTATTATTTATATGCTATTCCACAGAAAGAAATTAACGCTAACCCTAACATATAAATAGCTCTCTTAATTTTTTGACTTTGACCTTAACTTGTAGACCGGTATACGTCGTGACGACGCATACCGGTCGTTTTCTTTGGAAAAAAGGGAGCGCAAAATGTGACACACCCCATTTTATTTAATCTAATCTTATTCTATTTTTTTCTTCTTCAAATTCGGTAAAAAGAATGTGACCAATCCTAGTAGCGGCATATAAGCACAGATATTATATACATATTCAATACTCGTTTTATCCGCTAAATTACCGAGTACGGCAGATGCTACACCAGCCACCCCGAATGCAAATCCAAAGAACAAGCCGGATATCAATCCAAGTTTGGTAGGAAGCAACTCTTGGGCATAAAGCAATATGGCAGGAAAAGCGGAAGAAAGCATCAATCCCACACAGAAGCTAAGGATAATAGTCCACAGCAGATTGGCATGGGGCATTAGTAAGCTAAATGGGGCAGCTCCTAAAATAGAAGCCCAAATCACATACTTCCGACCAATTCGGTCACCGACAGGTCCACCAATTAATGTTCCGATAGCAGTAGCTACCAGAAAGATAAATAAATATAGTTGCGAATCTTGTACGCTTACATTAAATTTATGAATCAAGTAGAAAGTATAATAACTCGTGAGACTTGCCATATAGATATATTTGGAGAAAATCAGAATCAGCAATATCGCGATTGAAAGGGCTGTCTTATCCATAGGCAAAGGAAGATGAACAGGTTTTCTGACACTGACGGTCTGTGCTTTCATCCGGTTTAGATATGATTTATACCATTTGCAAATTGGGTACATCACTCCGATAGCAGCTAAAGCCACGAATGCAAATACGATGAGATGTTGTCTGCCATAAGGAGCCACCAACAAAGCAACCAGTAAAGGGCCTAATGAACCTCCGAAGTTACCACCTACCTGAAAGAGTGATTGTGCCAGTCCACGTTTTCCGCCGGAGGCAAGGAACGTGATACGGGAGGCTTCTGGATGCAGTACGGAAGAGCCAATTCCGATTAAGAATACGGAGGCTAATATCCAGTATAGATTATCAGAGAATGCTAAGTTTATCAAACCAATCAGTGTAAAGCTCATTCCGATAGGCAATGACCACGCGACGGGATGCTTATCAAAGAAAATTCCGGTAATCGGTTGAAAAACTGAAGCGGAAAGTTGATAGACTAGTGTGATAAGTCCGATTTGCGCGAAACTAAGTCCTAAATCATCTTTAAATAAAGGATAAGATGCTGATAGCACCGACTGTAAAAGATCGTTGAGGCAATGCGAAAGACTCAATGCAATCAAAATGGAAAATGTAATTTTTCCTACGGGTTGTTCCTGATTCTGTACCATAATACCTATTTACTATTGAAGTGTTCCTGAAAAGTCGGCTGCAAAGGTACGTAAACTTCCCGTTTCTCAATATATATTTGCTGTGATTAATTCAATATGATAGGAATAAAGCTCTAAGACTAAGGATTGTAAATTGTCGTTAATTCAGTTTTGAGTGACTGAACTATTCTTCATACCTACTGTTGTTAAATAAAAAAGGAGGATTATATGGGCTTTATATGGTATATCATTATTGGTATTGTGGCTGGATTCCTCGCAGGTAAAATAATGCGCGGCGGAGGTTTTGGTCTTGTTATAAATTTATTACTTGGTATTCTTGGAGGTGTACTGGGCGGTTGGGTGTTTGCCCTTTTCGGACTGGCAGCTTCAGGACTGATCGGAAGTTTGATAACTTCCACCGTAGGAGCTATCCTTGTATTGTGGATTGCTTCTTTATTCTCGAAATCTAAATAGATATTTATATAATTTATTTTTAATCCTAAAAACAGAACTTGATTATGGAATGTAGACATGGAAATTTCTGGATTGGACTCGGAATTGGGTCAATCCTTGGCGCAGTAGCTTATCGTCTTTCACGTACAGCAAAAGCAAAACAATTAGAAAGTGAAATTTATAATGCTATCCATCGCATAGGTCGTGATGCTGAAATAGCTGCTGCTCATGCTGAAAGAAAAGCAGTGGATCTTGGACTTAAAGCAGTAGAAGCCGGTGCGGAAATTGCTGATAAAGTAGCAGATGAAGCCGATAAAGTGGCCGGAAAAGCAAAAGATAAGTGGGGGAAATAAGAACTCCAAAACGGGTAATCGATTTAAATAGAATCGGTTACCTGTTTTATTTTATATACGTTTAATCTTTTATTTCTAGCCTTATCAGTCACTATTTGAATGATGTGTGCACGAACACATATTGGTGTGTCTTCTCCATTATTTTCACTTCCTTCAAGAATCAAAAGCTACTTTTCCTCTGGTTTCTCATCTGATAAGTACTTTTTTATCTATACTATCTTTACTTTTTCTTATGTTTAACAACATGTATACTTCCTTGCTGTTGTGGTTAACTTGCTGATTATTAGTAGTATGTTCTTTATTGTGTGTTATGTGTGTGCGCACACACTATTGCTTAATTCAATAATTCATTTTACTTTTGCCGATGAAAAACAAGATACTTATCAATAGATGGATAAAGAGTTTTCAAATATTCGGATTGTAGACATTGCCAAGATGGCAGGAGTCTCTGTTGGCACGGTAGATCGTGTAATACATAATCGTGGCAGGGTATCTGAAGAAAACAGGAAAAAGGTACAGGCGATTCTGGAGATGGTACATTACCAGCCCAATCTGATGGCACGTTCATTGGCGGCCTCCAAAAAGCAATATCATCTTCTTGCGATTACTCCTTCTTTTGTTCAGGGAGAGTATTGGGAAGCTATTTCGGAAGGTATAGATAAAGCAGCGTCGGAAATGGAATCGTATAACATCACCATTACCAAACTCTTTTTCGATCAATATAATAACAAGACTTTTGATGATATCATCCGTAATCTGCTGAATGAGAAAGTAGATGGTGTATTGATTGCGACTTTGTTTACGGATTCTGTTATCCGGCTTTCGCAGGAACTTGACAGGAATGAAATACCTTATGTGTATGTTGACTCCAACATTGGAGGGCAACATCAACTGGCTTATTTCGGAACGGAGTCTTATGATGCCGGAGTGATTGCTGCCAGATTGTTGATGGATCGGCTTTCTTCGTCTTCCGATATATTGATGGCGCGAATTATTCATAGTGGGAAGAATGACTCTAATCAGGGAAAGAACAGGCGGGAAGGTTTCTGCCATTATCTCACGCAAACAGGATTCAATGGAAATCTGCATGAAGTGGAGCTGAAAATAAATGATTCAGTGTATAACTTCATGAAACTGGATGAAATATTTGAAGCTAATCCAAATATAAATGGGGCTGTTATCTTCAATTCAACTTGTTATATTTTAGGGAATTACCTGAAAGCGAGAGGAATGCAGTCTGTTAAACTGGTTGGTTATGATCTTATCGGGAGAAATACACAGTTGCTTTCCGAAGGTGTCATAACCGCATTGATTGCGCAGCGTCCGGAGCGTCAGGGATATGATGGTATTAAATCATTGTGTAATCATCTGTTGTTCAAACAGGGCAGTGAGAAGGTTAATTTGATGCCTATCGATATTCTTCTCAAAGAGAATCTGAAATATTATCTGAACAATAAATTATAAACATATAAATTTGTAAGAACTATGAATGAATTATTTAACGTAAAAGGCAAAGTAGTTGTTATCACCGGTGGAGCTGGTATTTTAGGTAAAGGTATTGCTGCGTATCTCGCAAAGGAAGGTGCAAAAGTAGTTGTGCTCGACAGAAGTGAAGAAGCAGGAAAAGCATTGGTAGACAGTATCAAAGCCGAAGGAAATGAAGCTATGTTCCTTTACACGGATGTGATGGATAAAGAAGTGTTGGAAGGCAACAAAGTGGAAATCATGAAGGCTTATGGCCGTATTGATGTTTTGTTGAACGCTGCCGGAGGTAACATGGCAGGTGCAACTATTGCTCCGGATAAAACTTTTTTCGATTTACAGATTGACGCATTCAAGAAAGTAGTGGATTTGAACCTTTTCGGTACAGTATTGCCTACAATGGTATTTGCTGAAATTATGGTAGAACAGAAGAAAGGTTCTATTGTAAACTTCTGTTCTGAATCGGCTCTTCGTCCATTGACCCGTGTGGTAGGTTATGGTGCGGCAAAAGCAGCTATTGCCAACTTTACTAAATATATGGCTGGCGAACTGGCTTTGAAATTCGGTAACGGTCTGCGTGTAAATGCCATCGCTCCGGGATTCTTCCTGACCGATCAGAATCGTGCATTATTGACTAATCCGGATGGTTCTCTGACCGATCGTTCAAAGACCATTCTCGCTCATACTCCATTCAACCGTTTCGGTGAACCGGAAGACCTTTATGGAACAATCCATTATTTGATTAGCGATGCTTCTAACTTCGTAACAGGTACAGTAGCTGTTATCGACGGTGGATTTGATGCATTCTCTATCTAATATTGGGATGATATCATTCTGTTTTTAATCATAATTAGTAACTTGTAATCAGGAAAGAATAATATGTATTTATGTGAACAAACTTGGCGCTGGTATGGTCCTAATGACCCGGTTAGCTTGTGGGATATTAAGCAGGCAGGCGCTACTGGTATAGTAAATGCTCTTCATCACATTCCAAATGGTGAAGTGTGGACAGTAGAAGAGATCATGAAGCGTAAGCAAATGATTGAAGAAGTGGGTCTGACATGGTCTGTGGTAGAAAGTGTACCTGTACACGAGCATATCAAAACACAGACGGGCGACTTTATGAAATACATCGAAAACTATAAGGAAAGTATCCGTAATCTGGCGAAGTGTGGCGTGATGGTAGTTACTTATAACTTCATGCCTGTATTGGACTGGACCCGCACAGATCTTGCCTATACAATGCCGGACGGCTCTAAAGCACTCCGCTTTGAAAAAGCAGCTTTTGTAGCTTTCGATCTTTTCATCTTGAAACGTCCGAATGCTGAAAAAGACTATACTCCGGAAGAAATAGCTAAAGCGAAAGCTCGTTTTGAGCAGATGAGCGAAGACGACAAGAAATTGTTGGTTCGTAATATGATTGCCGGACTTCCGGGTTCGGAAGAAAGTTTCACAGTAGAACAATTTCAGCAAGCATTAGATCGTTATGACGATATTGATGCAGAGAAGCTTCGTTCCAACCTGATTTTTTTCTTAAAAGAAATTGCTCCTGTTGCCGATGAAGTAGGAGTGAAACTGGTGATTCATCCGGATGATCCTCCTTATACCATCTTAGGTTTGCCTCGTATTTTGAGTACGGAAGAGGATTTCAAGAAATTGATTGAAGCCGTACCTAACGAATCTAATGGCCTCTGCTTGTGTACAGGCTCTTTCGGTGTGCGTGCCGACAATGATCTTGCAGGTATGATGGAGCGTTTTGGCGACCGTGTGAACTTCGTACACTTGCGCAGTACACAACGTGACGAGGAAGGAAACTTCTACGAAGCTAATCACTTGGAAGGAAATGTAGACATGTACAACGTAATGAAGAGCCTTATTCTTCTACAACAGCGTCGTAAATGCTCTATCGCTATGCGTCCCGACCACGGACATCAAATGATTGATGACTTGAAAAAGAAAACGAATCCGGGATATTCTTGCCTGGGCCGTCTTCGCGGATTGGCTGAACTTCGCGGCTTGGAAATGGGTATTGCAAAATCTATCCTCTAATCGAAGTACATAGTTAGCACTTTATTATCAAACACTACGGCTATTATTGATTGAAATAATAGTTGTAGTGTTTTTCATTTGCTCTTTTTCACTGGTTGAGGAATAAGTGAAGCGAATAAATCTCCAACATGTATATCTTTATCAGCTTTCTTTGTTTTTCTTGCTTTTTTCGGTTCGGGAATAATAAGTAAAGCTATTTGTGCGCAAGCCTCTGCATCTGCCAGTGCGTGGTGGTGATTCTCTAAATGATATCCGCATCGTTCTGCTACCGTATGCAACTGATGATTGGGCAAATCTTTTCCAAAGACTTTCCTCGAAGTACGGCAAGTACAATAAAACTTATAATCAGGATAAGTCATGTCATATAATTCGTGAACCGCCCGGAGACAACCTTCATCAAAAGGACTGTTGTGCGCTACAAGTGGCAGACCGTCTATCAATGGTTTGATTTCCGCCCATACTTCCGGAAATTCGTCGGCTTCCATCGTGTCGTCGTAAGTTAAGCCATGAACAGCTGTGGTCCATTGCGTATAATAATTGGGGCGGGGACGGATCAGACGATAGATTTTATTCGTTATTTTTCCTTCCCTTACGATGACAACCCCAACACTGCATACGCTGGTACGTTTGCCGTTGGCTGTTTCAAAGTCGATAGCTGCAAAGTTTATCATCGTTTCTATTATTTTTTCGGATACAAATATAGCATAAAAAATGAGGTTGGAGAAAATATAGTAACAGGATTGGCAAATAGAAACCTTTTACTAAAAATTGAATTAAAATGGACTTTGGGGAAACATTTCCAATAAAAAACTCTTCTTTTAAAGAATTTACACTATTTTTGTTCGACATAAACCAAAGGCATGGACAAAATGGAAAATCCGGGACCATTTGCCCCCTCCTGTCCAAATCAAATTGATCCCCTGAATCCAATCTAAATTGATCCCTTTTGTCCAGCTGAAAGTGACCCCTTCAAATTGAACGTACGGATATACTGGTGATGTTCCGCTTCCGGATATCACAACGAAAGAAAAGGCGCAGCAATATATCGGTTTGGATATGGCTGCCGAAAAGGTAGGCAAAGATAAATTTCTCGAAGAGATTGTCCCTGAATGGCTTCAAAAGGTAAAGGCAAACGGACGCATCGTTGATTAGAATTTATTTTCGCTATATTTGCGTACAAAATAGATCCATGTATACAGAATATCAGCCTTCTCATTTACTTGTTCCCTACATTGATAGCTATTGGGAGTTTAAGGGCAATCCGGATTATGGTATGCGCATCCATATTCTGCCGGATGGTTGTACCGATTTTATATTTACGCTGGGAGAGGTGGCTAATGCTGTTGAAGAAGGGAGTCTGATTATGCAACCCTATCGTTCCTATTTTGTAGGACCTATGACAAAATATTCGGAACTCGTCACTTATACAGAATCGATTCACATGTTTGGCGTTCGTTTTTTACCTTGTGGTTTGTCTTGCTTTACAAACCTGCCTCTACACGAATTTGTGAATAGCAGAGTCAGTACTAATGAGATGAAGGCTGTTTTTGATGACACTTTTATTGAAAAATTAGGTGAGCAGAAGCATGTCACAGATCGAATACGAGTAGTGGAAGAATATTTGCTGGCATATTTGGCGCGCCATTATCAGCCTACCGATTCTCACGTCGCTATGGCAGTGAACATGATTAATCATTCCGAAGGAAAACGTTCAGTTCGCAGTTTGATGGATGACGTCTGTTTATGTCAGCGTCATTTTGAGAGAAAGTTCAAGCATTATACCGGATTTACTCCTAAAGAATACAGCCGTATTGTCAAATTTAAGAATGCTGTAGAATTGTTGAGAACCACAACATCAGCCAATCTGTTGACTACGGCAGTTGATGCAGGATACTATGATTTAGCGCATTTCTCAAAAGAGATTAAGTCAATGTCCGGCAACACTCCTGCGTCTTTTCTTTCCCTTACCGTTCCGGAAGAAACTACACTTACTTATATCGAACCACAAAGATAGATAGGTAAAAGTCGCTTTTTTACAATAGAGTGGGAGGATATGCCGTTACCTTTGCAAGGTTAATAAAAAACAATCAGCTTATGACCACAAAAACAATGAAAGAGAAAGCAACAGAATTGTTGCAGAGATGTGAAGTAGTTACCCTTGCTTCTGTGAATAAAGAAGGTTATCCCCGTCCTGTGCCAATGAGCAAAATCCTGGCAGAAGGAATTTCCACTATCTGGATGTCTACCGGAGCAGATTCACTAAAAACAATTGATTTCTTATCGAATCCGAAAGCAGGATTATGCTTTCAGGATAAAGGAGACAGCGTGGCGTTAACGGGGAAAGTGGAAGTTGTAACTGACGAAAAGATGAAGCAGGAACTTTGGCAGGATTGGTTTATCGATCATTTTCCCGGTGGTCCCACTGATCCCAGCTATGTCTTGTTGAAATTTGAATCGAATCACGCAACTTATTGGATTGAAGGAACATTTATCCATAAGAAACTCGACTAATTCTACTCGGAAAGATAGAGGAATAGCGGATTTAATGAGGCTGTTCGAGAACAGCCTCGTAATTCATTTAGAATTCAAATTTTTCCAATTTCATTTCAGCCAATTTCTGAATGATACCTACATATTGAGCGAAATGGGGAGATTTTTCGTGTGCTGCCAATACTTCGGCATTCTGCCAAGTTTCGCAAATCATGAAAACGTCAGGACGCGTGCTGCTTTCGAAAGTATCATAAGCAATGCATCCTTCTTCTTTTAAAGAACAGGCAGTCAGTTCTTTTGCCGCTTTTATCGCTTCTCCGCGGTTGGATTCGTTTACACGAACAAAAACATTTAATCTGATCATAGTCTTTTTTATTTATATGATTAAAAGAATTACTTTCTCACAGTATCTGTGAAAAGTCGAAGGCAAAGATACTATTTTTCTATACTTCTGGTGAGTTTATTTCAAAATTTCATATAAACTTCATGTCATCCTAAAAAAACAATTATATTTGCATCTGAATTCTAAAAGCAATGATTTTGGGCACAATTCTTAAATTTGTTATAGCTTAATATTAGCCTCATAAACCACAGGCTAATTTCTTTCGTTTGAGTAGTTCTATACTTGAACAGGTTTTTCATTTTATCATTTTTATTATTCACTGCATCGTTTTTCAAAACTGATGCAATTAAGGTATTCAGGCTTTTAGTCCGGTTCATGGTAATCAGATGGGAGTGGTGGGTGCGTTGAGAATGAATGGAAAATTTCGTAAGAAATAGTAAGCTGAACGTAGAAGAAGAAATAAAAAGGATTGAGCTGCAGCCGGTTGATCCTTTGGATAGAATCAGGCAGATCATTGGTGTCGTACAGGTTTCGCTGACTTCGCTGAAAACAACTGTTGTCGGATATCAGTTTCGAAGTGCTGAAGAAGAGATTCTTTTCTTTAAAGTCTCGAAACCGCAGATTTCCGGTCTGTTGATGTTTTATGTCCGTTTGTATCAGATTGAAAAGAATCGTATCGACAAATCTCTGTCATCCCAATGCAGATATCTGAAGATTGAATTGGAGAACCTGCAAAAATCATTTTTGAATAATGACTTTTATGAATATTACCGTGCCGGTCGAACAGAGCTTGATAACCGCTATTTTATTCGGGAGAATTATGATATTCTTTCTGATATACATTGTCATCTACTGGATAGAGATATTTCTTTTACCACCTTGCATGATTCGAGTGTTGCAGAAATTCTGGCGAATAATCGCTTGATAGAATATGTGTCGGAGGAAATAGAGCAGCTGACAGAGAAACTTCATCTTAAATTCACTTCCATTGTAGACAGTAAACTGTTGCAATGGACGGACAGTAAAGTTGCTTTGGTTGAGTTTATCTATGCCTTGTATGCAGGTAAATGCTTTAATAATGGAAATACGAGTTTGAAAGACATTGCTTTTTGTTGCGAAACACTGTTTAATATCGAGATAGGTGATTTTTATCGTATATTCTTGGAAATCAGGAATAGAAAGAAAAGCAGAACCCAATTTCTGGATAAGTTGAAAGAACAGATTATAAAGATGATGGATGAGCTTGACAGATAAATTTCAGGGCGTCTTGTGACATCTTGTGAATTATACAAATGGCTATTATCCAACTTTGCGGAGAAATATAATTGATTCACAAAGAAAGATAATCGCTTTTGTATAGTTATGGAAACAACATTTACATGGGAGATAAGGGTGAAGAATTGCCCCTTATTAATTAAGAAATGCAGTCACTGTGATAGTGACCGCTTTTATTGCAGTGATAAGTTCAGGATGAATGCACAGAAGAAAAACATTGATGTCTGGCTGATTTATAGATGTGTGAAATGTGATAACACTTGTAATATGACTCTGTTGTCACGAACTAAACCCGACTTGATTGATAAAAAGCTCTTTCACAGTTTTTCTATGAATGACAGGGAAGTTGCCTGGCAATATGCCTTTTCTGCCGGAGTGGCAAGTAGGAATAATCTTCAATTAGATTATGACAGTGTTGAATATGAGGTGATAAATACCGTCTCTTTAGAAGACATCCTGAATATGAGTAGTGAGATCATAAGTATCCAAGTCAAGTGTGATTTCGACTTGAGCCTTAAATTATCCTCATTGATAAAAAGATGTCTGCCTCTTTCCAGTACCCGCTTGAAGCTGCTGTTTGAAAAAGGGTATATTTCTTTACTTTCCGGCAAAACATCTTCCAAGTGTAAGGTAAAGAATGGCGATACTATTTTGATGGATCGAAAAAGCCTGATTGATTTCTTGGGATAAAATCGGTTTTACAGTTTTTTTTAATAGCTTTGTGAAATGATAATTCGCATTTTGTAAAAGAGGTTGTACTATTAAGATGGAAGATATGAAAAAGGTATGTTTATTAGCTTTTGTTTTGTTTACTTGGAGTATCGTTGTGAATGCACAGGAAAGTGATGGACGATACGTTGAAGTGACCGGTTCTTCTGAAATAGAAGTCGTTCCGGATGAGATTCATTTTCTGGTTCAGATTAAGGAGTATTGGCAAGAAGAATACACCGGTAAATCAAAAAAAGAAGAAGATTTTCATACGAAAGTGCCATTGGCAATGATAGAGAAAGATTTGCGTAAAAGTTTGCGCAAAATAGGAATAACGGATGATGCTATCCGCACATAGGAAATAGGAGATTATTGGCGTCAGAGAGGAAAGGAGTTTCTGATAGGTAAGCAATTGGATATCCGGCTTACGGATTTTGAGCAGATTAACTCTATTATTCGTTCAGTCAATACGTGGGGAATTGAGTCCATGCGCATCGGAGAACTCAAACATAAGGATTTGCCAATGTATCGGAAACAAGGTAAGATTGAAGCACTGAAGGCTGCCCGTGAGAAAGCATCTTATCTGGTGGAAGCGATGGGGCAGCAGTTGGGTGAAGTGATTCGTATCATCGAACCTGCCGATAATAACATAAGCCGTTATCTTCCTTTCGAAGCGCAGAGCAATGTAAGCATGGGTGCGGCAGCTACCGAGCAGTACCGGGTTATCAAGCTACGGTATGAAATGACGGCTCGTTTTGCCATTAAATAAAAATAGTCTATCTTTGTCGCATGACAAGAAATAATAAATCGGATTTGGTTTAGTAAACAATCTGTGTTTCTGATACAGATTGTCCTTTCGTTTGCTCTCGGATGATTCCTTCCGGGAGTACTCTTTATGTCTTTATAATTTCAATTTTTAACTTGCGTACAAGGGTGCTAAAAGCATCGTGGTGCTTTGTAACGTGTACGCTGTATACATTAAGATCATGAATAACGAAAATCAAACAATTCACAAATTCGACTTTAATTTAAACTGGTATGGCTGGAATGATAAACTAAGCCAACTAAAACAAGAATCACTCTACAGCACTCTTCCTCATGGACGTATATCCATAGTACATCGTACCTGCTACGAGGTCGTTTCCGAAAACGGATTGTTTCAGTGTGAACTCACGGGAAACATGATGTATGGGAAATCTGATGCTGAATTACCCTGTACGGGTGATTGGGTGCTTTTTCAACCATTTGATGAGAATAAAGGGATTATTGTCGATATGCTACCTCGTGAGCGGACATTGTATCGCAAGAAAAGCGGTACAGTTGCCGATAAGCAGGCCATTGCTTCTTACGTCGATAAAGCATTTATTGTGCAGAGCCTTGACGATAATTTCAATGTCCGCAGAGTAGAACGTTTTATGGTTCAGGTATTAGAAGAAAACATCAAGCCTGTATTGGTACTTAATAAATCCGATTTAGATTTTGACAGGCAGAGTGTTGAAGAACAAATAAATCATATCTCCAATCAGATACCCGTATTTTTTACGAGCATTCATCAACCCCAAACGATTCTCCGGTTGCGGGAATCCATATCAGAGGGAGAAACTGTTGTGTTTGTCGGTTCTTCGGGTGTCGGGAAAAGTTCTCTGGTAAATGCACTCTGTGAAAAATCTGTGTTGCTTACCTCCGATATAAGCCTGTCCACAGGAAAAGGCCGGCATACATCAACCCGTCGGGAAATGGTATTGATGAATGATTCGGGTGTTTTAATCGATACTCCGGGTGTGCGTGAATTTGGCTTGGTTATCGACAATCCAGACTCACTGGCCGAAGTACTTGAAATCTCTGACTATGCAGAATCGTGCCGTTTCAAAGATTGCAAGCATATCAACGAACCGGGTTGTGCTGTTTTAGAAGCAGTCAATAGCGGTGTGTTAGATTATAAAGTTTATGCAAGCTATCTGAAACTTCGCCGGGAAGCGTGGCACTTTTCAGCTTCCGAACATGAGAAACGTAAAAAGGAGAAGTCCTTTACAAAACTTGTAGAAGAAGTAAAGAATCGTAAGGCAAATCGCTGATTTCTATTTAAACGATGCAGGTATTGGAATTTATTTTTTTCTTTAAAAGAGCAAAAAAGTTTTAGTTGCGCAAAAAGGCTGCGCACCACTGCATCTATCTTTGTCGAAGAAACAAGAAAACAGGTCAAGTACGGGTTACTTCCATACATCCTGTTAAGATATTGACTCATACGATTATCAGTTTTCCTGTTTCGTAAAGGGGCAGTAGCTCAGTGGGTAGAGCATCATACATAATCTTGAGATTATCCTGATGAAAAAGGTCAATTAAGATTTACTTCTATCCTGTGACGGTCGTCGGTTCGACTCCGGCCTGCTCCACAAAAAATAAATATAGAGGTAGGACGGCAGCTTCGGGATTATCTGAAATGAGGTCAACCGGGGCTTACTTCTTAACGGTGGATAACGCTGGTTCGAATCCGGCCTGTTCTACCTCTTTTTATCAACTAAGGTCAAGGAAGACTTACTTCAAAACCGCAGGAATGCTCCATTGATTCACAGTCTTCCGATTACCTTACTTAAAAAAACAAAGTTATGAATAAAGATTTGTTGAAAGTGTCTATCAGGCAGAATGCAATCTATTTGCCTTTGATAGAAGAAGAGAAAAAGCAGGAAGAGTTGACTTCGACTACCATTGCATTGGTAGCCCAACTCCGTAAAGTAGGATATAGCTTGTCCGAAGAACTGCTGCATGCCATTAATCAGTTATATCCGGCTCAACAGATGATGATTCTTCAGGTGATGAAAGAAGCATTGGGCGTGACGCTAAACTGGTCTCCATTGGTGAAAGGGTGGGATGTACCTACCGGAGAAACGCGCTTGGATCATCTGGTTACATGGAACGCTAACCTGTTTAATAGCCAGAAAGGCGTTAAACTACCTTGCGGACACGTGATCCCTGATAATACATTCCCTATGGAACGATACAATGGTTGTCCGTTCTGCGGAACCCCGTTCCAAACGGCTACTACGGAATATTTCGGACAGGGAAGTAAACTGAAAGTGCTGGAACTTTGGCAGGACAAGGAGCTGAATGCTTTTTTCTGTGACTTGCTTGAATCGCGTACAGCTCTTGATGCCACACAAGCGGATAGCTTGAAAATAATGCTTGGCGAACTTCCGTTACCGGCAGTCGAAATCAAAATGAAGGAGACATTGATGTTGGTGATAGATACATTGGGGGAACAGGATAGAGCGCAGGAAGCGCAAATCTATTTCTCTACTCCGAATGATATATTGCGTTATCTGTGGTATAAGAAAACCGGATTCCTGCAAATCATAGAGCCTAAGACTATTATCCGTAAAACAGGTAGAAACAACACACATATATGTGGAGTTTTGGATAAAAGTCGTTCGGCAGCTCAAGCGAAGCGTGAGGAGTTGAAGTTGAAATATACGCGTCGTGAATGTAAAATGGTAGCTCTTTGGTTGAACAACCTGACAATGGCTCCGGAGAAGGCTTGCGAAATCATGCATCCGAAAAGAGAGATGTGGGTACGTATGATACGTGCGTTGCGTCTGGCGGAATATGCCCGTAAGCCGGAATTCGGAAATTTGAAGGAATTGATGGATATATTCTACCGCGAGGCATATACCGTTTGGCAGGGAGAAGTGGAGCGCAACCGTTTGAAGGCGGATGCGGAACAGACATTTGCTTTGTTAAAGCAGCGACCGGGTATGTTTGCACGTTCTTTATTTGCGAATATGCTTTGGTTCGGAGCGGAAGAGACGTTGGCTGCATTTAAAGAAGTGGTTCATTTGTTGCCGGCACGTTTGGTAGTTACTTTGGGTATGTATGCGGAGAGCTACTTTGAACCGGGACGTAAGAGAATGGTGAAACCTTTAGGGGGGAATGCTCTTTTGATAGAACCACATTATTTGGTGGGTCTGTATATGGAGGATCAGCTAAAAGCGATGGTGAAGGATGTACAGGATTTGTGTAAGGAAGTCGTAGCTGCCCGTTTCGCCAGTGCAACTGTCGAAAGTGAAAACAAAAGTATGTATATTGACCCTATGTTGTTCCATATTCCGTTGGCTATCGGCGATCGTAGCGAAACAATTCAGGATACTTCCTGTGCTTTGCAGGGAACGCGTTTCCCGGTAGAGGGGGATAAAGTGCGATTGTTTATGCAGTGGGGAAAAGGGCTTCCGGCACAGCATCTTGACATGGACTTGAGTTGTCATATCACTTTGCCTTCCACAACAGAAGTTTGTTCCTTCTTCAACTTGCAAGCTATTGGCGCTAAACATAGCGGGGATATCCGAAGTATTCCTAATAAGAAAGGTACTGCTGAATATATCGAGCTGGATTTGAATGAACTGAACCGTGTAGGTGCGGAATATGTCGCTTTCACTTGCAATGCATATAGCAACGGGACTATCTCTCCTAATCTGGTGGTAGGTTGGATGAACTCTGCCTATCCAATGAAGATATCGGAAAGAACAGGAGTAGCTTACGATCCTTCTTGCGTACAACATCAGGTACGTATTTCCCAAAGTTTGCAGAAAGGGCTTGTTTTCGGAGTTCTGAAAGTGAAAGAACGGGAAATCGTTTGGCTGGAAATACCTTTTGGTGGACAGACGATTCTTTCTTTGGATACACAGACCATTGAAAAGTATCTGGATAAGCTGGAAGCGAAAACAACTGTTGGTGAACTGTTAGCTGTCAAAGCACAGGCACAGGGATTGAAGTTAGTTGATATTCCGGAAGCGGACGAGATATATACTCGTGAATGGGCATTGAATACTGCCGCTGTGACTAAATTACTGTTGGGTGATTAAATTCTTGGGAGGAATTGTCTTTTTCCTCCTAAGATTTAAAGGTCGTATCGCATAAAGTTATACCTTTGTATGCGATAGATTAATCGTCTGACAGCTGTTGAACTTTCGTCTGACAACTGTTATCTTTCCGTCTGACAACTGTCAGACGAAAAAGATACAGCTGTCAGACGATTATTTTTATATGAACTGAAGATTAAAGTTCAATGAACAGGCGATTAAATATACGTAGTGAAAGTAATAAATGTATGAACTAATAAAAAGATATACTTATGAGTGCTCAATATGATTTGTATGAAACACCGGATCCTGATTGTACCGGAGAACAAAAGCCTTTGCATGCCCGTATCGTTCCAAATGGAACTTACTCGAAGAAAGAATTCATGGAACGTGTATCTCGTTCTTCCCAGACTTTTAACTATAACGTGATAGATGCGGTAGTAGGAGTTGTATTGGATGAACTAGCCGAAACGTTAGCAGAGGGATATATCGTAGAACTTGGCGAACTCGGGCATTTTAGCATCTCTTTGAAATGTACGCATAAAGTAATGACTAAACGTGAGATTCGTGCCGAATCAATCTGTTTTGATAATGTGCATTTGCGCACTTCCAAAGAGTTCAAAAGGAAGATTAAGCGTGAAATAGAGTTGGAACGTGTGGATAAATCCAAACACTCTTCTCAAAAAGTGGAATTTTCTATGGAGCAACGCCAACAGCTTTTACAGGAATTTCTAAAGAAAAATGGTGGTATTACCCGATTGGAATATAGTAGCCTGACCGGACTTTCCCGACTGAAAGCAATAGATGATTTGAATACTTTCATTGAGAAAGGGATTCTTCGTAAACGTGGAGCTGGAAGAACCGTGTTTTATGTTTGGCAACAAGAGTAATAACAATCAATTCAAAGATTTCTTCTTGTTATTGCTAACAATTTTGTACCTTTGTTTGTCTATAGAAAAAACAGTAGGATTATGGCAAGTATAACAATTCCTTATGCAGTAGCAGATTTCATAGAAATGCGTGAACGTGGTTTCTATTACGTAGATAAGACCCAATATATAGCTAAGCTTGAAGATTATAAGGCTCCTGTATTTCTGCGTCCCCGTCGCTTTGGGAAGAGTTTGTTAGTCTCTACTCTAGCTTGCTATTATGACCGTACGAAAGCGCATCGGTTTGAAGAATTGTTTGGTGACACGTGGATTGGAAACCATCCGACAAAAGAACATAACCGTTATATGATAATCCGTTATGACTTCTCCGCAATGGTAATGTCAGACCATATTCAAGGGCTGGCACAGAATTTTAATGACTTGAATTGCGGTCCGGTAGAAGTAATGGTAGCACATAATCGTGATTTGTTTGGTGATTTTGAATTTAGCAATCGTGGCGATGCATCTAAAATGCTGGAAGAAGTGCTTACTTACGCCCGCTCTCACGAATTGCCTAAAGTCTATATTTTGATTGATGAATATGATAATTTCACCAATCAATTACTTACTGCCTATAATGATCCACTCTATGAAGAAGTTACTACTAATGACAGCTTTCTGCGTACTTTTTTTAAAGTAATTAAAAAAGGTATTGGTGAAGGTAGTATCCGTACTTGTTTTTGTACAGGTGTGCTGCCTGTCACTATGGATGATTTGACTAGTGGATATAATATTGCAGAGATATTGACTCTTGAGCCTAATTTCCTGAATATGCTTGGGTTTACATACGAAGAAACTGAAACATATCTACGTTATGTGCTTGATAAGTATTCTACAGGACAGGATCGCTTTGACGAAATATGGCAACTAATAGTGAGTAACTATGATGGTTATCGTTTCCGTCCGAATGGAGATCGGTTATTCAATGCCACTATCCTTACTTACTTCTTCAAGAAATTTGCAGCCAATGCCGGTAGTATTCCGGACGAATTGGTAGATGAAAATCTACGTACTGACATTCATTGGATTCGTCGGTTGACTCTTTCGCTGGATAATGCGAAAACGATGTTGGATGCATTGGTAATTGACGATGAATTGCCTTATAATGTGGCTGATCTTGCTAGTAAGTTTAATAAGAAAAAGTTTTTTGATAAAGAGTTTTATCCCATTAGTTTGTTTTATTTGGGAATGACGACGTTGAAGGATAAATTTGTAACCACATTGCCTAATATGACGATGCGTAGTGTATACATGGACTACTATAATCAACTGAACAAAATAGAAGGCAATGCACAACGTTATGTTCCTGTGTATCGGCACTATGATTCCAATCGAAGCTTAGAACCACTCGTTCAGAATTATTTCGAACAATATTTGGGACAATTTCCAGCACAAGTTTTTGATAAGATCAATGAAAACTTTATCCGGTGTTCTTTCTACGAACTGGTATCGCGTTATTTAAGTAGTTGTTATACCTTTGCCATCGAACAGAATAATTCAGTAGGCCGATCAGACTTTGAAATGACCGGTATTCCCGGTACAGATTACTATACGGATGATCGTGTGGTCGAATTTAAATATTATCGTATGAAAGAAGCTGAAAAGATGCTTGCGCTTTCCGAGCCTCTTCCCGAGCACGTGGAACAGGTGAAAAGATACGGTGAAGACACTAAGAAAAAGTTTCCTAATTATAATGTACGGACATATGTGGTGTACATTTGTGCTAATAAGGGATGGAAATGTTGGGAAGTATGAGACAATAAAATCTGCAATATTGCACTAACTGTTTATGAAAAATGAGAGTCATATTATCTCTCGAATGATTTCCGGAGATATAAATGCTTTTAAACTTCTTTTCGATCGTTACTATTCTCAAGTGCGTTTCTTCACATTGGGGATAGTGAAAGATTCTTTTGTTGCCGATGATATAGCTCAAAATGTATTTATCAAGGTCTGGACAAAAAGAGAATTGATTGATTGCGAACGGAAGTTTAATAACTATTTGTATTCCATCACAAAGAATGAGATAACAGATTATTTCCGTTCCTTAGTCATTTCAGAACCCTTGGAAAGCATTTCATATCTGAAGGATAGCGATCATACAGATGAAATGATAGAAAGTGTTTATGATCTATCGCATATTAAAGAACTGGTGATGAAAGAGGTGGATAATATGCCGCCGCAACGTCGTGCAGTGTTTGTCATGAGTCGTTTGCAAGGATTGTCTAATGATGAGATAGCCTCTAAACTAGGAATATCCAAACGCACGGTAGAACGCCATCTGAATATAGCGTTGCACATACTTCGTGAAAAACTGGGAGGATTTCTTTATTGGATTGCTGCTTTGTTCATTCTTTCTCTCTGATTTTAATTTTTCCGCTCTGCCATACTACTTTTTGTTACACCTCTATCCCCAATTAATAGTTTATAAATGTTAAAGTAGAAAAAGCATTGGGTGTACTTTTTCTAGCTTCCGTATATCAGATATAACCAGATAATACGAAGAAAAATGAAACTCTTACCTCCCGGAATATTGAAAGACTATTTCTATAACTTGAAGAAGGATATCACTTCAAGTGCGTTTGGACAATGGTTCATAGAGAATGAGTCTAAACCGGAATTCGATCAGGAATTGCAAGAAATTTGGAAAGAATCGTCTCAAGTAGCCTGTGACCGCGAAATGACTTCTTCTGCATTTGTGAAGGTCTGTGAAGCTATTGGCGGAGTAGCTCCGTCTCCTCAAAAGAGTACATTCACGAGAACAATACATTATCTGATACGTGTTGCAGCTATTCTGTTTATTCCTTTATTGGGAGCTACTCTTTATCTATATCTGGATAACAAGGAATCACAAGTCAACTGGATAGAAGTCTATGCCGAATATGGGCAAAAGAAAGAAGTTATTTTGCCCGACCAGAGTAAAGTCTGGCTGAATTCCGGTACACATATTATCTATCCCGAACGGTTTACCCAGGTTCGTCAGATATTTGTTAGCGGAGAAACCTTTCTGGAAGTGACAAAAGATCCGGAACGTCCTTTTATTGTAGATACAAAAGATTTAAGCATCAAAGTGCATGGAACAAGATTTAATGTACGTTCTTATACGGAAGATAAAGGCACGGAAGCCACACTGCTCGAAGGAAGTATTTCTTTGTTGGTGAAGGGAGATTTAAATCAGCATGATATTTTCCTTGTTCCGGGTGAGAAAGCTATACTGGATAAAAAACAAGTTAAACTTGAAAAGTTTGACGTCGATGGGTATCAATCCTGGCGAAACGGACAGTATACATTCAGAGACAAGACACTGCAAGAGATTATAACGGAACTTCAACGTCTGTTCAATGTTCAGATTGTGATAAGGGATAAAGCGCTACTCAAAGAAATTTTCTTTGTCACATTTGCCCAGGGACTTTCTTTGGATGAGATGCTCGAAGCATTGAATATAGACAATGAATTATGTATCAAGCGAGATCAGGATATTATTGAAATTTCAAGAAAGACGAGATAGACAACCCAGTTATTAACCTTAAAATACATGTGCGGAATGGATGGATAAACAAATAAAAAAATAAACGAGAAAGTGGTTGCGACACTTTCCCGTTTTGGAAATCAGTTAACAAAATTAATTATTAACTTAGATCATTGCCAAAGGTATGAAATATCATGAAAAACCAGCTCATTTTAGAGAGCTATTTAGCAATCTTTTACCAATTCTATTGGCGCTTTTTATTTGGACGAATCCAATATTGGCGCAGAATAATGAAGAACTTATTACGCTTAGTCTCAAAAATAAGACAATTGGTGAGGCGTTGGAAACAATTAATAAGCGATACAACTACACGTTTGTCCTTCGGACACCGGATATTGATACAAAAAGAAAGGTTTCAATAGACGTCAAACAACAAAAAATCGAAAATGTACTGAATAATCTGTTTCGAGGACAGGATGTATCTTTCGATATCAACAACAAAACTGTCCGCATCTCTAAAACTGTCCGTCAGCAAGATACGGAACCTACGCAGGCGGCTACTGTCAGAAGTGTGACGGGGCAAGTCACGGATATTTCCGGTGAGCCGATGATAGGGGTCAGTGTGATGGTGAAAGGGAGCAGTAATGGAGTGGTGACTAATATAGATGGTAAGTACGAGCTCAAAGTCGGCCATCCTAATGAAGTCCTCCAATACTCTTTTCTCGGTTATCTGTCCCAGGAAAAAAGAATTGGAGACAACCGGGTGCTGAATGTAACCTTGGAAGAAGATGTGAAGAAACTGGATGAGGTGGTCGTAGTAGGCTATAGCGTACAGAAAAAGAAAGATATAACGGGCGCTGTATCTACCGTCCTGGCAAAGGATATTGAAAACATTCCCGTTAATGACTTCGGTTCGGCGCTTGCCGGACGTTCTGCGGGAGTGCAGGTCATCACCCCTTCGGGAAAACCGAACGAAGGTTTCTCTATTCGTGTCCGGGGAGCGACGTCTATCAATGCGGGAAACGAACCTTTGTACGTGGTGGATGGAGTGCCGACCAGTGACACGAAAACCATTAACCCTTCCGAAATAGAAAGCATCACAGTACTGAAAGACGCCTCTTCTGCTGCAATCTACGGAAATGCGGGTGCCAATGGGGTAGTATTGATTACAACAAAAAGAGGACGGAAAGGGGAAGCACAAATTGAGTTGAACGCTTACTATGGTTTCTCGGAACGTGCTAAAAGAATAGATGTTTTAAATAAAGACGAATATCAGGACTTACTCTCTGATTTGGGATATCCGGCTATGGATCAATCGGTGTATAATGCCAATATCGACTGGCAGGATGAAATGTTTCGTAATGCGGCCATGCAGAATTACCAATTATCCATTTCCGGCGGAAACGATAAATCCCTTTATTACATTTCAGCCGGATTCATCAAGCAAGATGGTATTGTAAAACCATCTTCATTTGAACGTATGAATTTTAAGATCAATCTGGAGCAGGAACTGAAAAAATGGATAAAGGTCGGAACGAATTTAAGTTACAGTAAAATCAACGATGTGGATGTTTCGGATGGAAACTCCGAGACTGTCATCCTGCAGGCCATCACTACGCCTTCTGTGGTAGGCAAATACAATGCGGATGGAACATTTCCTACATTACCGTTCCTGTCCTCTCTGGAAAATCCTTTGAGTGCAGTTGAGTCATATACCCGTGATTATGTCTATCATAAATTGTTGGGTAACCTCTATGCGGAAATTTCTTTTACTCCTGACTTGAAACTAAAAACAAGCATGGGTATCGAAATGGGAGCCTCCCGCTACAAAGAGTTTCTGGACCCGTTCAGTTCGGCTTGGGGACGTAACCAACAGGGACAGGCGAGTTATAATACCTCGTTAAATTACAAATGGATCAACGAAGAAATTCTGACTTATAGTAAGAAGTTGGGGGATCATAGTTTTTCTGCTTTGGCAGGGTTCGTAGCTTCCCGTTATGTAGGAGAATCGGCAAACAGTTCTATACGTGGGTTCTCTGATAATAAAATCCATTCAATGAATGCCGGTACTGTACTGAACAAACCCAGTGAAGATTATGGGGCCTCTACTAATGCTTCTGTCTTGGCGAGAGTGACCTATGACTATCAGAATAAGTATCTCGCAACAGTCAATTTCCGTGCCGACGGTTCTTCCAAGTTTGGTGTGAACAATCGTTGGGGATATTTCCCTTCCTTCTCTTTGGGATGGAGATTGACAGGAGAGGAATTTATGAAACCATTGGACTGGTTGAGTGATTTGAAGCTACGTGTCGGTTGGGGACAAGTGGGTAATGACCAGGTAGGTTACTACAGTTCATACGGAATTTATGGTATCGGAGCCAACTATAATATGGATGGCGTTATTCTGCCGGGTTATTATCAGAGCCAGATAGGTAATGATAAGTTACGTTGGGAGAGAACTACCCAGACAAATGTGGGACTTGACTTCTCTTTCCTGAATGGAAGAATAACTCTGACTGCCGATGCTTACTATAAGAAAACAACCGATTTGCTTTTAATGGTAAAACTACCCCAGACTTCCGGATTCGATTCGGGTATGCAGAATGTAGGTAGCGTGGTAAATAAAGGATTGGAGTTCCAACTGACTACCCGTAACTTGACCGGGGAACTGAAATGGACAACGGACTTTAACATCTCCACCAATAAGAATGAGGTGACAGATATGGCAGGCAGCCCGGCTATTTTTACCGGATCACTTGACAAGAAAATCTCCGGAAACGTCTCTATCATCCAAAAAGGAGAGGCTTTGGGTTCTTTTTATGGTTTTCAGGCAGCAGGCGTAAACCCACAGAACGGACGTATGATGTACGAAAAGGCTAACGGAATGTTAGTGTACGAAGAAGATTTGAGTGCGGACGAAGATCGCCGGATATTGGGTTGTGCACAGCCGAAATTCCTTTATGGCATCAACAACGTCTTTTCATACAAGAATTTTGATTTGTCTTTCTTCTTCCAGGGTTCTTATGGAAATGACATTTATAATGCTACCCGTATGTTTACCGAAGGAATGTTCGACTCCCGCAACCAATCCGACCGTGTCTTGATGCGTTGGCGCAATCCGGGAGATTACACTACCGTTCCCCGTGCGGAGAAAGATAAATATCCGGCTATCTCATCCCGTTTCGTAGAAGACGGATCTTACTTCAAACTGAAGAATGTGAAACTGTCATATACTCTGCCGCGCCAACTGACTCAAAAAGCCTTGATGGACAGAGTGACGGTTTATGTATCGGGGGATAACCTGGTTACTTTTACCAATTACAGAGGTTATGACCCTGAAGTGAATATCGGTGGAGGCAGTTCTTCGGCTATGGGAATCGACCAGGGTGTCTTCCCTCATGCAAGAACTTATATTCTGGGAGCTACGATTGTATTTTGAGCATTGTTCAACTCATTAAATCTAAAAAAAACATGAAACAGATATATTCTATATTTATATCCGCAGCTTTGCTGCTCAATGTAGGGCTGACCTCCTGTGACAGTTTCCTGACAGAAACACCGCAGGGAGAACTGACCGAAGCCAATGCATTTACTTCCATAAAAGATGCGGAAGCATTGATTATCAGTTGTTATGACGGAATACAGAAGGGACATGAGGAATATTATATGTGGTATTACATGGTTCTTGCCGACTGCTTTGCCGATAATGCTTACAGTGGCGGTGATGATGTAGATATTAATAATGTATTCTTGCGTGACCTGACTCCCCGTAATGCTGTTATCATGAAATCATGGAAGTCGCTTTACGGAAGCATCATGCGTTGTAATGTAGCACTGAAATATATCCCTCAAATTAATGACCCGTTATTAGATGAGGAGGCTTTTACCGGAGTAAGCAAACGTGAGGAAATGCTTGGAGAAGCTTCTTTTTTACGGGCGTTGCATTATTTCAATTTGGTAAAGACATGGGGATGTGTACCTGTCGTGACTACTACGGGAAGTACGGCTCCGGCTGACGTGCAAGTACCTCGTGCCGATTCGGAAGAAGAGGTTTATGCACGTATTATTGAAGATTTGGAATTTGCGTTGACCCGCTTGCCCGATAAACGTGCAACGGAAGCTGAAACCCGCGGATTTGCCAGTAAAGGAGCGGTTAATGCGTTGTTTGCAAAGGTCTATGCGACGAAAGGCGCGCCCGGTAATGTAGAATGGGATAAGGTGAAGACCTATTCGGAGGCGGTGATGAATTCACCGGTCTACAGATTAGTAGATACATACGATCATTTGTTTGATGATGAACATCGTAATAACAGCGAGACGATTCTGGCTGTACAGTATATCGCTAACAGTACGGAAAACAATTACGTGCCCGTCCTTTTATTGCCACCTTCCATGACGGATCAGAATTGGCGTAAATACCTGACGCCTTCCCAAGATTTGCTGAAAGCCTTTGATGATGAAGGGGATCAAGTCCGTAAAAACTCTACGGTTATCTTTGAAGATATTAATAATATTTGGTTCGACCAGTATTATGCGCAGTCGAAGAATGGACAATGGGAAACTCGTACACTGCCTTTCCCTTACAAGTGCCGAGCAAAGAACCGGGTAGGATGGGATTGCGGTGACTTGATCTATATCTTCCGTTTGGCTGATATTGTTTTGTTGCATGCAGAAGCAGTCAATGCTTTGTCCGGTCCGGCAACTGCAATAGCGGAACCCAATCTGCAAAAGATTCGTACCCGTATCGGACTTCAGGAATTGAATGCCAGTTCAAGAGAAGAACTGACCCGGCTCCTTTTGAAAGAAAGACGCTTGGAACTGGCTTACGAAGGAGAGCGATTCTTTGATTTGAAACGTTATGGAATTGCTCAAAGCACCCTGTCAAGTCTGACGTGGTCGGAAATTGTGGATGGAGAACAAACGACTGTTACGGGTAAATTCCCCGCACACATGTTGCTGATGCCTATTCCGCAGGAAGAAAGGGATCGTAATCCGAACCTAACTCAAAATCCGGGGTATAATTAATCCTCTTCCTTTATTAATCTTTAAATGAAGAAATATGAAAACGAATTTATATAAGCTTGTTTCATTCTATATATTTATCGGGTTACTGGCTGTTTCTTGCCAGAATCAGGATGAAATGTTTTTCGATCCGTCTGCCGAAGCACCTGTCATTGGAAAGTTATCCTTGAATCAGGAACAGTTGCAATATGGTGGGTCGGTAAAATTAAACGTGGAGGTGACGGATGCAGATGCCTTGTCGCACGTAGAAATACGCTTGGTTGCCAATCAGGCGGTGCTTTATTCCAAAACTCTTCCGGGAAATAATCAAAAGACGTTGAAAGTGGAAGAGGAAATCGAAGTGCCGTTTGGACGTTTGTGTGGCGAGCAACTTGCTTCTCTGGAGGTTGTGGCTACAAATAAAAATGTGAAAACAGCAGAACAATCTTACGAGATTCCATTGGAAAGGCCGGATTTTGCACAATTATATTTAGTGGTTGGTGAAACAGGGGAAGAAATTGTGCTGCAAAGGGATGAAAGTAATCCGTTAACTCCTTATTTATATAAGGCTACTGTAGACTTGCCGAATAATACAAATGTGTTTATATATAGCGAGCCGGAAAAGAAAGGAATGGTATGGGGATTTGATGCCAGTACGAATACTTGCGAGTTGGCTTCGTCGCGTCCGGTTTCCCTTTGTGATTCACAGAGTACGGAAGAGAAAGTGAGAGAGGTGGTATTCGATGCTTTTTCTTTTGAGATTTCACCTCTGAAAAAGGAAATGACAGTAAATGATGTTGTCTTCATGCTATATAAGAAGAATGCGTCGGATAATGATTTTGTAAGCAATACACTTCGTGCCCAGAATGTTTCTTTGACAAACGGTGAAGAAGTGAGGACAGAATTGATTGATCTCAATGTGTTGAAGTTTGATCCGGATTTCTTTAAACTGGAAGGAGATAAGTTGATGTATATCGGGCAGACAGGTAATGTGACGTTATATATGAATACGATGTTCAACTTTGTTTTTGTAGAGAGTGCGGAAAATCCGTTGACTACTAATGTTTCCTATCCGGAAGCCTTGTTTGTGAATGGTTGGGGAATCGGTCGTCCGGAATTGTGGAGCTATAATCCGGATTGGGATTTTAATAATGCGGTTATTTTCCGTAAGGTTTCGGAAGATGCTACCCAAACAGTTTACTCGCAGACTGTCATTGTCAGTAAATGGGTTCAATTCAAATTCTATAATCAAAAAGACTGGGGAGGTGAGTTCTCTTGTCCGAATATAACGTTTGAAGATGACAACTTTAAAGCCGTAGAAGAAAGCGGTAAACCGGGAAATTATAATATATCACCTTCGTTGGGCGATGATACGAGTTATAAATCAGCGGTTGCCAAGATTACATTTATTGTTCCGAAATCGGGAAATACAACTCATTTCCGGAGTACTATTCTGGTAGAGAGTGACCTGGATTGAGTAATCACTTATCATTAAACTAATTTGTATTATGCATAAAAAGATTCAATATATATTATTGCTTATGTTATTTACCTGTTTGATACCTGTTACGGCGAAAAACAAAAGCCGGATCAGTCTGAATGATGAATGGCAGTTCAAGCAATCTATATCTCAAAATTGGCTCCCGGCACAAGTGCCCGGAGCCGTACATACCGATTTGATGAATAATCGTATGATAAAGGACCCGTTTTACGGAGTGAATGAGAAATCCCTGCAATGGATTGGAGAAAAGGATTGGGAATATAAAAAGACTTTCATAGTAGATGAGGCTCTGCTTCAAGCGCCCAATGTACAGCTAGTTTTTGCCGGACTTGATACGTATGCCGATATTTATATCAATGATTATCTAGTGATGAAGTGTGACAATATGTTTCGTACATGGACTTTGAATCCTCTTCCTTATTTGAAGAAAGGGGAGAATACTATCCGCATCTATTTCCATTCTATATTTAAGGTGGATATGCCTAAGTACCTGGCGTCTCCTTTCCAGTTGCAGGCATGGCCTAATAATGATCAGTCGGATATTATGTTAAGCCTTTATGCCCGCAAAGCCGGATATAATTATGGATGGGACTGGGGCCCTCGTTTGATTACTACCGGTATCTGGAGAGATGTTTATCTGGAATACTGGGATGATATCCATATCGATGGAACTCAAATTATTACCCGGAAACTGGAGTCGGGAAAAGCGAAGATGGAGGCTGTTTGTACGGTGATGAGTGATGAGGATACGAAGGCAACGTTTACAGTGGAATATGATAAGAAAGAGGCTGTTCGTAAACAAGTAGCATTAACTAAAGGGATGAACACGGTACGGGTAGACTTCGAAGTGAAGAATCCTGAATTATGGTGGACTAACGGATTAGGCAATCCCCGGATGTATGATTTCGATATTGTATTGGATAAAGAAGGACGTAAGGTGACAGACCGTGTAAAGACGGGTATCCGTACATTGGAAATAGTTCGTGAAAAAGATGAACAGGGGCAGTCAATGTTTGTGAAGCTGAATGGAAAAGCGGTCTTTATGAAAGGAGCCAATTATATTCCTTTGGATAATTTTCCGAACAGGGTGCCTGAAAGTTGGTACGAATATATCATCAAGTCGGCAGCTGATGTGAATATGAATATGTTGCGTATTTGGGGTGGAGGTATTTATGAGATGGATGCGTTTTATGAAATGTGTGACAAATACGGTATTCTTGTCTGGCAGGATATGATGTTTGCCTGTGGCATGTTCCCCGCTGACGAGCATTATTTGAATAGCGTGGCCGAGGAAGTGAAGGATAATGTAAAACGCTTGCGTAATCATCCTTGCATTGCACTCTGGAACGGAAACAATGAAAATGAGATTTCATATTTCGGATGGGGATGGAAAGATCGTTATACGCCCGAAGAAGACAGAATTTATCAGAGTAATCTGCATAAACTCTTTTATGACGTAATTCCGGAAGCGATACAGGCTGTGGATGAAACGAGGTATTATCACCCGACATCTCCTGTGACCGGCTATAATAATATAGATTATAATATGGGAGATGTACACTTCTGGTCTGTCTGGAAAGGAGGATGGCTTGAAGAGTACACGGAAGCTAAAAACATAGGTCGCTTTATGAGTGAGTATGGTTTTCAGTCTTATCCGGAGATGCGCACCATCCGTCGTTTTGCAAGTGAACATGATTTGCGTTTGGATTCGGAAGTTATGTTGTCTCATCAGCGTGCCCGCAATGACCAGACTCGTGATCCGAATTTCGGGAATAATATGATGAAGATGTATATGGAGAAATATTTTAAAGTTCCCGATGATTTTAGTGCATTTGTTTATATGAGCCAGTATTTGCAGGCGGAGGCGGTGAAGATTGGAATTGAAGCTCATCGTCGTGCAAAACCCTACTGTATGGGAACACTTTATTGGCAGATTAATGATTGTTGGCCGGTAGCTTCGTGGTCAAGTATTGATTATTGTGGCAGATGGAAGGCTTTACAGTATTATGCCCGCGATGCATATGACGAGGTATTGGTTTCTCCTTATGCTTCCGGAAAACAAGTCGTATTCAAGGCCATTTCCGATCGTTTGCAAAAGATGAAAGGAGAGTTGGAGATAACGACTCTGACTTTGGAGGGACAGACGGTGTTCTCAAAGAAAGTTTCATTTGATTTGGGTGCTAATGGGTGTGAAGATGTGGCTTCGATAACAACTACGGAACTTTATGGAGGTAAGAAAGAGAACGAAGTTTTCATTTATGTGACGTTGAATGAAAATGGTAAAACTGTTTCTTCGAACATCCATTATCCGGTCTACTCCAATCAGTATACTTATTCAAAGGTGGCTCCTATTATAACGGTGGAGAAGACCAATGAAGGAGTCAATTTACGGCTTCGTTCTTCTGCACTGATTAGAGGGCTTTATCTTTATGTAGATGACGATGAAAGTTTCTTTGAGCAGAATTACGTAACGCTGATACCGGGAAAAGAGGAAGTGGTTCAGGTGAAGACTCATCTTTCAGCGGCGGCTTTTGAGAAGCAATTGAAATATCTCTCGGTAAATCAAGTCAATTGATTGTGAAATGTATATCTCAATCGGACCTATTAATACATAATAAAAATGAAGAAGATAATGAATAATATATTGGCAGCTTGTCTGCTTTCCAGCCTGATAGCTTGCACTTTGGATGATCCCTATATGCCGGTTAATCCAGAAGAAAAACCGGCTCCTCCTGTGGTTACGGAGTATCAGCCTGTCGCTTTAACGATAGGGGCTAATGGTCGTTTTGATGTTTCCGGTTCCTCTGTAAAAATAGGGTTAAACGGGAAGAATTCTACTTATGGTGTTTGTCTGCCACAGATTGCGCAGGGACATTTTATTGCGGAGGTAACAGCTGATAAAACAACTAACTTTGGCTTGGCTATTGTCCGGGAGAAGAACGGGAAACCGGATTTCAATAATTATACTTCGGTGAGTGTGTGTACAGAATCCGGTGTGTCGACCGTACGGGTATTGGATCGTCAGGACGGAATAGATAACGTTTTGGATAATACGAAGAAGATAAATAAAAATGATTATTCTTTCCGTTATTCCATACCTCTCAATAATAGCTATTTTTCTGTTCCTTTTACAGCTTCTACAGGTAAGGCACGTATCATCAGGAATAAGATATCCGGTTTCTTTCATTTTTATGTGAGTGTTGGAAAAGAAATTGATGGGAAATTTCATGAGAACTGGATTGAACTTGCTCAATCGAAAGATTGGGGAGGACAGGGACAGAACTATTTTATTTGTCCGATAGTCAGGAATGGTAATGAAAACTCGACAGAAGTGAACTTTTCAGATATTCGTTTTGAAGAGTTTTCGGCTGAAGATGTCGTGGAGTCCTCTCCGGAATTTGATGTAAAACAGCGTAATTTTACATGGGCTGGCTTTCCGGGGGATGCGACGGTAATCAGTTTCAATCCGAAACATTGCCCGGCTGCTGCACAAAACAGACAATTTGTTTTCTGGTCGGAGGCAAACTTTGTACCTGCTTGGCACATGAATAACGAATTGCTTTATTGTTATGAGTTTGCTGAAACATGGTCGGATTTGAGTAAAGGATGCTTCGAGCCAATGTCGGATCGTTTGTTGGCGCATGCGAAAGTGGATATCATAGAGAATAATAAAGTAAGGAAAGTGGTTAAGTACCATTATGCGTTGGTAAATCCGGATTATAAGGCTCCTTATCCTGACGGGATATATCCGGAAGTAGACGAGTATTATACTTTCTATGCTGACGGAGTAGGCGTGAGACACATCGAGTATATTCAGAAACAGGCGGGACAGGCTTATTATCGCTATCATGAGTTGAGTGAGCCCATGGTTATTTCCGGCAGTTCATCCATTCCGTCAGATCATGTGAAACAACCGGCTTTTAGTATTTCTAATCTTTCAGGCAACCGGTATGATCTTTATCCGGCTAAACCATTTGATGAAGTCAACCAGAATGTGAAAAACTGGAAAGAGCAAATCTATACTGCTCATTTAAATAATGCTCCTGATGCTTTTTCTGTTTTCTCTTATACTCCTGAACGTCCGGAAGTCTCTCCGTTGCCGATTGAGAATGACTTGACCTGGCATGATATAAATTATCAGATGTCTCATTGGCCGGTAGATAAACAACCCTATTTAAATGCCCGTTATGGGGATTATGATAAGTCAACGGCTACCTGGCCGTCACAGGTCTCTCATTCTTCATTGATTGGCGTGGAGGCTAAAGGGGACGTTTCCTGGAATACTGCTTATCAGATTAATTCGGATGGAAATAAATATAGAGTATATTTGATGCTGTTGGGTATCAATCAACCTGATGCGGCTTCTGATATAGATGCGTATACAAGAGGATGGCTGTATATGGGAAGCCCGACGAATCTGAACGGAGTTTCTTATAATCCAGATGTAACAGGGTATTCCAAACGGGAGATGGTTTTGATGAAAACGACAGGTACAGGAAGTTGTCAGTTTACTTGTAACCCTACCGGCGCAGTGAAGAATCCTGTATTTAGAATTGATAATTGGACCGGAAGCGGAAATGTAACGGTCAAGGTTGGTGGAAAGACGTTGGTGTCTGATAGTGACTATTTGAGTGATAAAGTAGGAGGAAGCCTCGTAATCTGGCTTAATAAAACAATATCTTCTACATTCTCTGTCGAAATTATTCCGGTATAAAATGATCCTTTGGAGAGGACTTCTCAAATCCTCTCCAAAGGAATTTAAATAAATCAAGAGAGGTTGGCCTTTTATGAAATATATACTATTCATTCTTTTGTTTTTTCTCTGTTTATCCTGTTCACATCGTCCGGTTCAGGAGGTTGATACAGTTTCTTACAGAGGGTGGGAGAACTGCCTTAAGCTATCTAACAGGGCTGTTTCCGTAATTGTTAATCCGACGTATGGCGGACAAATTCTATATTTCGGCTTAGAGAGTCGTGGAGATAATATATTGTGGAGTGATTCTGTTATCAACGGTTGGACTGTAGAGAACTATATACGAACAAGACGAAGTCCTGATGCCGGTAGATTTGATATCGGTAATGAACGTAGAACGGAGAATATCCATGATTCAATTTGGGCAGGACCTTATCAAACCTTTATTGAGGAAGATAAATTGCGCTTGGTCAGCCATCCCTCACAGGCGATGGGTATTCAGGTGGAGCGGATTTACTTTTTGGAAGAGAACCAGCCGGTTCTGCATATTAAACAGCGAATGTCTAATATTTCAAATGGGGAGGTTGAATATTGTTTCTGGACACGTACATTACTGCCTGCCGGTGGGATTTACTATTGTGAAGCGATGCCAAATTCACAATATCCATTGGGATTTAGTGAGATTTCATTGTCAGCAGATACATTAATTCCCTCTCATCATCTGCAGGAACGTATTCATGTAGAGAATCATTATTTTACCGCATTTCCCGGAGGAGACGAACAAAAGAAATATGGGATAAATACTACAAACGGTATGTATTTCTATCAGTTCAGTGATTATTTGTATATCAAACAAAATAAGTATGTTCCACAGGGGAAATATGATAATAATTTGCAGGTGTGTTTTCCTAACATGATTTATTTTAATGATGAATTTTTGGAAATGGAACCGAACAGTCCTATGGTTAAACTAAAGCCGGGAGAGGCTTATGAATATGAAGAGATTTGGACATTAAGGGAGGTGAACTCTATTACTGATAACACATATTAAGATGTATAACTTGCTGATTATTTTTCATACTGTTATATTTGTCCCGCTATTCTATTAATCAATAGAGGGAGAATGTATCAAAAGAAAAATATAAGGGTATATATAGCATGGATGTTATTCATGACATTCATTCCCTTCTTTGTAGTGAAGACCTTTCACTATCATGGAAGTGAGGATGAAAAGTCGTGTTCCCATGCAAAGCATTCTCACCAATCATCTGATGATTGTGCGATCTGCCAATACTCCCTTTCTTTCTTTACTGAACCTCAACCGATAGAATTTCATTGCACACTGACGCTCGTGCCCTACGAGCCGATTATTTACCAGGATAAGGTTGTTTGCAAACGAACTTATTCGCATCATTTACGCGGGCCTCCGGTCGCATGATTACATACTCATATTTTCAATGGAGATAGATTGGCTTTCAATCTATCCTTACATTCATTTTACACATTAAATAAAAGATTGTAATTGATGCGTATCGGAATTATTTCGGGCGTAATAGGGCTATTTGTAACCTTATCCGTCCATGCACAGAAATCCGATTCAATCAAGAGCATGCTTTTGCCTGATGTTGTGGTAACCGAAACGTACCAGCAACGTCAAGCGAAAAAGTCTGCCCTTACGGTTGATGTAGCCGATCAGGATTTTTTGCGCAAACATTTTACAGGAAACTTCATGCAGGCGATGGAGAATATTCCCGGAGTACAGGCAATGGATATTGGTTCGGGCTTCTCCAAACCGATGATTCGCGGAATGGGATTCAACCGGATTGCTGTATTGGAAAACGGAATCAAACAGGAAGGACAACAATGGGGAGCCGATCACGGACTAGAACTGGATGCTTTCAATATCGGAGCAGTCAATGTATTGAAAGGACCCTCCTCACTGCTCTATGGCAGTGATGCAATGGGAGGAGTGATTGATGTTGTTCCGTCGGCTGTTCCTGCTGATAATCGTGTATTCGGAGATGTCACACTGCTGGGTAAATCAGTCAATGGAACCATCGGAGGATCACTGATGCTGGGAATCAGGAAGAATGCCTGGTACTCCCATATTCGTTATTCGGAACAACATTTCGGTGACTATCGTATTCCGACGGATTCTATTGTCTACCTGACACAAAGAATTCCCATATATGGGCGTAAACTCAAGAATACGGCAGGCATTGAACGCAATATCGGACTTTTTACCCAATATCAACGAAGAGCCTATAAAGCGAATTATGCTGTGAGTAATGTATATCAAAAGACGGGATTCTTTCCGGGGGCACATGGCATACCCGATGCGTCACGTGTGGAAGATGATGGAGACAGCCGTAATATTGAATTGCCATTCAGTAAAGTGAATCACCTGAAAGTGACCACCCACCAGCAATATGCATGGGAGAAACTGATCTTGTCAGGCGATTTAGGTTTCCAGAACAATCACCGTGAAGAGTGGAGTGCTTTCCATACTCACTATGGTTCGCAACCCGCACCGGAGAAAGACCCCGACAAGGAACTTGCTTTTAATCTGAACACTTTCAGTGCTTCGGTGAAAGCTCGTTTTATTGGTTCTTCTTCGTGGGAACATACATTGGGGTGGGATGGACAACATCAACGGAACGACATTTCCGGCTATTCGTTTTTACTGCCTGAATATCGCCGTTCCACTACCGGAATGCTTTGGCTTACGACATACAGACCCAACAATGTGTTTTCAGTCAGCGGAGGAGTGCGATATGACTACGGATATATGAATATCTCTTCGCATGAAGATACTTACCTTGCCGATTATCTTCGGAAACAGGGCTATGATCCGGAACAGATAGACTTCTACAAGTGGAACAGTCACTCTGTGAATAAGCACTACGGTGATTATTCTCTTTCTCTGGGATTGGTATGGACTCCCTCCGACAAACATCTGGTAAAGGTGAATATCGGGCGTAGTTTCCGCCTGCCCGGTGCGAATGAGTTGGCTGCCAACGGTGTACATCACGGCACTTTCCGCCATGAACAGGGAGATGCAAACCTAAAGTCCGAACAAGGCTGGCAACTAGACGCTTCTTATCATCTGAAGTACCGGGGAATTTCTTTCTCCGTCTCTCCATTTGTCAGTTGGTTCAGCAATTACATCTTTCTGCGTCCTACCGGAGAGTGGTCTGTATTGCCTCATGCCGGACAAATCTATCGCTATACCGGAGCAGAAGCGCTATTTGCAGGAACTGAAGCTACCGTAGATGTTGATTTTCTGCGCAACTTCAATTATCGGATTTCCGCTGAATACGTTTACACCTATAATTGTGATGAACATATTCCATTGAGTTTCTCGCCACCTCCTGTTATGCGCAATACATTAACCTGGCAAAAGAATCGGTATATGTTGTATGCAGAATGGCAGAGCATTGCCCGGCAAAATAGAGTGGACCGTAACGAAGACCGTACAGCCGGAGCAAATCTCTTTCATCTGGGTGGTTCATTGAATATTCCGATAGGTGGAAACAATGAGATTGAAATAACCCTGACCGCCCGGAATATATTCGATACCCGATATTACAATCATCTTAGTTTTTACAGGAAAGTTGAAATCCCCGAACCGGGACGTAACTTCCAGATATTAATCAAAGTTCCATTTAAAAAATTACTGAAATGAAAAATAAATTTTATCTCCCAATGATTAGCCTTTTGGCAACAGTTACTTTCATGTTTTCCTCTTGTGATAATGATGACTCCAGTGATACGACCAAACCTCTGATTGAACTTCACGAACCGGAAGAAGGTCAGGCTTTGGAGATAGGAAACGAACATGGGGTTCATTTTGAAATGGATTTGTCGGATGATGTCATGCTGAAATCCTATAAGATTGAAATTCATAGTAATTTCGACCACCATTCACACGGAGGTAATAGCAGGGCTGCACAGGAAACAGTAGATTTTAGTTTCAACAGATCCTACGATGTGTCCGGACAGAAAACCGCCCATATTCATCATCACGATATTGTAATACCGGCCAATGCTACTGCAGGAGATTATCATTTGATGGTTTATTGCACGGATGCCGCAGGTAACGAATCTTATATCGCACGCAATATCAAATTAAGTAATGAGGTGGAAGACGAAGACCATCACCATGATGAATAAGACAATACATAGAGAAAGAATGAGGTGAGGTCAAAAAGGGACGTTTGACACATTCCCATTCTGTTTTTTTACGTAATGAGTATTTTTTCTTTCGAAAGGTGTAATATCTATTACACCTTTTTTGTTTCCAATCCTTTACTTTTGTGAAAAATACTTTTTCGTATGATGAAGTTTCCAATAATAAATCGACTCTTTCCTTCTTATAAATGGAAGGTAGCGGCTGTCATCATTGGCGGTGTTATTGTGGGTGGAGGAGCACTGTTTATGTATATGCTCCGGGCGCATACCTATCTTGGAGATGACCCGGCTGCATGCGTGAATTGTCACATTATGACTCCTTACTATGCAACCTGGTTCCATAGTTCACATGCCCGGAATGCCACTTGCAATGATTGTCATGTGCCGCATGAAAATGCTGTGAAGAAATGGACCTTTAAAGGTATGGACGGTATGAAACACGTGGCTGCATTTCTTACCAAAAGCGAGCCGCAGGTCATTCAGGCTCATAAAGCCAGTTCCGAAGTGATTATGAATAATTGCATCCGCTGTCATACACAACTCAATACGGAATTTGTGAAGACGGGGAAGATTGATTATATGATGTCACAGGTAGGAGAGGGGAAGGCTTGCTGGGATTGCCATCGTGATGTTCCTCATGGTGGAAAGAATTCCCTGTCCGGTACTCCGGGAGCGATTGTTCCTCTTCCGGAATCGCCTGTTCCCGAATGGCTCCGGAAGATGGTGAATCAGAAAGATAAATAAGAAATGAAATACGTAATAAAATAATAAAACCGATATACAATGGAAAAGAAATTAAAATCATGGCAAGGATGGCTGTTGTTCGGAGGTTCAATGGTCGTTGTATTTGTTTTGGGATTATGCGTTTCTGCGTTGATGGAACGGAGGGCGGAAGTTGCCAGCATTTTCAATAACCGTAAAAACGTTATCAAAGGGATTGAAGCACGAAATGAACTGTTTAAGGATGACTTTCCCCGTGAATACCAGACTTGGACGGAGACTGCAAAGACTGACTTTGAGAGTGAATTTAATGGAAATATTGCTGTAGATGCTTTGGAAAAACGTCCTGAAATGGTGATTCTATGGGCGGGATATGCTTTCTCAAAAGATTATTCCACTCCACGGGGACACATGCATGCCATTGAGGATATTACGGCATCTTTGCGTACCGGTTCGCCCATGAGCCCGACCGAAGGTCCTCAACCGTCTACCTGCTGGACTTGTAAGAGTCCGGATGTTCCCCGTATGATGGAGGCATTGGGTGTCGATTCTTTCTATAACAATAAATGGGGGGCTATGGGCGCCGAAATTGTGAATCCTATCGGATGCTCCGATTGTCATGATCCCGAAACAATGAATCTTCATATCAGTCGTCCCGCTTTGATAGAGGCTTTCCAACGTCAGGGTAAAGACATCACTAAAGCTACTCCGCAGGAGATGCGTTCATTGGTATGTGCACAATGTCATGTGGAATATTATTTCAAAGGGGATGGTAAGTATCTGACTTTCCCCTGGGACAAAGGTTTTACGGTAGAAGATATGGAGGCTTATTATGATGAGGCCGGTTTTTATGATTATATTCATAAATTGAGCCGTACTCCGATTCTGAAAGCACAGCATCCTGACTATGAGATTTGTCAGATGGGTATCCACGGACAGAGAGGTGTCTCTTGTGCCGATTGCCACATGCCGTATAAGAGTGAAGGTGGTGTGAAATTCAGCGATCACCATATCCAAAGCCCGTTGGCTATGATTGACCGCACCTGTCAGGTTTGTCACCGCGAAAGTGAAGAGACTTTACGTAATAATGTGTACGAACGCCAACGTAAAGCGAATGAAATCCGTAACCGTCTGGAACAGGAATTGGCAAAAGCACATATCGAAGCTAAATTTGCCTGGGACAAGGGTGCTACAGAAACACAGATGAAAGATGTGCTCGCACTGATTCGTCAGGCACAATGGCGTTGGGACTTCGGAGTAGCTTCACACGGAGGTTCATTCCATGCACCGCAGGAAATTCAGAGAATTCTTTCTCATGGATTGGATCGTGCCATGCAAGCCCGTCTGGCTGTATCTAAAGTATTGGCAAAGAATGGATATACGGGAGATGTTCCGATGCCGGACATTTCAACAAAGGCAAAAGCACAGGAATATATCGGCTTGGATATGGATGCTGAAAGAGCGGCTAAGGAGAAATTCCTGAAAACAACTGTTCCGGCATGGTTGGAGAAAGCGAAAGAAAACGGCCGTCTGGCACAGAAATAAGAGAATTTATATATGTGGAGCAAACCATGGAGTTATAAAGAAGGGCTGGTGATTGGCGCAGGATTACTGGTGATAGGGCTATTGCTGCAAATGACAGTGGGAGCCATACATTGGGACCTGTTTGCCTGTCCGGTCAATGTGATTGTGTTAGTGGTTTATATCATTGCTTTGGTAGCCATGCACCTTCTTCGCAAACGTGTCTATTTATTCGGATGGTTGAGTCATTATTCCGCTGCTGTCTCGTCTCTATTGTGGGTGGTCGGCATGACGGTAGTGATGGGACTGATCCGGCAGGCTCCTTCCGGTCATGCTCCGGCTGATCTGCTGGGATTTTCGCAGATGATTTCTTCCTGGCCTTTTGTCCTGCTATACTTTTGGATGGTCACCGCCTTGGGGCTGACAATCCTTCGCACCGGTTTCTCTTTGAAGATCAGCAGGATTTCTTTCCTACTGAATCATATCGGATTGTTTATTGCACTGATAACAGCCACTTTGGGAAATGCCGATATGCAAAGGTTGAAAATGACAACCCGGATGGGAAGTGCCGAATGGCGGGCTACGGATGATAAAGGTCAACTGATTGAACTTCCGCTGGCTATCGAACTGAAGGATTTCACTATCGACGAATATCCTCCGAAACTGATGTTGATTGATAATGAAACCGGCCGTACGCTTCCCGAAAAATCTCCTGTACATGTATTGTTGGAAGAGGGAGTGACAAATGGCAGCTTGCAGGACTGGCAGCTAACTATTGAGCAATCTATTCCGATGGCTGCTTCTGTGGCTACCGAAGATACTTTGAAGTTTACTGAATTTCATTCGATGGGAGCGACTTATGCTGTCTATCTGAAAGCAGTCAATCAGAAGAATCAAACAACCAAAGAGGGATGGGTAAGTTGCGGTAGTTTTCTTTTTCCCTATAAGGCAATCCGGCTGGATTCTTTAACCAGTATTGTAATGCCGGAACGGGAACCGCAGCGATTTGTATCGGAAGTGAAGATTTACACACAAGAAGGAACGATCACGGGAGGAACCATTGAAGTGAACCGCCCGATGGAGATAGAAGGTTGGAAAATTTATCAACTTAGTTACGATGAAACAAAGGGACGATGGAGCGATATCAGTGTCTTCGAGTTGGTTCGCGATCCGTGGTTGCCGGTTGTTTACACAGGAATAATAATGATGATGGCAGGAGCCATCTGTCTGTTTGTCAGCGCACAAAAGAGGAAAGAGGAGGACAAAGCATGAGTTGGGAATACTTTATACTATTTGCAATAGCCGCACTGGTTTGTTGGGCTTTGGGAGCTTTTGCTGCCTGGAAAGGTACAAAAACGGGATGGGCTTATGGATTTACTTTCTTAGGTCTGGCTATTTTCTTCAGTTTCATTATCGGAATGTGGATTTCATTAGAACGTCCTCCGATGCGGACAATGGGAGAGACACGGCTGTGGTATTCTTTCTTCCTTCCGTTGGCGGGATTGATAACCTATGCACGCTGGAAGTATAAATGGATTTTAAGTTTCAGTTGTATCCTTTCATTGGTCTTTATTTGTATCAATATCTTCAAACCGGAGATTCATAATAAGACGTTGATGCCTGCTTTGCAAAGCCCGTGGTTTGCCCCTCATGTCATTGTGTATATGTTTGCTTATGCTATGTTGGGAGCGGCGACGGTGATGGCCGTCTATCTGCTTTGGTTCAAAAAGAAGGAGATTGAACGGAAAGAAATGGATTTGTGTGACAACCTCACCTATGTAGGTCTGGCATTTATGACATTAGGTATGCTTACCGGAGCTATCTGGGCAAAAGAAGCCTGGGGACATTACTGGGCTTGGGACCCGAAAGAGACTTGGGCGGCAGCTACCTGGTTCGCTTATCTGGTGTATATCCATTTCAGATTGGGCAAGCCATTGAAGGCACGTCCTGCGTTGATTATTCTGTTAGTATCATTTGTCCTGTTGCAAATGTGCTGGTATGGAATCAATTACCTTCCGGCCGCGCAAGGAGTCAGTGTGCATACTTATAATTTAAATTGAAATATCGAATCACTTAAACTTCAATATCAATGAAAACACTTTATTGGTCATTCTTGCTTATGCTATTGCCAAGCATGGCATATACACAAAACACGGAGAAAGAGAATGAATTTACGATGTCTATGCAAATCAGACCTCGTGCGGAGTATCGGAATGGTGCACTGACTCCACGGGATGAAGGGGTAGCTCCTACATCTTTCATCAATAACCGTGCACGCCTCTCGATGGATTATAAACGTTCGGATCTGGAACTAAAGATGTCGGCACAGCATGTCGGTGTTTGGGGACAAGACCCGCAGATTGAGAAGAATGGGCGTTTTATGTTGAATGAGGCTTGGGCGAAACTGAACTTTGGTGAAGGGTTCTTTGCTCAACTGGGACGTCAGTCATTGATTTATGATGATGAACGTATTTTGGGAGGACTGGATTGGAATGTAGCGGGCCGTTACCACGATGCATTGAAGCTGGGATATGCCAACAAAAATAATGAAGTCCATCTGATTCTTGCTTTTAACCAGAATAATGACAATAGAACAAGTGGAGGTACTTACTATGATTCTTCTACCGGACAGCCTTATAAGAATATGCAAACCGTCTGGTATCATTATAAAGCGGATAATGTTCCGTTCGGAGCTTCTTTGTTGTTTATGAATCTGGGATTGGAAACGGGTGATAAAGCCACGGATGATTCTCATACCCGCTATTTACAAACAATGGGTACTTACCTCACTTATAAGAATAGTAACTGGAATCTGGATGGTGCTTTCTACTATCAGATGGGTAAGAATAAAGCTGCGGAGAAAGTTTCAGCTTTGATGGGTAGCATACAAGCCGCCTATACGTTTAATCAGACATGGGGAGCCGTGGCTAGTTTTGATTATTTAAGCGGTGATAAAGGAAATGGCGGTAAGTATAAGGCTTTTGATCCTCTTTATGGGACCCATCATAAATTCTATGGAGCAATGGATTATTTTTATGCTTCTACATTTGCAAACGGTTATGCACCGGGATTGATGGATGCTCGTATCGGAGGTCGTTTCCGTCTATCTGGCAAGGTAGATATGGAACTTAATTACCATTATTTTAGTACAGCTGTAAAGGTTCAGGACTTGAAGAAATATTTAGGTTCGGAAGTCGATTATCAGATAAACTGGTCGATCATGAAAGATGTGAAACTCTCTGCCGGATATTCTTTTATGCGTGGTACGAAGACGATGGACGCTGTGAAAACCGGCAATCATAAAAGCTGGCAGGATTGGGGATGGGTATCGTTGAATATCAATCCGAAAGTATTTTTCACTAAATGGTAGAGAAATAAACAGAATGATGAGAATCCCGGTTGACTTATGTTGACCGGGATTTTAGGACTTTGATCTCTATACCGAATATCTGCTTTTAGCCGAGGTAAATCCCTGTTGACTTAAGGCATCCGCAACTCCTTTGTAATGAAACGGATGTCGGTAGAAATCAGCTGCCAGGTCTGTCCAGTTGCCTACACGATTATTCCATGGACGTTCTTTAAGATAATGGGCGTAGATAACGTCATATTCAGCGAGTTTATCTTTTAAATCAGTCTTATATGTCTCTTCGAAAAAGACAGCCTGTTGTGGAAAACGAGGCTTTAATCCCGGTTCTTCTGCGGGGTAGCCGATACATAATCCCAACATAGGAAAGACATATTCCGGAAGTTGCAATTCATGGACAATTTCCAGCGCATTTTTACGTACATCTCCAATAGGGACTGTTCCCAATCCCAATGATTCGGCAGCCACGACAGCCGCTTCGAGAGCGATACCGACTTCATGAGCTCCCACGAGCAATGTGTCAATGTCCTGCATTACTTCATCGAGCGTTTGCTCTTTCTTATGGCAGGCAAGAGCCACCCTATGGTAATCAGTACAGAACACGAGGAATACGGGAGCTTCGGCAATGTGTACCTGATTTCCGCATAATTCGGCTAAACGTCTTCTATGGTCGGTATTCTTTACTGCAATTATGGAAACGAGTTGCAGGTTTACCCAGTTCGGTGCGGCTTGTACGGCACGGATGATGGAGTTTAAATCTTCATCACTTACCGTTCTGTCGGTGTATGAACGGATGGAACGATGTGCCAGCATACTATCTATGACTTTATTCATTTTTCTTATTATAGTTCATAATTTATAGCATTTCATGTTATTACCAACCTGCCAATGGTATTTTCCGTGCCGGTGCGGGAAACGCGGTATCCAAATCATGCAAATCTTCCTCTGTCAGATGAATGGAAAGGCTTCGGAAATTATCTTCCACATGGGTTACATTACCGGCTTTGGGTATGGCAATGATACCGGGCTGACGCATCGTCCACGACAATGCGATTTGTGCAGGCGATACATCGTGTCGCCGGGCGATTTCCACCAATGTATGGTGGTGCAGAAGTCGTCCTTCTCCGATGGGCGAATAAGCCATAAGCGGCATTCTACGGGCAGCGCACCACGGCATGAGGTCGATATACTCCGTTCCGAGCTTCAGCAAACTTCGTTCACAGGCGAGTTTCGTTCCACGATAGCTTGCATTACTCGGTAAAACTTTGCTCACGAGAAGCACTTTCTCTCTACAGTCGCGGACAGCTTCGCCTACCAGTTCCTCGTTGTCGTACATCTCGGCAGTATCGACAAGGTTCATTCCCAGCTCGATGCCATGTTGTAATGCCCGTATTTCTTCATGCCGCCGTGCGGCGGATTGTCCCATTTTCCATGTGCCTTGTCCCAACGGACAAACAGTTTGTCCATTCGGGAAAGTGATTATTGGTCGTTCTGTTTTCTTCATATTGTCATTGCCATTATGTGTTTATTGCGGCTCATTAAGCTATTCCTGATAATAATGCTTGCCACTCCAACAAGCAGGAATGCCACAGCTCCCAACGGAGATGATTGTGTTCCCCATACGGTTATGAACATGCCACATATTGCCGTTCCCAACGTTGTTCCGAGATTTGCGGCGGTCAGGAACAATCCGTTGGCAAAATCGGGTGCTTCGGTTGCCGACGTAGATACCATGAATTGATTCCCGTTATTTGCAATACCTGCGAATATTCCCAATATCAGAATGACGATTGACGTTGGTACGGTCAGTTTCCCTAGTCCGTAAAGTACGAGATAAAGTATCGCCATGATGGCAGGTACGTATTTCAACGTGGCGAAAGGACGTTGTGCCAACAATTTTCCGGCTGCGATATTTCCGACGATATTTGCCATGCCGTAAACAAACAGCAGAAGGCTGATTACCTTGAAGGAGACATCTGTAACCGTTATCAGGTAATCGGACAAGTAGCTGTAAAATCCGAACATGGCTGCATTCATCAGTAATGCCGCAAGGAAGGAGTTCCACAATACGGTTTTTTTCAAAACGCTGAGTTGTGTGCCATACGATAACCGTTCCTTAACGGGCATGGACGGTATGAGGAAAATAGTGGCGAGCAGTACAAATGCATTAACAACGGTAAAAAATACCATTGCTGCAGAGAATGAAAATTCACTGGCGATGTAGCTCGTCACGGGCACTCCGAGCACCATTCCTGCCGATACTCCGGCAAAGATTTTGGAAACGGCTTTCGGAGCATCCTCCCGACTAACGGAAGAGGCTGCGGTTGAGAAAGCGATGGATACATAGAGCGGATGAAAGAATGCCGGAATCGCACGGGTTATCAACAGTACGGTAAAGTTCGTCGTGAAGACCGAAACGAGGTTGGAAATCACGAACACGGACAAGGCGAGCACCATGACCGTTTTACGGTTTACCCGTGAAAAAAGTAACGGTACGACGGGAGCAGAGAAGGCAATGATCAGCGCAAAGAGGCTGACCGTCCAACCCGCATCCGGCACCGTAACACCGAAGGTTTCGGCAATGATAGGGATGATGCCCACTACTCCCATTTCAGTATTCAATATTCCGAATACTCCGAGTGTGAGGATGAACATCAACAAGTGGTTATGCTTATTTTTAGTTGATATACTCATGTTTTTATTTTATTTGAGGTTTGACTTGAAAAATGCTTCCAGTTTGTCAAACGGAATCTTCCGGTCGTAAAGGTCGGTGTGGTTGGCTCCGGGAACGATTAGTAACTCCTTGTTGTTGCCCTTGAGGCGTTTGAAGGCATCCTCGCTGAAATAACGCGAATGGGCATTTTCGCCGTGAATGAGCAATACAGCATTGTCAATCTCGTGGATATAGGTTAACAATGGCATATTGATGAACGAAAGAGCCATCGTGGGGTTCCATGCACCATTAGAATTGATGGCACGGGCGTGAAAAGCACGTTCAGTCTTGTAATAATCGAAGTAGTCTTTGACGAATTGCGGCTCGTCGCCCTTGATGCTAGTGGGCAGACCGGGCGTACCGGGAGTGGCCGTGCCGTTCTGTGCATCACGGGTCCGGATAGCATTCATCGCCTCGCGTTTGTTGCGGCGTACTTCGGCACTGTCCTCGGCATCGAAATAGCCGTTGGCATTCACGCGGCTCATATCGTACATTGTAGAAGCTACTGTTGCTTTGATGCGCGTGTCCATTGCCGCGGCATTCAGTCCCATACCACCGAATCCGCAGATGCCGATGATACCGATGCGTTTGGCATCTACATTGGGGTGTGCAATCAGGAAATCCACTGCCGCGCTAAAATCTTCGGTGTTGATGTCGGGCGATGCCACATTACGGGGTTCGCCACCGCTCTCGCCCGTATAAGAGGGGTCGAACGCAAGGGTGAGGAATCCGCATTCGGCCATTGTCTGCGCATAAAGTCCCGATGACTGTTCCTTCACAGCCCCGAAAGGGCCGCTAACGGCAATGGCAGGGACTTTCTTTCGATATTCTTGGGTTCGTACAAGTCGGCGGCAAGTGTGATGCCATAGCGGTTTTTGAAGGTTACTTTACGATGATTAACCTTGTTGCTCTGTGGGAACTTTTTGTCCCATTCCTGTGTAAGATTCAATGTGTCCATATGATTACTTGTTTTTTGATTTGTAATACCGTTCGTGCAGCCGGTAAGCAACCCCATACTTAACAAGGCTGCGATAGCTGCGGATTTAAAATTCGCTGTTCTCATCATTCTATTATTTAAATGGTTATTGTTCTATTTCATATTGCAAAGGTACGGCTATAAAATAAGCGGCACATTATTGTCGGGCTCAAAAGGAGTTACTCAAAAGCTCAACTATCTATTTTCTTAAAAGCTCCATGCAAATGGCTGGAAAAGTAGTTCTGAATTTATGATAATCAAGTTTGGCGGTGGACAATATGGCATCAGCATACACATTGCTATGAAGATTGTATGCTCTATATTTTCCGGTAAATTATCAGGGCTGCCCTTACCGTAAGGTTACTGTAAGGAACAAGCTGTAAGTTGATATTTAAGCCTCACTGCGATGTCGCAGTGAGGCTTAAATAATTTAATTAAAAAACTCAATATATTTTGCTCCGATTTACACGAATGTGGCGGTCGGCGGCATACCGTACTGTTTTTTGAAGGCGGTTGAGAAGTGAGACGGGTTCTTGAAACCGACTTCGGCATAAATATCCACGACCTTTTTGCCGCCCTCTTTCATCAGGGCGTAAGCTACTTCGAGTCGTTTACGGATAAGCCATTTTTCGGGAGTGAGGTCGCTGATTTTCTTGAAATCCCGTTTGAATGTGGCAAGGCTGCGTCCCGTGTAGTGTGCCATCTCTTCCATCGTGAGCTCGTACATGTAGTTCTCGTTCATAAATTCCAGAATATCTATTTTCCACGGTTCATTGAAGTCGAAAAGCGTCGGCGCGAACTTTTTGTCGATATGTAATAATGCGAGCAGACCTTCCTGCAATTTCAGTTGCATCAGGTCATCCGCAGGTTTCACCTTCGGATCGAAGTAGGGCGTCATCGAAGCGAACAGACTGGCGAGTTCGGCCGTTTTCGGAAGTTTTATCACTCCGGAATTGAGTTTCGCGGTATTGGTCGGTACTTTACGTTGTTCCAACTTACCGTACATTTCACGTAAGAAACGACGTGTGAACATCAGGAAGATACCGCAGTAGCGTTCACCATCTTTCGTCTTCTTGTACATCGTAATGTGATGGTCGCGCGGTATGAAGACGCATTCGCCTTTTCCGACATGAATTTGCTCATTGCCATTGTCGAGAATCATCTCACCCGAATAGACGTAATTGATGGCATATTCGCGGGAGCGATGTACGCAGCCGCTGAGGTCATCATAGAAGAAGCTGTAGAATACATCGTTGTAATTGAAGATAAGCTTCATTTGCCCTAATTGTTCATCTGTCATATTTTTTTGCTTTTCTTTCTGATTGCAAATATAGCAAAAACAGTTTTATTTCTCTTCGGCTCATTTATATATTTAACTTGTTTTCGATATAAGAGCCAAATTATTCCTTAGTTTCAACCCTGCCCCTGTTTCTTTATTATATGAATTTCTCTAAAGCGGCCTTATTCAAAATTTCCACCCGTTTCCCTTCCATAGTGATAAGCCCTTCCTTGATAATCTTATTAATTTCTTTCGATAAGGCGGGACGTGATACATTCAGGTATTCGGCAAGTTGGGATTGCGTATGTGTAATCTCCACTATCAGGGAATCTTTCTTCTTGTGCTCGAACAGATAAACGATAAATCTTTCCCGGACAGTCTTGCGGGAGAGTGGTTTCAGACGTGATACGGTACAGATATTGCAATTGCCTGCAATGCAGAGAAAATTGTGCAATACTTGCGGGTCCTGGCTGATAACTTTAAAGGTAGAATCCTTTGTTGCCATAAGTATCACACTGTCCTCAAGGGCAGTGAAAGTAGCCGGCAATGTGTTGTCCGAGCTAAAAAGATGTGGAGTGGCAAAAGTGCGTGGCGCAATGATATATTCAATCATCACTTCATTTCCCAGTCCGTCGATAATATCCGTGCGCAATTTCCCTTCCAACAACACATACAGTTTGTTGCAAGGCGTTCCCTGCGTAACAACTATCTCTTTCTTGTTTGCTATATAGACTACGAAATCTAGTTTCTCCAATAGGGATTCTTTAATGTTTAAGGGCAAATTCCGGAAAAGGGGGATTTGAAACAGCTTTTCTTTATGTGTGTCGGTCAGTTGTATTTTTTTCATTGTATCATGTTGTTCGTATTGTGGACAAAGATATAAATTAAATATTGGTAGAAAAAATCTTTTGTTATGTTTGAATCTGTAATCTGGGTATATTTCTCTGTAATTTATATACATTCGCTATGTTATAAATAGTCTATTTTTGCAGAGTGAAAAGACTGATTAATTCTGAAAGATGAAAGTAATAAAAGAAAGTTATGGCTAAAAAAGTTTTGATCATTTCGTCCAGTCCACGTAAAGGTGGTAATTCGGATTTGCTTTGTGATGAATTTATGAAAGGTGCTATCGAGGCGGGCAATGAAGTAGAGAAGATTTTTCTGAAAGACAAAACGGTTCATCCTTGTACGGGATGTAGTGTTTGCAGTATGTACGGTAAACCCTGTCCACAGAAGGATGATGCAGCGGAAATCGTGGAGAAGATGATTGCTGCCGATGTGATTGTAATGGCAACCCCGGTCTATTTTTACACCATGTGCGGGCAGATGAAGATAATGATTGACCGCTGTTGCGCACGTTATACGGAAATAACTAATAAGGAATTTTATTTCATTATTGCGGCAGCAGAAAACGATAAAGCAATGATGGAGCGTACTATCGACGGCTTCCGTGGCTTCCTCGATTGCTTGGAAGGACCACAGGAAAAAGGGACGGTCTATGGAATCGGTGCATGGAAAGTAGGAGAGATTAAAGATACTCCCTACATGCAGGAAGCATATAATATGGGAAAGATGGTGTAACTGTTTGTTTTCCATATTAAAGATATTCATAAAGAATATGATAAATGGATTTGTTCGAATATTTGAGATATAGTTTTGAACTTAACTTTTAAAACCTGACGGGAAATCTGGAAAAGACGGTTATGTTTTCCAGATTTTCCGCCGTCTTTTTTTATAAGAAGAGGGGAAAAGGTGAGGGTAGTGAGGGAGGATTTCTAACATTCGTGTTTTTTTTTAGAGAAAATATAGATAGGAAAAAATAAAATATAAAAATAAAAGGTTGCAATTCCTCCCTCACTACCCTCACCTTTTTCCCCTTTTTACGATTACTTAATTGACTGGATTGCTTGTTCTGCCACAGAATTATTATAATTTTGTGGCAGAACTTTTTATTTTGTATAATTCGTTTGATAACTAACTAAGTGTCATGGGCTATAAAATAACGACTCTTGTGGAGAATTGTGTCTATGGACGTAAATTGCAGGCAGAGCATGGTCTTTCTCTTTATATTGAGACATCGGGACATCGGTTACTTTTCGATACGGGAGCATCCGACTTGTTTATCCGTAACGCCCGCTTGTTGCATATTGACTTGCAAAAAGTCGATTATTTGATATTATCTCATGGTCATAGCGATCATACGGGCGGACTACGTTATTTTTTGGAATTGAATACGCAGGCAACCGTTGTCTGTAAGCGTGAGATTTTTTCTCCTAAATTCAAGGATGAACGTGAGAACGGGATGATGCATACACAAAATCTCGATCGTTCCCGTTTCCGCTTTATTACAAAGCAGACCGAACTGCTTCCCGGAGTTTTCCTTTTTCCCTCTATTGATATTATAAATCAGGCAGATACCCATTTTGAACGTTTTTGGGTTCAGCAAGAAGATGGATGCAAAATACCGGATACTTTTCAGGATGAATTGGCGGTGGTATTGGTGGAACCAGAAGGATTTTCCGTATTAAGTGCCTGTTCTCATCGGGGAATAACCAATATTTTGCGTACGGTTCAGGCTGCCTTTCCCGAATCTCCTTGTAAGTTACTTCTGGGAGGTTTTCATATCCATAATGCGGAAAAACAAAAATATCAGGTCATTGCAGATTATTTACAGGAATATCTTCCCCGACAGATTGGCGTTTGTCATTGTACGGGAGTGGATAAATATGCCTTCTTTTACAAGGACTTTGGTGACAGCACATTTTATAATTACACGGGAAAACTAATTCAAACCGATTTATCGGAATAAATTTATAATAATTTGATATGAGGAAACTAATAACTTCTTTAGCGCTGGTACTATCAGCATTATCCAGCTATGCAATTACTCCTTTGTGGATGCGTGATGCACGTATTTCACCGGATGGATCAGAAATTGTTTTTTGTTACAAGGGTGACATTTATAAAGTCCCTGCACAAGGAGGAACAGCTGTTCAACTCACCACACAAACCTCTTATGAAGCCAATCCAGTTTGGTCGCCCGATGGCAAGCAAATTGCGTTTGCCAGTGACCGGAATGGAAATTTTGACTTATTCATTATGCCTGCTGACGGAGGTGCCGCCCGGCGACTGACCTATCATTCTGCATCAGAAATACCGTCGGCTTTTACTCCGGATGGAAAGTATGTCTTTTTCTCTGCCTCTATACAGGATCCGGCAAGCAGTGCCCTGTTTCCTACAGGAGCAATGACGGAATTATATAAAGTTCCTGTTGCCGGCGGACGTACCAAGCAAGTGCTGGGCACTCCTGCCGAACTGGTCTGTTTTGATAAAACAGGGAAGAATTTTCTTTATCAGGATCGTAAAGGGTTTGAGGATGAATGGAGAAAGCATCATACTTCTTCCATTACGAGAGATATCTGGTTATATAATACCCAAACGGGAAAACATACGAACCTGACAAACCGGGGAGGAGAGGACCGTAATCCTGTGTATGCACCTGATGGTAATGCTGTCTATTTTTTAAGTGAGCGTGATGGAGGTTCCTTCAATGTGTATACTTTCCCTTTGAATACCCCACAGGAAGTGAAAGCTGTGACTACTTTCAAAACTCACCCGGTACGTTTTTTGTCTGTCAGCGATAAAGGTACCTTATGTTATACCTATGATGGTGAGTTATACACACAGAAGTCTGGTGCACGTCCGGAAAAAGTAAAAGTAGAACTTGTCCGTGATGATGAGCAGCAGCTTGCTACACTTAAATTCTCACAGGGAGCAACTTCCGCTTCTGTATCTCCGGACGGTAAACAAGTTGCTTTTATTGTACGTGGTGATGTGTTTGTGACCTCAACTGATTATGCTACCACCAAGCAAATCACAAATACTCCGGCAAAAGAAGCTGCCGTTTCTTTTGCTCCGGATAATCGGACACTGGTTTATGCCAGCGAGCGAACTGGTAATTGGCAACTTTATACCGCCAAAATAAGTCGTAAGGAAGACCCGAATTTCCCTAATGCTACTCTTATTGAAGAGGAAGTATTACTACCGTCCAAAACGGTAGAACGTGCTTATCCGCAATATTCACCGGATGGCAAAGAATTGGCTTTTATCGAAGACCGTAATCGTTTGATGGTACTCAATTTGAAAACCAAAAAGGTACGTCGGGTAACGGATGGTTCTACATGGTATAACACCGGAGGAGGATTTGATTACGAATGGTCGCCTGATGGTAAATGGTTCACTCTTGAATTTATAGGCAACCGCCACGATCCTTATTCGGATGTAGGCATTGTCAGCGCACAGGGAGGGGCAATTACTAATCTGACAAATAGTGGATATATCAGTGGTGCTCCGCGTTGGGTACTCGATGGGAATGCTATTCTTTTCCAAACCGAACGCTATGGTATGCGTGCGCACGCTTCCTGGGGATCGCAGCAAGATGTGATGTTGGTGTTTCTCAATCAGGATGCTTATGATCGTTACCGTTTGAGTAAGGAAGATTTCGAATTACTCAAGGAATTTGAAAAGGAACAGAAGAAGGCAAAGGAGAAAGCCGATGATAAGACGAAAGACGGAAAGAAGTCTAAGGCGGAAAAAGCAGATAAAGGAAATGCTGACAAGGGAAAGAGTAAAGTAGATAGCAGCAAAGATAGCGATCAGGAAGAGTCCGCCGAGGATAAGGCAGACCAAAAAGAGATACTTGTCGAGCTGAACGGCATTGAAGACCGTATCGTACGTCTGACTCCCAATTCATCCGACTTGGGTAGTGCCATACTTTCAAAAGACGGGGAAGATCTTTACTATTTCTCTGCGTTCGAAGATGGATATGACCTTTGGAAAATGAATCTCCGTGAAAAAGATACGAAGCGTCTGCACAAACTCAATACCGGTTGGGTATCGTTGATGCTGGACAAAAAAGGAGATATTTTTTTGTTGGGAAGCCGGATTATGCAAAAGATGGATGCCAAGTCGGATGCGTTGAAGTCCATCAGCTATCAGGCTGAAATGAAAATGGATTTGGCTGCCGAACGTGAAACAATGTTTGACCATGTGTACAAACAACATCAAAAACGTTTCTACAATGTCAATATGCATGGGGTTGACTGGGATGCTATGACTAATGCTTATCGTAAGTTCCTGCCTCATATTGATAACAATTATGACTTTGCAGAATTATTGAGTGAGTGGTTGGGTGAGCTGAATGTTTCACATACCGGAGGACGTTATTCTCCCAAAGGAAAAGGAGATGTCACTTCTAATCTCGGACTTTTGTTCGACTGGAATTATCAGGGAAAAGGAATGCAGATTGCTGAAATAATAGAAAAAGGTCCGTTCGATCATTCACGTACCAAAGTAAAGGCTGGTTGCATCATTGAAAAGATTAATGGAGAAGAGATAACTCTCGATAATGACATAACCTGCTTGCTGAATAATAAAGCAGGGAAGAAAACATTGATTTCAATCTACAATCCACAAAATAAAGAGCGTTGGGAAGAAGTGGTGATGCCGGTCACCAACGGGCAACTGAATGGATTGTTATACAAACGTTGGGTAAAACAACGTGCGGCAGATGTTGAAAAATGGTCGAAAGGACGTTTGGGATATGTTCATATTCAGTCGATGGGAGATGACAGCTTCCGTACTGTATACTCGGACATTCTGGGAAAATATAACAACTGCGAAGGCATTGTGATTGATACCCGTTTCAACGGTGGTGGCCGTCTGCATGAAGATATTGAAATACTGTTCAGCGGTCAGAAATACTTCACACAAGTAGTGCGTGGACGTGAAGCCTGTGATATGCCGAGTCGTCGTTGGAACAAACCTTCCATTATGCTGCAATGTGAAGCTAACTACTCGAATGCACACGGAACTCCGTGGGTATATAAACATCAAAAGATTGGCAAACTTGTCGGTATGCCTGTTCCGGGTACTATGACAAGTGTGTCTTGGGAAACTTTACAAGATCCTTCACTGGTTTTTGGTATTCCTATCGTCGGTTATCGTTTGCCTGACGGCAGTTATTTGGAAAATACCCAATTGGAACCGGATGTAAAGGTTGCCAATAATCCGGAAACAGTAGTCAAAGGAGAGGATACCCAACTAAAGGTGGCTGTGGATGAACTTCTGAAAGAGATAGATAGTCAGAAGAAGTAAATACGAGTATAATTATATCTAAAATAAAGAGTCGCTTCTTTGAAAGAATCAATTAGATTCTAACAGAGAAGCGACTTTCTTTTATAGTGATTTTCTTATATTGACCTTTTTATATGACTCCTTTTATTAGGCGTTTATTTTAAATAGATATAGGGCTTACTTCCAGACCGGCAGTAATCTATGGAGGGTTTTTCTAGTCATTATCTTCTGATTCAGGAAGCTGACGATATACCCCGTTATACAAGCGGCAATGAGTGATCCTTCGCGTACTCCCTGAATACCTTGAGTCAGCAGGAGCGAGAGAACCACGGCTAATGTAACCAAAGTAATATCAAAATAAACTTTGAACTTTCCAAATTCTTTGTTATAATGGCGGGATGCATATTTCACAAATGCTTCTGCACTCATCATGGCTACTTTTGGTTTCAGTTCAAGCACTACTCCGATAGACTGCACCATGCATCCTGTAAGTAATAAAGCAATCGACATACCATAATTAGCGGGATGCAGTTCGCTTGTCAGCATCATATTGAAATCAATGAATGCCGAAAAGATAAAAGAGAACGGTAGTTGAAGAAGAATTTCAATAATATCCTGTCGGGTTCTATTCTTTCGGATTAACCAAAATTGTCCCAGGATAAGTACCATGTTGATGATAAATGTGCAAGTACCCAACGATAAAGGACTATTCAGGCTTAACACATAATTGATGCTCGATATGGGAGTAGTTCCCAATGCCGAGCGTATAATCAACACGATACCTGCCGCTAAAAAATAGAGTCCGATAACAAACACTAAATACCTCTTAAAAATCTCTTTCATTTCCATGTCTTTTTAACCTCTTTCTATTGATTCCTTTCTCATTTATTGAAAAGGATATGCAAAGGTCTTGTTTTTTACTCTGAAATAGATTATCTAATTCTATACAGTTTTTGTCATATCCGAAACAAATCGTATTTTTACGTCATAAAATAAAGGTGTAAATGGTAAAATCTCGTATATTTGATAATACGCAACTATTGAAGGAGCATCCTGAACTTCCTCATTATAAAGAGGAGGTAGTCTGTTTCCGGAGTGAATATAAAGACAGAAGTTATCCGGCAAATGAATGTTATTTCAATCGGGAGCTTTATATGATATTCGTTCTTGAAGGCCGTTCGGAAATTCTACTGAATGGAGAGTTTATTGCGATAGAACCGAATATGTTACTTATTCACGGAGCAAATTATCTCACGGAACATCTTTATTCAAGTCGGGATATTAAATTTATCACTCTTGCCCTTTCCGAATCTATGCGGACAGACGATTCATATCTGACACAAATCACGGCAATCCTGTTGGCAACCATGAGGCGGAATAAGCAATATACGATTCAGTTGACGGAGCACGAAGCTCAAATCATCCATAAGGAGCTGGAAGTATTGATGCATCTGATGAATATTGAACATCATTTCCTTTTCCGGCGTATACAGGCAGCGTGCAATTCTCTGTTTTTGGATATAGCAGATTTTCTTTCCCGAAAGACCGTTATCAAAAAAGAGATCAGTCGTAAAGACCACGTTCTGCAAGAATTTCATGCACTCGTTACCCGTAATTTCAGGGAAGAACATTTCGTGAGCTTTTATGCGGATAAACTGGCTATTAGTGAACAGTACCTGGCACGCATTGTACGTCTTGGAACAGGTAAGACTATCAATAGCCTTATTAATGAATTGTTAGTAATGGAAGCGCGTACTTTATTGAGTTCTACCAAATTTACGGTTGGCGAGATTGCTGCTAAACTGGGGTTTAGTGATGCAGCCGGTTTTTGTAAGTTCTTTAAAAGAAATGCGGGACAGACTCCGTTGAATTATCGGAAAGGATTATTGATTTGAACGGAAAGGATTACTGAACTGAATAGGGAATATAATGAATTTAAATAACAAAATGATTGATTTGAATGAAAATGGAAGTAGGTTGATGCAGCTGTCCTTAAAGACCGTATACATCAACCTACCTGAATATATAGTGAATGGGTTTGATTTTAACCGATCACTGCTGTGATATCTTCTACAATCTGTTCATCCGTCAGATGATTGGCACGGAGAAACTCCTGTATATCATATCGGTCAACAAATTCTTTTTTAGCTCCAAAGTTCAGAACTTTCATGTTTGTAGCACCATAATAACGGGCAATCTTTTCACCGAAACCGCCATCCAATACACCGTCTTCCAACGTAATCACTAATTCGTGATCTGCTTTCAGTTCATCCATCAGTTCGTTGTCTACACCGGTGATGTAACGCGGATTGATGAGTGTTGCGTCAATATTGGCTTTTTCTTTCAGAAGTGATGCAACCGACTGTCCCAATCCATAGAACGAACCTAAAGCAAGAATGGCTACTTTCGCTCCACGATGCGTCACTTTATAGCGATTGAGAACACTATAATCAGTCTCCACCGGTTCCCCACAAGTAATTACATCTGTTGCCGGCACACGGATTGCAACCGGGTGTTCATTTTGGCGGATACTCCATTCTAGCATAGCAAGATATTCCTCTTTGCAAGTCGGTGCCAGATAAACCATATTAGGAATATTGCTGATGAGCGGAATATCGAAGAAGCAGAGGTGAGTCACATCATTCATTCCGGACAGTGTTCCCCAGAATACCAACAAAACAGCCGGGTTATTATTGATACAGAGATCTTGCGAAAGTTGATCGTATGAACGTTGGATAAATGTACTATACACTCCGTAAACAGGTTTTCCGCCATTGGCTGCGATACCCGAAGCAAGAGCTACTGCGTGTTCTTCTGCAATGCCGACATCTACAAACTGTTTGCCAGCTTCCTTGCGGCGGTCCGGAGTGAATCCGAGAACGGCAGGAGTACCCGAAGTGATTGTCACCACACGAGAATCTTCTTTCATCTTTTTCAGCAGATATTGAGCGGTTACTTCGCTGTAATCTTCTTCCTCATAACTGACTTTTGCTTCTCCGGTTTCCGGATTGAATGGAGTGCGCCAGTGATAAGTCTCTTTATCCTGTTCGGCACGTTCATAACCTTTACCTTTCAAAGTGTTGATGTGTACTACTATCGGATGCTGAATATCTTTCACTTTGGAGAATGCTTCAATCAACGCCTGTACATCGTTACCGTCATTTACATATATATAGTCCAGTCCCATCGCCTTGAAGAAGTTACATTCGCACTGACCGTTACTGTCACGCAATTCTTTCAGATTCCTGTATAGACCTCCATGATTTTCAGCGATAGACATTTGGTTATCATTGACGATAATAATCATGTTGGTGCCAAGCTCTGCTGCATAATCCAGTCCTTCGAAAGCTTCCCCTCCGCTTAAAGAGCCGTCGCCTATGACAGCTATGATATTTTCATTGCCGCCTGTGAGGTCGCGTCCTTTAGCCAATCCGGTGGCCAGACTGACAGAAGTAGAAGTATGACCGATTACAAAGAAGTCGTGTTCGCTTTCTTGTGGTTCGGTATAACCGGACACGAGATCGTATTCTTCCGGATGAAGAAAAGCGTTTTTACGGCCAGTCAGCATCTTGTGTACATAACTTTGGTGCGATACATCGAATACGATTTTATCTTTTGGAGAATTGAATACATAGTGCAAGGCAATAGTTGCTTCCACCATTCCGAAGTTGGGTCCGAAATGCCCGCCATGTTCGCTTAACTTTTGTAGGAGTGACACACGGATTTCATCACTTAACTCGTTTAGCTCTTTTACCGACAGCTTCTTTACATCTGCCGGAGAATAAATATTTTCTAAGTACATATCAAACAGTTTTTCTAAATAATGTTTTTACTTATTTCTTTATGACACTGCAAAGATACAGCAGGATTTGAAATCTGTTTGTATATGAATTACGGATTGTTTTACCTATATTACAGTTCCCTTATTTGAGGGACTATATTTTTATGCTAAAGCCTGATTTCTGTATTCATTAGGCGTGCATCCTACGCGTCTTTTGAATAATCTGCAGAGATGTTGCGGGTATTGGAATCCTAACGAATAAGCTATCTGGCTGACGGTTTCTTCCGTATCGACAATACGTTCTTTGGCTAGTTCGATTACTTTGGTCTGAATATGTTCCTGTGGAGTTTTTCCTGTTTCTTTTTTTACCATATCACCAAAGTAGTTGGGGGAGAGATAGACTTTATCAGCAAAGTACTTCACGGAAGGTAAACCGTTCTGTATGGGAAGTTGATCTTGGAAATATTCGTCCAGAAGTTGTTCAAACTTTGTAAGAGCATCTTTATTGGCACTGTTCCGGGTGATAAACTGCCGTTCATAAAAACGCATACAGTAGTTCAGTAACAGTTCGATATTCATGGCGATTAATGCTTTGCTATGTTTATCGATACCATGCTCAAGTTCGATACTGATTTTCTTCAGGCAATCCATCACTATTTCTTTTTCCTGATCTGAAAGATGTAAAGCCTCGTTTACTGCATAAGAGAAGAAAGTATATTTCTTAATATCTTTTCCAAGTGAGGTGCCGCGAATCAGGTCCGGATGGAAAACGATTCCATAAACAGCCGGATTGATTTCATCTTCAATGGTACTTACACCAGCTGTCTGACCTGGGGCAAAACAGACAATGGTTCCTTCTTGGTAATCATAATACTGACGACCGTATTTAATGTCACAGCTCTTGCTCTCTTTTAGGAAAAGAGCATAAAGACCATAGTTCATCTGGATATGGTTGACTGTTTTCGTTGCTTTGGTCAAGTCGATGACACTAATCAAAGGATGCAATGTTTCCAGCCCGTACAGTTCGTTATACTGATTTACATTCTCTAGTTTTATAACTTTATCCATGGCTTTTGGTATTTGGGATCGGTAACAAAGATACAGATAAATGCTCTGTTTTCATAGTGGGGAAATGAGTAATCAGTAATTGGGGTTATGAATTCTGTAATTTGTATACTGAAAGGAATCTTACCAATTTTGTAATCTGTAATTGGGGTTATCATACCCGTAATCCGTCTACAACGGTTTCTTTATATTCTTCCGACCTTTGCCATGTTAAATAAAACTTAATGAATCAGAGGAAATTAATAAAATAGAGAATATGGATAGAAAGCATTTTTTGAAAAGCGTGTTACTAACAACCGGAGGCGTACTATTAGGTGGTACGACTATTTATCGGTATTTGAATAGTAAAGAAACGACAGACGCTTCGCTTCCTTCGCTAATCGATAAAATACATCAGGGAAATATGAAAAAGATACTTGTAATAATGAGTGCAGGCACAAAACGCGGCAATACAGACCGACTGACCGATGCATACATTAAAGGATTGGTAGAGCGCGGACATTCTGTGACGAAGGTTTATCTGGGTAATATGCGGATAGAAGGGTGCCGGGGATGTGGAGTGTGCCAGCGTCTTGCACATCAGTGTGCTGTTCGCGACGGCATGCAGGATATATATCCTTTGTTTGCGGCATGTGATACAGTGGTTATGGCTTCTCCTCTTTACTTTTGGACAATTACAGCAAAGCTGAAATCGTTCATTGATAGACTTTATGCCATTTCTGTCGATGATAAATATCCTCAAAAAGATTCGGTATTGCTGATGACAGCCGGTGATGATAATGATACGACCTTCGAACAGCCCATACGATATTTTCGTCTTCTCAATCAGGCGTTAGGTTGGAATGAAGTGGGATTATATTGTGCCGGTGGTTGTACCGGATGCGAGAAACTGGCACGGCAGATTGATAAAGTACATCTTGAAAACGCCTATAAAATGGGATTGGAATTATAAATAGCATATAGTAACTATGGAACAAAAAAATAAATTAAAACTCAATTCGGGCGGTTTGCTCGTCTTTATCCTTACGGTCGGTGTATTTGGAATTATAAACACCGAAATGGGAGTAGTGGGGATCCTGCCCTTGATAGCCACAACTTTTAATGTTTCCGTACCTCAAGCCGGCTGGACGGTAAGTGTTTTTGCATTGGTGGTGGCTGCGTCAGCCCCTGTGACGCCTTTATTATTTTCGGGGATTAACCGGAAGAAAGTAATGTTGCTGGCATTGGGATTGTTTACAATAAGTAATGTAATATCCATGTTCACCTCTAATTTCACAGTATTGTTGATTGCTCGGATACTTCCCGCTTTCCTGCATCCGGTATATGTCTCTATGGCTTTTACAGTAGCCGCGGCGTCTGTCAGCAAGGAACAGGCTCCCAAGGCTGTTTCTAAAGTCTTTGTCGGTGTGTCCGCCGGCATGGTGCTGGGCGTTCCGGTGACCAGTTTTATTGCCAGCGAAGTTTCGTTTTCCATGGCGATGTTGTTTTTCACTGTTGTAAACGCATTAGTCTTTGTTGCTACGATTCTGTTTATCCCTTCCATGCCTGTAAAAGAAAAAGTATCTTATGGTGCACAGCTTAGCGTATTGAAGAAAACAACGATGTGGTATTCAATTATTGCTGTTACCTTAATTAATGGAGCTATGTTCGGATTCTTTAGCTATATGTCGGATTACCTGAAAAAAGTAACGGAGGTCCCATATAATGTGATAAGTGCAGTGTTGCTCGTATATGGTTTGGCAAATATTGTGGGTAATGTGATGGCGGGAAAACTACTATCAATAAACGCCAAACGTTCAATTATCCTCATGCCTTTTGTATTATTGGTTTCATATATCTGTCTGTTCATCGTTGGAGAATGGATTGGAGCTATGGTAATTGTCATCCTTATTTTAGGCGTATTGGCGGGTATAGCAAGTAATAATATGCAATATATGATAACAGATGCCGCTCCCGAAGCTCCAGACTTTGCCAATGGAATGTTTCTGACTTCAGCCAATTTAGGAACAACGATTGGTACAGCTATATGCGGAGCTTTTATTACAGAGATGGGCACACGATATTCTGTTTTCGGCTCGTTGCTTTTCCTGATTGCGAGTATTGTATTCGTTTATCTGCGGGTTCGCGTAGCACATATCCGGAAGCAGGCTAATATCAATATTGTAACAGAATAATAAAAAAATATAATCCGTAATTGGGGTTATTATGTCAGTAATTCATCTACAAACGGTCTCTTTCTTTCATCGTATTTTTGCAATGTAGAAAGTAGACAATCAATTCTTTAATAATTAAAAATAAGAGATATGAAACGAATTTTATTATTAACAACTGTATTTATGATGATGCTTGGAACTAGTTTTTCTTCTGCACAGACAGATGCGGATAACTTTTATAAAAGTGATTTGGTAAGTGTGGAGAAAGTTTCTTTTTCCAACCAGTATAAAATGAAGGTAGCCGGAAATTTGTTTCTGCCTAAGAATATGAAAGAAGGGGACAAATATCCTGCAATCATTGTCGGACATCCAATGGGAGCTGTCAAGGAACAGAGCGCGAACCTTTACGCAACGAAAATGGCCGAACGGGGTTTTGTAACACTCTCCATAGACCTGTCTTTTTGGGGTGGGAGTGAAGGCGAGCCGCGTAATGCTGTTCTGCCGGAAGTTTATGCGGAAGACTTTAGTGCCGCAGTTGATTTTTTAGGTACCCGTCCGTTTGTTGACCGGAATCTGATTGGAGTAATCGGTATTTGCGGTAGTGGAAGTTTTGCTATCAGTGCAGCGAAAATAGACCCTCGCCTTAAAGCCATTGCGACAATCAGTATGTACAATATGGGTACCGCTAGCCGTAACGGGTTAAAACACTCATTGACATTGGAACAGAGAAAGCAAATAATGGCTGAAGCGGCAGAACAGCGTTATGCTGAATTTTTAGGTGGAGAAACTAAATATACCGGTGGCACTGTACATCAACTGACAGAAAAGTCCAGTCCGATTGAACGGGAGTTCTATGAGTTCTACCGTACACAAAGAGGAGAATTTACCCCCGACGGAGCAACTCCTATGACCACCACTCATCCTACACTTTCAAGCAATGTGAAATTTATGAATTTCTATCCTTTCGAAGATATTGAGACTATTTCACCCCGCCCTATGCTTTTCATCACCGGTGAAAATGCCCACTCACGTGAATTTAGTGAAGACGCCTACCGATTGGCCGCCGAACCTAAAGAACTGTATATAGTACCCGGTGCCGGACACGTAGATCTTTACGATCGTGTGAGCCTTATTCCATTTAATAAACTGGAATCCTTCTTTAAGGAATATCTAAAGAAATAAGTTTTAATACTATAAATATGAGATACTATATAATAGCAATTCTTACTATGCTGACATTATCGATCGGTTCCGCATCATGTAGCGAAGATGAACCCATACAGGGAACAGGTCAACAAGTGATTCCGGGTAATGGTTCTGGTTCCGGTGATAATGGCAGTAACAATAATGGCAATAATCCCGATGATAATGACGACAATAACGATGATACCCCAGTGAGCAATAATCTTAAAATAACAATCGGACCTGTTTCATTCAATGCCACATTGGAAAATAATGAGACTGCGAAAGCATTTAAGAGACTACTCCCTATGACAGTGGATATGTCTGAACTGCATGGTAATGAAAAATATTATTATCTGTCGAATGGTTTGCCGACAGCGTCGTCCAATCCCGGGACTATTCGGACAGGTGACTTGATGCTTTACGGTTCCACTTGTGTGGTCCTATTTTATGAAACCTTTTCCACTTCATATACTTATACCCGTTTAGGACGTATAACAAATCCTTCAGGACTGGCCTCCGCCCTTGGTTCAGGAGGCGTAAATGTAACTTTTGAAATAACAGATTAAAGAATAAACTAATGGAACAAATAAGAAATAAAGAATATGGAGGCGAACGTCCTCTGTTCGCGACCCACGACCTTCAACTGGAAGATGTAACAATTCACGCCGGTGAATCTGCATTGAAAGAATGTAGTAATATTATAGCAATCAACTGTCGCTTTGAAGGAAAATATCCTTTTTGGCATACCAACGGATTCATTGTGAAAAACTGTCTCTTTACAGAGGGAGCCCGTGCTGCTCTATGGTACTCTCAAAGTCTGCAAATGGCAGATACCTTGGTAGAAGCACCGAAGATGTTCCGTGAAATGGACGGAATAAAACTCGAAAACGTGCAGTTGCCTAATGCTTTGGAAACGTTTTGGTATTGTCGTAATATAGAGCTGAAGAACGTACAGATTGATAAAGCGGATTACCTTTTTATACACAGTGAGAATATTAAGATACAAAACTATGCCCAAAACGGGAACTATTCGTTCCAATATTGCAAGAATGTAGAAATCCATAATGCAGTTATCAACTCCAAAGATGCTTTCTGGAATACGGAAAATGTAACAGTCTATGATTCCGAGTTGAACGGAGAATATCTGGGATGGCATTCTAAAAACTTACGTTTGGTAAATTGCAGGATTTCGGGGACTCAACCGCTTTGCTACGCACATGATTTGGTGATGGAAAATTGTACGATGGCAGAAGATGCTGACCTTGCTTTTGAACACAGTAGTGTGAAGGCAACGATTAAAAGTCCCGTTCATAGCGTAAAAAATCCTTGTACGGGAAGTATTGTTGCCGAAAGTTTCGGAGCAATCATTTTGGACGAAAATATTAAATCACCAGCAAATTGCGAATTGAAACTTTGGGACGATCTAACCTGTTTTAATTGAAATATGAAGTATAATTTCGATGAAATTATTCCACGCAGAGGAACGAATTCTTATAAATGGGATTCGGCTGAAGATGCGGATGTATTGCCGATGTGGGTAGCTGATATGGATTTCCGTACGGCTCCCCCTGTCGTGGAGGCACTGAAGAAACGGGTGGAACATGGGATTTTCGGTTATGTACGTGTACCTGATGCATACTACGAGGCAGTTGTAAATTGGTTTGTTCGACGACATGCCTGGCGTATAGAAAAAGAGTGGATTATTTACACCACCGGTGTTGTGCCGGCAATATCTGCTGTTATTAAAGCGTTGACACTGCCCGGAGATAAAGTAATGGTGCAGACACCTGTATATAACTGTTTTTTCTCCTCTATCCGTAATAACGGATGCGAGATGATTGCCAATCCTTTGGTATATAGAAACAGGGGCTATCAGATTGACTTTGATGATTTGGAGCGGAAAGCTTCAGACCCGAAGGTCAAACTTCTGTTGTTATGTAATCCGCACAATCCTGCCGGAAGAGTGTGGAGCAAACAAGAGTTAAGGCGGATAGGTGAGATTTGTATTCGAAATAATGTCTTTGTGGTTGCGGATGAGATTCATTGTGAATTGGTATTTCTGGGGCATGAATATACTCCTTTTGCTTCTATATCAGAAGAATTCCTACTGAACTCGGTCACTTTTGTTTCGCCTAGCAAAGCCTTTAATTTGGCAGGACTTCAGATAGCCAATATCATTTCCGCAGATGCAGATGTACGGAGGCGGATAGATAAAGCAATTAATATAAATGAAGTCTGTGATGTGAATCCTTTTGGAGTGGAGGCGTTGATAGCTGCTTATAATGAGGGTGAAGAATGGCTGGAAGAACTTAAAATCTATTTGTTTGCGAATTACATCTATTTAAAAGGTTATTTCGAGACCTATCTTCCGGAGTTTCCTGTAATGATGTTGGAAGGTACGTATTTAGTTTGGGTGGATTGCTCGGTCTTGAATCAAACGTCAGCAGAAATAGTAAAAGACTTGTTGAAGAAAGAAAAACTTTGGGTGAACGAAGGCAGTCTGTATGGAGAGACTGGTGAAGGGTTTATCCGTATCAATATTGCGTGTCCGCGACAGCGGTTGATAGAAGGATTAAACAGATTGAAGCGGGTACTGAAATCATAAATACGAATGAAAAGAAGTAGTTAGAAAAAAGAACGCTCAAACGGTAAATATAACATACTCCGTTTGAGCGTTTCTCTTATTAAGAAATCTTTTTGGAATGATGGGGGAGAAAACGATAAGTTATATCCTCCATTATTCCATTTTCTATGTGGTACAACCGTTGATTGGTCGTTTCAGATTTTAATCCTCCCAGAGACTCGATGTAAGGTCCTAACTTTATATATTGGAAATGAGATACATCAAAGTGCTCCGGCAGCTTGCTCTTCCCGGAGTACCATCCGACTTTTACCGGAGTGATGGTCTGCTTGTGTAAAAAAGCAGCTAATTGTTCCACTTCTGCGGGTGAAGCATCACCGCCCATGAAACAGACACAGGTGATCGCTTTTCCATATTTACCGAGCAGGGTAGAAAGACTTTCTTCCGTCAACGGTTCTCCTACGTCCTCCATTAGATATGCACTGTGGCACCCTTTACAATGGTTGGGGCAGTTGGAGAGGTTGATGGCTAATGTCACCTCATCCGGTATCTCCTGAAAAACAATATCATAATCAGCGTACCGGAGCATAATATCTTAAATCGGCCTCCTTTTGCCGTGCTTGGGAGAAATTGCTGATACGCTTCATATATCCGATGACGCGGGTCAGATAATCCACATTCTCGCTGTGACATTCGGGACATTCATGCAAATACCGTTTGTCGATATGATGGCATTTGTTACATACTGTATTCGGAATATTGAATGTGAAGTAGTTGCAACCTTCGGTAGCGGCAACACGAAGCAACTGCCGGTATTGCTCTTTGCTAAGATGCTCTTCCAGATTCATGTGCAAAGCCGAACCACCCGTCAGATGCTCGATATAACGATGCCCGTGCAGGCGGAATTTATCGACAATGTTCAGCGATTTGTCTTCTACAATATAGAAATAGCTGTTGTAACATTCGCGGTAAGTCTGGAATCCGGCTTCCTTGTCCCATTTCGCGTGTTTCACACCCACATTTTCGGCAGGAATCATTTCGCAGTTGAAAAGTACTTCTTTGGTACGATATTTCTTATTGTATTTCTCAATCATGCCGAGAATCTCCTGCACAAAAGCCTCGTATTTCGGATTGTCGTTGATGTCGATTCCCATAAATTGGGCTGCTTCCACCAGTCCGTTCACGCCGATAGTCAGATATTGGCGGCTCATATTGATATAACCCGCATCAAACAAAGGTAACATACCCTTTGCCTGCAATAATTTCAGGTTCTCATTATAGGCAAGCTGTACTTTGTGAACCAAGTCTACTACTTCTTCCAGGAAGAAAGGGTAGAGAATACCTGATTTTACAGCATGCTGTATACAACGGTTCAGATTGATGGTCAACACGCTCTTCGAACCGGTAGAGACTCCTCCGGCTCCCAATGTATAGCTAAAGCCATTGTCCTGTATTTCATTACGCAGACGGCAGCAGCTACTCAAAGAGTCGGCATTGTCACTCATATAGGTGAAGAATGAATGTCCTTCGGCATACATTTCAGCGGTGAAGTCACCATATTCCTTATCCAGTACATCGCCGTCTTTGGTCAGGAGTGCCATTGTCTCTACAGGGAATGTCAGAACGGTGCGTGTACGCTCCTTATTAAACCATTTCATAAAACGCTTCTGCAACCAGCTAAGCGAATCCCAGTCGGGTTTGCTTCCGTCGGGGAAAACAAAGTGCTCGAAAAGGCTATTGAAATAATACTTGTCATAATAAGCCACATTCCAGAAAACTGCTTGGAAATTGCGGGCACCCGTAGGCTGGTTGATGGAATATACGATTTGCTCGAAACAGTCTGTGATGATTTTATCGATCGATCTTTGTTTCAGAGACAAGTCTGCCAGTTTATCCGGATGTTTATAATAGTCCTGTCCGTATTCCAAACCAATGAAATAGTTCATGTACATCAGGAATTCAGGAGTGGCACATGCGCCGCTTAGCATACTGGATACGATAAATACCATGTTGATAAATCCTCCGCAGAAGGATTTCAGATTGGTCGGGGCGGTAGAATTGCCTCCTACTGCTGTTGTTCCTGCTATCAGCCAGGGATACATAGTAATACTGGCACAGTAGTTCGCCAGATTGGTTTCATCATTTTTGTAGATGAAGTGATGATTCAGGAGTTCCAAATAACGGTCGGAAGCCTCTTTACCATACATATCCCTCAAACGGTCTGTCAGCAGGCGGCGGTTGAGGCGGATGAAATTGGATTTGGGCAGTTCTCCTATCAGCGTGGCGATATTCTTGTTTTCCACATTGGCGTTGGCATCGTACTTGCTACCGCTGGCAGGGTTGGAAGCATCGCAATAATCCATGAGGAATTTAAGTTTGTCTCTGACTTCACGGTCTTCCAAATGTTTTTGACGATACAGCATATACGCTTTGGCCACGCTGTAATAATGTTCTGCCATCAAGGCGACTTCCACCTGGTTTTGGATTTCCTCTACGTTTGTTCCGTCACTGATACTGACACGGCTTAACACATTGGTTATCACATCTTGTGTAGCAAAACTACCTACTGATAAAAATGCCTTGGATATGGCATTTTTGATTTTGTCGAGGGAAAAAGCTTCTTTTTTCCCGTCTCTTTTGATAATGAATATCTCCGAACTAATCATACCTATATTTTAAGAATTAACAAAATAGATTTAGTGCCTACATAGTTATTCATGCACGACAATTTCTGGAGACTTGTAATAAAATGGACCTGTACGATTCGTTCTATTGCCTTTCACCCGAAAGCCTGGAATAACGGAAATTTTATCGGCAGGTCTTCTGACTTGTTTTTGTTGTGGCGCCTTCCCGATCCGTTTCATGAATCAGTGGCAAATGAATGCCATAACATTTCTCTTTTTTATGAGAGAGATAAAACTTACAGCTACGGGGATAGTTCCGGATTTTCACTGGATTCCCTTTTAATTCCGTCTGGTGATAATGCCATTCCGGAAACCGATGTTGGCGGCAAAGTTAGAAATTAAATCAAGATTCCAATTGAAAAGGAAGAAAAATATTCGCTCTTTATCAGAACGATATATGGCATTAACAACCTGATAACTTTCCGTTTATGTTCTATTCTTCGCATTTTAGTAGAGTCCGGTTTATGTATTTCCTGCCTGATGGATGAATGAAAGTGTAGAATAATGAAATAAGATGCATAATGGTTAGCGATGTTGGGATCCCTTTCTCTTCAGGGAATGAGGCGTTTGCATTGATGTTTCCATATTTTAGATTTTTCGAAAGCATAATAGATGTTAATAGGGCTAATGGCTTGCGAACTAATTTTTGATATGATATGTTGTTTAAAGTGAATAACGAATTAAAAAATGAACTAGAAAGTTAGACATGAACAAACAATACATTTCTAATGATTTAGCAGATAAAACATTACATTTAAAACTTATGAATATGAGAAAATCTATTATTTTATTAGCTTTTATATTGGGTGGCTTTACAGTAGCAAATGCCCAATCAGTTGTAGAAGGTACCAAACTTACAGATAATTGGTCTGTCGGAGTAAATGCCGGTGGAGTTACTCCCCTTACTCACAGTGCTTTCTTTAAAGGTATGCGTCCCACTTTTGGAGTGGGAGTCTCAAAGCAATTAACTCCTATCTTCGGTTTGGGATTCCAAGGAATGGGATATATCAATACCACATCCAGTAAAACGGCTTTCGATGCTTCGGATGTCAGCGTATTGGGTAAAGTCAATTTGATGAATCTATTTGCAAGTTACACGGGCGAACCTCGTTTGTTTGAAGTGGAAGCTGTGGCCGGAATGGGTTGGTTACATTATTATGTGAATGGCGATGGCGATCAGAACTCCTGGTCTACGCGTTTGGGATTGAATTTCAATTTCAACTTGGGTGAAAGTAAAGCATGGACATTAGGAATCAAACCTGCCATTGTGTATGATATGCAAGGTACTTACCCTGAAACAAAGAGCCGTTTCAATGCTAATAACGCAGGTTTTGAGTTGACAGCCGGATTGACATATCACTTTAAGACAAGTAACGGAACACATCATTTTGCCAAAGTGAGAGTATATAATCAAGCCGAAATTGACGGACTGAACTCTTCAATCAATGCACTTCGTGCAGATGTAAACAACAAAGATGGTGAGATCAGCAATGCAAACCAACGTATCAACGGATTGCAGGAAGAACTTGAAGCATGCCGCACAAAAGTGGTTCCGGTGGAGACTGTAGTGAAAACCGCCCGTGTACCCGAATCTATCATTACTTTCAGACAAGGTAAATCGTCAGTTGACGCTTCACAACTTCCTAATGTGGAACGTGTAGCTTCTTACCTGAAGAAATATGCTGATTCTAAAGTGGTTATTAAGGGATACGCTTCTCCGGAAGGTAGTGTTGAAGTGAATGCCAGAATTGCCGCAGCACGTGCAGAAGCTGTAAAAACGATCCTGGTCAACAAGTATAAAATCAGTGCATCTCGTATCACTGCCGAAGGTCAGGGTGTAGGCGATATGTTTACTGAACCGGATTGGAACCGTGTAAGTATATGTACTATTGAAGATTAAACTGATATATTACAGAAATAGAATAATGAAGGCTGCCCCAAAAGGCAGCCTTTGTTGCATATCTTGGGTTGTATTTTTGAATACTCTGAAAGTTTAGTAAACAGATTTCTTTGTACATTACATAAAATGGTTATTTTTGCAGGTATTGTTCATGCGCGTTCTGTGTTGAGTGTGCAAATATCAACCATTAAAAACTGTATTATGAAGAGAGTATTCGTTTTTCAAGATTTTAAATCGCAGAAATTCTGGAGTATAGATGTAGTCGGAACAGATGTTACTGTAAACTATGGTAAGTTGGGGACCGATGGACAAACACAAGTGAAAAACTACGCAACGACTGAAGAGGCTGAAAAAGCAGCCAGCAAACTGATTGCTGAAAAGACCAAAAAAGGGTATGTGGAAACTGCTGAAGAAACTGCACGTGAAATGAAAGTGGAAGCCAAGAAATATACTTTGAGTTACGATGAGTATGAAAACAATGTGAATCTTCTGGATAAGATATTGAAAGATAAACATCTCTCTGAATATAAACAATTAACAATCGGTTGTTGGGATTATGAGGGTGGCGACTGTTCTGCCTTATTACAGGGAATGATTGAAAATAAGGAGAAGTTCGCACAAATAGAAGGCTTGTTCTGGGGAGATATTGAGCAGGAAGAACAGGAGATTTCATGGATTGAACAAGCTGATATTAGTCCGCTGCTCGATGCCATGCCTAAATTGAAGGATCTGAAAATCAAAGGAACCAATAATCTGCGTTTGGGAAAGACTTCACGGCCGGAGTTGCGGTCACTGGAAATTATCAGTGGTGGCCTGCCTACTGAAGTGGTAGAAGATATTCTTGGTTCTGATTTTCCCAATCTGGAAAAACTGATTCTATATGTTGGTGTGGAAGATTATGGATTTGAAGCTGATATTGAGATATTCCGTCCGTTGTTCTCCAAAGAACGTTTCCCGAAGCTGATTTATCTGGGGATCGTCAATTCTGAAGAACAGGACAAGATTGTAGAAATGTTTCTGGAGTCGGATATTCTTCCCCAACTTGAAACAATGGATGTTTCGGCCGGTACTCTCAAAGATGAAGGTGCCCAATTATTGCTGGATAATATGGATAAGATCGCTCATTTGAAATTTATCAATATGCGTTATAATTATTTGAGCAAGGATATGAAGAAACAGCTGCAGAATCTTCCTATGAAAATAGATATTGCTGAAACTGAAGAGGTGGATGAATATGATGGTGAATTGTGGTATTACCCGATGATTACAGAATAGGAGATGCAGATAATCGTTGTCAGCAACTCTCTGTCCAAACGTATAGAATACTTTATTGAAGCAGGCAAACACTTGCAGACGGAAGTTCGTTTTATGACTTACGGGGAACTTTTTAACTGCTTGCCGCAATTACGGCAGGCAGTTATCAAACTGGAACCTTGTGTAAGCGATGAAACGGATTTCCAGAAATATGCGCTGTTGAATCAGGCATATAAGGAAACACTGCAACGTTTGGGCGAGATGAGGCTATCTGATGACGTGCACTTTTTGAATACTCCTCATGCTTTGTTACGTGCTCTTGATAAAAAGGAGACTAAAGAAGTGCTGGTGGATAGAGGTTTGAGAGTGACTCCGATGTTATCTTCTCCCCATTCTTTTGATGAGTTGAGAGAGCTTCTTGCCGGTTGCGGTAGAGGATGCTTTTTGAAACCCCGTTACGGTTCGGGGGCGGGAGGCATTATGGCTGTTCGCTATCAACCCAACCGGAATAAATGGGTAGTCTATACTACCTTACAACAAGTGGACGGAGTCATTCGTAACACCAAACGTATCCACCGTTTGAGTACGGAAAAAGAGATGATCCCGTTGGCGGAAGCGGTGATGCAAACAGAAGCTATTTTAGAAGAATGGATTCCTAAAGAGCAGTTGCAGGGAGAGAATTATGATCTCCGGGTAGTATGCCGGGAATCTGAAATTGATTATATCGTTGTGAGATGTAGTAAAGGAAGCATAACCAATTTGCATCTGAACAATAAGGCACATTGGTGGAACGAGTTGTCTTTGCCGGAAGTAGTGCGGCAACAAATCTATTTTCAGTGTCAGGAAGCGGTTCAATCCTTGGATTTGCAGTATGCCGGAGTGGATGTCCTGATGGAGAGAGGAACAGATATTCCTTATATAATAGAAGTCAACGGACAGGGAGATCATGTGTATCAGGATATGTTTGCTCATAATTCTATTTATATTCAACAGATAAAAAACATAAAAAAGAGATATAACCATGCAAATAGATGAACTGCCGGCTGGCGAACAGACCCAAAATCCGGATCTGGATATGAATCAGGTGGTGGGTACTCATGATATATTGATGCTTTGCTTTGATACCTTGCGTTATGATGTCAGCAAGGAGGAAGAAGCGGCGGGAAGAACACCGGTACTGAACAGTCACGGAGGAGAATGGGAAAAAAGACATGCGCCGGGAAATTTTACTTACCCGTCTCATTTTGCCATCTTTGCAGGATTTCTGCCTTCTCCGGCGGAACCTCATTCGCTACGCAGCCGTAAGTGGTTGTTTTTTCCTGTGCAAGCTGGTACGGGACGTATTCCGCCTGCGGGAAGTTATCCGTTTACGGAAGCAACTTTTGTGCAAAGCCTTGCCAATGTAGGTTATGAAACGATTTGTATAGGAGGGGTGAACTTCTTCAGCAAGCGTAATGAACTGGGGCGTGTGTTTTCCGGTTACTTTACTAAAAGTTATTGGCTGCCGACCTTTGGATGCACGGCACCCGATAGTACTGAAAAACAAATTGATTTTGCATTGAAGAAACTCGAAAACTATCCGGAGGACAAACGGATTTTTATGTATATCAATTTTTCTGCTATTCATTATCCGAACTGTCATTATGTGGAAGGCAAAATGAAGGATGATAAGGAATCACACGCTGCCGCGCTGCAATATGTCGACAGTCAGCTACCCCGTTTATTTCAGGCCTTTCAGAAACGGGGAAATACGCTGGTGATTGCTCTTTCCGATCATGGCACTTGCTATGGAGAGGATGGATATGAATATCATTGCATATCTCACGAAACGGTTTACACAGTCCCTTACAAACACTTTATTTTAACGAAAAAATGAATCAACCGCTACCACGATATGTAGACTATATGTATAGTTATCCACATAAAACTGCTTATCGTTCTTTTCCGTCCCCGGTTTCGCTGGTTCCTTACCTGAAACAGGTGGAAGGACAGAAAGCATCGCTTTATTTCCATATTCCTTTTTGTAGTCATAAATGTGGATATTGCAACCTGTTTTCTCTGCAAACAAATCGTGCGGATTATATCGCAACTTATTTGGAAACTCTTCACAAGCAGGCGCAACAGTTGTCTCCACTCACCGCCGGACTGGCATTTGATAGTTTCGCCATTGGAGGAGGCACACCGTTGCTCCTCACTGTTCCTCAACTGGAATACCTATTGGATACAGCTGCCTTATTCGGAGTGCATCCTTCACATACCTTTACTTCCGTAGAAACATCGCCGGAATATGCCGATCCTGCCCGTTTGGACTTGTTGAAGCAAGCAGGAGTGGCTCGTGTGAGTATTGGCGTACAGAGTTTCCTTGACGAAGAATTAACAGCTTTGAAAAGACGTCCCCGGCAAGACATGATTAATCAGGCGCTGGAGGCTATCCGGAAGAGGCAATTCCCATTTTTTAATATTGATTTGATTTACGGAATCAAAGGACAAACTGTAGCCAGTTTTCTTTATTCATTGGAACAGGCTCTTCTGTTTCAGCCTAACGAACTCTTTATCTATCCGCTATATGTACGACCGGGAACGGCTATCACGGAGCGGGAATCCGACGATGTCTGTTTTCAGATGTATTGTGCCGCTTGTGATTTGTTGAAAGACAGAGGTTTTCTACAAATTTCGATGCGGCGTTTTATTCATCATCCGTCTACTGATGCGGAAATCTCATGTGGGGATGAAGTGATGCTGTCGTGTGGCTCCGGCGGACGCAGTTACCTGGGTAATTTGCATTATGCCACCCGGTATACTGTTTGCCAGCGTTGTATTGCCAGAGAGATAGATGATTATATGGGCACTACTGATTTTACAGTGGCTCGTAATGGATTTATTCTTTCTCAGGAAGAACGGCGACAACGTTTCATCATTAAAAATCTGATGTATTATATGGGGCTTGATAAGGCCGAATATAAGCGTCGCTTTGGAGAATCACCGGATAATGTGATGTTGTTCCGACAGTTAGCTGAACGGCAATGGATAGAAAATACGGATAACGGTCGTGTTTGCCTGACTTCCGAAGGAATGGCATACTCCGATTATATTGGTCAGTTGTTCATTACTCCTGAAATAAGAGAACTGATGGAAACTTATTCTTATTGAACGAAATAGAAATGGAAAACGAAAGCTCTTTACTTTCCTTCAGGCATATATATTATCGCGGTAAATTGAATAGCTGCAACTATACCTGTTCTTATTGCCCTTTCGGCAAGAAGTCGCATCTGGCAGATACAACACAGGATGAACAGGCATGGAATCGTTTTATAGCAGCTATTGAACAATGGAAAGGGGAGCCGTTGCAGCTATTTATTATTCCTTACGGTGAAGCGTTGATCCATCGTTATTATCGGAAAGGAATGATGCATTTGGCGGCATTGCCACAGGTGTCCGGAATTTCCTGTCAGACTAACCTTTCTTTTCCGGCTAAACACTGGCTTGATGAGATTCGTGTGGCTCCCACTGTGATAAGTAAGATAAGGCTTTGGGCTAGTTTTCATCCTGAGATGACTTCGGTAGAGCAATTTGCGCATCAGATTCATATACTCCATCATGCGGGAATACAGGTATGTGCCGGAGCGGTAGGAAGTCCCTCTGCAAAGGCTGTACTTAATGATTTACGGAATGCTCTTTTACCGGATATTTATTTATTCATTAATGCTATGCAAGGGTTAAGGGCACCATTAAGTCAGGAAGATATTCAGTTTTTCAGTCAACTGGATAATCTTTTTGAGTATGACTTGAAAAATGCTCCGGCACAATGGGAAGTTTGCGCAGGAGGAAGGGATAATTGTTTTATCGATTGGAAAGGGGATATGTATGCTTGTCCCCGAAGCCGGGTGAAGATAGGTAATTTTTATCAAGGTGATGGAGCTGTTGTGCCGTTATCTTGCAAGAGGAAGGTTTGTGACTGTTATATTGCGTTTAGTAACCTGAACAATCACCCTTTACATCGAATAATGGGAGAAGGGGCGTTCTGGCGAATACCGGACAAGCCACTTATTACGACTGTTTTTTTCGATGTGGATGGAACACTGACTGATTCACAGGGAAAAGTTCCTGAAAGTTATGCTAACGCTTTGCGATATATGGCACAGTCCGTTTCCTTATATCTTGCCACTTCTCTGTCGATGGAGCAGGCGAAGAAAAAGCTGGGAAAGGCTCTTTTCGATTTATTCAGGGGAGGAGTGTTTGCAGATGGAGGTTTATTATCTTATTCGCGGCAGATTAAGTGTTTGCCGGTGAAAGTATATCCGGAGGTATATGGAGAATCGTCAAAAGTTACTATTCATAGTTATGAAGGAGTGGTTTACAAGTATAGTATATTGGTACGTGATAAAGAACAGAGAGAATCTATTCTTACCCGGTTGAAAGAAAATCCCTGCCAGGTCTTTCATAAAGCTCCGCTGATAACAGTCATTCATCCTGAAGCGAGTAAAAAAGAGGGGGTGCTTCAGTTATGTAAGGCTTTGGGTTTAGCTTCTGAACACACTTTAGTTGTAGGAAATTCGTTAAAGGACTGGCCGATGATGTCCGTGGTTTCTCATTCTTGTGCCGTAATGAATGCGGAACCCTTATTAAAAGAACGCGCACGTTATACGCTGAATCCGGATCGGTTGGCAGCTTTCTTTCGTTTTTCTAACGGAGATCCTATAGATCAAACCTCGTCTGATAATAGTTGATATATAGCTAGTTACATCTCCATAAGAAAATAAAAACCGGTTAAAATTTGGTAATTATGAAAACAAAGCCCATATTTGCAGCCCTGAAATAGGGACAGGCATAAAAATCCTCATCGGAGGGTGCTATAATAATAATTATAGTGCTGGATAAGATGAATGGTGCAAATCATTCGCTTGTCCGGCACTTTTTTTATGTTGTAACAAAATAAGATAAAGAGGAAAAGTATCGAAGAAACTATGAAAGAGTTAGATTTGACACAAGGAAGCGTACCGAAGGTATTGTTGCAGTTTGCAGTACCTTTTTTAATTGCTAATGTACTTCAGGCACTTTATGGCGGGGCTGACCTTTTCGTTGTCGGACAATATGATGATTCGGCAAGTGTGGCAGCCGTAGCTATTGGTAGTCAGGTGATGCAGACAATAACAGGTATTATTCTGGGTATTACTACCGGGACAACAGTGCTGATTGCTATTGCTACCGGAGCCAAAGACAATCGGAAAGTAGCTTTTACTATCGGATCTTCCGTATGGTTGTTTTCAATAACCGGCGTAGTGCTAACTTTGGTCATGGTACTTTTCCATGGTCGGATAGCAGAACTGATGCATACTCCCGTAGAAGCTATGGCAGATACGAAAAGCTATATTTTGGTATGCTCTCTGGGTATTCTGTTTATAGTGGGATATAATGTTGTATGTGGTATTTTGCGTGGACTGGGTGATTCTAAAACACCACTTTATTTTGTTGGGCTGGCATGTGTGATAAATATAGTGCTCGATTTTATATTGGTCGGTTATTTCCATTGGGGGGCTACGGGAGCGGCTATCGCTACTGTAACTGCACAAGGAGTCAGCTTTGGAATAGCGCTCTGGTTCTTATACCGGCACGGATTCCATTTTGACTTTTCACGGAAAGATATTCGATTGAACCGGAATCTGTCTAAAAAGATCTTGGTGTTGGGAGCACCTATTGCTTTGCAGGATGCTTTAATCAATGTTTCTTTTCTGATTATCACTGTCATTGTCAATCAGATGGGAGTCATTGCATCTGCTTCTTTGGGTGTTGTTGAGAAAATCATCGTGTTTGCTATGCTGCCTCCGATGGCTATATCATCGGCTGTGGCAACCATGACTGCACAGAATTATGGAGCGGGACTTATCAAGAGAATGAATAAATGTCTGGCTTCGGGGATTGGGATTGCTCTTGTTTTCGGTGTGTCGGTTTGCGTGTATTCGCAATTCCTGCCGGAGACTCTTACTGCTTTCTTTACGAAAGATGCTGCTGTGGTGGCAATGGCGGCAGATTATTTGCGAGGGTATAGCATCGACTGCATCGTGGTTAGTTTCGTGTTCTGCATTAATTCTTATTTCAGCGGACAAGGAAACTCGTTATTCCCGATGATTCACAGTCTGATAGCCACTTTCCTGTTCCGTATACCGTTGTCATACTGGTTCAGCCAGATAGATAGCTCGTCGCTGTTTATCATGGGATTTGCTCCACCCATTTCAACGGTCGTTTCATTATTGATTTGTATCTGGTATTTACGATATACCCAAAGGAAATTATATTTGAGAGGCACAATGATGCCTGCTATGTCGAATTAGGTGTTTTTAAGTGACATATATTAACTAAAATCTATTTTGTATGGAAGCTTATTTGAAGAAACTCTGTTTTGAGTATCAGGTGGATGAAAGAGAAGTGAAAGAGCTGTTGGCTCGAATGGAAATGGTGTATCTGGATAAAGGAGAAACGATTGCTTCTGCCACAATGCCGGAGCAGAGCTTGTACATTATTGTTTCCGGTATTTTGCATACATATACCACTCATGAAGGAGAGGAGAGAACCAACCGGTTTTTCTCTGCGGGTGATGCTGTGTTATGCTATAATTCAAGTCAGTATTCTATCAAGACACTGACGAAATGTGCTGCTTATTACATCAGTGAAGAGGAGATTGAAGAGTTGTGTGCATCTTCAATTTCATTTGCGAATCTGGTCCGTCAACTGATGGAGTATCAGTTTTACTTTAAAGAGGAAGAGGATATGAGTGCCCGCAAACTGACAGTAAGGGAAAGGTATCTCTCTTTATTGGCGGAAATCCCGGATATTCTGTACAGGGTGCCATTGAAGCACATTAATCATTACTTGGGGGTAGATGTAACCAGTTTGGGGTATCTGGCCGGAAGTTCTAAATAGGAAATATAACCTAGACATATTTTTTCTATGTATTCCTTATCAGATGGTTCATGGCTTATTCGATCGAATCGATTTTGAAAAGTCTTTGGATTATTTGGTAAGGAATACTATTTTTGTATTCTGAATGAAAAACTCAATACCTCGATATACTTTTTATAAGCATAAGTATGGGAGTGAACTTTTGGTCGATGTAGTAGAACTGGAGTATGTGAAGAAGTTCCTGGCTAAAAGTACTGTCCACACTCTCAACTATTATGATATTACTTTCATAACAGAAGGTAAGGGAGCTTTTACAGTCGATAACCAAACCTATGAAGCAATTCCATGTGACGTCCTTTTCTCTAAACCGGGGGAAATCCGGAACTGGGATACTCATCATATCATCAATGGGTATGCTCTGATTTTCGAAGAAGAATTTTTGTCTTCCCTCTTTAAAGATTCTTTGTTTGTACGGCATCTTTCGTTTTTTCAGATAGAAAGTTTTTCATCGCGACTACATTTGTCTGATGAGCTTTATACACGCATACTTGAAACCTTGCATGATATAAAGATGGAGATTGATTCGTATCAACAGGGCGATGTACACGTTTTGAGAGCATTGCTTTATGAAGTCCTGATGTTGTTGGATCGTGCTTATCTTAAAATGACTTCGATGGAGGAGGGCAGAAGTAGGGAAGTTTCCAATAATCATGTAAGTAAATTCATGAATTTGGTTGCGACACATGCAAAAGAGCAACATTCGGTTCAATATTATGCGGATAAGCTCTGCATTACTCCTAACTATCTCAATGAGATGATAACCTCGACCATGGGGTTCAGCGCAAAACAATATATTCAGGGCAAGGTGATGGAAGAGGCTAAAAGGCTGCTTGTTTATACGGACTTTCCTATAGCTGATATTGCATTTGAACTCTGTTTTTCAACGGTTTCTTATTTTATCCGTAGCTTCCGGCAGCATACGGGAGAAACTCCATTATTATATCGTAAGGCACACAAACCGTAAAAAGTGCTATTTCTACCTTTCTTTTTATTGCATTGCTTTCCTGGCATTTCTCTACTTTCGCATCAGATAATAAACCAATAATAAAAAAGTAAAATGATGAGAGACGCGGAAAAAACAGTAGGCAACATGATTGATAAGCTGAAAACAGCTTTTATCGGTTCGATAGACGGTGAAGGATTTCCTACCATCAAAGCAATGTTGCAACCCAGAAAAAGAAAGGGGATAAAAACGATTTATCTGACAACAAATACTTCGTCCATGCGTGTGGCGCAATACCGGGAGAACAACCATGCATGTATCTACTTCTGTGATACGAGATTCTTTAGAGGGGTTATGCTACGCGGTATGATGGAGGTCTTGACGGATAGTGCCAGTAAAGAGATGATCTGGCAGGAGGGAGATACCATGTATTATCCGGAGGGAGTGACGGATCCTGATTACTGTGTATTGAAGTTTACTGCTGTTTCAGGACGTTTCTATAGTAATTTTAAATCGGAAGATTTTGTGGTCGGATAGTGTGTAAGATGGGATGATTGGAATGGTAATAAACAAAAAGAGACTGAATATTCAGTCTCTTTTTGTTTTTATAGTGTCTATACTATTCCTCATAACACAATAAGTTCTGCAATTGGTTGATGATGTTTTGTTTCCATTCTTGCAGGAAATCTGCAAAAGCGGCTTCATCTTCCAAGAATAAAGATACTATCAGGTTCTTGGCAAGAAATGGATAGCTCAATAGGCTGTAGACAGTCAGAAATACAATATGTATCGGAACCTTTTTAAGTTTACCGTCTTCCATTGCTGTCAGTATACTGTCTTTCACTTGGGATAAAGCATCTCCGAACTGAAGTTCTTTTGCAGTGGCAAGCAAGTGGTTTACATCACGCTGTATTTCCCCACAAATGAATCTGGGAAGACAGGGATTACTTGTGAAAAGCTCAATATACTCATCCAGAATCATGCTCAGTCGCTCCATAAATGGGATATCCTGTTTTACTATATCCTGTATTTTCGGCATTAAAGACATGACTATCGAGCCGAATACGGCTTTGAACATCTTATCTTTGGTTCTGAAATAATAATGTAAAGTGGGCCGGTTGATTCCTACCGTTGCAGCAATATCACTCATGCTGGTTTCCACAAATCCTTTTTCTATAAAAAGTTGTTGGGCAGTTTTTATTATTTGCTGCTCTAAATCGCTATGTTCCGTTGTAGCCATAATTTAGTTGTTTATGTTGTCAATAAAAAGTAATAATCTGTTTGTTATGTTCACATCGCTGACGCTACTGTCAAAGTCTAAAGATAGTATATTCATTTGAGGGCACAGCGATTTTATACGTTTTTCTATTCCTTTTTCTACAATGTGATTGGCAATGCACCCGAAAGGTTGCAGGCTAATGACATGATTGACTCCTTGGGAAGCAAAGGATAGTATTTCACCGGATATCAGCCAACCCTCTCCAAACTGGGTGCCCAGGGAAATGACTTGTTTAGCTTTTTCTGCCTTTTCAAAGATTGATTCGAACGGCGTGAAGTAATTGAAATTTTTGCCGATTTCATTCACTTTATTAATCTGCTTCTGGACTTTCTTGTATAACCAGTCGATAACAAAGTCGGGAGTGAGTTTTCGCTGCAAGTGTTGGTTCTGTCTCACTTTCAGGTTGACAAATCCCTGCATGAAGAAATCACTTATCAGTGGCGGAATCACTTCGATCTTCTGGTTGATGAGCCATGAGGTGACGTCCTTTTGAGCAAAAGGGTTGAACTTCAGGAATATTTCTCCAACAATACCTACTTTGTGACAGGATCTCTGTTCACAGATTTTGTTGAAGTCTCTGGCAGCGAGATATAAGTAACTCAACAAGTCCTCCGGTTTATTTTTCTGGATGATGGGCTGTGCTGTATCCAGATAAAGATCGCGCAGACGGGCGGCCTGTCCCCGTTCTTTCTCACGAACGACGGCTGCATAATAGAATTTAGCGATACAATCACTGTATAACACAGACGCAAGTATGATTGGCAAAACCTTGAGCCAGTTTACTTTAAAACCGGATTGCTCATTTTCAATACCACTGCCGAAAGCAAGTGATACCACCGGTGTATTGGTGTATCCATTCTCAATCAATGCCTTTTTTATCAGTGAAATATAGTTGCTGGCACGACATTGTCCACCGGTTTGTGTGATGGCAACGCACGTATTGGCAGGATCATAACGTCCGCTTTTAAAGGCTTTTACTATGTCGCCGACAATCAATGTTGCCGGATAACATACCTCATTATTGGAGTATTTCAATCCCCAGTCGCAAGATGCGGTGTCACTCAACGGTAAAGTCTCCATTTCATATCCGGCCACTTTCATGATGGACGGAATGAGTGGTGAAATGAAAGGCGTAAAGAATGGAGCGAGGATTTTCTTCTTTTTGTCTTTCTTGGTGAAAGGAGCAGTTGAAACAAATGGCTCGGGATCTTTCGCTTGAGAATGTTTCAAACTGAAATTCAAGCTTTCCACCAACGAGCGGACTCGTAATTTGATGGAGCCGATATTATTAACATCGTCTATCTTGAGCAAAGTAAGATTCTTGCCGTATCGTTTCAGCAAGTTACGCACCTCATCTATAAGAAAAGCATCCGGACCGCAGCCAAAAGAAGTCATCTGCATATATTGTATATCACCCTCTTGCATTGCCGCCCACTTGGTTGCTTTCAGAATACGGTTGGTAAATGCCCATTGAGAGAGGTAATGAGTTTTTTCCAATGAAATCTCCTGCTGACGGACAATATCATCAGTTATCACATAAACTCCCATCGCAGCAATCATGTCCGAAACTTTGTGCTGTATCAGTGGATCGCTATGGTAAGGGCGTCCGGCGAGTAAGATAATCAGTTTGTGTTTTTCCCGTCCCTCGTTCAGAACTTCCTGATTATAGGCAGCAATTTTTTCTTCGAAGGCATATTGTTCCTGTAATGCGCGTGAGAAGGCATTTTTGCATACCTCATCCCTGATACCCAAAGATTTTAGATATTCATTGCATTGTTTATACAGCAACGTTTCATCTTTGAAGGTGATAGTCGGAGCATCTATCGGTATATTCTCTTCCTGTACACTTTTGATGACTTCCGAATAACCGGAAACGATGGGGCAATTATAGCTGTTTTGCTGTTGCTTATCCTTTTTCTCGAAAACGACGAACGGCATAAATATCCGGTTGACGTTTTGTTGCGTCAGGTTACGGATATGACTGTGCACAAGTTTGGCAGGGAAACAGATGTTATCAGACATCACCATGCCGGCAGCAGTCTCGTATTTGCTGAATGTAGAAGGTTCCGACAACTGTACCTGAATGCCGCAAGCAGTAAATAAGGTATGCCAGAAAGGGTATTCCTCATACATGTTCAGAATACGTGGAATGCCTATGGTGAATAGGGGTTGTGGAATGTCTGCGCTCCGGTCGAATAATAATTCCAGCTTTTTATCATACGTATTGATGCCTTTGTCCGCATGGCTTCCTTTATTGGAAAACACCTTCTCACATCGGTTGCCGGAAAAGTAATGGTTTTCACTGTTGAACGTATATCGCATGATGGCACACTGGTTCTCGCACCCCCGGCATTGAAGTTGCTTGGAAGTATATTGTGCCCATTGGAGCATCTCGTTCAGCTCCGTCACCCGGGCATTTTCGATTTGCTTGGCATATAGGGCACAACCAAGAGCACCCATCAATTCAGGACAGTTACTGCGGTAGGTTTGTTTCCCGGTCAGCTTTTCCAGACTTCGTACGATGGAATCATTACGCATGGTTCCTCCCTGCACGACAATATGGTCGCCAAGTATCTCCGTGTCTTTTAATTGCAGAACCTTATACAGGCAGTTTTTAACAACAGAATAAGATAATCCGGCAGCTATATCCGCTACGGACGCTCCTTCCCGAAGTACCTGTTTTACTTTGGAGTTCATGAAGACTGTGCAACGCGTACCCAGATCACATGGTGCTTGCGAAAAACAAGCTGCTTTGGCAAAGTCCTCCACACTGTAATCCAGCGATTGCGCAAATGTGCTGATAAAAGAACCGCAACCGGAGGAACAGGCTTCATTGATTTCGATTCTGTTGATTACTCCGTCGTTCACAAAGATGGCTTTCATATCCTGCCCTCCAATATCCAGGATAAAAGAAACTTCTTTGCTGATATGTTTGGCAGCAGCATAATGAGCGATGGTTTCAATGATTCCTGCATCCATGTGGAAAGCCGCTTTTATCAGATCTTCTCCGTAACCGGTAGAACATCCTCCTTTTATGCGCAGGGTGGTTCCCCGTCTCCGGCATTCTTCATATAGTTTCTGCAGGCCGTTCTCTACTGTTTTTATAGGGTTTCCGTTGTTGTCGTGATAATAGGAGTAAAGGATACGATGATCGTTGTCGAGTACTACGATTTTGGTGGTAGTAGAGCCGGAGTCTATGCCGATGGTTGCTTCCTGTAATCCGGGACGCAGACTGGCATATTGAATTTTATACTGGTCTTTTTCCTTTTTCCATGACCGATATTCTTCCTCACTGTCGAATATAGGAGAAAGATCACTCTGGAAAGGTGAGGTAACACTTAGTTTGTTTTCTATTACCTGTATCAGATTGGAGAGATGAATACTTTCGTCGTTGCTCTCTGTCAATGCTGCTCCCCAGGCAGGGATCAGATTTCCTTTTTCCGGTAATATGAAATCTGTATCTTGTGACAGATTCAGATAGTTGGCAAATGCTTTCCGAAGGGCCGGAATAAAATTCAATGGGCCACCGCAGAGTAATACCGGAGCTACGATATTGCAACCGCGTGCAAGTGTGACAGTGGTCTGTACGGCTACTGCATGGAAAATGGAAGCTGCTATATTTTCTTTAGATATATTTTTGGCTATCAGATTCTGTATGTCCGTTTTGCAGAATACTCCGCAGCGTGAAGCGATAGAGTATACCTGATTGGAACGAAGTGCCAGTTCATTCAATTCGTCGATGGAGACTCCAAGCAGAATAGCCATCTGGTCAATGAAAGCCCCGGTTCCGCCGGCGCAATTTCCATTCATGCGCAGGTCTGTAGCCTGTCCGTCCTGAAAGAAAACAACTTTCGCATCTTCTCCTCCAATATCGATCATAGTGGCTGTGTGCGGATGCTCCCGGCGCACATAGTTTGTTGCAGCTACAACCTCTTGCACAAACGGCAGAGAGCATTTCTCTGAAATTCCCATTCCAACAGAGCCCGTAATATGGAAAGATAAAGGAATATCACCCAACTGTTCCTTTATTTGATAAAGAAATCCGAGTAAACATTCTTGTATTTTTGCCTGATGCCTTTTGTATCCGGAAAACAAGACTGTAGTTCCATCTTTGTCCAATACTACCATCTTAGCGGTAGTAGAGCCTATATCTAACCCCACTTTATATGCATTCATATACCAAACATCTTAAATTAGACTTCGTGTTTGACACCTGTGTCAGACTCAAATGTATGTAAAAATATGGTAGATACGGCAAATCGTAATTGAAGTTTTGGGTTTAATTAACGAATTGGGAAAAAAGAAAGATGGAATGTGAGGGAGGAAAACGATTGTGTAAATAAAGAAGTAAATGAATGATTGTATGTTTATATTACTTGTAAGGTTGTAGCAGATCTTTTTATGGTGAATCCTAGAAATCTTGTTTACTCTATTTTTGACAAAAGGAAACGTGGTTTTTAATAAACCCGGATTCTGTTTATAATAAACTTTTTGATAGTTTTAGTAAAACGGTATTCGAGTTTATTATAAACTATTGTAGAACAGTTTTAGAATCAGACGAGAGATTTTAAGCTGAATTATAAACAAAATGGGGCAATAATCATTCGACTATTGCCCCATATCGTATAGGAGTGGTATTGTAAAATACCAGGTTATTTATGATTTATGTATGATTATTTCTTACTATTTTCATGTTGCTTATACTTTTTCTTTTCTCAAAGATACAACATAAAAAGTCCTTTGTCAAGAGTCTGATGAGAAAAGTAGTTTATCGGTCTTAAAACAGATGAATAAATTTACTTCTAATATCTGATTTCCATTCGGCTTTATTACAGAATCGGGGATTTGGGTACAAAAATCCGTAATTGATATACAATTCCATTCATTTTATCGCAGTAAATTTGCAATCAGAAGTTTAACAATGAAAAGATAGAAGATGATGATAAAAACAATTCTAAGTGTTTTGTCTTTATTCGTTATGTTATCATGCAGTATGACAGGGAAAAAGGATATAAAACAGCAGCCTGGTATGTGCGCCAAATTACCTATGGCGGCTGACGGTATTGTGCGGCTATCGAAAATCGAGGTTTATCCGGAGTATCTTGAAGAATATATGAAATATGCGACCGAAGTGGGTGAAGTCTCCTTGCGTACTGAACCGGGAGTGCTGACTATGTATGCCGTCAGCGAAAAAGAGAATCCTGGCAGGATAACTATTCTTGAAACTTACGCGAGTCAGGAGGCTTATAAATCTCATATTGCATCGGAGCATTTTCAAAAGTACAAGCAAGGAACGCTGCACATGGTTAAGACTCTCGTACTCTCTGACCAAATGCCGCTTAACCCCGTAAATTGCATTAATAACTTCATTCAATAAACGAAATGATTATGAATAAACTCCTTTTATTTTCAGTATTTAGTATTTTAACACTCAATGTTATGGCACAAGAAAAGATAGTACAGACGGCAGGACGCGACCAGTTAGGAACGTTTGCCCCTAAGTTTGCGGAACTTAATGACGATGTTCTCTTTGGAGAAGTTTGGAGCCGCACTGACAAACTCGGTCTGCGTGACCGCAGTTTAGTAACCATTACCTCCCTTATCAGTATGGGAATCACGGACAATTCGCTCGTTTATCATCTTCAGTCGGCGAAGAAGAACGGCATCACCCGCACGGAGATCGCAGAGATTATCACTCATATAGGTTTCTATGCAGGTTGGCCGAAAGCGTGGGCAGCGTTCAATTTGGCAAAAGGAGTATGGTCTGAAGATATTGTTGGTGAGGATGCCAAAACAGCTTTCCAGCGTGAGATGATTTTCCCTATTGGTGAACCCAATACAGCCTATGCACAGTATTTTATTGGTAACAGTTATCTTGCTCCGGTTTCGCGCGAGCAGGTGAATATCTCTAACGTTACTTTTGAACCACGTTGCCGCAATAACTGGCATATTCACCGTGCAACGAAAGGTGGCGGACAGATGCTTATCGGTGTAGCCGGTCGAGGCTGGTATCAGGAAGAAGGTAAACCGGCGGTAGAGATTCTGCCTGGTACGGTTATCCATATTCCTGCCAATGTGAAACACTGGCACGGAGCTGCTGCCGACAGTTGGTTTGCTCATCTGGCTTTCGAAGTTTCCGGCGAAAACACTTCCAATGAGTGGCTTGAGCCGGTCACAGATGACGAGTATAACAAACTCGAACAGACTAAACGATGATTTTTGCTAATCCTGCTTTATCTTTTGAAAGGAAATAATATGACTACCGAGGAATTTTAAGGAATATGTAAAGACGCGCAAAGCGCTTAATACAGAAGAAATACATCGTTTGATGGACGATATGGGCAATTATCAAAGTAATGGAAGAATGAAAACGCCTGTGGGGTTACTCCATCGTGATAATGTCTAAACTAATTAGTGATAAGAAATATTTAAAATCAAAATAAAATGAAACAGATTATATTCATATTTATGAGTCTCCTTTGCTTTAGCTGCTCATCAAAAGCGCAGAATCAGACAGCGGATACTAATGTACAGTCTGATAAGAAAATCCTGGTTGCCTATTTCTCTTGTACTGGAACTACAGAAAAAGCCGCCGATGCCATTGCAAAAACGGTTGGCGGCAAACTTTATCAGATAACTCCCGCTACAGCCTATACCTCGGCAGATCTCGACTGGAACAACAAGAGTAGCCGTAGTTCAATTGAAATGACGACTGAAAATTCACGTCCGGAATTGGGGGGAGAAGCGCTTAATCTGAAAGATTACGACGTGATATTCCTTGGTTACCCGATATGGTGGAATTTATGTCCGCGTCCGGTCAATACATTCCTTGAGAAATATGATTTCTCCGGTAAAACCGTTATTCCATTTGCTACTTCCGGAGGAAGCTCGATAACTAATAGTGTAAAACAACTCAAGAAACTTTATCCAAAAATCGTATGGGGAGAAAGCCGATTGTTGAACGGAAGTGTCAAGCAGGCCGGAGAGTGGGCGAAAGGAGTAATATAAAAATGGCTACTGAAAATATATTCACTAAATATGAGAAGTTAAATAGGGCGGAAGTAATAGTGAATATATTAAATGAGTAAGTATATTACGAATCATATTTAGATTATGCTTTTAGAAAAACTACTTAAAGAATTTAATTTTAGTACTAATATTTTTAATTGGGAGGAGTTTAAGTTATTCGATCAATATTTTGAACGAATATTAGTTAGTAAAGGTACATTTTTGATTAAGGAAGGAGAAACAGAGAGGTATAGTTATTTCGTTTTTGATGGAATATTACGTTGTTGGCTTTTAAATCATAACGGGGAAGAACAAACTTTCTGGTTTTGTAAAGAGGGTACGTTTTCAATGTCAAACATATCTTTTACATTACAAACTAGGTCTGCATTTAATGTGCAAACAATTGTAGATAGTGTTATTTGCCGAATAGACAAGAAGCAAGTAAATGAACTATATACCGCTATCCCTAAAGTAAAAACTGTATTTGAAGATTTAAATGCTATATTGTTGAATAAACTTTTGAAAAGAAATATCGACTTGATTAAATATTCTCCTGAACAGTATTATCTACAGATGATGGAAGAATATGGTATTACATTAAACTATATACCATTAAAAGATATAGCTTCTTATTTGGGTATCACACCGCAAGCACTAAGCAGAATCCGTAAACGTATTTTTTAACTTGGGTTCAGTGTTTTGAATGTATAAGTAACGAACTTTGCGGCTTTAAATTGCAATTACAAGTATGATTAGAAAAATTAAAGTTACGGATTATCCACGTTTGATGGAAATTTGGGAAAGTGCAGTATTGAGTACACATGATTTTCTTAAAGAGGAAGATTTTCTATATTATAAGGAACGACTTCCGGTATATTTTCAGTATGTTAATCTATTCGGATTTGAACAAGAAGGAATCTTAATCGGATTTATGGGAATTGCAGAAGGAAATCTTGAAATGTTATTTATTGACAATAAGTATCGAGGCGCAGGAATCGGAAAAAAATTAATAACTTATGCCATAGATAATTTGCAAGTAACTAAAGTTGATGTGAATGAGCAAAATGTTCAAGCTGTCGGTTTTTATAAATATATGGGTTTTAACATATATAAAAGGTCGAATTTGGACGGAGAAGGTAAGGAATATCCTATTTTACACATGCAGTTGTAGTCTCTGTTCAATTATAAACAGATGCTTAGTATAGGTACCTTTAATTGAAGATGTAATGTTACATTTGAATAAAATGATTGGTTAAAAAATCATTGTAGAGTTTGAATGGGCACATCTATCGCCTACTTAAACTCTGTTTTAAATGAAGTGAAGAAAAAGAAAAAAGCTCTGAATTTCTTGAATTTCAGAGCTTTGCTTTAATTTGCTATTTGCTTTCGCGGTGCGTACGGGACTCGAACCCGTGACCCCATGCGTGACAGGCATGTATTCTAACCAACTGAACTAACGCACCAAATTTTAATTGGATTAACTCATTTATATTTCTCTCTGCTTCTTAGTGAAAGAAGCGGTGCGTACGGGACTCGAACCCGTGACCCCATGCGTGACAGGCATGTATTCTAACCAACTGAACTAACGCACCAGAATTTCAATTTATTAATCTGCATCTCTCTCGATTGCGGGTGCAAAGGTAGTTGTTTTTTGTAAACCTGCAAGCGTTTTGAGAAAAGTTTTTTTCAAGAAAAAACAAGAAAAATGCTTAGTGTCTCATTTTGAGTACTTTTGTAATGAAAAAAAATATTCGTTTTTCTTCTCTTCGGATAGTGACGGTATCTGATCGTTATAGTGACGCTATCACGATGGAATACCGTCACTATCCGAAGGCAATGGCGTCACTATCCTAAAGTTTGTCATTCTTTTCATTGAAAATAACTCTCGATATCTTTCTATCTGTAAGAAATCACCGTTTTTATATCAACTTTCTGCTTGAATAATTCGTTATTTTGCAATAAATCGTTATTTTTGCGGACTAAAATTAGAAAGGTAGAAAATAATCTGCCTAGAATCGTTAATTAGTAGAAAGAATGATGACAACAGCCAAACTGTTATTGCACTGTCCCGACAAACCGGGAATCCTAGCGGAAGTGACAGACTTTATTACGGTAAACAAAGGAAATATTATCTATCTGGATCAGTATGTAGATCATGTAGAGAACATCTTCTTCATGCGTATTGAATGGGAACTGAAAGATTTTCTGGTTCCACAGGAAAAAATTGAAGATTATTTCAGAACACTCTACGGGCAAAAATATGAAATGGATTTTCGTCTTTATTTCTCTGATGTAAAACCACGTATGGCTATTTTCGTATCCAAGCTGTCACACTGTCTTTTCGATATGTTAGCCCGGTATACGGCAGGAGAGTGGAATGTAGAGATACCTCTTATTATAAGTAATCATCCGGATTTGCAGCACGTAGCAGAACGTTTCGGAATTCCTTTCTATCTGTTCCCTATCACCAAGGAGACGAAAGAAGAACAGGAGCGCAAAGAGATGGAATTGCTTGCCAAACATAAGATTACATTTATTGTATTGGCACGCTATATGCAGGTGATCTCCGAACAGATGATTAATGCTTATCCGAATAAGATTATCAATATTCATCATTCTTTCCTTCCTGCGTTTGTAGGGGCGAAGCCTTATCACGCAGCTTTCCAGAGAGGGGTGAAAATTATTGGTGCAACTAGTCATTATGTAACGACAGAGCTGGATGCCGGACCGATTATTGAACAGGATGTAGTGCGCATTACTCATAAAGATGCTATTGAAGACCTCGTAAATAAAGGAAAGGATTTAGAAAAAATCGTTCTTTCGCGTGCAGTGCAGAAGCACATCGAGCGCAAAGTTTTGGCTTATAAAAATAAAACAGTAATATTTAGCTGATGAAAGTAGCAGTTGTAAAATACAATGCCGGCAATATTCGTTCTGTGGATTATGCTTTAAAGCGGTTGGGGGTAGAAGCGGTGATTACTGCTGATAAAGAAGAACTCCAATCGGCCGATAAAGTTATTTTTCCCGGAGTGGGAGAGGCGGAAACTACCATGAACCACTTGAAGGCAACGGGACTGGACGAACTGATTAAGAATCTCCGTCAGCCTGTATTTGGAATTTGTCTCGGCATGCAGCTGATGTGCCGGTATTCCGAAGAAGGAGAAGTCGATTGTTTGAATATCTTTGATGTGGACGTGAAACGTTTTGTCCCACAGAAACATGAGGATAAAGTGCCGCACATGGGATGGAACACCATTGGAAAAACGAATAGCAAATTGTTTGAAGGGTTCACCGAAGAAGAGTTTGTCTATTTTGTGCATAGCTTCTATGTGCCGACCTGCGACTTTACTGCTGCTACAACTGACTATATTCACCCGTTCAGTGCTGCGCTCCATAAAGATAACTTTTATGCTACCCAGTTTCATCCGGAAAAAAGTGGTAAGACAGGAGAGAAGATTCTGACAAACTTTTTAAACCTCTAAGATACAAATAGTAAATAGATGATAGAAATTATTCCAGCCATTGATATTATTGATGGAAAGTGCGTACGTCTTTCCCAGGGAGATTACGATAGTAAAAAGGTGTATAATGAGAACCCGGTGGAAGTTGCAAAGGAGTTTGAAGCGAACGGTGTTCGCAGGCTTCATGTGGTAGACTTGGACGGTGCTGCTTCTCATCATGTCGTTAACTATCGGGTGTTGGAACAGATTGCTGTACGCACTTCTCTTGTCATAGATTTTGGTGGAGGAGTAAAGAGTGATGAAGATTTGAAAATTGCTTTTGAGAGCGGTGCGCAGATGGTAACCGGAGGAAGCATTGCAGTGAAAGATCCGGAATTATTCTGTCATTGGCTGGAAATATACGGCAGTGAGAAGATTATTTTGGGGGCAGATGTAAAAGAACATAAGATAGCCGTCAATGGTTGGAAAGATGAAAGTGCCTGTGAACTTTTTCCATTTCTCGAAAATTATATAGATAAAGGTATACGAAAAGTAATCTGTACGGATATTAGCTGTGACGGAATGTTGAGTGGCCCTTCTATCGATTTGTATAAAGAGATGCTGGCAAAATTCCCTGACCTTTATCTGATGGCTAGTGGCGGGGTGAGCAAGATGGATGATATTGTTGCCTTGGATGAGGCCGGTGTTCCCGGAGTTATTTTCGGTAAGGCATTATACGAAGGACATATCACCTTACAAGATTTGAGAATCTTTCTGTAATGAGCGTATCGGAATAAATAAGATACCTTTATAATAAGGGAGATAAGAAGCAAGCTTCAGGAATATAGATTATAAATTGTTGAACAATAAATAAAATAGGATTGTGTTAGCAAAAAGAATAGTACCTTGTCTGGATATAAAAGACGGACAAACCGTGAAAGGAACGAATTTTGTCAACTTGCGTCAAGCCGGTGATCCGGTGGAGCTAGGTCGTGCTTACAGTGAACAGGGAGCGGATGAACTTGTTTTCCTGGACATTACTGCAAGCCATGAAGGACGTAAGACTTTTACGGAATTGGTAAAACGGATTGCTGCTAATATCAATATCCCATTTACCGTAGGTGGTGGAATCAATGAATTAAGTGATGTAGACCGTCTGCTGAATGCAGGGGCAGATAAGATCTCTATCAATTCTTCCGCTATCCGCAATCCCCGGTTGGTTGACGAGATAGCAAAGAATTTCGGCTCACAAGTTTGTGTGTTGGCTGTAGATGCCAAACAGACCGAAAACGGTTGGAAATGTTACCTGAACGGAGGACGCATTGAAACGGATAAAGATCTGTTCGAGTGGACTAAAGAAGCACAGGAACGCGGAGCAGGAGAAATACTCTTCACAAGCATGAATCACGATGGTGTAAAAGCCGGTTATGCAAATGAAGCACTTGCCGCTTTAGCGGATCAACTCTCCATTCCCATCATAGCTTCAGGAGGTGCGGGCTGTAAGGAGCACTTCCGTGATGTCTTTTTACAGGGAAAGGCAGATGCTGCATTGGCTGCCAGTGTTTTTCACTTCGGAGAAATTAAAATTCCCGAATTAAAATCGTATCTTTGCGGCGAAGGAATTACCATCAGGGGGTGAAACACCCCGGCCGGGTTTTCCTGCGGATGGATTATATAGTCAGATAAATATAGGAACTGTCTGCAAAAGAATTCCGTAGGCGAATAGGTAGTAATTGTAAATTGGAATAGTAATAGTAATTAGAACTTATATAAAAATGGAATTGGATTTCGATAAAATGAACGGACTCGTTCCGGCTATCATACAGGACAACGAGACACGTAAGGTCTTGATGCTGGGTTTCATGAATAAAGAAGCTTATGATAAAACGGTAGAAACCGGAAAAGTTACATTCTTTAGCCGTACGAAGAATCGTTTATGGACAAAAGGTGAAGAAAGCGGTAACTTCCTTCATGTTGTATCTATAAAGGCTGATTGCGACAATGATACATTATTGATTCAAGTAGAACCGGTAGGTCCTGTGTGTCATACAGGCACAGATACTTGTTGGGGGGAGAAAAACGAAGAACCGGTCATGTTCCTGAAAGCATTGCAGGACTTCATAGACAAGCGTCACGAAGAGATGCCCGAAGGTTCTTATACGACCAGTCTGTTTGAGTCGGGAATCAATAAGATAGCTCAAAAAGTAGGTGAGGAAGCTGTGGAAACAGTGATCGAAGCAACGAACGGTACTGACGAACGTTTGATCTACGAAGGAGCCGACCTCATTTATCACATGATTGTATTGCTTGCTTCAAAAGGCTATCGCATCGAAGATCTTGCACGTGAACTGCAGGAAAGACATAGCAGTACCTGGAAGAAGCATTAATAAGTAAAGATTAGAAATTAAAAATTAAAACGGGAGTCGGCATGGATGACGGGGCGTTGATACAATATAAGAACGTAGAAATCCATCAACAGGAACTCTGTGTGCTAAGTGATGTAAATCTGGAATTGCACAAAGGAGAGTTTGTCTATTTGATCGGAAAAGTAGGCTCGGGGAAAACGAGTCTGCTCAAGACTCTTTATGGCGAACTGGATGTAATTGACGGTGAAGCGGAAGTGCTGGGCTATAATATGCGATCTATCAAACGTAAGCATATCCCGCAATTGCGCCGCAAGTTAGGCATTGTATTCCAGGATTTTCAGCTGCTCACAGACCGTACTGTATATAATAACTTGGAATTTGTGCTTCGTGCCACAGGCTGGAAAAACAAACAGGAGATACAGGAGCGTATTGAAGAAGTGCTTCAACTGGTGGGAATGTCCAACAAAGGTTATAAACTTCCGAACGAACTTTCCGGTGGCGAACAGCAGCGCATTGTGATTGCACGTGCCGTACTCAATTCTCCGGCTATCATCCTGGCGGATGAACCAACCGGAAATCTGGATGTGGAAACAGGTAAAGCCATCGTTGAATTGTTGCACAATATCTGCGAATCCGGCTCATCGGTAGTGATGACGACGCACAATTTGCAACTGTTGAAAGATTATCCGGGCAGGGTATATCGTTGTGCCGACCATCAGATTGTAGATGTGACTGATGAATATATGCCCAGACAGAGAACAATAGAAATAGATTTAAATATAGATAACTAAAACAGTAACGAAAATGAAAGTTTTAAAGTTTGGAGGAACTTCCGTAGGTTCTGCTCAGCGCATGAAGGAAGTAGCCAAATTGATTACCGATGGTGAACAGAAGATTGTTGTTCTTTCTGCTATGTCAGGAACAACAAACACATTGGTGGAAATTTCGGACTATCTGTATAAGAAGAATCCGGAGGGTGCCAACGAGATTATTAATAAGCTGGAAGCAAAATATAAACAGCATATTGATGAGCTTTTTGCAACCCAGGAATATAAACAGAAAGGTCTTGAAGTTGTCAAATCCCACTTCGACTACATCCGCTCCTATACTAAAGACCTTTTCACTTTGTTCGAAGAGAAAGTGGTTTTGGCACAGGGAGAGCTTATCTCTACGGCGATGGTAAACTTCTACCTGCAGGAATGTGGTGTGAAGTCCGTGTTGCTTCCGGCTTTGGAATTCATGCGTACTGATAAGAACGCAGAACCGGACCCCGTATATATTAAGGATAAGTTGCGTGCTCAACTGGATCTTTATCCGGATACGGAAATCTACATTACGCAAGGTTTCATCTGCCGCAATGCTTACGGTGAGATAGACAACCTGCAACGTGGTGGTAGCGACTACACCGCTTCTCTGATCGGAGCAGCAGTGAACGCTTCCGAAATCCAGATCTGGACAGATATCGACGGTATGCACAATAACGACCCGCGTATTGTTGACAAGACCGCTCCGGTACGCCAGCTGCACTTCGAAGAAGCAGCCGAGTTGGCTTACTTCGGTGCAAAGATTCTGCACCCTACTTGTATCCAGCCGGCTAAATATGCCAATATCCCTGTCCGCTTGTTGAACACAATGGATCCGGAGGCTCCGGGCACACTGATTTCTAACGATACGGAAAAAGGCAAGATTAAGGCAGTAGCTGCAAAAGATAACATCACTGCTATTAAGATTAAATCCAGCCGCATGTTATTGGCTCATGGTTTCTTGCGTAAGGTGTTCGAAATCTTCGAAAGCTATCAGACATCTATCGATATGATCTGTACGTCAGAAGTCGGTGTATCTGTTACGATAGATAACACGAAACATCTTAATGAGATTCTGGACGACCTGAAGAAATACGGAACAGTAACCGTTGATAAAGAAATGTGTATCATCTGCGTTGTAGGTGACCTTGAATGGGAAAATGTCGGTTTTGAAGCAAAGGCACTCGATGCGATGCGCGATATACCGGTGCGAATGATCTCGTTTGGAGGAAGTAACTATAACATCTCCTTCCTCATTCGGGAGTGTGATAAGAAAGTAGCTTTACAATCGTTGAGCGATATGCTTTTCAACGGCAAATAATTCCACAAATAATACGAGCGCTTTTACCGAACTGATAAAAGCGCTCTTTTTTAACCAACTAAACAAGTTTTTCGAATTATGAAGGGAATATTTCCAATCGATAAATTCCGCACTTTGCAGACACCTTTCTATTATTACGATACCAAAGTGCTGCGCGATACATTGTCGGCTATTAACCATGAGGTTGCCAAATATCCTAATTATTCAGTGCATTACGCTGTTAAAGCAAATGCTAACCCGAAAGTACTTACCATCATCCGTGAGAGCGGAATGGGAGCCGACTGTGTGAGCGGTGGAGAAATTCGTGCCGCTATCCGTGCAGGATTTCCGGCCAATAAAGTTGTTTTTGCAGGAGTAGGTAAAGCAGACTGGGAAATTAACCTCGGGCTGGAGTACGGCATCTTCTGTTTCAATGTAGAGTCTATTCCCGAACTGGAAGTAATCAATGAATTGGCTGCTGCTCAAAATAAGGTGGCTAATGTTGCTTTCCGTATCAATCCGGATGTAGGCGCACATACTCACGCAAATATCACTACCGGTTTGGCAGAAAATAAATTCGGTATCAGCATGCAGGATATGGACAAGGTGATAGATGTGGCGCAGGAGATGAAAAACGTAAAGTTTATCGGGCTTCATTTCCACATTGGTTCACAGATTCTGGATATGGGCGATTTTGTAGCTCTCTGTAATCGTGTCAATGAATTGCAGGATAAATTGGAAGCTCGCAGAATTCTGGTAGAACACATTAATGTAGGAGGTGGTTTGGGAATTGACTACGGACATCCCAATCGTCAGGCTATCCCGAACTTCAAGGATTACTTTGCTACCTATGCCGGACAACTGAAATTACGTCCTTATCAGACCTTGCATTTTGAATTGGGACGTGCAGTTGTAGGACAGTGCGGTTCCTTAATCTCTAAGGTTTTGTATGTAAAACAAGGCACACGGAAGAAATTTGCCATCCTGGATGCAGGTATGACCGATCTTATCCGTCCGGCTCTGTATCAGGCATTCCATAAAATGGAAAATATTACTTCCGAAGAACCATTGGAGGCATACGATGTAGTAGGACCGATCTGTGAATCGTCGGATGTTTTCGGAAAAGCAATTGACCTGAACAAAGTGAAGCGTGGTGACTTGATAGCCCTTCGCTCTGCTGGTGCTTATGGTGAAATAATGGCTTCCGGATACAACTGTCGTGAACTGCCGAAAGGATATACTTCCGACGAACTGGTGTAAGTAAAAAATGAACCGCTACAATCAAAATGTGAATGTAGTTTAAAAATATAGGGTGCATGGAACAATTTTAACTGAAAGCTTGTTATTTTTGTAATGAGTTCAAAAAGAAACTACATTAACAACTTAATAAAAAATACGATTATGATTTCAGAAAAATTACAGAATGCAATTAACGAACAGATTACTGCTGAAATGTGGTCTGCTAACCTGTATTTAGCAATGTCTTTCTATTTTGAGAAAGAAGGTTTCAGCGGTTTTGCTCATTGGATGAAAAAGCAATCCCAGGAAGAAATGGGACATGCTTATGCAATGGCAGATTATATCATCAAACGTGGAGGAACTGCTAAAGTGGATAAAATAGATGTTGTTCCTAACGGATGGGGTACACCTCTCGAAGTGTTTGAACACGTTTACAAGCATGAATGTCATGTTTCTCAATTGGTGGACAAGCTGGTAGACGTAGCTGCTGCTGAAAAGGATAAAGCAACACAGGATTTCTTGTGGGGATTTGTTCGTGAACAAGTAGAAGAAGAAGCTACAGCACAAGGCATTGTTGACAAGATCAAGAAAGCTGGTGATACCGGAATTTTCTTTGTAGACTCACAATTGGGACAGCGTTAATGATGCTACTCTGAAAAATAGTTCTTTAATATATTATAGAAGCTGCCTGAATTCCTGTTCAGGCAGCTTCTTTTTTTTCACTTATTTGGCTTATGTTCGAAAATAAACTACCTTTGTGTTACGAGTCGGAGAGAAATTAATCCCAGTTATTATAAATGAATGGTTTGAACAGAGGAATTATAAGATTGCTCCTTTTATCTTTATTGCTCCTTTTAGGGGTGAGTAGTTGTTCTCAAAAAGAGGAACGACGTATCTTAGTTGTCCACTCTTATGAGGAGACTTATGCGGCTTATCCGGAATTTAACCGGATGATAGCGGAGCAATTTGAAAAAGAGAAAATTGATGCTGATATTCGTACCGTTTATTTAGACTGTGAATCCTACTGGGAAGAGCCGGAACTTGAGCGGATGCGCTTTCTGGTTGATTCCGTATCGAGAGACTGGCGGCCGGAAGTGATTCTGGTGAATGAAGACCAGGCTACTTATTCATTGATGAAATGCGGAATTCAGTTGGCGAAAGAAGTGCCTGTGGTTTTTGGTGGTGTCAATTATCCGAATTGGGGATTACTGAAACATCATCCCAACGTGACTGGCTTCCATGACAAGATAGCCTTTAATGAGAATATCAGTGTGGCAAAAGAGCTTTTCGGTGAGCACGTTCGTTTGTTTACCATGCTCGATACAACCTATATCGACAGACAAATCAGAAGAGATGCAAAGGAGCAGTTTAAAGGACATAAAGTGACCGGATTCATAGATAATCCCGAACTTTCTCCTGAAGAACAGATACGTTTGGCACAGGAAGAAGGCTATACCCGTTTCATGGCTATTCCTTTGCGTAATGCCAGAAATCATTCGGATGCTACCTTTATGTGGGTTTTAAACAGGAGTTACCGCGATCAATGTTATATCCAGTTGAAACGTGATTACACCACTATTAATATTGGGAGTATCTGTGGTAGTCCTAGTCTGACAGCTATTAATGAAGCCTTTGGGTTTGGTGAGAAGTTGTTGGGTGGATACATCACTTCGCTGCCTATTCAGGTAGAAGAAGAGGTGAAAACTGCCGTTCGCATATTGCATGGCGCAAGTCCCTCGGATATACCCATTGTTGAAAGCCGGAAAGAGTATGTCGTAGACTGGAATACAATGACGCAAATTGGTTTGAGTAAGGAAAGTATTCCTGCTAACTATCGTATTATCAATATTCCGTTCAGAGATGAATATCCGTTTTTGTGGGGAGCCTTAGTCGCTTCATTTGTTCTTTTCCTGATTTTACTTTTTGCTTCTCTTTGGTGGCTATATCTTCGGGAACAGATGAGGAAAAAACAGGCTCTTATAGCATTGGCTGATGAAAAAGAAACATTGTCATTAGCCATTGAGGGTGGAATGACGTATGCTTGGAGATTGGATAAGGGTTGTTTTGTTTTTGAAGATGCATTCTGGGCGTCGCAAGGGTTAAATCCTAGACAACTTTCGTTTAAGGAATTCATGAGCTTTATTCATCCCGATCATTGGGAGGGAGTGAAGTTCAACTGGCGAAATCTGAAAAGTGCTCATAAAAAAATTGTGCAGGAGCTTTGTAACTTCGACGGTAAAGGCTATCAGTGGTGGGAGTTTCGTTATACTACTAAACAGCTTTCGGGTGGTGAATATAAAACAGCAGGTTTGCTGCTCAACATACAAGATATAAAAGATCGTGAGGAGGAACTGGAAGCTGCACGCTTACTCGCTGAAAAGGCAGAATTGAAACAATCATTCCTGGCAAATATGAGCCATGAGATACGTACTCCACTTAATTCGATTGTTGGCTTTGCCAATATTCTGGCATTGGAAGATGGATTGAGTTCCGTAGAACGCGAAGAATACATCGGCACTATTAATAAGAACAGCGAGTTGTTGCTCAAATTGATTAACGATATTTTGGAGCTTTCTCGTATCGAATCAGGCTATATGTCTTTCTCGTTTAAGAAATGTAGGGTGAGAGAGCTGATTGATGACATTTATATGACTCACCAGGTATTGATTGCTCCACGCCTGGAATTCCTGAAAGAAGTGGATAATATACCTTTGGAAATTAATGTGGATAGAGAGCGCTTGATACAAGTTCTAACAAATTTCTTGAATAACGCCAGTAAATTTACGGAAACCGGATATATCAAATTAGGGTATATTTATCTGCCGGATGAGGGGCATGTGCGGATTTATGTAGAAGATACTGGGAGAGGTATTCCACGCGAAGAACAACGGATGATTTTCAGCCGTTTCTACAAACAGAACGAATTTTCACAGGGAGCAGGATTGGGGCTTTCTATTTGTCAGGTAATTATAGAAAAACTGGGTGGAAGGATTGAACTCAAATCCGAAGTAGGCAAGGGAAGTCGCTTTACGGTCATCCTTCCTTGCCGGGTAGTGTCTTGATAAAACTTAATAGGAGGGATTGTCAACCGTGTTATTTTTTGTTTTTCCCTTTCTCCATCGTTCCCAAGTAAATCTCCAGTGAACGGGTGGAAATCTGTATTTCGCGGAAAGATACGCCTAGAGAGGCTATCAACAGAATCAGTGCCAGTCCGAATACGTAAGCAGAAAATAATTGCAGTCCGATATAAATAAGAAACATACTGACTACGCAAAGAAAAAGACTTGCAATACCCAGTCCTTGCATTGTACGGGTCAGGTTCAACCGTTTCCGTAAATTCTCGATTTGAGCTTCAGTGATATCCGAAGGGTTCTCCACGTAGCGGTCACGCAGTTGGCGCACAAGTTGGGCATACGATAAGAAACGGTTGGTGTAAGCCAACAAAATCAATGAAACTGCCGAGAAAAGTAGGGCAGGAGTAGTGAGGGTCAGTTCTTCCATAATCTATTTTTTGTAGTCAAGTAGCGGTTCAAAATTCATTTTATAAAAGAGAATTTAGGCGCAGATTACATAGATTTCACGTATTATACGTTTTTTAGAATGAAGCTTGTTATAAAGCAACTGTGTAAGATACGTGAAATCTGTGTGATCCGTGTAATCTGCGCCTAAAATATAGATTCCGCAAGGAAACCTTGCTTCGGAGTTATTCCGCTTTCAATACGTTGAGTTCTTTACCTACCTTGATAAAGGCAGCGATACACTTGTCAAGATGTGCTTTTTCGTGTCCTGCAGAAATCTGTACACGGATGCGGGCCTGATCTTTCGGCACTACCGGATAGTAGAAACCTGTCACATAGATTCCTTCTTCCTGCATGCGTGCAGCGTAAATCTGGGATAACTTCGCATCATACAGCATAACAGCACAGATAGCACTTTGTGTCGGTTTAATATCAAATCCGGCAGCCGTCATCTTATCGCGGAAGTAGTTTACATTTTCAACCAACTTGTCATGCAGTGCATTGCTCTCTTTCAGCATCTTGAAAACTTCAAGACTTGCACCGATGATACCCGGAGCCAATGAGTTGGAGAACAAATACGGGCGACTACGTTGACGGAGCAAATCGATAATCTCTTTACGACCGGTGGTAAATCCTCCCAGTGCACCGCCGAAAGCCTTACCCAACGTTCCGGTATAAATATCTACACGTCCGTGAGTCTTATACAACTCGCTTACGCCATGACCAGTGGTACCTACCACACCGGCAGAGTGGGATTCATCCACCATTACCAACGCATCGTATTTCTCGGCAAGATCACAAATCTGATCCATCGGAGCTACGTTGCCATCCATTGAGAACACACCGTCCGTAACAACAATACGGAAACGTTGTGCCTGCGCTTCTTGCAGACATCTTTCCAAGTCTTTCATGTCAGCATTGGCATAACGGTAACGTTTTGCTTTGCAAAGACGTACCCCGTCAATGATAGAAGCATGGTTTAGCGAGTCCGAGATAATGGCATCCTCTTCAGAGAAAAGTGGTTCGAATACACCGCCGTTAGCGTCAAAGCAGGCAGCATACAGAATCGTGTCTTCAGTCTGGAAATAGTCCGAGATGGCAGCTTCCAGTTCTTTGTGTATATCTTGTGTTCCACAAATGAAACGGACGGAAGACATTCCGTATCCACGGTTGTTCATCATTTCCTGCGAAGCCTTGATTAATCGGGGATGATTGGACAATCCTAGATAGTTGTTTGCGCAGAAGTTTAATACTTCCTTACCTTTTACAGTGATGGCAGCTTGCTGCGCACTTTCAATCAGTCGTTCTTCTTTATAAAGTCCGGCTTCCTTAATTTCAGCCAATGTTTGGCGGAGATATTCTTGCATTTTACCGTACATAGTGTTTGGGTGATTAAGTTATATTGCAAAGGACACAATTTTTCTTGGAATAACAATGTCTTTTTGATTAAAATCTGAAAAAAAAGTGCTTACTTTGCGCACTATTTAAGCTTGATATTCTAAGTCAGAAGAAAAAATGGAACACATTTTGATTATTGGAGCTACCGGACAGATAGGGTCGGAGCTGACGATGGAGCTACGGAAACGTTACGGAAATGCAAATGTAGTAGCAGGTTATATTCCGGGTGCAGAACCTAAAGGGGAATTAAAGGAGTCCGGACCGTCGGCTATTGCTGATGTAACGGACGGAGAAGCGATCACATCTGTAGTAAAAGAGTATCACATCGATACGATTTATAATTTGGCTGCTCTGTTGTCCGTAGTTGCCGAGTCGAAACCCAAGCTGGCCTGGAAAATAGGCATCGATGGATTGTGGAATGTGCTGGAAGTGGCACGTGAACAAGGGTGCGCAGTGTTTACTCCGAGTTCAATCGGTTCGTTTGGCGCTAGTACGCCTCACACGAAAACACCGCAGGACACCATTCAACGTCCCCGTACCATGTATGGAGTCACTAAAGTAACGACAGAGTTATTGAGTGATTACTATTTTAATAAATACGGTGTCGATACCCGTGCTGTCCGTTTTCCGGGCATTATTTCGAATGTGACCCCTCCGGGAGGAGGTACGACCGATTATGCTGTCGATATTTACTACTCGGCAGTGAAAGGAGAAAAGTTTGTGTGCCCCATTAAGCAAGGCACTTTAATGGATATGATGTACATGCCGGATGCGCTGAATGCAGCAATCACACTGATGGAAGCCGATCCGGCAAGATTGATACACCGCAATGCTTTCAATATCGCTTCCATGAGTTTCGATCCGGAAACGATATATCAAGCTATCAAGAAGCATGTGCCGCAGTTTGAGATGATTTATGATATAGATCCTTTGAAGCAGCGCATAGCCGATAGCTGGCCCGATAGTCTGGATGATACCTGTGCTCGTGAAGAGTGGGGATGGAAGCCGGCCTACAATTTGGAAAGCATGACGGTGGATATGCTTGAAAAGTTAAGAGAGAAACTGAAATAATGAAAAAACTAATTGCAGGGGTCATACTGCTCGGTATATTGAGCTCTTGTGGAAACAAGAAAACAAATATTGACCCCTTCGCATCTATTACTAAAGAGGTGGATTCAGTCCGGCAGATAGCCGATTCTAGCCACCATGATAAATCGCCGGAAGATCCGCAGCCTATACAGGCGGATGAATCTTTCGATGATTTTATTTACAATTTTGCTTCCGATGATGTGTTACAGCGTCAGCGTGTGAAATTTCCATTGCCCTACTACAATGGAGATAAGAAGTCAAACATCGAGGAACGCAACTGGAAGCATGACGACTTGTTTACCAAGCAGCATTATTATACACTGCTGTTTGATAGAGAAGAAGACATGGATCTAGTAGGAGATACCTCCCTCACTTCTGTGCAGGTAGAGTGGATGTTCGTGAAAACACGAATGGTGAAAAGATACTATTTTGAACGTATCAAAGGTGCATGGATACTGGAGGCAATCAACCTGCGGCCCATTGAACAAAGTGATAATGAAAACTTTGTTGAGTTTTTCGGACATTTTGCAACGGATAGTCTTTTTCAGAGTCAGCGTGTGCGGGAGCCGTTGGCTTTTGTAACCAGTGATCCGGACGATGATTTCTCCATTTTGGAGACAACCCTCGATCTTAATCAGTGGTTTGCCTTCAAACCGGTACTTCCTGTCGACCGCCTTTCTAATATTAATTACGGACAGCGGAATGACGATGATTCGCCCACGAAAATCCTGGCGTTGAAAGGTATCGGAAATGGTTTTTCCAATATCCTTTATTTCCGCCGGAAAGCCGGAGAATGGGAATTGTATAAGTTTGAAGATACAAGTATCTGATACAGGTTACGACGCACTATAACAGTATAACTTATAACTAAAAATATATGTATTCTCTTTTGCCCTACAATACATTCGGCATCGATGTCAGTGCCGCTCGTTTTTTAGAATATTCTTCGGTTGAAGAACTGAAGAAGCTGATTGTGCAAGGTGCCATTGTGACACCTTTTTTGCATATTGGTGGCGGCAGTAACCTGCTGTTTACCAAAGATTACGACGGGTTGATACTCCATTCCCGCATTGAAGGAATCGAAGTGACGGAGGAAGATGAACACTCTGTGTCGGTACGAGTGGGAGCGGGAGTAGTATGGGATGACTTCGTTGCATATTGCGTAGAACATGGATGGTATGGAACGGAGAACCTGTCGCTCATCCCCGGTGAGGTCGGAGCGAGCGCGGTACAGAACATCGGAGCTTATGGCGTTGAAGTGAAAGATCTGATAACAGCTGTGGAAACGGTGAACATTCAAGCTGAAGAACGCGTTTATTCGGTGGAAGAGTGTGGATATACCTACCGCAACAGTATCTTTAAACGCCCGGAAAACAAGTCGGCTTTTGTCACCTATGTCCGTTTCCGACTTAGTAAAAAAGAACATTATACGTTAGATTATGGAACCATTCGTCAGGAGCTTGAAAAATATCCGGCATTGACGCTTTCTGTTGTACGGAAAGTGATAATTGATATTCGTGAGAGCAAGTTGCCCGACCCGAAGGTAATGGGAAATGCCGGCAGCTTCTTTATGAATCCCATTGTGCCGAAAGAAAAACTGGAAGCCCTGCAGCAGGAATATCCCCGGATACCTTACTATGAGCTGGCAGAAGATCGGGTGAAAATTCCGGCAGGATGGATGATCGACCAATGCGGCTGGAAAGGTAAGGCCTTAGGTCCGGCTGCCGTACATGATAAACAAGCGCTGGTGTTAGTGAATCTTGGTGGAGCAAAAGGTAGCGATATTCTTGCGCTTTCAGATGCAGTCCGAGCCTCTGTTCATGAGAAGTTCGGCATTGATATCCACCCGGAAGTTAACTTAATAAATTGAGAAGTAACAAGTGAAAGTAAGAATCATTGGAAGTGGAACATCGACGGGAGTACCCCAAATCGGCTGTACATGTCCGGTTTGTACTTCTACCGATCCGAAAGATAACCGATTGCGTGCATCTGCTATTGTTGAGACAGATGATGCGCGAATTTTGATAGATTGCGGTCCGGATTTCCGGACACAGGTATTGCGTCTTCCTTTTGAGAAGATAGATGGTGTGCTCATTACGCATGAACATTATGACCATGTGGGTGGGTTGGACGATTTGCGTCCGTTTTGCCGGTTTGGTTCAGTGCCTATTTATGCGGAAAATTATGTGGCACAAGGCTTGCGCTTGCGTATGCCCTATTGTTTTGTTGACCATCGTTATCCGGGAGTTCCCGACATTCCTTTGCAGGAAATCTCGGTGGGACAGGCTTTTTCAGTTAACCACACGGAGGTGCTTCCTTTACGTGTGATGCATGGTCGATTGCCTATTCTGGGATATCGTATCGGGCAATTAGGTTATATCACTGATATGCTGACCATGCCCGAAGAATCCTATGAACAATTGGCGGGAATAGATGTTTTGGTAGTGAATGCACTTCGGATTGCCACGCATCCTACTCATCAGAATTTGGAAGAAGCATTGGCAGTGGCGCAGCGCATTCAGGCAAAGAAGACGTACTTTATACACATGAGTCATGATATGGGCTTGCATGCGGAGGTTGAAAAGAGCCTTCCGGAAAATATTCACCTGGCATTCGACGGATTGGATATCTATCTTTGATTATCGGTGAAATTTTTAGCAAAAGTTTTGTTTTCTTTGTAGAAATTATTATTTTTGCACCTAGCCGATAAACAGCGAATATTATGAAACTTCGTACGATAGTGAAAATAGCGATCACGTCTTCTGTTGTACTTTTGTGCTCAGGTTTCGCATTGTACTCTTTTTTTAGACTGTCGGCGGCCGAAGGGCAGAAAGATTTTGATCTTTATGAACTGGTTCCATCCACCACTTCAGCCGTATTTGTTACCGATGATGTGCTCGAGTTTGTAGCGGAGGTCGATGATCTGACTTGTAGTAAAAATCAGCAATATCTTTATGTATCCAAACTTTTTTCTTATCTGAAACAAAGCCTTTATGCCCTCTCGGAAGATACTCCCCATGGCTTGAGTCGGCAAATGAATCAGATGCTGATTAGTTTCCACGAACCGGATAACGAACGGAACCAGGTACTTTATTGCAGATTGGGAAATGGAGATAAGGAATTGGTAAACAGGTTTGTGCGTAAATATATATCTTCGCTTTATCCACCGAAAACGTTTGTTTACAAAGGAGAGGAAATAATCATTTACCCGATGGCAGATGGTGATTTTCTAGCCTGCTATCTGACGTCTGATTTTATGGCGTTAAGTTTTCAGAAAAAACTGATTGAAAACGTTATTGATGCATATAAGAGTGACAAATCATTGGCGGATGATCCGACCTTTACAGGAGTGCGTGCTCCGAAAAAAAGTGTAGCGGCCGCCACAATCTATGCCCGAATGAAAGGGATGATGGGATGGACGGAATTTGACATGAAGATGAAAGATGATTTTATCTATTTCTCCGGCATCACACATGATGCAGACACTTGCTTTGCATTTATAAACCAACTTCGCCAGCAGCAATCAGTCAAAGGCTTCCCGGGTGAAGCACTACCCTCCACTGCTTTCTATTTTAGCAGACAGGGGATTACGGACTGGGCGTCTTTGCTTTCTTATGGAAATGCGCAGGAGCAGAACGGGGCAGTCCGCACGAGTGAAGTGCAGAATAGAGATAAGGAATTTTCCCGCTATCTGATGGAAAATGCCGGGCAAGACCTGGTTGTCTGTCTCTTCCAGCGTGAAGATACGTTGCAGGATGCAGCGGCAGTCTTGAGCCTGTCTGTGGCAGATGTGACGGAAGCTGAAAGGATGCTTCGTGCCTTTGTCAATACTGCTCCGGCAGATGAAGGAAGAAAAACTCCCCGTATTACTTTTTGTTATACTGTAAATAAGGCATACTTGGTCTATCGGTTGCCTCAAACAACATTGTTTAAACAACTGACCAGTTTTGTTGAACTGACTTTGGATGTGTATGCAGCATTTTATGGCGGACGTTTGTTACTCGCTCCGGATGAGGATAGCCTGTCGCATTATATTCGCCAACTGGATAAAGGGGAAGTGCTTAATGGGGCAATGGCTTATCAGACGGGTATGGATCACCTGTCTGATTCATATCATTTTATGCTGATGGCGGATTTCGATCACGTGTTCCGGCAATCGGAAAATCACGTCCGTTTCGTACCGGATTTCTTCCTGCGCAATGCAGACTTTTTCCGTAATTTTACACTCTTTGTCCAGTTTGCCTGTACCGATGGAGTAGTATATCCCAATATTGTTTTGAAATATAAATCAGAATAAAAATCGTGGTTTATATACAATCATTCTATAAAAAAACTCCCGACAGATTAAATTCTATCGGGAGTTTTTTTATGCTTATTCGTCCGACGAATGACTTTCGGTTTAGAATGGCAGATCGTCTTTTGCGTCGCCCGGAGTAAATTCCGGCATTGCCGACGGAGCTGCGGGAGGAACGGAACCGCCTGTAGCCATTGGGGCACCTACGCTGACACGTTCTACTTTCCATGCACGGATTCTGTTGAACCAGCGGTCTTGCCATTGGTTAGAATCGATGTCGAATGAAACAGTCAGTTCTTCGCCCATTTGAATGTTGAACTGATCTATTTTATCTGCCCCAAATACTTCGAAGCACATTTTGCGTGGATATTGGTCGTGACTTTCGATAACAAACTCTTGCGCTTTCCACTCGTTGCCGGTAGCTTTTGAAACTCCTCCTTTGGGCTGGAGGATAGCGATGATTTTTCCTGTAAATTCCATTGCGATAATTTTAAATTCTGGGGCGAAGTTACAATTTTTTAGTAATATCCCTCACACAATGCCTGTTTTTTTCTTTTGTTTTATTGGGCAGCCCAAATCTTTTTTCGTAACTTTGTGCGATAGAACATTTAAAACTTAAATACACGAAAATATATGAAATTTATCGTTTCAAGTACTGCTCTTTCCAGCCATTTACAGGCCATCAGCCGTGTGATTAATTCAAAAAATGCGCTGCCAATTCTCGATTGTTTCCTCTTCGAATTGGAAGACGGAACATTGTCTGTGACTGTATCCGACAGTGAAACAACGATGGTGACTACCGTAGAAGTGAATGAAAGCGATACAAACGGGCGTTTTGCCGTAGTAGCGAAAACATTGCTTGATGCACTGAAAGAAATCCCGGAACAACCACTTACATTTGAAATCAATCCGGATAATTATGAAATAACAGTGCAGTACCAGAACGGAAAATACAGCCTGATGGGGCAGAATGCGGATGAATTCCCGCAATCGGCTACACTGGGTGATAATGCAGTCCGTGTAGAAATGGAGGCTAGTGTACTTCTGGGAGGTATCAACCGTTCGGTGTTTGCTACTGCCGATGACGAACTTCGTCCGGTGATGAACGGTATTTATTTCGATATTACCACAGAAGACATCACAATGGTTGCTTCAGACGGTCATAAACTGGTGCGTTGCAAGACATTGGCAGCCAAAGGTAACGAGCGTGCAGCCTTCATCCTTCCAAAGAAACCGGCTACTTTGCTTAAGAATCTTTTGCCGAAAGAACAAGGCACAGTGACGATCGAATTCGATGAACGTAATGCTGTATTCATGCTCGAAAGCTACCGGATGGTTTGCCGCCTGATTGAAGGACGTTACCCGAACTACAACTCGGTAATTCCGCAGAACAACCCGCACAAAGTGACCGTAGACCGTCAACAGTTGGTAGGAGCTTTGCGTCGTGTGTCTATTTTCTCATCGCAGGCAAGCAGTTTGATTAAACTCCGTATGCAGGAAAACCAGATTGTGATTTCCGCACAAGATATTGACTTCTCTACTTCTGCCGAAGAAACACAAGTTTGCCAGTATGCAGGTGCAGCAATGAGCATCGGTTTCAAATCGACATTCCTCATCGATATCCTGAACAATATTTCAGCAGACGAAGTAGTCATCGAACTCGCAGATCCTTCACGTGCCGGAGTAATCATCCCGGTAGAGCAGGAAGAAAACGAAGACCTGCTGATGCTGCTGATGCCGATGATGCTAAATGATTAATAGTAATCACCGCAAAATAACACAGAGTTCCACAGAGTGTTTTATGTATTTATTGCTCTGTAGAACTCTGTGTTACTCTGTGGTGGAAAAAATAATTAGAAATGAAATTAAACCTGAAAAATCCCATTGTTTTTTTTGATTTAGAAACAACCGGAACCAATATCAACACAGACCGAATTGTTGAAATCTGCTATCTGAAAGTATATCCGAATGGAAATGAAGAAGCAAAAACATTACGTATCAATCCTGAAATGCATATCCCGGAAGCATCTTCTGCTATACATGGCATTTATGATGCCGACGTAGTCGATTGCCCTACTTTCAAAGAAGTGGCGAAAAACATAGCCAGGGACATTGAAGGTTGCGATTTGGCAGGATTTAATTCCAATCGTTTTGATATTCCTGTCCTTGCTGAAGAGTTCCTTCGCGCCGGAGTGGACATTGATATGACGAAACGCAAATTTGTAGACGTACAGGTGATCTTCCACAAAATGGAACAACGCACCTTGTCTGCTGCCTATAAATTCTATTGCGACAAGAATCTGGAAGATGCACACACTGCCGAAGCAGATACACGGGCCACTTACGAAGTGCTGAAAGCACAGCTCGACCGTTACTCCGATCTTCAGAATGATATTGCGTTCCTGGCAGATTATTCAAGTTTCAGCAAGAATGTAGACTTTGCCGGACGCATGGTGTACGATGATAATGGGGTGGAAGTGTTCAACTTCGGAAAATATAAAGGAATGTCTGTAGCCGAGGTTTTGAAGAAAGATCCCGGATATTACAGTTGGATTTTGAATAGTGATTTCACGTTGAACACTAAGGCGGCATTGACAAAAATCCGTTTGCGTGAAATGAGTAATTTGATTACAAAATAATGCTAAAAGGAAAAAAAATAATTCTTGGAATTACCGGCAGTATTGCCGCGTACAAGGCGTGCTATATCATTCGTGGACTGATAAAACAGGGAGCGGAAGTGCAAGTCGTAATTACTCCGGCGGGAAAAGAATTTATTACTCCCATCACTCTTTCGGCTTTGACCAGCAAACCAGTCATTAGTGAGTTTTTTGCCCAGCGTGACGGAACGTGGAATAGCCACGTCGATCTCGGATTGTGGGCGGATGCTGTATTGATTGCACCTGCCACTGCCTCTACTATCGGTAAAATGGCCAATGGAATAGCCGACAATATGCTCATAACAACTTATCTTTCGGCAAAAGCTCCCGTGTTTGTTGCTCCGGCAATGGACCTCGATATGTTTGCCCATCCCGCCACCCAGAAAAATCTGGATATACTGCGTTCCTACGGTAATCACATTATCGAGCCGGGAACAGGAGAATTAGCCAGCCACTTGGTAGGAAAGGGACGTATGGAAGAGCCGGAAAACATCATCCGGGTATTGGATGAATTCTTCGCTTCGAGTGACGAACTATCCGGGAAGAAAGTGATGATTACAGCCGGACCGACTTACGAAAAAATTGACCCGGTGCGTTTCATAGGCAATTATTCTTCCGGAAAGATGGGATTTGCGTTGGCAGAAGAATGTGCCCGTCGCGGAGCGCAGGTGACATTGATAACAGGTCCTGTGCAGCTCAAAACGAAACATTCCCGTATCCGGCGTGTAGATGTGGAATCAGCAGAAGAAATGTATGCGGCTTCACAGATCTATTTTCCAGATGCTGATGCAGGTATTCTTTGTGCGGCAGTAGCCGACTACCGTCCGGAAACAGTGGCCGACAAGAAGATTAAGCGGGAGAAAGAAGAGGAACTAACCCTCCATCTTCAGGCAACACAAGACATCGCTGCCAATTTAGGAGCACTGAAAGGGAAAAATCAGTTATTGGTTGGCTTTGCCCTCGAAACCAATAATGAGCAGCAGAATGCCGAAGGAAAGCTCGAACGCAAAAACTTCGACTTTATTGTGCTCAATTCGTTGAATGATGCTGGAGCCGGTTTTCGCCATGATACCAATAAAATAAGTATCATCGACAGGAAAGGTCGTACAGACTATCCTCTGAAGCCGAAGACGGAAGTAGCCCAAGACATCATCGACCGTCTGGTAGCCACTCTGTCTTCCGGTTTTTAATTTTTAATCTTTAATTAAAATAGAAGGTGTTACGTTCACTATACATTCAGAATTACGCATTGATAGAAAAACTGGATATCAGTTTTGAAACAGGCTTTTCCGTTATAACAGGTGAAACGGGAGCCGGAAAATCAATTATTCTGGGAGCTATCGGACTCCTGTTAGGACAGCGTGCCGATGTGAAAGCGATTCGCCACGGAGCTTCCAAATGTATCATAGAGGCACGTTTCGATATATCTGCCTATGGTATGCGTCCGTTTTTCGAAGAAAACGAGTTGGAATATGATGAAGAGTGCATTTTGCGTCGTGAAGTGCAGTCTTCCGGTAAGAGCCGGGCATTCATCAACGATACTCCTGCTTCGTTGGCACAAGTGAAAGAGCTGGGCGAACAGCTGATAGATGTACATTCGCAACATCAGAATCTGCTGCTTAATAAAGAAGGATTTCAGTTGAATGTGCTTGATATTCTGGCGCATAATGACGCTGCATTGGCGAAATATCATCTGTGTTATAACGAATGGAAACAGACAGATCGCGAACTCGCTGAATTAGTGTCACTGGCCGAGAAAAGTCGCTCCGATGAAGATTATATCCGCTTCCAACTCGAACAGCTCGAAGAAACCTGTTTGGTGGAAGGCGAACAGGAAGAACTGGAGCAGGAAGCTGAAACATTAAGTCATGCAGAAGAGATAAAAGCCGGACTTTACCGGGTGGAGCAGTCGTTTGCTTCGGATGAAGGTGGCTTGCTTTCTTATCTGAAAGACAGTCTGAATACACTGAATAATCTGCAAAGAGTATATCAGCCGGCCAAGGAACTTACCGAACGTATGGAGAGCGCTTATATCGAACTGAAAGATATTTCGCACGAAGTCTCTTTACAAAGTGACTCCGTTGAATTCAATCCGGTTCGTCTGGACGAAGTGAATGAACGGTTGAATCTGATTTATTCCTTACAGCAGAAACATCGGGTACAAACCCTTGATGAATTGATAGCGCTAACGGATGAATACCGCAGCAAATTGTCGGACATCACTTCCTATGATGAGCGTATCGCCGAACTGACTGCTCGCAAAGAGGAACAATATAAACAAGTGAAACAACAGGCAGAAGTGCTGACCAAAGCCCGTACGAAAGCTGCTCGTGAAGTAGAAAAACAGCTGGCTGCCCGGTTGATTCCATTAGGAATGCCGAATGTTCGTTTCCAGATAGAAATGGGACTGAAGAAAGAGCCGGGATTGCAAGGAGAAGATACAGTCAACTTCCTGTTTTCCGCCAATAAGAACGGCACCTTGCAGAATATCTCTTCTGTAGCTTCAGGAGGTGAAATCGCCCGTGTCATGCTTTCTATCAAGGCGATGATTGCCGGAGCCGTCAAGCTGCCGACCATCGTATTTGATGAAATAGATACCGGAGTCTCCGGTGAAATAGCCGACCGTATGGCGGACATGATGCAGGAGATGGGCGACCGCAACCGTCAGGTAATCAGTATCACCCACCTGCCGCAGATTGCTGCCCGTGGGCGTGCTCATTATAAGGTATACAAGAAAGATAGCGATACGGAAACCAACAGCCATATCCGCCGTCTCACTGACGAAGAACGGGTAGAGGAAATAGCTCACATGCTTAGTGGTGCCACTCTCACCGAAGCTGCCCTTAGCAATGCCAAATCCCTGCTTGCCCGCAACTGATAAATAGTGAATAGTAAATAGTAAAATAGTAAATCAACCAGATGTTAGATAAAAGTGAAATGATTTTCGGCGTTCGTGCCGTGATAGAAGCCCTTCAGGCTGGAAAAGAGATAGATAAGATCCTCGTGAAGAAAGATATTCAAAGTGATCTTTCCAAGGAGCTTTTTGCAGCTTTGAAAGGTACGCTGATACCTGTTCAGCGTGTTCCGGTAGAGCGTATCAACCGTATTACCCGGAAAAATCATCAAGGAGTGATCGCCTTCATTTCTTCTGTGACTTATCAGAAAGCGGAGGATCTTGTTCCTTTCTTGTTTGAGCAAGGAAAAAATCCGTTTTTTGTTATGCTCGACGGAGTGACCGATGTACGCAATTTCGGGGCGATTGCACGTACCTGCGAATGTGCGGCTGTCGATGCCGTGATTATTCCTGTCCGGGGTAGTGCGTCGGTCAATGCTGACGCCGTGAAAACATCGGCAGGAGCGCTACATACTCTTCCGGTATGCCGTGAACAGAACCTCCGTTCGACTCTGCAATATCTGAAAGATAGTGGTTTCCGCATTGTGGCTGCTACCGAAAAAGGAGATTATGACTATACCAAGGCCGATTATACAGGTCCCCTCTGCATCATAATGGGAGCGGAGGATACAGGAGTTTCTTATGAAAACCTTGCCCTCTGTGATGAATGGGTGAAAATTCCGATGCTGGGCACTATCGAATCCCTGAATGTCTCTGTAGCTGCCGGTATCCTGATTTACGAAGCTGTGAAACAAAGAAACAATGACTGATATGAAGAAGATTTTAATTCTACCTTTGCTGCTTTTCTTCCTGGTACAAGGAAGCATGGCACAAACCCCAAAATGGGTAGAGAAGGCAAAACGTGCAGTCTTCTCAATAGTGACTTATGACAAGAATGATAAAATGCTGAATACGGGAAACGGATTCTTTGTATCCGAAGACGGATTGGCTTTATCAGATTATACTCTTTTTAAAGGAGCTGAACGTGCGGTAGTGATTACTTCCGAAGGCAAGCAGATGCCGGTCAGCCTGATACTTGGAGCGAATGACATGTATGATGTCATTAAGTTTCGTGTGGCTATCACCGAGAAGAAAGTGCCTGCGCTGGTCGTTGCTAAAACAGCCCCGGCGACAGGAGCCGATGCGTGGATGCTTCCTTATTCTACACAAAAAAGTATCGCTTGCGTTACTGGTAAGGTGAAAGATGTTTCCAAAGTAGCCGGAGCATACCATTATTATACATTGAGCATGCATATGAAAGATAAGATGGTGAGCTGTCCGGTGATGAATGCGGAAGGTCAGGTATTTGGTATTGCGCAGAAATCATCCGGTATCGATACGGTGACTACTTGTTATGCGGCGGGAGCAGCTTTTGCCATGTCGCAGAAAATCAGTGCTCTTTCTTTGGGAGACGCTGCCTTGAAAAGCATTGGTATCCGGAAAGGTTTACCTGAAACGGAAGATCAGGCATTAGTATATCTGTTCATGGCCTCTTCGAGCCTCTCGGGCGAGGACTATGAAAAGCTGTTGGATGACTTCATTCGCCAGTTCCCTGCCAATGCAGATGGTTATCTCCGTCGTGCCAATTATTATGCATCTAAAGGTAAAGACGATCAGACCTGGTATGATAAAGCCGTTGCCGACTTTAATCAAGCTCTGAAAGTAGCCCAGAAGAAAGATGATGTATATTATAATATAGGTAAGCTAATGTATGCTTATCAATTATCGAAGCCGGAGAAAACTTACAAAGACTGGACGTATGACACCGCTTTGAAGAATGTCCGTCAGGCAATTGCTATTGATCCGCTGCCAATTTACACTCAAATGGAAGGCGATATACTGTTTGCCCAACAAGACTATGCCGGTGCTTTGGCTGCTTATGAAAAGGTAAATGCCAGCAATATTGCTTCTCCGGCCACTTTCTTTAGTGCTGCCAAAACGAAGGAACTGCTGAAAGGGGATCCGAAAGAAGTGGTGGCCTTAATGGATAGCTGTATTGCCCGTTGCCCGCAACCAATTACAGCCGACTTTGCTCCATACTTGTTGGAACGTGCACAGATGAATATGAATGCCGACCAGGCAAGAAATGCAATGCTCGATTATGATGCTTACCATACGGCAGTCAAGGGAGAAGTGAACGACGTGTTCTATTATTATCGCGAACAGGCAGCTTTGAAAGCCCGTCAGTTTCAACGCGCTTTAGACGATATTGCCAAGGCCATCGAGATGAATCCGACAGACCTCACCTATCAGGCAGAGCATGCAGTTATAAACCTCCGTGTAGGACGGTATGAAGAAGCTATTCAGATTTTGAATAATATATTGAAGACTGATCCCAAATATGGTGAGGCTTACCGTTTATTGGGACTTTGCCAGATACAGCTGAAGAAGACAGATGAAGCTTGCGGCAACTTTAAGAAAGCGAAAGAATTGGGTGATCCGAATGCAGATGAATTGATAACCAAATACTGCAAGTAAAAAGATCATCTTCTTGAAGATAAAAAAAATGAATCCCTGCCAACTCGAAAATTGGCAGGGATTCCTCGTTTTTGGGGACGTTGTATAAAAAACTCTCTCTCTTTTTATTTTTCCCCACTTCACTTGTTAAGCTCAGGTTGTAGGTTTTAATGATATATGGTTTGATTTCTCTTTTTTTCCTCTTTTATAAGTTAAATGCACGGTTATTGAAAATACTGCATGGCTTCACTTATTTTTTTTAGAAATAATTCGAAATTCTATCTAAAACAGTAAGTAAATTTAAAATTGTGGTTCATTTTATCTATAATCTTACTATATTCCGCACGTTTTTAATAACACGTATGAGATAAGTTATAATTTATGGAAAAAAATCGATTTACTATTTGTGCAAACAATTACATCGATTGTTTGCGACAAGAGGGTCGTTATTCTACGGCCCATGTGTATAAACACGCTATTCGTTCTTTTTCGCAGTTTTGTGGAACTCAATCCATCACGTTTAGTAAGATAAACCGTGAAACTCTAAAGAGGTATAGCAACTATCTGATGGCTTCCCGTTTGAAGCCCAATACGATTTCTACGTATATGCGTATGTTGCGTAGTATCTACAATCGTGGTGTCGATATGCATCAGGCTCCTTATGTACATGGTTTGTTCCGGGATGTTTTTACCGGGGTGGACACACGTCAGAAGAAAGCTATCCCGATCGGCGAACTTCACATGCTATTAAACAAAGATCCTCAATCGGAAAAGCTTCGTCGGACGCAGGCCATTGCCAATCTGTTATTTCAGTTTTGTGGAATGCCTTTTTCTGATTTAGCCCATTTGGAAAAGTCTAATCTGGAACGGGGGCTTTTGAAGTATAATCGTACCAAGACCGGTACTCCTATGAGCATAGAAGTACTGGAGTCAGCGCAGAATGCAATTGGGGGATTGTATAATAAATCTGACGCCCGGAGTTCTGGCTATCCAGATTATCTTTTCCGGATATTAAGCGGAGCGTACAAGCGGAATGAAGAAGGAGCCTATCGTGAGTATCAGTCAGCTTTGAGACGTTTTAATAATGAGTTGAAAAGCCTGTCCAGAAAATTAAGGCTACATTCGCCCGTCACGTCGTATACGCTTCGTCATTCTTGGGCTACGACTGCTAAGTACAGAGGTGTACCTATCGAAATGATTAGCGAATCACTGGGACACAAATCTATTAAAACAACACAGATATATTTAAAGGGTTTTGAATTGGAAGAAAGAACAAAAGTAAATAAATTGAATTATTCTTACGTTTGCAATTTCAAAACGCTCTGATTGATATTATTAAAGCATTATGGATTAGGGACTTGATGCTGGTGTTACTTCTTAGGTAACGGAATTATATTCGCTACAAAGATAGGTAAAAATATTAATAGCAAACAAACAATAAACTTCTTTTTTTCCTTTTTCTCTAAAATATGCAACATGAATCTATCTGAACATGAAGGATAACATCTTCATGCTCAAAGGCTTTTTATTACCTAAATTCAAGAATGTTTTATATTGAATGTTAGGTGCCCACTTTTATATTCCCTCATAATCGATTTTTTTCCTTTTTTCACAGCGATGTGTATTCTATATGTGTGTTGTCCGTTACCTAAGAAGTAACGGATGAACATGGGGTAAAAAAATATGATTTTAACGAAACCAAAATCAGTAAATGCCGGGCCTAGTAGTGGGACAGGGGAAGGCGTAGCACACTCAAAACGCTGGTATGTAGCACTCGTTCGAATGCATCACGAGAAAAAAGTTGCCGAGCGTTTGTCTAAGATGGGAATTGATTCTTTTGTTCCCGTTCAACAACAAATTCATCAATGGAGTGACCGTCGTAAGATGGTTGATACAGTCTTACTCCCAATGATGGTTTTTGTACATGTCAATCCAAAAGAACGTATGGAAGTCCTTTCATTTTCTACGGTCAGCCGTTATATGGTGATGCGTGGAGAGAGCACTCCTGCCGTTATTCCTGACGAGCAGATGGCCCGTTTCCGTTTCATGCTCGATTATTCCGAAGAAGCAGTCTGTATGAATGATACTCCACTAGCGCGTGGTGAGAAAGTTCGTGTCATAAAAGGTCCTTTGAGTGGACTTGTTGGCGAACTTGTGACTGTAGGCGGGAAGAGTAAGATTGCCGTTCGTTTAAATATGCTTGGCTGTGCTTGTGTAGATATGCCAATCGGTTATGTAGAATCCACAAAAATCACCAATGACAACACGAAGAAAATTTAACGTATTTCTATTCATTCTGTTGCTGGGAGTTTTTTCTCCTTTAATGGCTCAAAGCATGAGCGACTCCCAAGTTCTTGAATATGTAAAGGATGGCATCCGCCAGGGTAAAGAACAGAAACAACTAGCCTCTGAACTGGCACGTAGAGGTGTGACCAAAGAACAGGCAACTCGTGTGAAGCAACTATATGAACAACAAAACAATGTTAATGCTTCCAATGCAACGGGTACCGATGTCAATGAATCACGTCTTCGTGAGGAAATGAAAGAAAACACTTCCGATATGCTGGAAGACCACCCGAGCACTCAAGACCTCGCACGTGGCAATCAGGTTTTCGGACGAAATATTTTCAACACCCGTAACCTGACTTTTGAACCCAGCGTCAACATCGCCACTCCCTTGAACTATCGTCTGGGTCCGGGTGATGAAGTGATTATCGATATCTGGGGAGCCAGCCAGAACACTATCCGCCAACAGATTTCTCCTGACGGCACGATCAACATTCAGAAAATAGGTCCTGTCAACCTGAACGGACTAACTATTGCTGAAGCCAATGATTATCTCAAAAAGACATTAAACAAGATATATAATGGTCTTAATAATGCGAATGATCCCACCTCTGACATCCGTCTGACTTTGGGTAGCATACGTACTATCCAGATCAATGTAATGGGTGAGGTTGTCCAACCGGGCACTTACTCCCTCTCTTCTTTTGCCACAGTCTTTCATGCACTTTACCGCGCTGGTGGAGTCAGTGACATAGGAAGCCTTCGCAATGTACAGTTGGTACGTAATGGCAAAAATATCGCCACAATCGATGTCTACCAATTTATCATGAAAGGAAACATTCAGGATGACATTCGTCTTCAGGAAGGCGATGTAGTAATAGTCCCCGCCTATGATGTATTGGTTAAGATCGACGGAAAAGTGAAACGCCCAATGCGTTTCGAAATGAAAAAGGATGAGAGTCTATCCACTCTTATCAGCTATGCCGGTGGCTTTGAAGCCGACGCCTACACTCGTTCCTTGCGTGTCGTACGCCAGAACGGACAGGAATATGAAGTAAACACGGTCAAAGACCTTGACTATAGTGTCTATAAAATGAGAAATGGTGATGTTGTGACCGCTGAAGCCATCCTCAACCGCTTCATCAACAAACTTGAAATCCGTGGAGCCGTTTATCGTCCCGGCATCTACCAGTTGAATGGAAAGCTGAATACAGTCCGTGAACTGGTAAACGAAGCTCAAGGTCTGACCGGTGATGCTTTCCTGAACCGTGCCGTTCTCTACCGCCAGCGTGAGGACTTGACTACCGAAGTTGTTCCGGTAGACATTAAAGCTATCATGGACGGTACTTCCCAAAACATCATCCTGATGAAAAACGATATCCTTTATATTCCTAGTATTCATGACCTGGAAGACAGAGGCAACGTCGTAATCCATGGTGAAGTAGCCAAACCTGATTCTTATCCTTATGCTGATAACATGACCCTTGAAGACTTGATCATTCAGGCAGGTGGCTTGCGTGAAGCCGCTTCTGTAGTCCGTGTAGATGTATCCCGTAGAATTAAGAATCCTCGCAGTACAGTAGATAACGATACTATCGGCCAGATATATACATTCTCCCTAAAAGAAGGTTTTATTGTAGATGGAACCCCTGGCTTTGTCCTTCAACCTTATGATGAAGTTTATGTGCGTCGTAGTCCGGGGTATCAAGCTCAACAGAATGTGGTTGTTGAAGGTGAAATTCTGTTCGGAGGCTCTTATGCTATGACCAGTCGTGAAGAACGTCTTTCGGACTTAATCAATAAAGCGGGAGGTGCAACGAATTATGCCTACTTACGTGGTGCCAAATTGACTCGTGTAGCCAATGCAAGTGAAAAGAAACGCATGGGTGATGTGGTCCGCTTGATGAGTCGACAGTTGGGTGAAGCTATGATGGACTCATTAGGTGTTCGTGTGGAAGATACCTTTAGTGTTGGTATTGACTTGGAGAAAGCATTAGCTAACCCTGGAAGTACAGCAGATATTGTCTTGCGTGTGGGTGATGTAATTTCTATTCCGAAAAATAATAATACAGTAACGATCAATGGTGCTGTAATGGTCCCGAATACGGTTTCTTATATGGAAGGAAAGAATATAGACTATTATCTGAATCAGGCTGGTGGTTATTCTGAAAATGCAAAGAAGAGTAAGAAATTTATAGTTTATATGAATGGCCAAGTGACTAAAGTGAAAGGTAGTGGTAAGAAACAGATCGAGCCGGGATGTGAGATAATTGTGCCTAGTAAGGCTAAGAAAAGGACTAATATGGGTAATATTTTAGGGTACGCTACTACATTCAGCACATTGGGAATGATGGTTGCTTCTATTGCTAACTTAATAAAGAAATAACGAATTCCTTTTATGACTACTTTGATAGAACAAAAATCTGAAAAAGATATAAAACAAAAACGGAATAATCATACGGATGAAGAGATCGAAATTGATTTGATGGGTGTTCTTCGTAGGATTATGGGTATTCGTAAGAAGATTTATAAGGCAGCCGGTATCGGACTGATAATTGGCGTTATTATAGCAATCAGTATTCCTAGGCAGTACACGGTTGAAGTGACTCTTTCTCCGGAGATGGGAAGTGCTAAAGGTGGTGGTCTATCTGGTTTGGCAGCTTCTTTCTTGGGAAGTGACGTTACTATGGGTGATGGCAGTGATGCTTTGAATGCTTCTTTATCTGCAGATATTGTATCTTCCACTCCTTTCTTATTGGAACTTTCCACAATGAAAATACCTGTATTGAAAAATGAAATGATGACCTTGAATGCTTATCTGGATGAGGAGTCTTCTCCTTGGTGGAGTTATGTAATTGGATTTCCTGCTATGGTAATTGGTGGAGTAAAGTCTTTGTTTATTGAAGGTGAGGATGAATTCATATCTTCTGATAAAGTAAGTCAGGGTACAATTGAATTATCAAAGAAAGAGTTGGGTAAGATTGGTGTTTTAAAGAAAATGATTGTTGCCTCTGTAGATAAGAAAACATCCATGACTTCCGTTGCCGTAACCTTGCAAGAACCCAGAGTGGCTGCTGTTGTTGCAGATTCGGTTGTGAAAAAGTTGCAGGAATACATCATTGACTATCGTACTTCCAAGGCGAAAGAAGACTGTATCTACTTGGAGAAACTTTTCAAAGAACGTCAGCAGGAATATTATGCTGCCCAAAAGAAATATGCTGATTATTTGGATTCTCATGATAATATCATTTTGCAAAGTGTTCGTGCCGAACAGGAACGTTTACAGAATGATATGAGTCTTGCTTACCAGATATATAGCCAAGTTGGAAGTCAACTTCAGGTCTCTAGAGCCAAAGTTCAGGAGGAAAAGCCTGTGTTTGCTGTTATAGAGCCTGCAGTAGTGCCGCTGACTCCTTCAGGAACCGACAAAAAGATATGTGTGCTGGCATTTGTATTTCTGTCTGTTTGTATTGTTATATTCTGGCATTTATTGGGAAAAGATATCTTGAATAAGTTTAAAGAAATCCGGGCTTAAATATCCATTAGTAAAGTGTTATGGCATCAACTAACCAGATAAATAAAGTTGTAGAGTCTATTGTAGTTTTGGGAGACCTAATTATCCTGAACCTGTGTTTGTCTCTGCTCCTTTTCTTTTGGAAGAAAGCGTTTATAAATTTGCCGTTTTCTTGTACTGTTTCTTTTATGATGGCTTCTCTTACTCTCTGCTATCTGGCTTGTTTCGGATCTCGTGGGAGGGTTTGGGACAGTAGGGGGATTCGTGCAGATCAGCTCGTATTACGTGTATTGAAGAACATTATAGCCTTTTCTATCTTTTGGGCATGTATTATGACTTTTAGTGGAATTTCTATTTTTTCTCCTCTTTTCTTTGTCTCTTATTTTTTTATTCTCTTTCTTGTTTTAAGTATTTACCGCATTATTATTCGTCATTTGCTGATAGTTTATTGCACGAAAGGTAAACATAGGCGCTATGCTGTATTTATAGGTGGAGGTAATAATATGCAGATGTTATATGAGGAAATGGAGAGTTCTTTGGCATCTTCTGTTTATGAGGTAGTCGGTTATTTTGATATTAAATCGAATGACACTATTTCCTCCCAATGTCCTTATTTGGGTAGTCCTGATGGTTTCTCGGACTTTATGTCCGTACACACAGGAATTAAGCATGTTTTTTGTTCTTTGTCAATGGAGGAAGGACGCTATAACTTTTCTATCATGAATTATTGTGAGAACCATTTACTTTATTTTCATGGTGTTCCTAATGTTTGTAAGGGTTTTCCCCGTCGTATCTGGCATAGTATGGTTGGTAATATGCCAATTTTGAATTTGCGTTATGAACCTCTAGGTAAGATGGAGAACCGTATATTAAAACGGATATTCGATATTGCTTTATCTGGTATTTTTCTGGTTACTGTTTTTCCTTTTGTTTATCTCATTGTGGGAAGTATCATAAAGTTTACTTCTCCCGGTCCTATACTTTTTAAACAAATGCGTACCGGTTTGAATGGCGTCGATTTTGTGTGTTACAAATTCCGTTCAATGAAAGTAAATGATGAAGCTGACAGCAAACAGGCAACGGCTGATGATCCCCGGAAAACTCGTTTTGGAGACTTTCTTCGACGTTCTAATATTGACGAACTTCCACAGTTTATAAATGTTTTTAAAGGTGAAATGTCAATAGTCGGTCCTCGTCCTCATATGTTGTCTCATACGGAGATTTATGCTCGGTTAATTGATAAATATATGGTTAGACACTTTATTAAGCCTGGAGTGACCGGATGGGCGCAAATACACGGTTTTCGTGGTGAAACCAAAGAACTTTCACAGATGGGAGGACGTGTGAAGGCTGATATCTGGTATATGGAGCATTGGACAATATTCCTAGATTTATATATCATTTATAAGACTATAGCAAATGTGGTCATTGGAGAAAAGAATGCGTATTAAGATTGATGATCAATTTAAATTAGTCAAATATATTGAGATAATACTACTTACCCCTGTTTGCAATAGCATATAGAGAACCTATAGAAAATTGTCTATTTTCTATGGGATATTTTTAAAGATATATTTTTAGAAGTAGATATAGAAACAGGGGCTTATAATTTTTTCCTGTATATGAAAGCTGTAATTTTTGCAGGTGGCTTGGGTACTAGATTGTCCGAAGCAACCAATTTAATTCCTAAGCCGATGGTTGAAATAGGAGGAAAACCTATCCTTTGGCATATCATGAAGACTTATAGTCATTATGGTATTAATGAGTTTATTATTTGTTGCGGTTATAAGCAATATGTAATAAAAGAATATTTTGCCAATTATTTTCGGCACAATAGTGATATGACAGTTGATTTATCTAATAATTGTGTTGAAATTTTGGATAACCATTCAGAAGATTGGAGAGTGACTATGGTTGATACAGGGTTGAATACCCAAACAGGTGGTCGCTTGAAGCGGGTACAGAAATATATTGGTGCTGAACGTTTCGTTCTTACTTACGGTGATGGGGTAGCAGATATTAATATAGCAGAGAGTATTAAAGAACATGAATTATCAGAATGTGCCATTTCATTGACGGCTTATAAACCTGGAGGAAAATTTGGTGCGTTACAAATTGACTTGGAAAGTAACAAAGTGCTCTCTTTTCAAGAAAAACCAGATGGTGATCGCAATTGGATAAATGCAGGTTACTTTGTTTGCGAACCTGAAATTTTAGAATATATTCCCGAAAATGATGATACTGTTATTTTCGAGCGTAAACCTCTCGAAAATTTAGCAAAAGATGGTAAAATGCATGCTTATCGTCATACTGGTTTTTGGAAACCGATGGATACACTGCGTGATAATGTAGAATTGAATGAGATGTGGGATAAGGGGCTAGCTCCTTGGAAAGTTTGGTAAATAATGAGTATAGATATATTTAACAATTTCTATAAAGGAAAACGTGTTCTTGTAACTGGACATACTGGTTTTAAAGGTAGTTGGCTTTCTATTTGGCTTCATGAACTTGGTGCAGAGGTAGTTGGTGTAGCGAAAGATCCATATTCAGAAAAAGATAATTATGTTTTATCGGGAATAGGAAAGAAAATTAAAGCTGACTTACGTGCCGATATTTGTGACAGTCAACGAATGAAAGAAATCTTTCAGACATACCAACCTGAAATTGTTTTTCATTTAGCTGCTCAACCTTTAGTGCGTCTAAGTTATGATATTCCTGTTGAAACATACGAAACGAATGTGATGGGAACAATAAACATTTTAGAGGCTATACGAGTAACAGATAGTGTGAAGGTCGGTATTATGATAACTACGGACAAATGCTATGAGAATAAAGAGCAGATTTGGGGATATCGTGAAAATGAACCGATGGGAGGATATGATCCTTATTCCAGTAGTAAAGGGGCGGCAGAGATAGCCATTGCCTCATGGCGCAGAAGTTTCTTCAATCCTGACCAGTATGATAAACATGGCAAGAGTATTGCTAGTGTTCGAGCAGGTAATGTGATTGGTGGAGGCGATTGGGCATTAGATCGTATTATTCCAGATTGCATTAAAGCTCTTGAATCCGGTAAGAATATTGATATTCGAAATACTAAATCTGTCCGTCCATGGCAGCATGTATTGGAACCATTGAGTGGCTATATGCTTTTAACTGCAAAAATTTGGGAAGAACCAACAAAATATTGTGAGGGATGGAACTTCGGGCCTCGTGCGGAAAGTATTACCTCTGTATGGGATGTGGCAAATGATGTAGTCAAGAATTATGGTAGTGGTGGGCTCAATGATATCTCCATCCCCAATGCTCCTCATGAAGCTAGATTTTTAATGCTTGATATTAGTAAAGCTAAGTTTCAACTAGGCTGGGAACCACGTATGAATATTCATCAATGTGTTGCTCTTACTGTTGACTGGTATAAAAGGTATACATTTGAGAATGTATATAGCTTGTGTGTTGATCAGATTAAGCAATATTTAATCAAATGAAAAAAGTAATAGTTGTAGGTGCTAATGGCTTTTTAGGGAGGGAATTATGTAAGAAACTGGCATCCAAAGGTATTGCAGTTGTTGCTTTAGTTGCTAAAGGAGGTGATTACTCTTTTGCAAAAAGCTTGCATAATGTCAACTGTATCGAATTTGATTTATCGCGGATTGTTGATTGGGATGGAATTGAGGAGATAAAAGGTGCTGATACAATGTTCTATATGGCTTGGGCGGGTGTTAGCTCAACTTATAAAAATCAAGTCGAAATTCAAGTTTCAAATATATTGTATGGAATACAAGTGATGGAGTTTGCCCATCGTAATGGAATTTCTAGAGTAATTTTTCCAGGTTCTGCATCCGAATATGCTTGTGGTAATGAAGTTATTAATGGGCGCAGTATTCCATCGCCTTCTGATTTGTATAGTGCTTCCAAGGTAGCAACCAAGTTCTTGTGTCAAACCTATGCAAGACAAAATGGTATTTCGTTAATTTGGGCTGTAATTACAAGTATTTATGGTCCTGGTCGTAATGATGAAAATTTGATAACCTATTGTATTAAGACATTGTTAAAAGGTGAAAAACCATCTTTTACAGGGCTTGAACAGCAGTGGGATTACTTGTATATTGACGATTTAATTGATGCGCTAGTTGCTGTTGGTGAAAAAGGAATAGGAGGAAAGACATATCCTATTGGGAGTGGTGAAAATAAACAAATAGTAGAATATGTCAAGATTATACGTGATATGATTGATCCTACCTTGCCTTTAGGAATTGGAGATATACCTTATAAAAATAAAACTATTGATAATCAGATACTTGATATATCAGAATTAAATGAAGATACAGGATTTACAGCAAGGTATAGTTTTGAGTCTGGAATAAAATTGACAATAGATTACTATAAAAATGCGATTAAGTAATTTTGATTATATTATAGCTGGTGCAGGTTTGAGTGGAAGCACATTTGCACGATTGAGGGCTGAAAAAGGCTCTAAAATTCTAGTGATAGACAGGCGATCCACTGTAGCTGGTAATCTTTATGATGAAACTAATATGTATGGCATATTAGTTCAGCAGTATGGACCACATATTTTTCATACTAATAGTGAGGAAGTATATTCATTTATAACTAAATATCATAAATGGAATCCCTTTAAATTAAGGTGTTCTGTTGATATGTGTGGACAACAAACACCTTCTCCTTTCAATTTTAAAACCATAGATCAGTTTTATGCTACAGATAAAGCTGAATTAATTAAGGAAGCTTTGCTATTAAAGTATCCTAATCAAAGTACTGTAACAATCGTGGAATTATTGAACAGTGAAGAGCCTCTTATTAAGCAGTATGCACAAATGCTTTTTGATAATGATTACAGTCTTTATACAGCAAAGCAATGGGGTATTAAAGCTAGTGAAATCGATATCAATGTATTGAAACGAGTTCCAGTTCGCTTAGATTATAAAGAGATGTATTTCTCTGATAAGTACGAGTGTATGCCAGAGGGTGGTTTTACTTCCTTCATTAAGGACCTTTTGGATCACGATAATATTGAATATATAAACAATGAGGATGCACTTAAATATATATCTTTGAATGATCAAGACCATAGGATTGAATTCCATGGTTTAGAAGTGTCCACTAATTGTAAATTAGTATATACAGGTGCTATTGATGAACTTTTTAATTATGAGTTTGGAAAATTACCATATCGCTCTTTAACATTTAAATATGAGACTTTGAATGAGGAGTTATTTCAAGCAACTCCAGTAGTGGCTTATCCTCAGGTTGAAGGATATACCCGTATAACAGAATACAAGCAGCTCCCTAAACAAAATATTTTAGGGATTACAACTATTGCTTATGAATATCCTATGATGTTTGAGGAAGGTAAAGCGGATGAACCATATTATCCTGTTCCAACAGATGATACAGCTATGCTTTATTCTAAATACAAAGCAAAAGCTGGGAATTATGATAATCTAATACTATGTGGGCGGCTGGCTAATTATAAATATTATAATATGGATCAAGCAATCCTTGCAGTATTACGTTTGACATAAATATAAATCAATTGTTAAATTACTTAAGTTATTAATATACTCATATTATAAACAACAAAAACATGTTTAAACTATCTATTTGTCAACCAACTTATAATCGTGTATATTTTATTAAAGATACAACTACCAAGATAATTGAACAAATTCTTTCTGAACATAGAGAGAATGATGTTCAGCTGTGTTTTTCTGATAATGGCTCTACTGACGGAACTAAAGATATCATTGAAGAAATGAAAAGAAAATATCCTACTATTAACTTTAAAATAAATTATTTTGGTGAAAATCGTGGTTTGGATGCTAATCATGAACAAGTAATGAAAATGGCTGATGGAGAGTGGTCTATTCTTAAAGGTGATGATGATTATTTAATGGATGGAGGACTAAATAAGATATTCAATTTATTAGATCAAAATCAAGATGTGGATGTGATTGTATCAAGCCCCATTGGCATGTCTCCTGAACTAAAGCCATTACAACCTATTTATTTCCTTCGTGAAGAAGTAGAGTCTTTAAAGGTGAACTTTAAAGATGAGATGGCAATGCGTAATTATTTTTTATTATGTAACAACATACTAGGATTAGGAACGTTTATTTCGTCAGTTATATACAGAACTGAAGCCGTTAAAAATGTAGAAGCGCCTGTAGCTTTGAAAGGTTGTTTTTATATGAGCTTGTTTTTCTATTGGAACTTCTTATCTAAAGGAAAAACATTGATGTACTCAAAAGAATCGTATTTATATGCAATGATGCCCTATGCTTCTCCCTATGCTTCAGGTGTTAAACGTGATGCCATTGATTTTCGAGCAATCTATGAAGTGGGAGACCGACTTCTTCCTGAAAATCTTAAATATGATTTTTATCAAGTATGTAATCGTATGTATAAATACTATTCATATATACCACGAGATCAAAGAAAAGATTTTGATAAGTATCTAAAGCCATATTTATTAAAAATGAAACATCCAATGGCTAATGAAATTATTAGAAATACATCTTCAATGATTTACCTTAAATTATTTATTGCTTCATTATTGTCAAGTAAACAGGTTTGTAGACTTAAGAACACTTTTAAGTAATTATATATGCTCTTAAATATACAGAAGGATAATAATGATGAGTTCTACAATTTGTGTATGGCGATTTTCATAAAGACTATTTAATTAAATTTTATTTAACCTGTTTTGGAGACTATTGTTAGGTGTTTCTCTCATGTGGATAGTTATTCGCATAGACGAGTTATTACAGAAGAATAGGATTGTAAATGCTTTATTGTTGGGGCACTTTAAATAACATGATTAGCCCCATTTTACTTTAGAATGTCAAATAATTCTGCAAATAATAAGCGTATAATGAAGAATACCGTATATCTATATATACGATTGTTCTTATCAATGGCTATTGGCCTATACACTAGCAGGGTAGTGCTGGAGATACTTGGAGTAGATGACTTTGGTCTCTATTCTTTGGTAGGAGGCTTTGTTTCTATGTTGTCTATTCTGACAGGAACTTTTTCAGGTACGGCTGCTCGTTTTATTACCTATGAAATAGGTATAGGAAATCCTGAAATTTTGAAAAGAACAATATCTACAATTATAAATTTGCTTATTATTATTGCTATTGGTGTATTTATTATTGGACTTGTTGGGGGGACATACCTAATAAGTACATATCTCAATATACCGCCAGAGCGAATGAATGCGGCTTACTTTGTTTTTTATTGTTCTTTATTTGTATTCTCAATGACACTTCTTGCAGTGCCGTATCAAGCAATCATTATAGCTCATGAACATATGAATTTTTATGCCATAATGAGTATATTTGAATCTGTTGCTAAGTTGATTGTAGTTTTGTTTTTGCCTTATGTTTCGTTTGATCGTTTATATTTCTATGCCTTTCTTCTGGCTTTGATAAGTGTGATATCTCGTGTTGTTTATGGAATATATTGCAATCGTCATTTTAAAGAATCAAAATATCATTTTATTCTGGATAAACATATATCCAAACAAATGACTTCCTTTTCTGTATGGATGGGGATTGGAACAGCATCAGGTATTTTAAAAGATCAGGGCCTGAATATTATTATAAATATATTTTATAGCTTAACAGTAAATGCGGCACGTGGTATCTGTATGCAGGTGATGTCTGTTTTTAGTAGTTTTGCTTCAAATATAGGACTTGCAATATCACCACAAATAACAAAATCTTATAGTCAAGGTGATATTAAACGTAGTATCAGCTTGACTTTCGCTTCTGCTAAAGCACAGGGGTATCTTGTTCTTGTAATGATGATCCCATTTTTATTAGAGTCACATTATATACTTACAATATGGTTGAAATCGTTTCCTGTATACACTCAGGAGTTTGTATGTTGGGGAATACTGATAAGCTTTATACATGCGATTACAGGTGCTTTTGGCCCAATTTATTTGGCGATGGGACGTATTCGGAATTTACAGCTGGCAGGCAGTCTCCTTAATTTTATGTATTTGCCTGTTTGTTATCTCTGTTGTGAGAGGGGAATCAATGTTATTATTTGTATGCAACTGGGGTTCGGGCTAGAAATACTTTTATTTTTTATGAGCTATTTCTATCTTAAAAAAGTGATGAGTTTTCCTTTCTGGCATTTTTTGGGTAGAGTTGTTATGCCTATGCTTTTGGTAGGGATAATTACATTATGTGCTGTTTATTGCGTTAGGATTATATTGAAAGATGAATCTTTTACTCGTTTGATCCTGTCCACCGTAACTTCATTTGTGATCTTCTCTATTTCGGCTTATTTTATAGGAATTGATGATTCAGAGAGAAAAATAGTAAGAGCAGCGTGGGTAAAACGGTTCGGTAAGTATAGGAATAATATAAATAATTTTACTGTATAATGGATGTTGTTGTTATATTTAATGGTTTGGGAAATCAAATGTCTCAGTATGCGTACTATTTAGCTAAGAAGAAAGTAAATCCTAACACAAAAGTAATATTTGATATCATGTCAAAGCATAATCACTATGGATATGATTTAGAACGGGCATTTGGTATAGAGGTGAATAAAACATTGTTGATAAAGGTTTTACAAATTATCTATGTATTAAGTAGAAAATTTAGACTATTCAAGAGTGTTGGTGTTCGAACAATCTATGAACCTCTCAATTATGACTACACGCCGTTATTGATGCAGAAAGGACCTTGGGGGATCAATTACTATGTGGGTGGATGGCATTCCGAAAAAAATTTCATGAATGTACCTGATGAAGTCAAAAAAGCATTTATGTTCCGTGAACAACCTAATGAGGATCGATTTAATGAATGGCTTCAGGTTATTCGTGGTGATAATAGTAGTGTTTCTGTCCATATTCGACGGGGAGATTATATGAATATAGAACCGACTGGTTATTATCAATTGAATGGTGTAGCTACATTGGATTACTACCATGAAGCAATTGATTATATTCGGCAATATGTGGATACTCCTCATTTCTATGTTTTTTCTAATGATTTGGATTGGTGCAAGGAGCAATTCGGAGTAGAGAATTTTTTTTATATTGAGTGTAATCAAGGTGTAAATTCATGGCGTGATATGTATTTGATGAGTGAATGTCATTATCATATTAATGCGAATAGTACATTCTCATGGTGGGGAGCTTGGCTATGTAAATTTGAAGATTCAATTACTGTTTGTCCTGAACGCTTTATAAGAAATGTTGTAACAAAAGATTTCTATCCTGAACGGTGGCATAAAATAAAATCTTGTTGATATGGATAATATTACATCAAGAACTATTGAGCGGTTACGTTTCCCGATGACTGTATTAGTTTTATTTATTCATGTTCTACCATTTGCAGCATCTCAAGGTGGCATAGAATATACATTCCCTTTTAATACCGATTCATGGTCTCATAGGTTTATTTATTTCTTTAATTGGATATTTCCTCGTGTGGCGGTCCCTATGTTTTGTATCATATCTGGCTATTTATTTTTTCAAGGATTGAATACTGTTGATTGTTTTAAGGAAAAGTATAAATTAAAATTAAAATCAAGAGTAAAAACGTTATTGATACCTTATTTATTATGGAATATTATATTTGAAATTTGGAGACTTTTTATGATATCGTCTGATAAGTTGGAACTTCTCCCTAAAAGTTTTTTCTTATTGTGCAAAGAGATTTTTAATTCATTTTGGGGTATGTATGCTCCTTCTGATGCACCTCTTTGGTATGTTCGTGATTTGATGGCTGTTATGGTGTTGGCTCCTATCATTTTTTTTGTGATAAATAAATGTGGTAAATATGTTGTTATAGTTTTGACTTTTATCTGGTTATTAGGTTTGTGGCCTAGATTGCCTATTGTGCCTGGTATAGATATTATACTATTTGTTACATGGGGAGCATATTTTGCCATGAAAGGGATAGAGCCCTTTAGAAAAATGGCATCACTTACAGGATATTGGCCTGTTTATATAATTTCGTTATTATGGGCTGTTTGGGAATATGATGAATTAGCATATAACTTTCCAATTAGATTAAGTATCTTATTAGGGCTATCTTTGGTCTCTGCATTATTCTTATATATTGATAAACATGAAATGAATGTTCCAAAGATACTAACTGCAAGTTCTTTTTTTACATATTGTCTTCATTGGATTTATGTTGCTCCTTTAACATCATGTGTAGTATTTATGATACAACCAGAAAGTGAAATAGCAGTAGTTTTAATTTATTTTGCGTGCATCTTTTTGACGTTAATAATATCTTTATTATCATTCTTAATATTGCGTATTCTTTCTCCACGGCTACTATTATTATTTACAGGTAGCCGAGGATAAATATTCTGTTTGATTTAAAATAGTTACATCATGCTGAAAAATATTATTAAAAAGCTAATCGCTTACATATTTCGTCCAGAATATAAATTTGCTAAGAGAGGAGATAAATGTTTTATAGGCTCGAATTGTATAATCAATTCGGCATCTATGATTGAATTAGGCAATCATGTATCTATTGGTCCTAATGCTGTTTTGTATTGTATTTATAAAAAAATAATTTTTGGAAATAATGTTCTTTTAGGCCCTAATGTTACTATGGTGAATGGGGATCATAATATGAGGAAAATAGGAGTTCCAATAATTGATAATAATGAAAAAGAGGCAAGTGATGATGCTGATATCATAATAGAAGATGATGTGTGGATTGGTGCAAATGTTACGATTCTAAAGGGTGTTACAGTAGGTCGTGGAGCCGTGATAGCTGCCGGTGCAGTTGTAACTAGATCAATACCACCTTATTGTGTTTCAGGAGGAATTCCAGCACATGTGTTGAATATAAGATTCACTATAGAACAAGTAAAGCAGCATGAGGGAATTCTTTATAGTGAAAAAGATCGCATGAAGGACGGACAACTACAGCACCTTGCTTCGTTTGCAACAAAGTAATTATGAATATATAAAGAATAAACAGTAGTATATTATGTCAAAACCAAGATTGATCGCATTTTATCTTCCACAATATTACCCTACGAAAGAAAATGATGAATGGTGGGGAAAAGGATTTACGGAGTGGACAAATGTAGGTAGGGCGAAGCCTCTATTTAAAGGGCATTATCAGCCTCGTGTTCCTGCAGATTTGGGATATTATGATTTAAGAGTTCCAGAAGTTCGAATTCAACAAGCGGAAATGGCAAAGAATGCTGGCATTGAAGGGTTTTGCTACTGGCATTATTGGTTTGCCGGTAAACGAATGCTAGATAGAGTTTTTGGAGAAGTAGTAGAAACAGGTAAGCCTGATTTTCCTTTTTGCTTATGCTGGGCTAATCATTCATGGTATGCAAAGACATGGGACCCTAATAAGCCTTCTAAATTATTGATAGAACAAACTTATCCAGGTATTGAAGATTATGAAGAACACTTCTACGCCATGTTGCCTGCATTTAAAGATAGGCGTTATATTAGAATAAATGAAAAAATACTATTTGCCGTCTATGATCCATTGAATATCCCAGAACCGCAATTATTTATTGAGACATGGAATCGGTTGGCTAGAGAAAATGGATTGGAAGGTTTCTATTTTATGGGATTTACTATTAAGGATAGCTTGAAGCAAGAAATCCTTAAGGTAGGCTTTGATAGTGTATTGGTGGATTTTGTATTTGGAGCTAGTGAAAAAAGTGGAACTCTTCCGAATATATATATAAAAAAAATATTAAGGAAATTATTAAGGAAACCAATAACGATTGAGTATAGTCAATATTCTCAATATTTATTAAATAATTACATAGTTAATGAGAATGTTTATCCTTCTATATGCCCTAACTATGATCATTCACCGCGAAGCAAATTTCGTGGAACTATAATCGTTAATAGTACTCCCCAAAAATGGAAGAAACTTTGTCATGAGATGTTTTCAAAAGTATCTGTGCGTTCTGCAGAGGACAATCTGGTTTTCATAAAAGCTTGGAATGAATGGGGGGAAGGAAATTATTTGGAACCAGATTTAAAATATGGGACTCAATTTTTAGATGTGATTAGAGACGTTTTAGAAAAGGTTAAATAGAATCATAAAATTTGTATGTAAGAAAAAGATTGTATAATGCTCTATTCCTGTACACTATTGGGATTGTTAATTCTATGAAAAAGATAATATCAATTATAATTGCTACATATAATGCAGAAAAGACTCTTAAGCGCTGCTTGAATAGCATTGTTTCTCAAAAAAAAGACCAGTTGGAATTATTAATTATCGATGGATGCTCTACAGATCGGACAATGGATATTGTCAGAGAGTTTGCAGAGAGTATTGATGTTATTGTTTCGGAAGTAGATAAAGGGATTTATGATGCGTGGAATAAGGGCATCCGTTTGGCTACGGGGGAATGGATTATGTTTTTGGGTGCTGATGACTATTTATTGGAAGGTGCTATGAATGTATATTGGAATTATCTAAAAAAGCAGACTTTGGATGGTATCGATATAATAACGGCGCAAAGTAAATTAATTGATGCTAAAGGGAAATATAAGAGAGTATTCGGGAATCCATATAATATAAAAGAATTTCGATGTTGTATGAAAATTTCTCATGGTTCGACATTACATAATAGAAAGTTATTTGATGAATTGGGGAATTTTGATATCTCATTTAAAATTTGTGCAGATTACGAATTTTTGCTTCGTAAGAAATTGAATGCTAGGTATATTGAAACACCTACTATAGCCATGCAAGTGGGAGGAGTTAGTAATACAATCAGAGGGCTTTGGGAGAGTTTTAAAGTTAAGCGTTATTGTAAGTCAATTCCTCTTTTGTTGAATGTATATTATTTGACAAAAGGTGTCATTGGATATTACATGCGGAAAATTAAGATAATTAATTAAGATATATTAGTGATGAGAAATAAAATAATAGGATACGTTTCTGCTGAAGACCCTTTCCGAGACAAAAAGGCATGGAGTGGTACGAAATATAAAATAAGGGAAGCTCTCCAAAATGCTGGTTATGAAGTGGTATGGATTTCTTGTAAACCAAGTAAAATATGTTTTATATTTTTGAAAATATTACTTAAAATGCTTTTTGGGAAAAAAGCCATAGTAGAACATAATCGGTATTATTTTAAGCTTTGCGCCAAACATATAAATATGAATAAAGTACGATTGTGCGACTATATTTTCTTTCCTGGTGGGGCGCAAATTAGTGCTTTTGTTAATTTTGAGAAACCGATAATTTATTATACAGATGCAACCTTTCATATTATGATAGATTATTATTGGCATGGTTTGTCCTCATGGTTGATTACTCAAGGGGAACACTATGAAAAAGAAGCGATTAAGAATGCGTTTATTAATATTCGTTCTTCTCAATGGGCAGCAGCTTCTGTTATCAACGATTACGATGGGTGTCTCCAGAGAAATTATGTTCTTGAGTTTGGAGCAAACTTTGATGACAAGGATCTTTTGCATGCTACTCCTTATAAAAGTGGAGCTTTGAATATCTTATTTTCAGGTGTAGACTGGATTCGTAAAGGAGGGGAAGTTGCTGTTAAAACGGTGCAACTTTTAAATAAGCGTGGGATTAACTCTTGTCTGTTCATTGTAGGGCTTTCCGAAATACCTCTAAAATATGCGAATCTTCCATTTGTTCGAATAATGGGATTTCTGGATAAGAATAATCCGGAGCATTACCGAAAGTATGTAGATATAGTGAAGAACTCTCATTTACTTTTATTACCAACTAATGCGGAATGTTCTGCTATTGTTTTTAGTGAGTCCTCTGCATTCGGTTTGCCTATTTTTACTTATGATACGGGAGGGACAGGGAATTATGTAATAGATGGTGTAAATGGTTATAAACTTCCTCTAGCAGCACGCGAACAGGAGTTTGCGGATGCTATTGAAAAGAGCTTGGAATCAAATGAATTTCTTCAATTACATAAGGGAGGAATAACGCTTTTTAATGAAAGACTAAATTGGAGCACTTGGTCAAAGAGATTCAGGAAAATAATGGAAGAAAACAATCTTTAATCCAGAATTATTTACGAATGCATTTAGCCTTGTGTTTAATATGAAAATGCGTCTTTCTATCACATTGAAATTATCGCTTGTTTGGTTTGTGTTGGCAGGAATGGTTCTAGGTCGATATACTGAACCCGCATTTCTAATAATAGCAACTTTATTTATAATGCTCCAACTTAATAAAGTATATGTAAGTACTTCTTGTTTGTTTGTAGGCACTCTTTTTTTCTTTCATTCATTGTCAATGGTTGTGTATAATGGCTATGATACTGGAAAACTATTTCAGCAGATTGTGCTATTGTTTACTTGTGTGTTTTGTTATTATCAGATTTTTCGGTATTGTCAGATACCTGTTTCTGAATGGTTCCGTAGATATGTGAGTTTAGTTTATATTTTGTCCATTATAGGCATTGTTCAATTTGTCATTATGTCAGCGACTCAAATAGATATCTTTCCTTATACATTAGATGGCACGATGACACAGAATACGGGTAGGTTGCATGCAATGTTAATGGAACCAGGATCTTTCACTGCTTTTTCTATACCAGCCGCTGCATATGTTTTTTTGGCTCCGGGATTTATGAAATATAATCGAATGAAGTCTCTAGTCATTGGGATCGCTTTAATACTGACATTGACCACCAGTATGATTGTTGCAGTTGTGATTATCCTATTTCTTAAGTTCTACTACTATTTTAAATATTTAAGAATTGGTCTTGTGGTATGTTTCATTGTGGGTGTGTGTTGGTGTATTAATAATAGGGATATTTTATCATCTTCTGAATATTTCGTGAATCCACAATTAAGAGCTATTCAAGAGAAGATAACACAAACCTTATCTATGGTTGAATATGCGGAGCCTGAAGATTTTGAGCACTTAAATACGAGTTCGTATGTGATATTGACTAATTATTGGATTGCTTTCAATGCTCCCTGTCGCATTTTGGGTACAGGGTTGGGTACACACGCCCAGAATTATGAGCGTATGTATAAATCAGACTTTGGTGGATATGGATTGAATAAAGATGATGCTTATTCGATGTTTGCCCGGCTGTATTCTGAATTTGGAGTGTTAGGACTTTGTCTTTATGCTTTTTTTCTAATAAGGTATTATAATAAGGATAATATTATAAGCCTCTGTCTTATTGTATTTTTTATTTCTTATTTGATAAAAGGCGGTCATTATATGCTCTATGGGACAGCTTTCTTTCATATTGTTTATTATTTTATTTCTCCTTACAAAATAAACTGTTTCAAAAAAATATAGATGCTTAAAAATATAGTAATTGTTAATGATTGTGCACATATAGAGGGAGGGGCTGCAAGTGTTGCCATAAATTCTGCTATTGGGTTAGCGAAACATTATTCTGTATATCTATTTTCTGCCGTTCAGCCTATTGATAGGAGGTTGGAGGAGGTCGGCGTGCGCGTTATATGTATTGGGAAAAAGGACATATTGCATGATGAGAATCGGATTCGTGCAATATCTAAGGGATTGTGGGATAACGAAACAAAGCGAGTGTTTGAACGCCTTTTAGCTACGTTGAGTCCCGTAGAGTCTATTATACATTTTCATACGTGGACAAAAGCGTTAACCGCTTCGCTCTACGCTGTTACAGCCAAAATGGATTTTAAGACGGTGATAACACTTCATGATTTTTTTTGCTTTTGTCCCAATGGAGGGTTTTATGATTATCAACGTAATGAGATTTGCTTTAGGAAACCGATGAGTTATTCATGTTTGACTTGTAACTGCGATGTCCGAAGCTATCCGCAGAAAATATGGCGAAGTATAAGAATGGCGATTCAGAATCATGTAATGGCAAAAAATAAGAAAATATATTTCATATCAATCTCGGCGTTGACTCGAAAGATTTGTATGCAGCTGATGAATGATAGTCGTAAAATATATACGATTGCAGATCCTGTAGAAATAAATGAGAATCAATTACCTAATAAATTATTAAATAACGATGTTTATTTGTTTATGGGCAGATTATCTCCTGAGAAAGGAATTGGGCTGTTTTGTCAAGCTGTAACGGATTTGAATCGGAAAGGAATAGTATTGGGTGAGGGATATTTGAGAAGCGAATTAATGGAAAAATATCCTAATATACAATTTGTTGGGTGGGTTGCAGGTAAAGATAAACAAGCCTACTTTAAAAAAGCAAAAGCTTTGGTCTTCACTTCGTTATGTTATGAAACGTTTGGTTTATCTGTGGCGGAAGCTAGGTCTTATGGAATTCCTTGTATAGTTCCAGATTCTTGTGCTGCAAGTGAACAGGTTATTGATGGAGAAACAGGTTATTTATTCAAAACAGGAAATTTGGATTCTTTAAAAGAGGTGCTTGTCAAATATGAGAATGCTGATATCCAAGTAATGCAAAATAATATTGTAAATAATTTTATTGCAGACGATTGGAGCTTGATATCTCATATAAAGAATCTAGTACAAGTATATAATGAAATAATTACAGAATCGTGAATAAGTTAAAGTCTACTCATTTCTGCTAGGTATATATCATTAAAGGTATAGTGATCGTTTCGGTATTTTTCGTTGTAGGTGTTTTTTCTTAAAAGCAGAAAAACGATTTTCCCCTGTCAGATTTATCAAAGGGAAGATGAATCGCTTTTATCAATTGTTGTTGTACTTTCATATTCTAGTAGTATTGTTACAAAATGTGTGGCTGAATATTGTTTTTTATGATGCAGTGGCTGATTATGGTAGAAAATATATGGAGTATGGGATAGAAAATGGAACAGTAGGTAAGGCATGGGCGTGGTAAGGAGTCATTTTATATTATAGCTTTACACTTTGTTGGCTTTAAACTCTGTACATTGATGCTAAGTGTATTTGATATAAAATTATAGTTGTTGAGCCTCATGGCACCAGCTGGTAGAAATATTTTACAAACATTGCTATGTTTATGCTTTGGTATAATTATTCTCTTTAATATTTATTGAGATGGTTAGGAGAGGATAGAAAGCTCTGGGGAGAGCTGTCTATTTATTTAAATAATGTCGAGCTAATAACAATTTCTTATATTATTTTTAATGATAACAGTTTCTATTGTAACTTATAAAACAGACTTGGTAGAACTTGCTAAGTGCTTAACTTCTTTGCTTTCTCCCTTGATATCTAAAGTGTATATAATTGATAATTCAAGCCAGCAGTATATTGCCGATTTTTGTAAAGAATATGCTAATGTAGAATATATCGGCAGTAGAAATGTGGGGTATGGTGCAGGACACAATCAAGCTTTGCGTAAGGTTTTGAAGTCAAAGAGTAAATATCATTTGATACTAAACTCAGATGTCTATTTTGACCCGAGTGTGTTGGAGCAGTTGGCTGATTATATGGATTTAAATGAAGATGTAGCTCAAGTACAACCTAATATTATATATCCCGATGGAAGAATGCAATATACCTGTAGATTATTGCCAACACCAGTTGATCTTATTTTCCGTCGATTTCTACCAAAGAAAATGATAGAAAAAAGAAATAATCGATATATACTTAAGTTTAATGATCATACACAGGCTATGAATATCCCTCATCATCAAGGAAGTTTTATGTTTTTCCGTATTGAATGTTTCAATAAGACTGGTTTGTTTGATGAACGATTCTTTATGTATCTTGAAGATATTGATCTTACTCGAAGAATACATAAGTATTATCGAACAATGTTTTGGCCAGGGGTTACTATTGTTCATGCTCATCGTGCTGCTTCATATAAAAGTAAAAAGATGCTTATAATTCATATTCGGAATGCGATTAAATATTTCAATAAATGGGGATGGGTATTTGATAGCGAACGAAAAAAATGGAACAAGCGGTTATTAAAAGAATTGTTATGAGTGATTAGGTGATATAATTGATGTGTATAAAAATAAGAAATGGTATAAAATAAAATGTTGAGATGTAATAAACACGTGAGTGTTTCGTATGTGAGATGAAAAAAATGTAGGTCCCTAGCTTCATGCTGTAAACAGTATGATTCTCCTACATTGTGGATTGGAAATCGTACGACGGTACATTTCTGATCTACGCCCTGACATCGGAGGTTAAAGCCGATGTGAATTTCCCACTATATCAACTGTCTGTGAAGATCGTTGATATTTTTATTACTCCCATTATACTGGATAATAATATCGGTTTTCTTTGTTTATATGTTGAAATTTTTGTAACTTTATAGCATATAAAACAGTAATAAAGAAACAATGGAACATTCAGACTTTGTAGTGAAATGTTATAATAAACAAGAGTTGGCCCAGATGTATTTTCCTGATTTGACGATTCGTGCTTCAGTCAATAAACTCCGGAGGTGGATGCGGAGATGCAAGCCGCTGATGAATGAGATACTATCTACTGACTTTCATCCGAAGACAAAGGCATTTTCTGTGAGAGAAGTGCGGCTTATTACCTATTACTTGGGAAAGCCGGGGGAACTGTAAATGATATAAACATAAAAAAGAACTACGGGAGACTGCACTTTCGCGAGCTCCCGTAGTTCTTTTTATATATTCATATACTCTTTTCGACTGTCAAAACAGGGACAAGCCTTATGAATCGAAGCACTAAGTTGATAATGTCCCAGGATTTGCGCATCCGGATACTGATGTTTGAGAATCGTCAACAAGTCAAGTAGCGCGAAGCGCTGCGCCTGTGTTCTCGTATCCGCCGGACGACCTTCTTCATCCAACCCACCTTCATAGCAAATTCCAATACTATGCCGGTTGAAACCTCGCACATGCGCACCGGGCTCTGATACCGGGCGACAATGGTGAAGTTCCCCATTACGGGTGATGTAAAAATGATACCCTATGTCCTTGAAACCTCGTTGCAGGTGACATTGTCGAAGCTGCTCTACGGTGAAGGAAACATTGCAGCGCGTCGCGCTGCAATGAATCACCAACAACTTAATCTCACGTGGGAGATAGTTTTCTTCTGAATTTTCCATATCGGTCAGCAGGAGATTAATGTCCCACGCAGGACGTTACACCGATAGCCGAAATGATCGAAGTCGCGATAGTTACAATAAACTGGAGAATGTTTTTCCAAAGTTGCTTTTTCATATAAATTTGAATTAAAGAATAAATACTACTGATACATTATGAACTCAAGAACCAGTCAACAACCGGTTGATTAAGCTGCCGGGTCCGGAGCTTCCCCGCTGCCGGAACCTCCCTGATTATCATCACCGCCATCATCAGGAAGCGGATCTTTATCCGAATCAGTGGAAGAATCACTTTTATACAATGTATAATCCAATGTCTTACACAACTTGCGGAGATCACTACCCGGATAGAAGAGCACTTTGCCCTTATCAATGCATGATGCCTTGAATTCCTTTGCCGTATCGGTAGGAGTACCGGTCTTGATACTCATACGGAAATTACCCAGGTCACCCATCTGGACGATATTTCCTTCATCCAGTACATTGACGATTTCGAGCAAAAACTCACCGATACAACCTTCCAGTTCCCCTTTGGAATAAGAAGAGCGTTCAGTGATACGTTTACAAACTTCCTTGACCGTCACTTTACGACCGCTACGCGCCACTGCATAAAATTTCGGAGTTTCACTAGGTTTCAACAGGTTCTTACGAGCCATGAGAGTGTAATTCTGTGCCATAACTTTTAATTTTAAATCATTAATTTTTAATTGTTTAATTGCCTTGTAATCGATTACATGACAAAAGTACTACATCGGGAAAGCGGCATGACGCATAATGACGCACACAGGCGCACAGATAAAAAGAAAAAACATCGGGAGATTTGTATCGAAACTTCCCAATGTTTGATTTCAATCATTGAGATGTTTTTTTCAAATCTCCCGATGTTTTTCCGGACTCTTCAAAAGGACAAAAGGACAAAAAGGACAGATGTGACTATTGCTCATTCATCTTGGTATAGGAACCATGGGATATCTTATTGATCTTTACTCCATTAAGCGATTTTAGCAGACGTGTTACCTTACGATGGTTGAAATCGTATTTTGCGCCAATCTGAATCGCTTCATCTGTCGTGAAACTGTCGGGCAACTCTTGAACAAAATTACGAATAGTGTCCGGATTCTTCAGTGGACGGACCGAAGGAGACGGCATGGATGAGTGCAACAACCGGCTATGCTCGTAACAACATAGAACGATTTGAAGAGAACGCTCAAAATCAGCGTCCGTGCAATAAATCTCGGGAGAAAGATCGGTTGCTTCAAATTGCCGGATACGGGTCTGGATCATACTGATACGCATCACCAGAAAAGCATAGCGTTTCACTACGGCTTGGAGGTCATCGTTGCCTTCCAATGCCACCTCGGACAGCATACGTGAGAAAATCTCATTCAGACGGTTCCATTGCAGGCGGTTGAAATGAAAAAGAACCGGATGAGCCAGACAGAAGTGATATAATTCGGAGACACGATGCGCAATCGGTTTGAAAGAATCTTCCAGTGAGACGCAGTCGTCGCCCATTTCTTTCCAGTGCGGAGCTTCGCGGAAAGTGTAAATCAGGGTGCGGCTGGGCAATCCGTTTTCGTAGCTGCTCAATAGGCCGTCTATTTGTCCGGGAGTACCCGTCAGCAACAAAGCCAATTTGGGATGGCGTATATAGATCGGAATGAGGCCGTTGGCTTTGTAGGAAGAATCTATATTTTCGTGCTCAAAAGCCTTGCGGAGCATATCGTCGAAATTGCCACAATCCAGATGATTGGCTGTGGATAGCGTTTGTGCCTCCGTGTCGAAAATGATACTTCCCTGTGGACCGTTGTCCTGCATCTGCATTTGCATGCGGGTATAGCTGGTAGTAGCAGGAATGAATAGCATTTTGAAAGGAGGTCGTTGCGGTTCTTCGGAGCATGCTTCTCCTTTCTTTTTCTGTTTTTGATATTCTGATTGCCAGTTATTATGTACAGTCTGGTAGTTTTTCATCATAGATTCACTGGTAGACAGGATTTCTGAATGTATTTCTTCCAACAGGTATCGTCCGGTTTGGGCGATGCTTTTACCACTGGCGGCAGGCGAAAGTATGACACTGAATATATGCGTGGAGTATTTTTTATGATTATAAATTCCGAAAGTCTGCGGAAGTGCTGCGCTCAAGGCCGTGAGATCGGAAAGGAGAGCGACATCTTGTTCGCGTTCGCTTCCGTCTTCAATGATACAGTCATTTAATAGGTCGGGAAGATTATTGTACAAACTGCGGGGAAATAAAGGAGTTCCTTTTCGGAATTCTTCTCCCAGCCAATAGGCTTCGTCGTCGGTATCGGAATTTTCTGCAGTACTATATTGTCTTTTTGTCCTTATGTCCTTTTGAAAAGAAGGGGCGCTGGCCGGAGAGGAAGCGGGTGCATGTTCATTAACTTGTTTATATCCAGACGATAAAACCTTTGTTAGTTCTTCGGGACGAAAATCCGTGTGCTCGAAAAATACAGTAAGTTCGCGTAATATGCTTTTCTGGGGATAGTGTCGGCGGCAGGCTTCGCAGGCAAGTTTGAAGACGTTGGAATGGCGCTGACCGGCTGTTAGCGGATGAAAGAAAATATAGGACGAAATAAATTGGGCGATTCCTTCTTCAGACACGTTTTCCGGAGTATTATCCTGAAGGGGAAAGGGAGGAAGCACTTCATTTTCAGAGAAAGTGTTTGTTTCTTCTTTTATAAGTGGCTCCAACACAAATGCCTGATAGAGCGCCGCAACATATCCGTTGGGGGAATAACTGAAATAACACATGCGACTTTCGTCCTTGCATGCCGGGTCACTCTCCAATCCCAGCAGTTGATTGTAGTAGCGGCTCACTAGTTGCTGCCCTTCACGATGGCGGTTTTCGATACCTTCTACATAGGCGAAAACTTTCACTCCGTCGGTAGGGCTTTCTATTGCCGCTACTGTGTGGGGATCTGCCGCACAACGTTGGATGACTTGAAGACGATCTTTTACATGATCGTAATCAAGTCCGACAATATGGCTGGGGAGAAGAAAGTTTTTGATAGCGTGCGCTCCGTCGAATGTGCCTGCCGGAGTGAAGCAGGGGAGTTGGTTCTTCAGCTTCTGTGCCGCGGCATGGTCTCCTTCTGCATGGTACCGCCGAATAGCGTTTATGATGGAGGCATAGATCGGATGAATGCACATAATAATGACTTCAAGGAAAGACATGACTTGGGGCTTTTTTGAATACACATTTTCGTAAACCGAGACTTTGATTTCTTCTAAGACTTTCATATAAAATTGTTTTTTGTAAGATTGAGCTACCTGACTATCAGATAACGGGAACAAAGGTCGAGATATTAAAAATAAGGTTGCTTCCCTATGTGGATAGCACTTGATAAAGCAAATAAAAAACTGAAAAATTATAAATTATTAACCATAGAATGACATGGCAAAAGAAAAACAGGAACCTTATGAGTTCTTAAGCAATTTGGTATTGGCTTTAATGGATATGGATCGTATTTTCAGTAACAGCTTTTTCATAAGCGAATTCGCTATCTCTCCTAAAACATTAGGGGAGATAAGGCGGGGAGAGGATATGTGCATTTATCAGTATGTACGGGTGATCCGGTGTATGACGAAATATCTTCATTTGATTATTCAGATGGATATGTTGCTGAAGGAGTTAAGAATTGTACTATCTTCCCATTGTGATTTGGTGGTTGCTACGGTTCCGCATCGTTCTTGCGGAACTTGTCAGCCGACAGAATGGGTGGCAGTGATGCATTGGGATGGAGTGAAATTGTGATTTCTACAGAAAATAGGGCATTTTTTCAATCTTTTTGCCCGATTTCTTTCTTTATTTAATTTTTTTTATATCTTTGCTTTCATATTGAGAAACACGGATAAAAACTCACTTATTTATTCATATAAATTTAATAAATTATGTTCAAAGCTCCTTTCTCTTTTGACGGGCGTATTCGTAGAATCGAATATTTCCTGTCGGGTATTATCGGTGGTATAGTTTCCAGTATTGCATGGGCACTTGGTGTAGGTACATTTATTTTGGGTGCTGCCAGCGGATCGGCCGGTGGATCAGTATTTGGTTTATTGATCGGTCTTGCTGCTATGATTGCTTCCATCTGGTTCTCTTTGGCACAGGGTGTGAAACGTCTGCACGACTTAAACAAATCCGGTTGGCTGATTTTGTTGTGCTGTGTGCCTATCATTGGTTGGATTTTTGCATTGTATATGTTGTTTGCAGATGGTACGGTAGGTCCTAATCCTTACGGAGCAGATCCGAAAAACCGTATGCCATATCAGGCACAGCCTGCTTCTGTAAATGTGACTGTAAACGTTTCAAGAGAAGAGGTGAAAGTTGACAAGCCGGTGGAGGATGCTCCCGCACCTGCAGAAGCTCCAGCGGAGGAGAATAAAGAAAAAGCTGAATAATCTTATTAAAGAAGAAATAAGAAAGCCTCTTGCAAAATTCGTTTTGCAGGAGGTTTTTTGTTACTAATCTGTTTGTTATTCAATATTTTGTATAAATTTGTAGAATAAATAATCAATCTATCGAATATGTATATGTTAAGCACAGTAATCTCTCAAACTGGTGAATGCAATGCACAGCACGCGACAGACCCTTGTTTTTTAAATCAATGGGGATATTCTACCCTTTTGTTAATCATTATCGGGATAGGTTTAGTATACCTGCTTTTTAAGAAACGGAAATTCTTAGTGGATAACCTGAAATGGATTGCAGGTACGGTATTTATTGCAGGTTTCCTGATATATTGGTATGCTTTTAATGAGGGAGGGAGTGACAGTAATTCGATAGCGTTGGCGTTTAGGTCTGCTCTGTCTTCTATGGAAATGTTCGCTTCGCATTCCGATCTTTTGGAGGTTCCTGAAGATCTGCATCATGATCCTTTCTACATGACGATATTTTCTGTGATACATTTCCTGGCCGTTATAGTGAGTGCGGTTTTTATCATCAAACTGTTAGGATTCAGATTTATCTCATGGGTGCGGTTATGTATGGCGAATCTTTCAAGAAAGAAGAAATGCCGGCTGTTTATTTTCTGGGGTGTCAATGATAATGCGATATTGCTGGCTAACAGCATAAGAAAAAAAGCGGCAGAGCCCAAGGGGAAGAATGAAGAAGGATGGGAGAATTGTAAGTTCATTTTCGTGAGGTTGCTTTCTGCTAATGAAAGCAGTTCTCATGGCCGGTTCACATTCAGTCATTTCTTTAATTCGTCTCATGACGGAACTGAAAAATTCATAGAAAAGATAGAAGAGCTTGACGGCATACTGGTTAACTCTAAATTTGGAATCACAGGCCGGGTTATAGATAAAGTCAAATCGGAATTTGATTTATACAAATATCTCGGATTGAGGAGATTGGGAAACCTAATCAAGAAGTACCCGCAGGCAACTTTCTATTTCTTGTCTCCCAATGAAGAACTGAATCTGGAGGCGGTGTCTGTTTTTAAGGAAATAGCGAAATGTAAAGAAGATAGAGTCCATAATCAGGTTCAGATTTATTGCCATGCGCGTAAGAACAACCAGAACCAGAAGTTGGAAATATGTGATGGGTTGAAACATCAGATTCATATCATCGACTCGTCTAATCTTGCTGTATTGCAATTAAAAAAGAATGTGAGGAATCACCCCGTGAATTTTGTAGATGTCGATACATCGAAGGCTTGTGTAAAGAAACCTTTTACGTCGATGATTATTGGCTTTGGAGAAACAGGACGTGATGCATTTCGTTTTCTATATGAGTTTGGGGCATTAATCGATGTAAATGGCAATAGGAACCCTCAAAAAATATATGTGGTTGATGAACATATGGATGAATTGAAAGGTGATTTTTTAATGAAAGCACCTGCCTTGAAGGAGAGGAAAAATGAGTTGGAATGGTGTGGAGAAATGTCTATCCATTCCGAACGTTTTTGGGAAAAGCTCTCTGAAATCATTCATGATCTAAACTATATTGTAATTGCTATAGGAAATGATAATGAAGGGATGGCATTGGCGATTGATCTCTACGAATATGCCTATCGATATAGAAAGGATTGTTTCAATGATTTTAGGATTTATCTACGTGTCAATGGAAGTTGCAACACCATTCAGCTGAAGCAAATAAAAGAGTATTTTAATATTTATGGCAATACCCGGGATGTAATCATAACTTTTGGAGCGCAGGAAGAAATATTCTCGTACGATGTGGTATCGACAGATGTGCTTGAAGTATTGGCAAAGGAATTTTATTATGCATATCAGAAAATTATGATTGACGCAATGCCTGAAACGAATGAGAAGGAAATTGAAGAGAAGAAGAAAGCGAAGGAAAGCCTGAAGCAAACAGCGGAAGAAGAATGGAATGCGCGTAGAGAGGCATTGCAGGACAAGCATAGCTTGAATGCACAAATTAAATTGGCTTATCAGGAAGAGCAGGATAGGGCTAATGTATGGCATATCGATACCAAAAAGTTTTTAGCTGGGGCCATGGGAGAGGATGGCAAAGATAATAAGGAAAGATTGAAAGAGATGGTTGAGCTGACGCAGCGTGATGCCCATACATTGAACTATTCTAAGGTTTGTGACGTTGTTTCCAGTACATTATTTGATAATTTGAGTAAGTGCGAACATTTGCGTTGGAATGCATGTATGGAACTGCAAGGATTTGTAACGTGTGACGGAGATAAAGACTTTCAGCAGAAGAAGCATAAATGCATCGTCGATAATGATATTTTAAGAAGTAAATATCCGGAAACCATCCCTTATGACCAGTGTGTGGTTGAGCTAAGTTTTAGATTGAAAAAGAACTAACTATATGACAGATCAGGAAATAGTCGACGGATTAATCAATCGGGATGAAAAAATCACCGATTGGTTTTTCAACATAAAATATCGTCCGTTGTTTATCAATGTAATAAAGCTGATATTTGATTACCAGGTTGATTACGATGAATGTATCAGCGAACTCTACTATCATCTAATGAAGAATGATGCTGCCGTTCTTCGTAATTTTGAGGGACGTAGCACCATTGGAACATGGATTAAGATTGTGGCAATTCGTTTTTTCTGTTTCCGGAAAAAACGTGAACAGATGATAGAAGACGAGAGTAAAGAGCCTCTTTATGAGCAGAATCATGAAGAAGAAATAGACGACTCTGAATCGAAAATAGCCGCAAAGATTGATTTGGAACGTTTGTTCGATCTGATGTCGAATAAGCGGTATGTGATGGTCATCAGGGAATTAGTACTCAAGGAGGTCGAACCTGAATTTTTAGCATTATCTATGGGAATAACTGTTGCTAATCTGTACAATATTAAAAAGCGTGCGCTGGCAGCATTGGCTCACTTAGCTATGAATGATAAGAAGAAGTATGAAAACAAAAGATAAAAATATGATAACCGAAGAATTGTTGGCTGCTTTTGAAGAAGGTAAGACGAATGCTGAAGAAACAGCTTTGGTACTTGAATATCTGGCGACTGATGAAAGTTTGCAAGAGGAATTTATCTTGTCTCAACAGTTGGATGCCATGATGGGAGCTGATGATGAAGAAACGGACTTCCTGCCAATGGCGCAGATGGCAGCCAAATCGGAAGGTAATCTTTGTGATTTCCAGTGTGAACAGTTTATTTTGAAACGTAGAAAGATTGAATATAATTCGGATGAACTCTCGGAGGAGGCCAGGAATAACAGTTGGTTGAGGGAGAGGGGAACTCCTTTGCATAGTGTAGGCCGCCTGCTCGAACAACGCGGATTGATTGTGATGCGCAGTTATGGTTCCAGTATTGACAGTGTCATACGTGCCCTCAAGGCCGGACATGATGCGATTGTTGTGGTAAATAGTTGCCGGTTGCCGGGAAATAGCGAGGAGGAAATTGCTTATCATGCAGCAGTAGTGCTTGACGTAAATGAAGAGGAAGTGACGCTTTATGATCCTGCAACAGGAGAGGAAAGTACGGCCTATCCCAAGGATCACTTTATTGCGGCATGGAATGATGCAAAAGCATATCTTGCGAGGGTGAAAGTGCCTGATCTGGATTATAATCCGCGGCCCATTGATCTGGAAGATGTTGAATTGAGCACTGATTTGATTGAATTGCGTGAAGCCATTGCTGAAAATGCGCATGAAGTCTGGGCCGACCAGCGTCAGGAAGAAGGATGGACTTATGGACCGCAGAGGGATGACGAGAAGAAAGAGACTCCGGACATGGTGCCTTATTCCATGCTTCCTTATTCGGAAAAAGAATATGACCGACGTATGGCGTTTGATACGATCAAGCTGATGAAAAAGCTGGGGTATAGTATTATCAAACAGGGCGATACGGCTCTTCATAATGAGCTGATGAGAAAATTGAAGAATGAAGGTGATGCCAAAGTCTGTGAATGTGGTGCGTATATCTTCATGGATCAAATATATTGCAGTCATTGTGGTAAAAAGATAGATTGGAAATTGTTCCGCTAATATATAAATAATGAATCATAAAATGAAAGAGTATATTCCCAATCCGGTGGATACAGGACATATCCAACTCCCGAAGGAGTTGGAATACCTGGTAGAAGAAATGGCTAAGAATGTTCATGAAGTCTGGTCGAAAACCAGAATAGAACAAGGTTGGACGTATGGAAAAAAGCGGGATGATGTGTTGAAGCAGCATCCGTGCCTGGTCCCGTATGAAGAATTGCCTGAGGAAGAAAAGGTGTACGACAGAAATTCTTCGGTGGAAACCTTGAAACTGATTATGAAACTAGGGTTCAAGATCTCGAAGGATGAGGAATAGGCGATCTGCCTGCATCCAACAAGATAAATGGTGCCCAATATTTACTGTCTGCATATCCGTTCTCACGAAGGTACTGTTGCGCTTTGATAAGAGCCTGTCGTTCGGATAACCCTGAAATGATGTTCTCATAGAATTTAGTCATGAGAAGCATGGAGGCCTGGTCGTCAACAACTGAAAGTGTCATGAGGATGGTTTGTACTCCTGCATTCTTAAAGCCTCGTTGAAGACCGAAAAGACCATCCGCACCAAGAGTACCTTGACCGGTGTTGCAGGCAGAAAGAACAACCATACGACAACCGCGGAGGTTTAGTGTACTGATTTCATCTGCACGGAGCAGTCCGTCATTATTCTCTTCCGTGGCATTGGCGCCGGACATAATCAGGAAGCAATGCTTCATCGCATCATCGGCTTCACGTTGCTTCAATTCTTTATAGTCTCCGTGAGTAGCTATGTGAATCAACGAAACAGCTTTGCCGTCGAGTGCCCGGAACTGCTTTTCCGTTCCGTTTTCACCTACGAATAGATTGGTTTTAATCTTCTTTTCTTTCAATAGGGAATTTACGTTATTTACTTCATTGAGCGTATATGGTAACTCATGATACCCATTCTGTCCGTTACGGAATTTCCCGGAGTTATGATCTGTAGAAACAATATTGCGAACTTTGGTTGAAGCCATTTCGTAGTCTAATCCTCCGAAAAGTGCGGCTGATGAGTAGTTCAGTGAAGCTTTGTCGAGTGCGATTTCTTTTGTTGACGATAAACGATAGACGGCTTTCTGGAATGCTAACGGCAGGTTACCCGCTCCATACGGAAGATATTCTACAGGTAACTGATGAAGTATCCCGTCAGGTGAAAAATAAATAGTATCCGCTTTGCTGATATATTCATCCAGCGCTTTCCAGAAATGTGCCCCGTTTTCGGTTGCGGTGAAAGCCGTAGGCGATTGCATCTCTTTCGATAGCAATTTCTGACTCATTAACTTGATTGCGGTGGGAGACGTGTCGCCCGGACGAAGTACGAAAGCGGCCAGGTGTTTGTCCGGAGCTAGTAGTTCATCGTCTATGAGAGCAAATTCTATGGCGATGGAGTTTCCATGTAGATGCTTTTGTACGTCTTGCCATTTGACAGAAAGATAACGGGTATAGTCGCCGAAATCAGTAGATTTTCGCATCAAGTCCAGTTGCAGCTGTTCATACTCCTCTTTCTGGCGGATGATATTTTTCCGTGCTTCCGTCTGATTGGTTGCATTCGGGAGTTCACTTTGCATGGATAAAATTTGTTCCGCCATAAGGGTAGCCTTGTTGTATTGGTCGAGCAGGGATTTATCTCCCGAAGCGCGGATCAGAGACTCCAGTTCAATAGACGAATTGAGCATAATACCTTTCGAAAACAATAATGCATCGTAACCTAACCGGGCAAAGCGTTGTTTTTGTTCAGGTGTACCTGTTGCGGCGATATTGGCTGCACGGAGGGGAATACTGTCCAGTGAGGAACGGATATCCTTCCAGAATGCCAGGCGTTCATCGGCTTTCGAGAGACGGAAAAGATTACGCAGCGCGGTTGTTTCGCTGGAGAGGAAAGGTTCCATATAGGCTAATGCCTTGTCGGTCTGTCCTTGGGTATAGTAGATGTCAGCGATAGTCCCTAATGCGGAGACATACATCAAACCGTCTTCTCCCCATTGCAGGCGATAAGCGTCCAATTGTTCAAGATTCTCTTTCAATAGCCTGTTTAAAACCGCCATTCGTTGACGTTCGGCATCCTGTTCTGTCTGCCTGGCTGCTGTCTCATTGCCCATCATGGTGTGGCAACGATTCAGACTGCTAAGTGCATCCTGATATTTTACATCACTGCCGGGAAGAATTTTGTAAATGTCTGCAGCCTGTTGGTAGTTTGCTGCTGCTTCTGCATATTGTTTTTGTCGGTATAAGATACTGCCTCTGGAACGCAGAATTTCCCCCATCTTATCTGACTTATCACCCGTCGGAAGCAGTTTTTCGGCTTTTGTGAGTATTTCGAGGGCTTTTCCGTACTCCTTGGTGAATCCGTAGTTACGGCACAATGCAACGGAGGCGTCTACATATTTGTCCAGTCTGTCCGGCAACATCTGTGCATAAACCGACAGTGCCTGGTTGAGCATACGATTGGAGGCCTCATACTTGGCGGCAATGCTATAATTGAGTCCGCCCAGATAAGATTCCAATGCAAATTTAGCCTGTTCGGCAGGATTGTTGCGAAGGATGTCTGCTGCCAGTTCGTAGTATTCGCCGGCAGATGCGTGATCTTGTATTCCGGAAAGAAATTGCGCATAGTTGTGGCGTACTTTAAAAACAATCTCCTTATCAGTATTCACATCGCATTTCTTTAAAGCATCCAGAAAATGTGCCCTTGCCTTATCATTGTTACCTATGCTGGCAAAATACTGGGCACGCTCGGTCAGGCAATCAGGTTCGTCGCAAGGCTTTTCCAATTCTTTTTTATTGTGAGCTTCTACCAATTTCATGTATTCTAATACTTTCGGCTGATTGTTCAGTTCCACGTAGATGGATGATATCCAATCGAGAAGTTGCTCGTATTCTTTTGAATCGTCAGGAAAGATGTTGAAGGCCTGCTCATAATAAGTGACTCCTACATCTTTACGTCCCGACAGGTAGTACAACGAACCTATCTGCTGGAGTTGACGGGCAACTGAAAGGGACTTTTCGCCATACATCTTTTTACTGATGGCTATTTCCTCTTCTACGATGGCACTTGCTTTGTCCATTTCTCCTAAAGCTATGTAGCAGCGGGCGAGATTGATATGAAACATGAATGCCTGTTCAGGACGGGGCTGAATGCGACTGCACAGTTCCCATGTCTTGCCATGAATTTCTGCTGCTTTAGGATAGTCTTTTGCAACAGTCAGGTAGTAGAGTCCTGTGTTGTTCAGGGAGGAAATGTATTTGATATTTGTTTCGCCCAGTATGGTCTTGCGCATATCTGCTGCCATTTGTGTATAGGTTAGTCCTTCGGGACGTTCCAGATTCAGATAACAACGGCCGAGAATGTGCAGGCAGGTAGCGCGTTCCGCACTCTGTGTCTTTCCTGTTTTGACATATAATTCATCCGCTTGTTTCAGTTTGGTAATGGCAGTTGGGTAATCTTGTTTACTTTCTAGTTTTTGAGCTTCTTCAACCAGTAGGTCGGCTTGGCTTGTAGTCTGTGAGTAGGCTGTCAGACATAGACAGGCTAATAGAGATAGAATGAATTGTCGCATATAATAGAGATTTTAGTGGATTAAAATAAGATCAAGGCAAAGCTCCCGTCTCTCTTGCTTTTATTGGTGATCGAGACGATGATTTTATACCGTTCGTCCGAGCTAACCTTTTCTTTACGGAAAGGAAGACCTTTCCGGACACTGTCATTACATTTGTATTCCCGTTCACTTTTCGATTGATAACCGATTGTCTTTATTTTCCAACTGAAAGAGCGATTCACCTCTGCCACACAGCCTATCTGCGAGGTTCCCGAACAGCTCGGAATCTCGAAAGTACAGGTCTGACCGGCAGCCACCATTTTGGTATCTAATCTTACTTTGTTGGCGGAGTCCTTATCGCCTCTCGTCCTCGCTTCTGCTGCATACTTGTCCGCAATTTCATAGATTGTTTCATTATCAACGCAGGCTTGAATGAATTCGTAGTCAAATACCAGATGTCCTTTCAGGCTCAAGACATCGCCCTTGGTTTGTTTGACGGTTAATGGGATAGGGGCTGCATCACGCAGCGTTTTGCTTACTGCCAGCAGTTGTTCGCCACTGGCAAAGCCGCCGTCCAATGCTTCACATGCTTTCTTACAGGCGTCGAACACCGTTTCAAAGGGTGTCGTTGTCTGTGCATTGGCACTCATTTGCCCTCCGATGGAAAAAAACAGGAGGATGAATACTCTGAAAATAGTTTTCCTGCTCATTTTTATTCTGCATTCATAGTGTTAATAGGATTAAGTACCACACGAAATCCGATATGTGCTTCTGATGTATCGTAAGTCTGTACGCTACGATGGCGAATGTCCATATCACGTTCGTTGGCCAGGTAGCTGCCTCCTCTCACTATCTTTTTATGGTGTCCGGGATTCTCTGCCGGACCTTGGGGATCTGTGACCCGTGTATTTTCATACCGGCTCATCCAGTCTGTACACCATTCGGCGGCGTTACCTGACATGTCGTATAAATCGAATCCGTTTTCGTGTTTCTCGCCAACGGGATGCAGGCGTTCATTAGCATTGGAGGCATAGTAAGCTACATCACGAATGTTGTCTGAACCGGCATAAGGATAGCTTTCGCCTCCGGCGGCTGCATACTCCCATTGCGCCTCCGTAGGGAGGGAAAAAGGTAAACCGGTGAGCTTGTTCAGTTTCTTGGTGAAGGCCTCTGCATCATTCCACGTTATATGTGTCATAGGCAGCATGCCTTCTTCCGTAACAATGGAGTCATTCATAATGGCATACCACAACGAACGTGTTACTTCGTATTTACACATATAATAATCGGAACTCAATATAACGGTGTGCTGCGGTGAGTCATATCCTTTACCCGTAGCCTTTCCCATGATGAATTCTTTGTTTTTGGCCGGAATCAGCAGCATATTATTCATCATGTCCACCAGGGAGCGGAGCTGGGGCAGTGTGATTGTGGGATTCCATTTTACGTCTACCCATTCTTTCTCTCTGTCTTTTATATCCCTGTTTCCGGTGTTGTTTACGGAAGCGCGTCCGTTATTCCGGAGTGCATTGAATTCATGCAGGATGGAGTCGCACGTAGATTTCAAAGAACTGTCCGGGTGTTTCTTTATGAAACTACTGTAATCGTCATAAGTGCGGCAATCCTTGAATTCCTGTTTTTGTTCTGCCGTTCTTTGGATGGAAGTATAAGTTTTGTTTCCTGCTACTATTAATAATAGAGCAATGAAAGTCATCACAAGCCATTGGGCAGATACATAAGAAGGTTTTGATAACATTTGTTTCAGGAGGTCACCCTTTATATCTTTGAATCGGGCTACTCGTGAGTTACTGTAAAATACAGCTTGAAAATCTTTTAATCCGCTAATGTCCGGTGGTAGTTGCAGGGTGGCGAAATCATAGCTTTCACTTTCCTGCGGAGCAATCGGAATGATATTTATCTGTTTGGGGTTTCTACTCCGGCGGTGTAACGCACGGCCTAATTCTATCCGGACAAAATCGATTTCTCCGGTATGGCTGATCTGCTTAATTTCCGTTTCAAACTCTTCATAGGTCAAGGATGCCATCCGTTCGTAGAAAGCCACTTCTTCCATGTCCCATGTTGCTTTTTCGCCTGTCTCGACCGCTTCTTCATTGAGCGGGCGGATCGTTGTAAACGTCTCCGGCACCATAAACATAATGAAGTCTTTACACTCATCAATACGGCGAATCAACTCAACATCAAACCGACCGTTTAAATTGTCTTTATCAAAGCTCACCCTTTTGCGGAATCCGGATTCTTCCAGCATCAGTTGTAGCATTTCAGGCTTGTCGCCCGAACATCTTTTACGGTAACTTATGAATATGTCGTAATTATGTTTGCTCATCAGCTGCTAAGATAATAAAAAGAAACAGATTTGTCAATCTTACTCGAAATTTATTTTTATCTTTGAAATTCAGTAAACAGAAAAAGGAAATATATATGAAAAAAGTAATTTGCAGTGAGAAAGCTCCGGGGGCTATCGGCCCTTATAGTCAGGCGATAGAAGCCAATGGTATGGTATTTGTGTCCGGTCAGTTGCCTATTGATGCCGCTACGGGACAGATGGCTGAAGGGATAGAAGGACAGGCTCGCCAGTCGTTGGAGAATATCAAACACATTCTTGAAGAAGCAGGATTGACAATGGGAAACATTGCCAAAACCACTGTCTTTCTTCAGGATATGTCCCTGTTTGCAGGGATGAACGGTGTGTATGCCACGTATTTTGACGGAGCCTTTCCGGCGCGTTCGGCGGTTGCCGTAAAAGCTCTGCCAAAGGATGCGTTAGTAGAGATTGAGTGTATCGCGGTTCGCTAACAAATCTGCGACAATGAAACTGCTGCCTCCTACAAAGATCAGATCTTTGGGGGGGCAGTTCTTTTTTGCCGCCTGTACAGCTTCTACAACAGTGGGGTAGGTGGTACCTTTCAATCCGGCTTCTTCTGCCAATGCCAGTAGTTCATTTTCCGGAAGCGCGCGTTTAACGCTTGCTTTGGTAAAATAATAGGTGGCATATTTCGGCAATGCTCGCAGAACCCCTCGGATGTCTTTGTCATTGACCATGCCGAATACAAAATGGATCTCCTGATCGAAGGTTTTGTGAATGGCATTGAGCTGTACATGGATATATTCGATTCCATCAACATTATGTCCCGTGTCACAGATAATATCCGGATAGCTGTGTACTTTCTGCCAACGCCCCATCAGACCGGTGAGCTGACATACGTTTGCAAGACCTGCGTGATAGTCTTGGGATCTGATGTTGTAGTTCAGACGGGTCAGTGTCGCAAGGGCTTTTAGGATGGTGGACATGTTTTCGAATTGGTAAGCTCCGCTCAACTCTGTGAAAAGTCCGAAAGGAAACATCTCATTGTTGATTCTGATAGCATCTTTTCTTTTGTCGAGTATCTGGTCTAGCGCACGTAGACTGTCTGACAGGTCTAACATGAGTAATGCTTGCCGCATCTGATTTGCCTCTTCTTCTGACTGTTCGTCCATTGCTTCGATCATTTCGTGCATGCTCTGAATTACGTTGTCCATCATCGGTCTTATTTCTTGCAACTTCGAATAAGGAACTATTTCCATGTCCCAGTGCCGGGCATTTTCACGGGCATATTCGATGGGCGCATTCTTTTCTTTAGCTTTCATGGTAAATACACGTTTCACCGCCCCTTGGGCTCTGCCGATAACGACCGGAACTCCTTCTTTGATAATTCCGGCTTTCTCTTTGGCAATCTTCGTCAGCGTGTCACCCAGATATTGGGTGTGGTCGAGGCCTATGTTGGTGATAACGCACAAATCCGGATGGATGATATTCGTACAGTCCAATCTTCCGCCCATGCCTACTTCGATAACTGCTACATCTACTTTCTGGTCGGCAAAATAACGGAATGCCATAGCGGTGGTCAGCTCGAAGAATGAAGGGTGCAGCGGCTCGAAGAAAGAGCGATGCTCTTCTACGAAATTGACTACATACTCTTCCGGTATCATCTCACCGTTGATACGGATACGTTCGCGGAAGTCAATTAAATGAGGGGAGGTGAATAGGCCTACCCGGTAACCGGCGCACTGCAATACGGCTGCGATGGTATGTGAACAGGATCCTTTTCCATTGGTTCCGGCGATATGTATCGTCTTGAATTGTTGATGAGGATGCCCAAAATGTTCGTCCAATTGATGTGTGGTCTCTAAACCCGGCTTATATGCTTTGCCTCCTATTTGTTGAAACATTGGCGCACTCTCATATAAGTACTTTAAAGTGTTCTGATAGTCCATGTTTTATAATATTTAACGTCGGGCAATCTTTATTGCCCGCTAATTTGTTTATCTTTAGAACCGTCAATCTGACTATAAATGGGGGATTGGCGAATAAGATTGCAAATATCAACATTTAAATCTAAGAAATCATGGGAACTAAGAAAAATTTTGTGCTAGACACAAATGTTATTCTTCACGACTACAATTGCTTGAAGAATTTTCAGGAAAATGATATTTACCTCCCTCTTGTTGTACTCGAAGAACTGGATAAGTTCAAAAAAGGAAATGAGCAGATAAATTTCAATGCTCGTGAGTTCGTGCGCGAATTGGATGTGCTGACAAGCGATGAGCTTTTCTCCGACGGAGTGAAGCTTGGCGAAGGATTAGGACGTCTGTTTGTGGTGACGAGCAATGTGCCGGCTGCCAAAGTGTGGGAATCGTTTCCTATAAAGAAACCCGACCATTTGATTTTGGCGGCAACCGAATACCTGACCGACAAGTATCCGAAAATGAAATCTATCTTAGTGACCAAAGATGTGAATCTGCGCATGAAAGCCCGTTCAATCGGTCTGCTTTGCGAAGATTATATTACGGATAAGGTGGTAAATGTAGATGTGTTCGAGAAATCTAATGAGATTTTTGAAAATGTAGATCCGGCATTGATCGACCGTATTTATTCTTCAAAGGAAGGCATTGACTTGAGTGAATTTGACTTTAAGGATTTGATTCATCCCAATGAATGTTTTGTATTGAAGAGTGACCGGAATAGTGTATTGGCACGCTACAATCCTTTTACCCATTCTATTATCCGTGTGATGAAGGGTAAGAATTATGGAATCGAACCACGGAATGCGGAACAGAGTTTTGCTTTTGAGATTCTGAATGACCCGAATATCAAACTGGTGGCTCTGACAGGAAAAGCAGGAACAGGTAAGACTTTGCTGGCTTTGGCTGCTGCTTTGGGCAAGCTGACGGATTACAAACAGATTTTGTTGGCACGTCCCGTTGTGGCGCTTTCCAATAAGGATATCGGTTTCCTTCCGGGAGACGCACAGGAAAAAGTAGCTCCTTATATGCAGCCGTTGTTTGATAACCTGAACGTCATAAAACGTCAGTTTGCTACAAACTCTACCGAAGTGAAGCGTATAGAAGATATGCAGAAAAGCGAGCAGCTGGTGATTGAAGCTCTGGCATTTATCCGTGGTCGTAGTTTGAGCGAAATGTATTGCATCATTGACGAAGCGCAGAATCTGACCCCGAATGAAATAAAGACAATCATCACCCGTGCAGGCGAAGGTACGAAGATGGTATTTACGGGAGATATCCAGCAGATTGACCAACCTTATCTGGATAGTCAGTCCAATGGCTTGGTATATATGATTGATCGTATGAAAGACCAGAATATCTTTGCACACGTCAATTTGCTGAAAGGTGAACGAAGTGAATTGAGTGAACTGGCAAGCAACCTGTTATAACAGATTTCTCTGCTAAGCGAGATAAATTAATAAGTGATTAAAAAAGTAAACGGTGAACATCCTGTTGCAAATAGCACAATTTGTTCACCGTTTCTTTATTGATTGAGTATACTTTTTCCTTATTCTTTCTTTCCGAAATATTTCAGGAACTGTGTACGTTCGAATGTATTAACACCCTGAACATCCTTAATATTCAGTTTGCCTTTGAATTGAGCTATATTCCTGAATCCTTTGCGTTCCATCCATGCAGAGAGGAAGCGATTGGCTTCTCCGATGAATGCATTTGTATTCAGATAGACTGCGCTACAAACTTCTACAGCCGAAGCACCGGCAAGGATAGCTTTCACTACTGATTCTGCATTGGCAACACCACCGGAAGCTGCATAGTCGATCTTGTCTACTACTGCAGACGCAATTCCGATCCAACGAAGCGGAATGGCGAGGTCGGAAGCATTGCTGAATATTTCGCCTGAAATATGCTCCATCTTTTCGATATTGATGTCCGGCTGATAGAAACGGTTGAAGAGAACAACTGCTGCTGCACCGTTGGCATACAACTGATCGATTAATGCCACAGGATTTGTCAGGTTATCACCCAGTTTCATGATTACAGGTATCTTGATTGTTTTTTTAATGTGGCGGAGAATATCGATGTGGCGTTGTTCGAATGAACCGTATGTATATTGCACTTCCGATTGCAGGGCAAGGATATTGATTTCCAATGCGTCGGCACCGGCTTCTTCAATCATCTTTGCAAAGTCAATCCATTCGGAATCAGTGTAGCAGTTGATGCTGGCAATGATAGGAATGGGGCATACCTTCTTACTTTCTTTTATTAAAGTCAGGTATTCGGATAGCTTGTGCTCACGGATATATTCTTCCAGATAGTCACTGGCTTCCGGATAGAAAGCCGGATCTTTCAGTTGGTCTGCTTCCAGCATGATCTGTTCCTCAAACAGTGATTTCAGAACAATTGCACCGGCACCATCTTCGGCCAATTTTTTGTTTTTGCCGGCACTGTTGGTCAGCCCCGAGCTACTGATGATGATAGGGTTTCTAAGGGAAAGCCCTGCGAAAGTAGTTTTTAAATCGGTCATAGCAATATGTTTTTTACTCCTGATTAATAAATTCGTTCTCCGAAAATCTTGCTTCCTACCCGTACCAGCGTACTTCCTGCGGCAATGGCTTCGTGGTAGTCATGTGACATTCCCATCGACAGCTCGCAGAAAGTATCGGAGTGGATGAACCAAGTTGTTTTTATCTCGTTAAAGAGCCTATTTAGTAAACCAAATTCCCGGTTGATTTGTTCAATGCAATCGGTGTTGCTGGCCATCCCCATTAATCCGCAGATGCGTACATGAGTCAGCTCTTTCCATTCTCCGGCATTCAACATCTCCTTACATTCTTCGGGACTGAAACCAAATTTGGTTTCTTCCTGCGCAACGTGAATCTGCAACAGGCAGTTCACTGTACGTCCCGCTTTGACAGCTTGTTTGTTGACTTCGACCAGCAGTTTATAACTATCAATTCCATGAATCATCGCTACGTATGGTATCATGTATTTGATTTTGTTCGTCTGCAGGTGTCCGATGAAATGCCATTCAATGTCTTTGGGCAAACTTTCGTATTTAGCTGTCATTTCCTGCACTTTGCTTTCTCCAAAAATACGCTGTCCCGCCTGATATGCTTCTTCTATCGCTTCATTGGGATGGAATTTTGAGACAGCAACCAGCCGGACTCCTTGAGGGAGTTCGGCCAGCACTTGCTTTAAATTGTCAGCAATACTCATTGTTATTTATGCTTTTGATGGATCAAACTCCGGTTTGTCATTCGGTTCGGCGCTGTAAGGATATACATCCATGAGCGGAGTCTCGGATACCATACCGATCTGATAATCTGCCATGGTTCCTTTCATTCCTTCATCCAGCTTCTTGACTGCGTCGCGCAAGTCGGCAGCTTGTACCAGTACTTGGGTGGAAGTCTTTTTTTCAGCACCGCTTTTTTCATCCAGAGTGATGAAAATAAGTTTGCATTTGAACCAGCGGTCGGCACTTTCTTCGTCGCTGGGGAAAAGTTCGCTATAGTTGGCACGTTTAATATCCGAAACGGTAAATTCTCCGGAGATAAACGGAGTCATTTCTTCAATAATCCGTGCTTCTGCTTCTGTAAAACTGAGTGCGTCAACAAGATAAGGTTCAGTTACTTTCTTCTGCATTCCGTTTTCCATTACTTTTTCATAACGGATCTTGCACTCAAACCATGTATGCATTGCCATAATTTTCTTCCTTTTAATTAATTGATTTATGTAAATTGCCTACAAAGATAAACAAAATCCCAAAGTAAGTGCCGAAAGCTTTTTATTTTCTTTTATGCAGATTCTTTAATTCAAATGAAAGCATGACACGGAAAAGTCCGATGATGAGGAAAGCAAAAGAAATCATATACACTGCGTAGAGCGCTCCTATGGCGGGTTGCCATAATATTAAAAGAGAGCACAGGATGGCAAGAATACCGAAAGCCATGTACCAGCCCCAGTCGCGGGTTCCGTAACGTTTCAGGTCGATGGAATAGCCGGTGGAGGAGAAGCCTCGGAACATAAGCCAGAAGGCTATGATGAAAGGAATAACTTCCATGCTGACCATCGGATAGGCAATCAGGTAAATACCCAGAACGAGGTCGATGAGTCCTCCTACGATATACCATCCCCAGCTCGGGACACCTTTCCGGTTGCTAAGAGCGAAGATGATTTCCAGAATACCGCTTATCAGCATCGATACACTGAAAATGATACTTAGAGCTACATAGGTGCTTACGGGTGAGAACATGAGCCAAAGGGCTACAATGATATACACGATTCCCAAAAGAAGAGAAGTCCACCAATTTTTTACTGAATGTTGAATCTCATTGAATACAGTTTCCATACATTTTATATTTTAAATTGAACACTAGAGTGATTTCGTTGGGGAATAACAATTTGAATTTAGAAAAGGTTTTCCGTGAACATATTTGGGGGAATAGTTGTTTCCTATATAAAGTAAATTTTAAATATACATGCATTATGGCAACAACAAATTTCAAAGGACAACCGGTGAAACTGATCGGTGAATTTATACAAGTAGGTAAGGTAGCTCCTGACTTCGAGCTGGTAAAAACAGATTTATCTTCTTTCTCTCTGAAAGATTTAAATGGTAAAAATGTGATTTTAAATATTTTCCCTAGTCTGGATACCAGCGTATGTGCAACTTCTGTACGTAAGTTTAATAAGATGGCTGCCGGATTGAAAGATACGGTAGTATTGGCAATTTCTAAGGATCTTCCTTTTGCACACGGCCGTTTCTGTACGACAGAAGGTATTGAAAATGTAATTCCATTGTCTGATTTCCGCTTCTCTGATTTCGACGAAAGTTACGGAGTGCGTATGGCAGATGGTCCGTTAGCAGGACTTTTGGCGCGTGCGGTAGTTGTGATTGGCAAAGATGGCAAAATTGCATATACGGAACTTGTTCCTGAAATCACCCAGGAGCCTGATTATGACAAAGCCTTAGCTGCTGTAAAGTAATATAGAATATGGAGTATTAAGTATTAGGTATTAACTATTAGTTGCAGCTAATAAACGAATATGGCTAATACTTAATACTTAAGCCTGCTACTTATCTTAAAGATTTTGACCTAATGGGAACTGGTAAAAAGGCTTGGTAAACTGCCAAGGCTCCGTTCTTGTTAGGTTGTGTTTTTTTTACACTAAACCTCAACTATCATGAACAAAATGAAAACTCTATTCATCGCCCTGTTATGTATGGGCGTTGGAACCTTGTCGGCCCAAACTGCTGATAGTACACAAATTTCTCCCTGGACAAAAGAAGGATTTGCCGGACTGAAACTAACGCAAGTGAGCCTCACTAATTGGGCTGCCGGAGGTGATAACTCCGTTGCCTTTGACTTGCAGGGCACTTATCAGATTAATTATAAGAAAGGAAAACATCTGTGGAATAATCGTATCGAACTGGCTTATGGATTAAATAAGACCGGTGACGACGGAACCAGGAAAGCAAATGATAAAATCTATTTGAATACGAATTATGGCTATGCTATTGCCAAAAGTTGGTATGCCAGTGCGTTCGCCACTTTCCAGACACAGTTTTCTCCAGGATATGACTACTCCGTCAATAAAGACATTGCTATCTCCGAATTTATGGCTCCTGCCTATTTGACTACCGGTTTGGGTTTTACGTATGATCCGGGTAAGATATTTACCGTTGTATTGTCTCCTGCTGCGTGGCGCGGAACATTTGTACTCAATGACCGTCTCTCTGACGAAGGAGCTTATGGAGTGGATCCGGGCAAACATCTGTTATCCAGCTTCGGTGCTAACTTGAAAGGAGAAGCCAAATATGAATTCTTGAAAAATATGACGGTATATTCACGTTTGGATCTATATTCCGATTATCTGCATAAGCCGCTGAATATAGATGTGAACTGGGAAGTACAAGTAAATATGATTATCAATAAATGGTTCTCAACCACACTTACTACTAACCTGATGTATGACGATGATGTGAAAATCGTGCAAAAGGATGGTACAAAAGGTGCTCGTGTGCAATTTAAAGAGATATTGGGAGTAGGAGTTCAGTTTAATTTCTAATTAGCTCTTATCTACCACAAAAAATAAACCACAGAGGACGTAGAATACACAAAGAAGTAAGAATTTAACGGGTAATAGCCGATTTACAATAATGGATGCCCCGGTAACTCTATGTTCTTGCTTTGTGTTCTCTGCGTCCTCTGTGGCTTTGCAATGAGTATTTTACTACTTATTTTCTTTTTTTCAGCCCTTTATAAGCCAAAAAAACGATTACAATTACCACCACTGCTATAATGACATAGCCGATTTCGTGACTGTATTCGGTGGCCATTACATAGACATCGTTAGTCGTTTTGAGGTCTGTAAAACGGTAAATCAGGTATCCGAGCAAAGCTAATATGCTGTTCCATATAGCAGCGCCGAGAGTTGTATAAAGCAGGAAAGGACCTATTTTCATGCCGGCTAACCCTGCGGGAATACTGATAAGTTGGCGTACAGCCGGAATAAGACGGCCAAAGAAAGTAGAGGCTGCACCGTGCTTTCTGAAATATTCTTCTGCATGGTGTATTTTCTCTTCGTCAATAAGGCACATGTGCCCTAAACGGCTGTTAGCGAATTTATAGATAATAGGACGACCCAACCAACGTGCCAGGTAATAATTAACTAATGCACCGATATCTGCTCCTATAGTTGCAAATAGGACAACGAGAAAGATATTCATACTGTCGTCTGCCATAGCTTTCCATGCGGCAGGGGGTACTACGGCTTCCGAGGGGAAGGGAATAAAAGAGCTTTCGATAGCCATAAAAATAGTGACTACCCAATAGTTCAAGTTTTCTAATACCCATTTAAGAAGTTCTGCTACTGATTCCATGTTTTTTGAGGATAGAATTTATAAATTGATTTATTTTTTTCCTTTTGTTTTTTTCTTATTCTCTTTTTTCATGCGTTCCCACACTTCTTTGAGAGTTCTTTCGTCTTCTTCTCTGTGTTCGGGACTGTTCAACAGATCCAGGATCATGTCTTCTTCCAGTGGATGTTCACATTCCTTGTTATATTTAAAGAAGTTGTCGATTTCACCGTGCATGAGGCAAAGAACACTCAATTTCTCCGTCACATCTTCGTATTTCGGATTTATCTGGTACACTTTTTCAAAGTATTCTTTCGCTTCGATCAGATAGTCACTTTCCGAATAAGCAGAGGCAATCATATACCACATTTCTATGTTCGGATTGATCTCTATCGCTTTTTCGAAAGAGATGGCAGCTTCGTCTTCCAGTTCCTCTGCCAGGTATAGTTTTCCTTCTGTCAGATAAATCAATCCCTCGTTCGGGTTTATCTCTTTGGCTTTCTCGCATAGTTCATGCGCCTCTTCATACCTTTCCAGGTGAGACAGGGCGAATGCTTTGCTGGTATAGGTGTCTATCAATAAAATAGACTGCTTGTCTCCGTCTTCTTCAAAACGTTCGATCACTTTGTCGTAATAGTCATCGGCTTTTTGCCATTCTTCTTTATTACCGTAGGATATTCCCATAAACATGTAACCCAGTTCGGGGGGAATGGCTTTGAGCTCAATCGCCTTTTGGTAATTCTCGATGGCATCATCCGAATTGTTCAGATAGAAGAAACAATGTGCCTTGTAGGCATAAGCTTCCCCGTACTGATCGTCGGCTGCCAATGCGAAATCACAGGCTTCGATGGCTTTGTCTATTTGTTCCTGGACAAAGTAACATTTCACCAGTCCCATCCAGTAGGAAGGGTTGAACGGAGATTTGTCAATGAGTTTATTGTAATAGATGATGGCCGATTCTACCTGATGGGTCGATGCCAGATAATCGGCTGTGAGAGCCATGTATTCTTCATCTTCGGTATAACGGGATTTACCTCTGTCGAGCCATTCTTTGGCTGCGTCCGGGTATCCCATGTCCAGATAGAGAAATACAACATCAATGATTGTTTCCAGCTCGTCGGCATCCGCTATTGTGCTTAACAGCCATTGAGCTTCCTCCAGTTTTCCTCCATTCAGCAATAGTTCGGCTTTCAGCAGTTTCACTTCGGAATCAAATTCTTCGGTAATCGAATCCGCTACTTTTTTTGCTTTTTGCAGCTTTTGGGTATCCAGGTAAAGATATGCTTGTTCTATAAGCAAATCTGTGTTTCCCGGATGTATTTTAAGTCCATAAGTGATTACTTCTTGTGCTTCTTCAAATTTTCGCTCGGAGGCATACCAGTCGGCGATGTCGGCCAATTGGTCAGCATCCAGATAAAGTTGTCGGTTTTCTGCTTTTGCTTCTTCGTAGTTTGTGATTAGTGTGACTAGTTCCTTTTTTGCTGATGGCGAATTTTTTCTACCCATTTTACTTTTAGATTTTTAATTGCTAAGATGGGGCTGTTGCAAAAGTTCAGATGATGATCCTTTTGACACAGCCCCATTGTAAAGTTAAGCTTGAAAGCTTAGTTATTTATTAATCTTACCCCATGTGTCTTTCAACCCTACTGTACGGTTGAAGATTAGTTTATCCGGGGTTGATTCTTTGTCGATATTAAAGTAACCGATCCGTTGGAACTGCAGATAGGAGAGTGGAGGCAGGGTAGCTGCGAACTTCTCTATGTAGCAGTTGGGCAGAACTTTCAATGAATCCGGATTAATGATTTCTTTCATGGCTTCCAGTGCTTCGCATTTTTTTGCTTCGCGGATGGCAGCCAGTTCGTCACGTGGATTTTCCACTTTCCACAAACGGTCGTACAAACGTACTTCTGCTTGCAGGCAGTGGTTGCAGCTTACCCAGTGGAGCGTACCTTTCACCTTGCGGTTCGCATCCGGCATGCCGCTGCGGGTATTTGCGTCATATTCGCAATATACTTCTGTGATAACACCGTTTTCGTCTTTCTTGCAACCGGTGCATTTCACGATATAAGCATTTTTGAGACGTACTTCTTGTCCCGGTGTCATGCGGAAATATTTCTTGGGAGCGTCTTCCATGAAGTCTTCGCGCTCCATCCACAATTCGCGGCTGAACTCGATCAGGTGACTTCCTGCTTCCGGATCTTCCGGATTGTTGATTGCTTCCAGTTCTTCAACCTGTCCTTCGGGATAGTTGGTGATAATCAGTTTAACCGGGTTGATTACTGCGGATATACGGGTAGCACGGCTGTTCAAATCATCCCGGACAGAGCTTTCCAACAAGGCGATGTCGTTCAGGGCATCGTAAGTGGTATATCCGATTTTATCGATAAACTTATGAATGGACTCCGGTGAATAACCGCGACGGCGGAAACCGCAGATCGTCGGCATACGAGGGTCGTCCCATCCGTTTACCAATCCTTCTTTCACCAGTGTGAGCAGGTTACGTTTGCTCATCAGGGTGTAACTTAGGTTCAGTTTGTTGAATTCAGTCTGACGGGGACGGTTGTCGTTCAGGTCTTTTCCCTCTTTCAACCAATCGATGAAGAGGTCGTAAAGCGGACGGTGTACCACAAATTCAAGTGTGCACAGAGAATGAGTCACTCCTTCGAAGAAGTCACTCTGTCCGTGGGCGAAGTCATACATCGGATAAGCTTTCCAGGTAGTACCCGTACGGTGGTGCGGGTGTTTCACTACACGGTAAATAATCGGATCGCGGAAGTGCATATTCGGATTAGCCATGTCAATCTTGGCACGGAGCACCATGGCGCCTTCTTCGATCTCGCCGCTATTCATTTTCTTAAAAAGTTCGAGGCTCTCTTCGATAGGACGGTTCCGGTAAGGGCTTTCCACACCCGGTTGGGTAGGAGTACCTTTCTGCTGTGCAATCAGTTCCGAACTCTGTTCGTCGATATATGCTTTTCCCTCCTGAATCAGGCGGATAGCGAAGTCCCATAATTGTTGGAAGTAGTCGGAAGCGTAGTATTCGTTTCCCCACTGGTAGCCTAGCCATTGGATATCTTCTTTGATAGCTTCTACATATTCCACATCTTCCTTGGTAGGGTTAGTGTCGTCGAAACGAAGGTTACATACACCGCCGTGTTTTTCTGCGATGCCGAAATCAAGGCAAATAGCTTTGGCATGGCCGATGTGAAGATAGCCGTTGGGCTCGGGCGGGAAACGCGTCTGCACTTTTCCACCATTTTTACCTTCTTTCAAGTCTTTCTCTACTGCCTGTTCAATAAAGTTCAAGCTTTTCTTTTCGCCTGCTTCTTCGTTTTTAATATCTGTCATAACGGTTAATGTTATCTGTATTTAGGCTACAAAAGTAGGACATTTTTTTTATTTAACCGGAATATAACCGCTCTTTTTTATAATGTCCTGTCCGTCGGATGAAAGAATAAACTGAATCAGGGGGTTAACTTGTTCCTTATTTTTTACATTGTAATAGTAGTAAAGCGGCCGGACGATAGGGTAGGTTTTGTTGGTGGCATTCTCTACCGTAGGGGTGGCGTAGTGGCTTCCATCATAAGACACGGAAAGCGTTTTGACACGGGGAGACACGTAGGCCAGTCCTACATATCCGATGGCTCCTTTGGTCTGGCTGACAGACTGGATAATAGCACCTGTTGCCGGCATGGAAAGGCTGCTTGCCATGTAGTTTTTATTTTTCAGTACGCTCTCTTTGAAAAATTCGTAAGTACCGGACGATGTTTCACGCGAGTAGACTACTATTTTTCGGTTGTCTCCGCCTACCTGTTTCCAGTTGGTTATCTTCCCCCGGAAAATATCCTCCAGTTGTTGGCGGGTCAGCTGTTTCACCGGATTAGAGGGATGCACCACCACGGCGAGGGCGTCGTAGGCAACAATCACTTCGTTTACTTCTTCTCCTGCCGCTTTAATTTTCATCTTCTCGCTGAACTTGATCGGGCGGGAAGCCATTGCAATGTCCGTTGTATTATCCATTAAAGCGGAGATACCCACACCGGTTCCGCCACCGGTTACAGTGACACGGGCATCCGGATGCTGGTTCATAAACCGCTCTGCTGTCTGTTGTGCGACAGGCAGTACCGTGTCGCTACCTTTTATACGTTGTGCGTTGGCACCGAGCGAGAGTAAGGAAAGGGCGATTAATAAGTTTCTTCTCACTTTCATATTTCTTCTTTTTATTGACTTTGCAAATTAAGCAATCGAATATTACATTTCCATTTCATCCGGAATGGAAATGATACTTGTAACACAAACGTAACATGATTGAAACATTTCCTTCAAACGTTAGTCACATCTCCTTAATAAAGAGACGCTTTCTTTGCATCAGAAATCATAGTAGGTATGAAAAAGGTATTTGAAAGGATTATAGAAGGAATGTTGACTTGTAGCGGTTTCGTGACAAGTATTACTATTCTGCTGATTGTACTCTTCCTTTTCACGGAAGCTTTCGGGCTGTTCAAGAGTAAGGTGATTGAAGAGGGATATGTGTTGGCGCTGAATAAGAGCAACAAAGTTAGTGTGTTGAGCCCTGCACAGATAAAAAATGTTTTTGATGAGGAGATCACAAACTGGAAGGAACTCGGCGGGGAAGATCTCCCTATCCGGGTTTTTCGTTTGGAGGATATAACGCAGTATTATACGGAAGAGGAGCTGGGACCTACTTATGAATATGCAGGCGACAAGATTACGGAACTGGTAGAGAAAACACCGGGTATCGTAGCTTTTGTTCCGCAGAAGTTTATTGTTCATCCGGACGCGGTGCATTTCATAGAGGATAACACCATTTCCGTGAAAGATGTATTTGCGGGTGCCGAATGGTTTCCTACGGCCACTCCGGCAGCTCAATTCGGCTTCCTGCCGTTGATTACCGGTACGTTGTGGGTGAGTCTGTTCGCCATTCTTTTTGCTTTGCCGTTCGGGCTTTCGGTTTCTATCTATATGTCTGAAGTGGCAAACCCGAAAGTGCGGAACTGGCTGAAACCGATTATCGAACTGTTGAGCGGTATTCCTTCCGTGGTCTATGGCTTTTTCGGGTTGATTGTCATCGTTCCGTTGATTCAGAAGTTGTTTAATCTTCCGGTGGGAGAGAGCGGCCTGGCAGGGAGTATCGTACTGGCCATTATGGCATTGCCTACCATCATAACGGTGACGGAAGATGCGATGCGTAACTGTCCGCGTGCAATGCGGGAAGCGAGTCTGGCGTTGGGGGCTTCTCAATGGCAGACTATATATAAGGTCGTAATTCCTTATTCTATTTCGGGTATTACATCCGGCGTGGTACTTGGCATCGGACGTGCTATCGGGGAGACGATGGCGGTATTGATGGTGACCGGTAATGCGGCTGTGATTCCGACAACCATTCTTGAACCTTTACGTACCATTCCGGCTACGATTGCCGCCGAACTGGGAGAGGCTCCTGCAGGTGGTCCGCACTATCAGGCATTGTTCCTGTTGGGTGTCGTACTGTTCTTCATTACATTGATTATCAACTTTAGTGTGGAATATATTTCTTCTAAAGGATTAAAACGTAGTAAATAAGATGGAAATACGGAGTAATAATAAAGCTAAACACCGTTCGCAGAAATTTGCTTTCGGGATTTTCCGGTTGTTGAGTCTTTGCATTGTATTGATATTGTTTGCGATTCTGGGATTTATCATCTATAAGGGAATCGGTGCTATCAGTTGGGATTTTATCACTTCGGCTCCTACGGACGGAATGACAGGTGGCGGTATCTGGCCGGCTATTGTCGGTACCTTCTACCTGATGGTGGGAAGTGCGCTGTTTGCATTTCCGATAGGGGTGATGAGTGGGATTTATATGAATGAGTATGCGCCGAAAGGCAGGTTGGTACGCTTTATCCGGGTGATGACCAATAACTTGAGCGGTATTCCTTCCATCGTATTCGGATTGTTCGGTATGGCGCTGTTTGTCAATTATATGGGGTTTGGTGATAGTATTCTGGCAGGTTCTTTGACATTAGGTTTGCTTTGCGTACCTTTGGTCATCCGGACAACCGAGGAAGCTTTGAAAGCCATCCCCGACAGTATGCGTGAAGGTAGTCGGGCATTGGGAGCGACGAAGTTGCAGACGATATGGCATGTTATTTTGCCGATGGGTATGCCAAACATTATCACAGGGTTGATTCTCGCCTTGGGACGTGTTTCGGGAGAGACGGCGCCGATTCTGTTTACTTGTGCCGCATACTTCCTGCCGCAACTTCCTACCGGCATTTTGGATCAGTGTATGGCCTTGCCTTACCATTTGTATGTGATTTCCACCAGTGGAACGGATATGGAGGCACAACTGCCGCTGGCTTATGGCACGGCATTGGTATTGATTATGATTATCCTGTTGGTGAATCTGCTGGCTAATGCCTTGAGAAAGTATTTTGAGAAAAGAGTAAAAACGAACTAAATTAGTATATGGATACAGTGAAAATAGATGCGCGTGATGTGAACTTCTGGTATGGGGACTTTCATGCATTGAAGGGCATCAGCATGCAGATTGAGGAAAAATCGGTTGTTGCTTTTATCGGACCGTCCGGTTGTGGCAAATCTACTTTCCTCCGGCTTTTCAACCGGATGAATGATTTGATTCCTGCTACCCGTCTGGAGGGAGAAATCCGTATCGACGGACATAATATCTATGCGAAAGGCGTGGAAGTGGACGAACTCCGCAAGAATGTGGGAATGGTGTTCCAGCGTCCCAATCCTTTCCCGAAAAGCATATTCGAGAATGTGGCTTACGGACTTCGTGTGAACGGAATAAAAGATAATGCTTTCATTCGCCAGCGTGTGGAGGAAACATTGAAAGGAGCGGCTCTTTGGGATGAGGTGAAAGATAAGTTGAAGGAATCGGCTTATGCACTGTCCGGCGGACAGCAGCAGCGTCTTTGTATCGCCCGTGCGATGGCTGTCTCTCCTTCGGTATTGCTGATGGATGAACCTGCGTCTGCGCTCGATCCTATTTCTACGGCGAAAGTGGAGGAGTTGATTCATGAACTGAAGAAGGATTATACGATTGTAATCGTTACGCATAATATGCAGCAGGCGGCCCGTGTCAGTGATAAGACGGCGTTTTTCTATATGGGAGAAATGGTGGAGTTCGATCAGACGAAAAAGATATTCACCAACCCGGAGAAAGAGGCTACCCAGAATTACATAACGGGACGTTTTGGGTAATCCGGGTATCTGGAACCCAATTGATAGAATATTAATCATTTATATATAATAGACTATGGTAAAGTTTATAGAATCGGAACTCATCCTATTGAAGAAGGAAATTGATGAAATGTGGACCTTGGTGTACAACCAGCTTGACCGTGCCGGAGAGGCTGTGTTGACCCTTGACAAGGAGTTGGCTCAACAGGTGATGGTTCGCGAACGCAGGGTGAATGCTTTTGAATTGAAGATAGATAGTGATGTGGAAGATATTATCGCATTGTATAATCCGGTGGCGATTGATCTTCGTTTTGTGTTGGCTATGTTGAAGATTAACACAAATCTGGAACGTTTGGGTGACTTTGCGGAAGGGATCGCCCGTTTTGTACTTCGTTGCAAAGAACCGGTATTGGATGCGGAGCTGTTGTCTCGTCTTCGCCTGGCAGAGATGCAGGCAGAGGTGTTGTCGATGCTGGAACTGGCAAAACGTGCCTTGAATGAAGAGAGTAATGATTTGGCGGCAGGAGTGTTTGCTAAGGATAATTTGCTAGATGAAATCAATGCGGATGCAACAGGGATTCTTTCAGACTATATTATCGAACATCCGGAAGCTGTACATACTTGCGTAGATTTAGTCAGCGTGTTTCGTAAACTGGAACGTTCGGGAGATCATATTACCAACATTGCCGAGGAGATTGTATTCTTCATTGATGCCAAAGTGTTAAAACATCGTGGAAAAACCGATGAAAATTACCCGGAAAAGTAATTTTCTGCCGATTTTTAAACAGAAATTAGGGCTCCTTAAAAAATTATCTTATATTTGTCTCCTGTAACGGACAAGTTACAGGAGATTTTGCTTCAAATGATAATAAATCCAAAGAATTTTCAAAAAGATGTTATATGACATGTTTTATAATTTGGATAGTATCGGTAAAACCGCCTATATTTGCACCGTTATCCTGAAAACAATCTTTTTACCTTAAAAAAAAACTAATACCTATTGAAAACTGAAAAATGGAGCTTTGTGAAAAGCCCCATTTTTTTTTGCTCTTATTTTCTAAGCTGCTTCCTTATTCGTATCTTTGACCCTTGCATTAAGAGAGTACTTTCAATTGTAAAATCGTAAATAGTAAATAGAATTATGTTTTCTGGAATCGTAGAAGAATATGCTATTTTGGTAGCACTGGTGAAAGACCAGGAGAATATACACTTTACATTTAAGTGTTCGTTTGTGAATGAGTTGAAAATCGACCAGAGTATTTCTCACAATGGTGTATGCCTGACGGTAGTGACTCTGACGGATGATACGTATACGGTGACTGCCATGAAAGAAACGTTGGAGCGTTCTAACCTCGGTTTGTTGAAAGTGGGGGATAAGGTGAACGTTGAACGTAGCATGATGATGAACGGTCGGTTGGACGGACATATCGTTCAGGGACATGTGGATCAGACTGCTACTTGTATCGATATTAAGGATGCGGAAGGCAGCTGGTATTTTACATTCCGATATGCGTTTGACAAGGAGATGGCGAAACGCGGATATATCACCGTGGATAAAGGTTCGGTGACTGTGAACGGTGTTAGCCTGACGGTATGTAATCCGACGGATGATACTTTCCAGGTGGCTATCATTCCTTATACATACGAGCATACGAACTTCCATACGTTTGAGATTGGCAGTGTGGTAAATATCGAATTCGATATTATCGGCAAGTATATCAGCCGGATGATTCAATATAAATGAGAAAATATAAATAAGTGACCGGAGGATTGGAAATGGCATATACTGATTTTCTTCAATTGGTGCAGGCTCGTCAAAGTGACCGTTCGTATGATAAAGAACGTCCGGTGGAGCCGGAAAAGTTGGAACGGGTACTTGAAGCTGCACGTTTGGCGCCTTCGGCCTGCAACGCACAACCTTGGAGGTTTGTGGTCATCACAGACAAGGAACTGGCTCAAAAAGCCGGGAAAGCTGCTGCTGGCTTGGGAATGAATAAGTTTGCCAAAGATGCTCCCGTGCATATTCTGGTTGTAGAAGAATCTGCTAATATAACCTCCCTGCTTGGCGGAAAGGTAAAAGGCAAGCATTTTCCGTTGATCGACATTGGAATAGCGGCTGCTCATATTTCTCTGGCAGCTGAAGCCGAAGGTTTGGGTTCTTGTATTCTGGGTTGGTTCGATGAAAAAGAGCTGAAACAGCTTGCCGGTATTCCTGCTTCGAAACGTTTATTGCTGGATATTGTCATTGGCTATCCGGCAAAGGAAAAACGTAAGAAGATAAGGAAGCCGAAAGAAAAGGTGATTTCATACAATCGTTATTGATTGAAAAATAATTATATTCTTAGCCCTTTAGGATAAGCATATAACAGAAAGCATCATTGGTTTTAAAGGAAGGGGACGTTCCTTTTAAACCAACGATGCTTTCCTTTTAAAGGAACGACCTGTTTCTTTAAAACCAATAAATGGCTTTTTAAGGTGTTGATAGTTAGCGCGTTATTGATGCCGCTTTTCCGGCGGCATCAATAATGCTATATTTATTTCTTTTTTGACAAATCTTTCAATAGGTAGTCTACTGCTGCTTTCAGTTGTGCATCTTCTCCTTTCAGGCTGGCTGCCGGTTCGTTATAAACTAGAATATCAGGTTGCAAGGTCTGATTTTCGAGATAGTTGCCTTGCATATCCATGCAACCCACCTGCGGGATACCGAATACAATAGACGGATCTATCTGGCGTTCCCACCACACAGCGGTCATTGTGCCTGCCACCGGGGCGCCTACCAGTTTACCAATACCTAGAGTCTTATATACGTAAGGAGTGCCATGAGCATTGCTGTAATTGTCTTCGCAAGTTAGCATGCATGAGGCTTTCAGCCATTTGTTGAATGGATCGCTGCCGATATATTGTCCGCGTGGCACGAAACGTTGATATTCCTTTCCACTAAGTAAGGTGACTACATCATCGTGCAGCCATCCGCCACCATTATGGCGGGTATCTACCACTACGGCTTCTTTATTACGATAACGGCCGAGTAGTTCGGAATAGATCTTGCGGAAGCTGGGGCTGTCCATACCTTTAATATGTACATAAGCAATGCGTCCGCCGGAAAGCTCTTCCACTTTCTTGGCGCAGCGCTCTACCCAACGTTTGTAAAGCAGGTCGCTTTGGGTTCCATAGCTGATTGCTTTTACTGCTTCTTCAAAACGTTTTTTAGTAGAAGGATCGTATACGGTAAGTACTACTTTGCGTCCGACTTTGCCTTCAAATAACGGGAAGTAATCAGCACCGGCTTCAATCGCTGTGCCGTCTACTTTTTCAATGATGCAACCTGCCTTCACTTCTGTCTTTTTCTGGGTGAAAGGACTTTGCTTCATGATTTCCTTGATCTTTAACCCGGCACCGTCGTATGACTCATCGTAAAAGACTCCCAGAGTAGCGGTAGGCATTGCGCTGCCTCCTGCTGCAAACCGGGCTCCGGTATGGGAACCATTCAATTCGCCAAGCAATTCACTCAACATTTCCGTGAAGTCATAATTGTTGCTGATGTGGGGCAAGAAGCGTTCGTATGCTTTTTTATATCCTTTCCAGTCCACTCCATGCAAGTCGGCAATATAGAATTTGTCATTTACTTGCTGGCAAACGTGGTCGAAGATGTATGCGCGTTCATCATAAGGACGGTAATCGAAGAATGCTTCAAATTCTATCGGTGTAATTTTGCTACCGGCAATCTCTATTTTCTTCAATCGGCCACCTGTGCACATAAAGATATTCTTTCCTTCTTTATCCGGTATGAGTGAGCCGCCGCCAACTCCTTTCAATAATATTTTAGTCGTATTTTCTTTCAGTTTATGCTCCCAAAGGTCATAGTCTCCTTCAAAAGCTGCCAGGTAATAAAGAATATCACCCTTCGGACTCATGACAGCGTCACCCAGGCGGGAAGAATTTACAGTTAGACGGACGATGCGGTCAAAACGATTCTCCAAATCGAATGTAAGAGGTTTCACTTCCGTACTGTCTTTTTTCGCATTCTCATTCTGGTTCGTTTTCTTCTTACTGTCTTTAGTGTCTTCTTTCTTCTCTGCCTTTTCTTTCTTGGCTTTTTCTTTTTCTGCTTTCTCTGCCTTTTCCGCTTCTTCAAGTAAGGCAATATCTTCTTTGCTCATCAGGAAGCGGTTGTAGGCATCGACGTCGAAAAACATAATATAGGTGTCGTCTTCACTTCCCCAGCTACCATGGCTACGGTATCCGGCACGGTCACTGTTCCATATCATTGCTTTTCCACCCAACACCCATTTGGCGTTGCTGTCGCTGTATCCGCTTTCGGTAAGATTGACCATTTCGCCTTTTCCGTCGGCTTTCAGCAAAACGACGTCTTTATTATTCCAGCCTCCTATGCCAATGAAGTCTGATAGAATCCATTGGCTGTCGGGGCTCCATTGGAACCATTGGTCACCGTCGGCATAAGAATATTGATATTTGGCATCCATCACTGTGCGCACAGCCTTGCTTTTTAGATTGATGACACGGATAGCGGTACGGTTCTCGAGGAAAGCAACCTCTTTACCGTCAGGACTGAATTGTGGTTGGAAAGAAGCGACTTTGGAGTTTGTCAAACGTTCTTCTTTCAATTCTGTGGCATAGGTGAATTGTTTCTCCTCTTTGCGTACGATGGTGGAAGTGTAAAGCTGCCACAATCCATCGCGTTCTGAAGAATAGACGAGTGTGCGTCCGTCGGGAGCGAAACTGATGTTACGTTCCTGATCGGGTGTGTTGGTGATTTGTTTGGTTGTTTTGTAGTCAATGGAGGTTACGTAAACATCACCGCGCATAATGAATGCGACCTCTTTTCCTTTGGGAGATACAGCGATGTCGGTAGCCCCGTTGGATTTGATTTGGCGGATAATATCTTTGTCATTCTTGTCTGCCAGGATACTTATATTTACCTTTTGGGGTTGTTTGCCCGGAGTAAGTGTATAAATCTCGCCGTCATAACCATAACAGAGTGTGCCGGTGGTTGAAATGCTTAGAAAACGTACGGGATGCTTTGTATGGAAAGTGATTTGTTGGGAAGTGGTGGTTCCGGGAGTACGTTGGAATATATTGAAGGAACCTTTCTCTTCACTTAGATAATAGAATGATTTACCATCAGGACTCCATACCGGTTCGCGGTCTTCACCTCCGAAAGTAGTTTGTTTTTGATAAACAGGTTTTTTCCCGGGAGTGTATGTCCAGATGTCACGGGCAATAGGGGATACCTGATGCTTGCGCCAATAGTCTTCGTATCCTTTCTTGTCCTGATAGAGCATCACTCCCTCTTTATTAATAGAGATGCACTCCATTGGCATGGATGAGAACATAGCGGGGCGTCCTCCCGTCACGGCTACCTCGTACACTTGCTGGAACTGGCCGGAAGGAAACCCGGCATCTTCGGCAGAGGGAGCAATGTTGGCTGTGAATAAAATGTGTTTGTTGTCTTTGTAGGCAACAGGTTTCTCACTGCCTGAATGAGTGGTCAGTCGCTGGGGTGCTCCTCCTTCACTGGATACGACGAAAACGTCGAGACTTCCCATGCGATCCGATGCAAAGGCAATTTGTTTACTGTCGGGACTCCATACCGGTTCCGTATCAAAAGCCGGATTGGTGGTGATTTGTGTGGCACGTCCGCCGGTTGACGGTACCGTGTAGATGTCTCCTTTGTAGGTAAATGCAATGGTGGTTCCGTCTGGAGAAAGAGCGCAGTGGCGCATCCATAAAGGAGATTCTTGTGCAATGCTTGTCCCTGCTAGACAGATGACAAATGCACTTAGCAGTAGCTTTTTCATTTTTTCTAATATTGTGTTAAGTTCATTTTCGCGATTTAAGGTTTGACTTTCCTACAAATCCTTCAGTAATACTTTACTTGCTTTTTTATAGTATTCTTCTCTGGATTCGGTCAGCACCTTCCATTCGTCGTTGAATTCTTCGTCTTTGTCTATTTTGAAATTCTCGGAGCCGTATGTGTCCAAACGGTCCAGCAGGACAGCCACATTCAGTTGATTGATATCCATTGAAGGCTGGTAACCGATTTCTTCGCTTTTTTCGTCGGTAACAACCTCGTGAATCAATTCTATTTCCTGTAACTGATAAAGTACCTGATTTGTCAGTCGGATGGGGATCTGATGCTCCTCCGATATTTCTGCAGCCGTATAGGGCGGTTCGTTCTTTTCGAATCGTTTGGCTATGAGTGACATAATCAGGATGGATATAAAATCCCGGTATCGTCTGCTGATGTTCCGGGTGTCCTGGTCAAAGCTAAAGCTGCGGATATTCTGTCCGGCATACGTCAGTTCGGCTCCAAACAAACAGATTGTCCAGGATATCTGCAACCAAAGCAGAAATAAGGGAAGTGCGGCAAAACTACCATAAATGGCATTGTACTTTGACACCCACAACTGGCTGTTGATGTACAGGAACTGAAAAGCCTGATAAGCAGACCCTGCCAGAATACCTGCAATGAGAGCGTGTTTGAATTTCACTTTCGTGTTCGGCATGAAGATGTACAGCCCGGTGAACATCAGCCATGTCAGGACAAAAGGAATAAGCCGTATCATGAATTTCATAACAGGAGCGAGCAGGACGAAATCATCCATCTGCTTGAGAATGGTGCTCATAAACAGAGAAAGTCCTCCGGATACCACGATCAGAATCGGCATCAGCAGGAACATGGAGAAATAGTCCGTAATCTTGCGATACATGGATCGTGCTTTTTTCACTTCCCAGATACGGTTGAAGGTGATTTCAATATTACTGACCAGATTGATAACCGTCCATAACAACATTACCAAACCAACTCCAATGAAAATACCTCCTTTGGTCTGTGAAAGATAGGAATTGACAAATGAGAGAATGGCCTCCGTTGTTTCTGTATTTCCTCCAAAACCGTTGCGGAACTGATGTTCCATCAGGTTGTCGAACCCGAAACCACGCGCTACGGCAAACAGGATGGCAAGTATCGGTACAATGGCAAGCAATGTGCTATAAGTAAGTGCAGAAGCTTTATTGGCCATCCGGTCTTTGGTAAACCGATTGATACAAAGATAGACGGTCTTTATAATATTGTAGAGTGAGAACTTGGTCCGGGTCACTTCGTCTTCCGTAATGCGCCAGATGTCATACGTAAGAAACTTCCATATATCGGTGATTTTCTTCTTCATAGTTCTTCGCTAATTACTAATTGCAAGCAACTAATTACTGATTACAACAGACTTGCTTGAACAGTCGATCCTCATCCATTAGTCATTTGTAATTAAATGGATAATTAAAAGAAAAAGCAGTCAGCCTATAAGCCGAGTTCTGTACCCATATAATTTCCGATTATTAATCTTTAATTATATCAGGTGCCTGTCATTTATCTGAGTGGCGTGTCACCACGACACTTTAGCGGTCTACC